>Ga0172379_10000884_pt1 | contig 67389 bp, 82 predicted proteins | sample GrowelOW334metaG_FD_119756 | JGI IMG/M metagenome (GOLD analysis project Ga0172379, IMG submission 119756) | Groundwater microbial communities from an aquifer near a municipal landfill in Southern Ontario, Canada - Groundwater well OW334 metaG | ecosystem: Environmental > Aquatic > Deep... | reverse complement strand
TTTTGCAAAAGATTCTTCTTTGCAAGAGGGTGTAATAGTTGCAGCGCCTGATATGAACATGGACTTGGAAAAAACAAAGAGTTTTTTTAAAGAATATAAATTAAAATATGGTAAAGAAGTTCCTTTCGGGATGTGGACTGCTGAAAGCTATGATGGGGTATTCATTTTAGCAAACCTGATAGAAGAAAATAATGGTGATGTAGAAAAAGTAAAACAAGCGCTTTACAAAGTAGATTACGAGGGGGCTTCAGGGAGAATAAGAATTGATTCCAAAGGGGACGGAATAAGAGAATACAAACTAGGGGTAATGAAAAGTGGAAATATTGTTCCTTACGAAGTAAACTAATTTCAACTTGGGCGAAGGAATAAATATGTCTTTCGCCCTTATTTTTCTATGTTAAAAATTTCTAATTTAAAATCAGGCTATGGTGGTTCCGAGGTTCTTCACGGAATTGAGTTGGTTGCAGATAATGGGGTTACTGCAATTATTGGGCCTAATGGTTGTGGTAAAAGCACTTTGCTAAAAAGTATTTTTAATTTGTGTGATATTTCTAGCGGAAAAATAATGTTCAAAGATAAAGATATTACAAAACTACCTTCTTTTGAGTTGATTAGGGAAGGGATTAGTTATGTTCCTCAAGGTAGACAAGTGTTTTCTGATTTGACTGTTAAAGAAAACCTTGAGATGGGGGCTTTTTCTTTTAATGATAAAGAGCTTGTGAAAAGAAACCTTGCTGATGTGTTTAATAAATTTCCAATGCTTAAGCAAAAGCAAAACGATTACGCTTTTACTCTTTCTGGCGGGCAACAACAATTACTTGCGCTTGCTCGTGCTCTAATTCAAGACCCCGAAATGCTTCTCTTAGATGAACCTTCTTTGGGTTTGAGTCCAAAAGCAATGAATGAAGTGTTTGAAAAAATACGCGAGATAAATAAAGAAGGTGTGGGGATTGTTATTGTTGAGCAGAATGCAAAAAAAGCTGTAGGGATGGCTGACAAAACATTTGTATTAGAATCAGGAAGAATTGCTTTACAAGGCGACAAATCAATTATGAAAAACAAAAAGCTCAGAGAAGTTTACTTTGGAGGAGAATAATTAATACTAATTTAATTCACTTAAGCCATTTTTCTAATTTTTAGTGAAATTTTCTCATTTTGGGCACAATTATAAAGTTTTGGAATTATTTTGTCTGTGTGATTTTATGCGAGTTTTTCTCTTAAGGCATGGCGAAACTACTGGGGACGTTGAAGTGCGTTATGGGGGGGACTTTGATGATCACCTTTCTCCAAAAGGAAAGAAACAAGCTACTGAACTTGCTGGAAAACTAGAAGATAGTGAAATAAGTACTTTCTTTACTAGCCCAAAAATTAGGGCGATTGAAACTACGGCAATTCTTTCAAAAATTATTCCTGCTAAAGTAATAAGTGTAGCAAATATTAGGGAAAGAAACCAGTATGGGGTAATGACTGGGATGATTAAAGCGGATGCTAAAAAAGAATTTCCTGATGAAGTAGAAGAGCTTGAAGCAACGAATCCTTATCATCATGTTCAAGGGAGTGAAGAGTATTTTGCTTTTTGCAAAAGAGTAATTGATGCGTTTAATGAGATTGTTGAAGAAGAGTTTGCCAATGAAACAGAATCAATTGCTTTTGTTACTCACGGTGGTCCAATTACAGTTATTTTTAGAGAAATACTGGGTTTTGAAATAAGTGGGATAAAGGATTGTGCTTTGTTTGAGTTAGAATACGATGGCGATGGTTTTGAAATAGTTTCTGCTGAAGATGTTGATTCAATTGAAGCTGGGTTAAAGTAATTGTTTCGAATTTTATTTAATAAAAAAAGTGAACTAAGCTTTTGCTTATTTTAATTAAAAAAAATTTGTGATGAACACTTTCGTGTTCATCAAATAAAGTAGAATTTCTTTTACTTTTTTCCAGCTGGTTTTGCTGGTGCTTGTCCAGCTTTTCCTGAACCTGCTGCTGGTGCTTTTGCTCCGGCTGCGGGTGCTGTTCCTGCGGCAGGTGTTTTTCCGCCTGCTGCAACTGCGCCTGCTTTGGCAGCTTCTGTTCCGGGTGCTGCGGCTGCTCCTTCTGTTCCTGGTGCAACTTCTTCTTTCTTAACTTCAATAATAAGTTCTTCGATTGCTTTTGAAGGAAGTGTTCCTAAACTTTTAATGTCAGTATGGAATTTTACTTCTACTTTGCATGGGAATTTTGCGTTTGCTCTCATTAAAGCAGTTTTAACAGTTTCTTTTTGTTCTTTCATGCATAATACGCTAAGCATTACTTGGCCTGAGTTTACTCTTGCCATTCTTCCAATTGGTACTCCAAAAGCTAGTGTCATTCCTTGTGATACACGATCAGCTCCAGCTCCTTGGGCTTGTTTGTTTTCTCTAATTAAGTGTGATGGATAAACTCTTACTTTCATGAAGTAAGCGTCTTTTCCTAAGTCTTTTGACAATTTTCTATTAACAGTGGATCTAACACTTTCAATAGCATTGTCTCTAATATCAATAGAATCTTTTACAAGTAAATCAGCAACTGTGTCATATTTTAGTAATGGGTTTCCCATGTTGAATTGTCTTATTTTTAATTGTGGTGCTGCTCCGATATAGTTCTTATCGGGAACATTAATAGCAATTCTAGTGTAAGCTCTTTGTTGTTTCTTTACTCTTGCGAATCTGCCTGAGCCTTTTCGTAGTCTTACGCCGTGTCTTGGGCTTCTATAACATTGTGCAGGTCTAATTCCCATTTTTACTCACCAGTATAAATATAATGCTAAAAATAAGTTTTAGCCATTTCTAAATAATTGCCTAAGAAAACCTTTATAAAGCTTAAGTTAGGTGCTCCGCATTTGACTAGCTTCCTGGATTTTCCGGCATTCTATTCATTGTTTTTTGGTTTTTCAGCAGGGTATTTAAATAAGAAAATCATTTTACTATTATGGCTTTTGAACTGGTATTATTAGCTGCTTTTGCAGCAATGGTTTTTTGGGGTTTTGGAGATTTTTTAATCCAAAAAGCAGTAAGAAAGATAGGTGATTTAGAAGCACTTGCTTTTTTGTGTTTTGTTGGAGCTATTTGTTTATTTCCTTTTGTTTTAAACGATTTAAACCTCCTTTTTTCATTAGAAAATTTATTAGTTTTGTTGCTTTTGGGAATAATTACTTTTGTTGGGGCAATGTTTACTTTTGAAGCATTCAAAAAAGGAAAAATTTCTGTTGTTGAAGTGGTAATTGAGTTTGAGTTGCCTGTAACAATTGTTTTGGGGTTTGTTTTGTTTAGTGAGGTTCTTTCTATTTGGCAACTATTGCTTGTCGCCCCAATATTTTTTGGAATATTATTAATGGCTGTTGGGAGTGGCTCAAAAAAAGTAAGTAATCCTTTCCAGCGAATTGAGAAAGGGGTAATTTTGGGAATAGTTGCAGCTGTCGGAATGGGTTTAATTAATTCTTTTACTGCGTTATCTTCTCGACAAATTTCTCCAATAATGGCTGTTTGGTTTCCTTTTTTAGTTACTGGGATAGTTTGTTTTATTTTTTTAGTAAAACAAGGAAAACTAAGAAATTCTCTTGTAAATATAAAAAAATATAAACTACTTGTTTTGGGTATGGCAGTTTTTGATACGGCTGCTTGGTTATTTTATGCAGTGGCAACTTCATCCTATAATATTGGGGTAATAACCGCAATCACCGAAAGTTACCCTGTAATAGCAATAGTTCTTGGGGTATTAATTAACAAAGAAAAAATTACTCCTCACCAATGCGTTGGAGCACTAATTGCAATAGGCGCAAGTTTGTTACTTGCAATGACATTAATGTAGAAAATAAATTAGTTTTAAAAATTACTTTAATTAAATCAAATATTATTCGTGAAACTCAAATCTATTAACTTCTTTTCCATTTACAATAACTTTTTCTTTAAACATTGCTAGTGGTCTAACCCAAAGCTCGTTTTCTTTTAGTTCTCGATAAACAACCATTTCTTCCAAGGTCTCACTATGTCTAGCCACTCCAATCACTTCACACTCTTTGCCCTTGTAGTGGCGATATTTACCAAGTTTGAGTTCCATTTTTGATTCACTTGACTATTATTAAAAGCAGGGTGAGGGAGTTGAACCCCCCTAATTCCCTCTGCAGGGGAATGCATAACCGCTTTGCTAACCCTGCACTTTCCTCGCAAAACTTGGGTTTTGCTGAGAAACGTGCACTAAAAAATGGCTACTTTCAGTAGCACAGTAGTGGCTACTACCTAGCGCTCGTTAATAAAAAACTCTTGCGTTTTATTTAAAAAACTGCTTAATTGGATTTCTCAAGGTCGGCATGAAGGTTACATAAGAGATTTAAAGTCAAAAATAGAATGGCTAATTTATGCGTAAGCAGTATGAGCAAATAAGAGAAGAACGATTAAAATTCAAAAGTGGAATGCAAAAAGAGTTTATTAAACAAATAAAACAAAAGAGCGGGTTAACTTGGCAAAGATTAGCTGAGTTCGTGAACTTATCGGAACACACCCTAAGAGTTGATTGGGCTACAGAAGTCAGTACAGTTCCTTTAAGTTGTGCGAAAAATCTTTTAGATAAAGTGCCCTTTGAAAGTTGGGAAATAATTCAGAGTCAATGGGTCGACAAAGTGCTTGTCAAGAATTGGGGCCAAAAGAAGGCGGGCGGTAAAAACAAGAAGGTGCTTGTAGTTCCTACAAAAAGTGAGGGTTTGGCAGAAGTTTTTGGTGTGATTTTGGGCGATGGTAATCTAAACCCGAAAACAATAACAATAACCGGTAACCTTTATGAAAAAGCGCATCACAAATATATTTCAGGTAAAATACAAAAATTATTTGGGCTAAAAGCATGTACTTATAATTCTAAACGATGTAAAGCCACGAATCTTCTAATTAATTCGGTGGAATTTGTGAAATATTTTCGGGCCAATGGATTTATGATTGGTGATAAAATAAAAAATAAAAGTTCTTTGCCCCGTTGGATTTTTGAAAAAGAGGAGTATGCTTGTGGGGCGTTAAGGGGGCTCTTGGATACTGATGGCGGGATTTATCAAAAACAAAAGAACTACAAACGTGCAATAATAGAGTTTCAAACGGAATCTTCAGACATTAGATGCAATATTTGTGAGTTATTGCGAAAAGTTGGTTTTACTCCCTCAAAAAGTGATGTGAATGTACGTATTCAAAAACAAGAAGAAGTACGAAGATTTTTGTCTTTAGTGGGCTGTGCAAACCCTAAAAATATTATGCGTTGTAAGTATTTTATAGAAACTGGAGAAATTCCATTAAAAGAACAGATTTGGAAAGAAATTGAGGGGTTAGAAGTAAACGAACCATTTAAAGCGACTTTGATCTAACGGTATGAATTCACCTTCCCAAGGTGAAAGCACGGGTTCGACTCCCGTAGGTCGCATATGAAGCAAATAAAAATAAACAAAGGCCCGGGTTCAATTCCCGGCCGAGCTGCATCACTTTGTGAGCAAACGATTGGTTAACTCGTTTATGGCAATCGGCTTTGTTTTTGAAACCTGCCCAAAATCAGTTAAGACTGCGATTACTTTGCCGTTTTTATCTAGTACTGGTTGAAATGCATCTTTTAGGATTGAATAACCATTTTTTGCACCAATTAGACTTTGTCTTTTTATATCTCTTAAATAATCGGCGTGCTGTTCTGGAGTTAGATCTTTTACAATATTAAGTTTTGTTACCAATAATTTATCTTTTCCAAAAACAGTTTTTATTAAACGAATTGTTGGAATGATTCTTAACCCTAATTTTCCTTGTCTATTTAGAGTGGATAGTTCTTTCATTATTTGAAACTGTTTCTTCGGATTTGCCCAAGCACCATATGAGTCGAAGTACCATTTGAAACTTTTGACTGCGAATTGGTGAGTTCTCGTTTTACCATTTTTACCAAAAATTAAATTTGCCTCGCGAACTGTTCCTTCTAGTCCTGTTCCTAATCTTTTTCCAAGTTTAACTTTAGCTTTGACAGTATTTCTTCCCCCAATAAGCTTTTTTATCATATGATAATAAGTTACGCAGTAGAGAATTTAATATGTTCTGATGGAAAAATAATCACAAAGATGATTATCTGAACAAGAAACAATTAGACAAAAAAAATTCGGTTCGAACGCACTCTGCTACAAAGAACCAACTACAAACTGTCAACCAAAAGGAAAAGATCTCCTGCTAATCTGCCGTTATAACCATTTTTGGGCAAAACATCGATTTTTATACTTTTTGGTGATAACAGTTATTATGTTCATTTCAAAAAGAAGGGTCAAGTCCAAGGATTACTTTTACTTAGAGGACAGACTGTTCGGCAAGAGGGTTAGTTTTTTTTTAGGGCTTAAAGAAACTTTGGCAAGAAATATTGGTGAGGCATTTGATTCTTTGGTTCAAAAAACCGCTCTTGAGAATTTGAAGTTTTCTCAAAAAGAGTTTAAAACTCAAAATTTGAATCTGAATGAATTGCTTGTTCTTGAAAGATTGAAAGTGGATTATTCTTTGTTAAGCAATTTTTTTCCTGAAGAGTTTGAATCCTTTAAAGAAGATGAATTTGTTAGATATGCACAAGGAAGTGCTTCCGTTGAAGGCAATTCTCTGAGTTTGCAGGAAGCAAACTTGGTTTTGAGCAAAGGAATATCTATATCGGGCAAAAAAGTTGATGAGGTTAGAGAAATTGAAAATATGTTGTTTGCTGCGAAAGAATCAAAAAAAATTATTGATTTAAATGAACGAAACATAAAAAGAATTCATTCGGCCATTATGCGTGGTTTTGATGATAAAAAACCTGGTGAATATCGCGATGGACCAATGTTCATTACAGGTTCAACAACCAAACCGCAAAGTGCAGAAGCGGTTCCAAAAGAAATGGAAAAATTACTGGCTTGGCTTAATAAAAACAAAGAAAAAATTCACCCAGTTGAATTAGCAGCAGAGTTTCACGCACGATTTGAAGAAATTCACCCGTTTTTAGATGGTAATGGTCGAACAGGAAGAGAAGTGCTTAATGTGATGCTCGGGAATGCGGGTTATCCAAGAGCAATAATTAACCTTGAAAATAGGCAAAGCTATGTTGTATTACTTGAACGACTTCAATTGAGCAAAGAATATAATAAATTCGCAAAGTTCATTTATTTGTGTCTCGAAAAAAGAGCACAAGAACTAAGCACAGCAATAAAAGAAAACAAACAAGCAATTCTAAAAAAACTTGTAAGCAAGGTGGTTTGAATGGAATACAGAAAACTTCTTACTGGGGACAAAATTCCTGCGTTAGGACTTGGAACTTGGAAAGTTGGGGGAGAGCGCACTCCAAGTACTGTTAATGATGTGAGTGAAGTTGCGGCGATTAAGAGTGCAATAGAAATGGGTTATACTCTAATTGATACTGCTGAAATGTATAGTGCGGGGCATTGTGAAGAATTAATTGGCAAAGCAATTCAAGATACTGTAAGAAAAGATTTGTTTTTAGTAAGTAAAGTTTACAGAACCAATTTGCAGTACAACAAAGTCATTGAGTCTTGTAAGAATAGTTTGAAGAGATTAGGTACTGATTATCTTGACTTATATCTTATTCACATGCCCAACCCTGAAGTTCCTTTAAAAGAAACTCTTGACGCGATGAACTTGTTGGTAAAGGAAGGATTAACAAAAACTATTGGGGTGAGTGCATTTTCTTTAGAAATGTTAAAGGAAGCACAAACAAAATCTGACGCTCCGATTGTAGTAAATCAAATAGAGTATAGTTTGTTTGCAAGAAATCTTGGTTATTATGGCACAAGCAAGAATATGGAGAGTGAAGTGATTCCTTACCAGCAGAAAGAAGGAATTATTACAATGGCAGTGAGGCCACTTGAAAGAAAACTTCTTCTTGAAAATAAAACTGTTCAAATAATAGCTCAAAAATATGGAAAGACTCCTGCGCAGCTTTGTCTTAACTGGCTTATAACAAAAGAAGGTGTTGTTGCTATTCCAAAATCAACGAATGTAGTGCACTTGAAAGAGAATCTTGGTGCGTTCGGCTGGAAAATAAAAAAAGAAGATTTAATTGAACTTGATAAGTTGAAAGAAATTGATAACTTCCGGAGACCTTGAAAGCGTTGACGTAGATAATCCAAAAATGGAAATTTCTCCACCAGTCAAAGTTATAACCAGTTTTAACAAAAACACTTTTTCTATTATTCTTGGTGTTAACTCACAATTTAATCTTTTAATTTTTTTTTCGCAGGCATGGAGGTTATGAAAAGCTTAAATTATGAATTTAGAAGTATTCTTATTAGAAAAATTTGTTGTTATTGGTGATGAAAATAAAGCTTTAGTTGTTTTTCAGGATAAGAAGATAAGGCGACTTTGGCATGATGAAGAATGGTTTTTTAGTGTGGTTGATGTTATTGCGGCATTGACTGAAAGTGAAGATGCTCGAAATTATTGAAAAGTATTAAAATTTAGAGAACCTCAGTTGGTTACTTTTTGTAACCAACTCAAATTGCCGTCATCTGATGGTAAATATTATGAAACTGATTGTTCAAGTACTAAAATATGTTTGGGATTATTCAATCAATTCTGAGTGTTGTTGAGAATTTTGCTTGGTTTGTGTTAACGCAAAATATTTTAACTCACAAAACCTTATTTATCTCATGAAAGAACTTTTCTTTTTTGATGGAACTAACGTTTCTAACAGTCAGCTAAAGGAAGCTGCGGCGATTTCAGAGAATTTTTTTAAAACTAATCTTGATAAAACTCAAATGAAATCTGATTGCAAGTTGTTTTTGAAAATAAGCAAATTGTTTCCAGAGTTTATTGAAGTGATTTTTGACGGAAAGAGTGTTGTTGGTAGCAGTATTTTTTTGCCTTGTACAAAAAAGCTTGAAAAGTTGTTCTTGAGCAAGAAAATCACGGAAGCCCAGCTTGCAAGCAGGATACTAAAAAAAGTTAATTACAAGAACTTTGAGTGCATTTACTGGGCAGAATCTTCAATCATAAAAAAATATCAGCACCACGAATTGTTTATGGTTACTACTGAAAACGTTTTGAGAAAAGTTCATTTGTTAAAAAAGAAAAAGTTGCCTGTTTTCTTTTGGGCTTGGTCAAAAGAAGGAAAAATCGCAGGAAAAATTGTTTTTGATGAACTCGAAGTAAAAGAAAGGTTTATTGAGTAAAATAGAGATTGTATTAGGATTGTAGTGGTTTTGGATGAATGAAGAAGATATTTTCAAAAAGCGAATTGGGTTTAAGGGCACCTTAAGCGATATTGGAATTGAGATTTGCAAAGAGTATTCTTTTGGAATTTATGTTTCTTCCGAACTTGCCAAAATAGGTTATGAGGACTTTAACTTTTCGTTATGCACAACAAAAGGCAAGTTTTTTGTCAAAGTGTTTGCAAGTTTTCGTTCGCTTGCTGATTGTAAGGGTTATTGTGGGAGAATAGAAAGTGCGTTAAAGCAAGGTGTTCAAACTCCTAAAATAATAAAATCAAAGAAAGGGTTAGTAAATACAGTTAGCGTAAATGGAAAAAAACTTCGCTTAGTTGTAATGGATTTTATTGAAGGAAAAAGTTTGTTTGATTCAAAATCTAATTTAACAGAGAGTGAAGTAAAATCTTTAGCTAAACAAGCCGCAAGAATAAGTTTAATCAAAACAAAACCAAGGTTTGTTTATGATAGTTGGTCAATAGATAACTTTGCCAGAGAGTTTAAGAAAAAAAGAAAGTTTCTTCCAAAAAGAGATTTAGAGTTGATTGAGCCGATAGTAGAAGAATTTTGTGCACTCAAAACTAACAAATTGCCTCGTGCGTTTGTTCACGGGGATTTGATAAAAACAAATATAATAAAAGACGAGGGAGGAAAACTGTGGTTAATTGATTTTTCAGTATCCAATTATTCTCCTAGAATAAACGAACTGGCAATACTTTGTTGTAACTCTTTTTTTGTTCCAACAAGTAAAGCAAAAACAAAAAAGAACATTGTTATTGCACTAAGTGAATACCAAAAAATAGTTTCTTTAACAAAAAGAGAACTTACGGCATTACCTGTTTTGATTAAAGTAGCGTACTCAATTTATGTTCTCATGCCCTTATTTGCAAAACACAAAGGCAATAAAACAAAAGAAAATGAATACTGGTTAAAACAAGGAAGAGCTGGGTTGTACCAAAAGTGGTGATTGAATGGGCTTTCCAAAAACAGTAGTTTTTAGGGTAACCTCAAAGTGCAACAACGACTGTGCATATTGTTATGGGCCTGACCGATTAATCGAAGATATGTCTTTTGAAGAAATTAAAAAAATGGCAGAGTATCTCTTTGAGGGGGGGGCGAGAGAAATTTGTCTTACTGGGGGAGAACCACTTTGTAGAGATGACTTTGACAAGATTATTTCTGAGTTAAAACAAATTGGCTTTGATATTTTTTTAGACTCAAATGGAGACTTCTTTTTTAAGCATAGTAATGTGATACTTGAGGATATTAAAGTTTTAGGGTTGCCAATAGATTTTGTTAATAAAAGTTATCGTTGTGAAGAAAATGTTGAAAATGCTTTCAAAATTCTTGAGTTTTTGAAAAGTGCTAGTAAGCGTCCCTTAATTAGGATTGGGACAGTAATAACAAAAGATAATATTGGCGAGCTGAATAATTTAGCTGAAAAGCTGGGGAAATACCCTGTTGACATTTGGAAAATATATCAATTCTTGCCCCAAAATAAGAATGCTTTAACCAATAGACAATCACTTGAGGTTCCCTATGCGGCGTTTGATTTGATAACTCGCAAATTGTCGCAGACCAAATTTTCATTTAAACTTGTTACTTGCAAAGTTACTGACCGAGACAAAGCTTATTTTTTTATAAACCCAAACGGCGTTGTTTTTATGCCCACTTTGGTTGATGGTATTTCTGTTGAAAAAGAATTGGGTAGTATTTTTGACACAACCGTTGTGGAGAAGTGGCAAAAAGCCGTTTCAAAGTCAAACTTTGAAAATAATAACCGACTGACTTTTAGGTAACTTCCACAATTTTTAATTTATTTTTCTGTGGAATTGCCGAAGACAAGTCATAAACAGCTTTTTATATTTTAGAAGTGGTAGTATATTATGGAATTTGTTGTTTTGGGTTCGGGTGGAGCAATAGCTACGCCAAGACCGTTTTGCAAGTGTGCTGTTTGTAAGAAAGCAAGAAAGTTTGGTGAACCATTTAAACGAAACTGCAGTTCTTTGTTTGTGAAAGATATTAATGCTGTTGTTGATTGTGGGGAAGATATTGGGGACTCGCTAAACCGCAGAGACATTAAGCGAGTCGATAGCTTGTTTATCACTCACTGGCACCCAGATCATACTTTTGGGTTAAGACCATTGCTTGAATCATCTTTTAATTTTAGAACAAATAAACCAAAGAAGAAAATTAATATTTTTATTTCGAAGAAAGTGTATAATACACTTAAGAAAAAGATGGATGTTTTGGAGTACTACAGTAAAATTCTAAAAGTCGCTAAATTCAATTTTATTGAACACAATAAATCAATAAAGTTTGGTAAAGTAAAAGTTACTCCGGTAGGTTACACTGGAATGGATTCAACTATTTTTGGGTTTCTTTTTGAACAAGGCAAAAAGAGAGTCTTTTACTCACCTTGCGATACAATGGAGTTTTCGCAGAAACTCCCTGAATTGGACTTGTTGATTACTGAGTGCGGTGTTTTCTCGTACCGAACTGTCGATTATGAACTTTCTTTCCCTGCAATGATTGATCGAATAAAAGAATTTGCTCCTAAAAAGACAATTCTTACTCACATTGAAGAAGATGAAATTGGTTTTTGGGGAGAAGATTACTTAAAAAAGATGAAAAAGAAGTACTCTAATGTTAATTTTGATTTTGCGTTTGATGGGATGAAATTAAAGGTTTGATTTGTATGAAAGAAAGTTTTTTGTTTAGAGATTCGCCTCCGCTTCCGATAGAGGTAGTTAGCTCAAAAGGTAATTACTTGTTTGACAAGAATGGAAAAAAATACCTTGATTTCACAATGGGCTGGTGTGTGGGTAACGCGGGTTGGGGTAAAAAAGAAATTCGTGCAGCAGTAAAAAAGTTTACTGGGCCCGAATACGTTTCTCCAACTTATCAGTATGCGCGTTGGGAGGTTTTGGCAGAAAAACTTGTTTCGCTACTCCCTAGCAAAGATTATACTTGTTTTAAAGCAACTGGGGGAACTGAAGCCGTTGAAGTTGCTCTAAAAACTGCTAAAGCCTTTAATCATAGAAATAAATTTATTGCATTCAAAGAGGCTTATCATGGCCAGTCATTTGCTTGCATGAGTTTAGTTAAGCTTGCGGATCATGAAAAGCACTTTGGGCCTTTTTCAGAAAATTTTATTCAGATAAATGCTGGAGATTGGGAGAAAACAACTCAAACTACGGTTGAGTTAATTGAAAAGAAGAATATTTGTGCATTCATTTGTGAACCCATAATTTGTAACCTGGGTGTAGTTGTTCCTCCGAAGAGTTTTTTCCAAGCGGTGTACAAAGTTTGTAAAGAAACTAATACTGTTTTTATTGTTGACGAAGTTGCTACTGGGTTTGGGAGAACTGGGAAGTGTTTTGGTTTTGAGCACCACAACATTGAACCAGATATAATTACTATTGCTAAGGGAATGAGTTCTGGTTATGGGGCAATAGGAGCAACTATTGTAAAAAGAGAGATTGCCGAAGGTATGCGTTTTGATTTTAGTAATTATTCTACTTTTGGTTGGCATCCTTTTGCGACTGAATCAGCAATAGCAAATATTGATTATTTAAAGAAAAATAAGCTAATTGAAAAATCAGCAAAAAGTGGGGCTTATTTTGCAAAACAACTTGCAACATTTTGTAAACCTGAAGGTAAAGGCTTGTGCATTGGTTTTACTCAAAAGAAAAGTGATTTTGTCTCAAGGTGTGAGAAAGATGGGTTGCTTATTAGTGCTCTTGGCGAACGGGTAGTTCTATTTCCTGCTTTAGATGTTTCTAAAAAAGAAATTGATAAAGCTGTGAAGATAATGAAAAAGAATTTTTGAGGTGTTTTTGTGAGCGATTTGGTTTTAGTTGCAGAAAATATTCTTTTTCAATATTTGGGTGTGCGGAAGAATACTAAAGTTTTGTTAATGAATGATCATTCTCCAAATTCAGTTTATGATGCTTTCAAGGAAGCTCTTAACAAAAAAGGAGTTCCTTTCAAAGAGTATTTGCTTCCCCTAGAGCGGGCTCCGAGTGAACCAATTTATGAAGCACTAAATGATATGCTTTGGGCAAGAGTGGTTATTGCCCCAACAACAAAAAGCATTACTCATTGTCCCGAAACAAAAAAAGCCACTGAAAAAGGGGCTAAAGTAATTACTCTCCCAGGAGTTACTGAAGAGATTTTTTTAAAAATTGGCGAAGCTAGTTTAAAGGAAATTGAGAAAGAGAATAAGAAAATTGTTAAACAATTAAAAGGAAAGAAAAATATTCAAGTTACTACTCCGAGTGGAACAAATCTTTCTTTTTCAATAAAAAAGCGTCCTTTGTATGGAACTCAACCTAAAACAAAAGGGTTTGTTAGAAATCTTCCAACTGGGGAGATTTATTGTGCGCCAATAGAAGAAACTGCTGAGGGAGAAATATTTATTGATCACTTTAAGGATTTAATTAAGCCCGAAAACAAGGCTTGGCTAAAAATTGAAATGGGCAAAATTGCAGAGTGGAATAATGCAGCTCATCCATACATTGAAGTTCAGCAAGTAGAGAATGGGTTTGTTATCGCAGAATTTGGGATTGGAACAAACAAGTGGCACAAAAAACCGATTGGAAACATTTTGCATGATGAGAAAATCTTTGGCACTTGTCACATCGCTTTTGGAGATAATGTTTCTTTCGGGGGAAAGAACAAGAGTCCGGTTCACAATGATTTGATTCTGGTTAACCCTACAGTTTTAGTGGATGGAAAGAAGTTAGTTTGGTAGTATTTAGTTATTTTTTTGCTTGTTTCCACATTAGTTCAAAGTATGCGCGAAAGCTTTTTGCAACTTCGTCTCCGTTAAATCGTACTGCGATTGGTTCGTCAGTTAGTATGAGTATTATTGCGCAGTTGTGGTAAACAATTATTTCTGAAGGGGTTTTTGATTCAATAAATCGTACATCATACTGTTTGGATTTTAGAAAAAAAGAAATTCTTTCTGGTCTGTTTCGTACGTCTTCATTAAAAATTATTTTTGTAAAAATCTTTTTCTTTTCTCTCATTCGAGAGTATTTATTAAAAAACAAATCTGCTTGTTTGGGGTTTGTTCCTGTGCTTGCTCCAAAGATTAAATTTTCGTCTCCTGCATTACATTCTGAAAGTAAATCTCTAAATACTGTTGCCAGTCCTTGCCAACCATAAAAGGATTCTATTTTTAGTGCTTTTTTTGTTTTGCCAAATTTAGAAAGGAGTTGAGGCAATACATTTAGCACTTCTGTTTTTTCTTCTTCGATTTCTTTATGCTTGTCTTCAACAAAATCTATTAAGCGTTGTGGGTTTGCGGGAGAAAAGTGGGCCACCCCGTTTTTTTCCATTTTTGAAACAAGTCCTTTCTCAATTAGTCGATTTGTAATATCATAAACATTTGATGGTGCTACGTTTGACTTTTTTGCCAGAGCTGTTTTAGTTGATTCGCCAAGGTCAAGCAGTGCTAAATAAACATTTATTTCGCCTTCTGTTAGACCTAGTTTGCGTAAGGATTCATTAAGCATACTAAGCTAGTGTCTCAAAAGTAATATAAAGTCGTCTTGTACAAGAACCCCTAAATATAATAATGGGGGGTGACAGAAGGTACTTGGTTAACTTTGAAACGAAACAAAGTTAATGGGTGATTTTATGGGTGAAAATAAAATGAAATTAATTGTTGGGTTAATTGCATTTGTCTTAATTTTTTCTATTGGGGCAATTGCTTATCAGAACACGGCCCTCTTTGCCCAAGTAACAAGCGATGAAACAATTTCAATTGGCTGGATTGGCCCTCTAACAGGGCCTAGCGCAGTACTTGGAATGGATAGTATTACTGCCGCAGAAATAGCTGTTAAAGAAATAAATTCTGGTGGGGGAATAAATGGAAAGAAACTAAAACTCATAACAGAAGATGATCAATATGTTTCTACAAAAACCATTTCAGCTTACCAAAAAATCACTCAAATTGACGGAGCAAAAATAGTGCTTGTAAATACTTATAGCGGAATATTTGCGCTTGCAAAACAAGCACAAAAAGATGGGGTAATACTAATTGATCCTCTGGATTGTAGTAGTTTAATCTCAGCACTAAATGAGAATGTGTTTTGCCTTGCCACAGATTCTGAAAGCATAGCAAATGTACTTTCAAGTGAAGCTAAAAAACAGGGTAATAGTGCAGGAATTATTTATTTCATCGGGGATCAGTTTATGCCTCAAATAAAAGAGTGGGTAAGTCAAAAATTTAGTGGAAAAATAGTTTCTGAAAGTTATTCTCCGGGGGTATTAGATTTTAAAACAATAATTGAAAAAATGAAATTCGAGAAAGTAGACTCATTAATATTGTTGGGTTATGATGAAACTGGAGTAGCTATGAGACAAGCAAGAGAACTTGGATTTAGCGGGCAATTTATTACAACTGCCACAATAACAAGTCCATCCCTTGTTGAAGCATCAAAGGGGGCAGCTAATGGAACAATATTTGCTTTTTGGAGTGCGGATGCAAATAGAGCCGAAACAAAAGAATTTAATAAAAGTTTTCTAGAAGAAAAACAAAGACTTCCAATACTTGATTTAGCAACCTATCCTACATATGATACAGTAAAAGCAATAGCAAAAGCGCTTGGGGTAGTAAAGAACAAAAATGTTTTAGAAATCAGAACTGCTCTCTTAGGAGTTAATTTCTGGGGAACAACTGGAGAAGTTAACTTTAATCAAACACGCGCAAGCAAAATACCTGAACAAGCATACAGACTTGAAAATGGAAAAGTGGTTGCAAAAAATTAGGATAAATTTTTGGGGGTTATTACCCCCATTTTTTTAAGGGCTTTGTTATTCTTTTTCCTTTTTAATTCTATTTTTTTATAGGGTATTTATGTTTGAGCCAAATTGTGTTGTGTTATTGCCTTTTCCAGAGATTGTGATTAAGGGGCCGATTGTTAGAGCTTTTATGGAGAAGCGTTTGATAAAAAACATGCGTCTTTATTTTGAGCATTTTAATGTACAAGTGGATAGAGTAGTGAATATTGCTGGGCGAATGGTTGTTCATTCTACTGAACCAGAGAAAGTAATTTCTTCTCTAAAAAGTTGTTTTGGAATTAGTGTGTTGTTTCTTTCAAGAGTAGAAAATTATTCTGACCTAAATGATTTGTGTGTTAGGGGTGTTGAGTTGTGCAAGGGCCATGTAGAAGAAGGGGCTTTTGCGGTTAGGGGTAAGAGTTTCTCAAAAGCATTTGGTTCAAAGGAACTTGAAATGGAGTTTGGCGGAAAACTTTTAGAAGCGTACCCAAAGCTTAAAGTAAAATTAAAAGATCCGGTTCACGAAGTGTTTTGTATTGCGTTTGAAACCAAAGCTTACTTTTACTTTGCCCCAATTAAAGGTGCGAGTGGAATGCCTACAGGGGTTCAAGGAAGAGCAGCGTTACTAATAACGAAGGAATCAAAGAAAACTGATTTAGTAGCTCTAGGAAAGAATTTACTCAAAACTGGTTGTACTTTAGCAATTGTCTCGGATGAAAAGAAAATCCCTAATTTGGATGAATTAGCTGAATTTAATTGTTTTAAAGAACTAAAAACTCATTCAGTTAAAGAAGCTAGTGAGTTTTATGCGCTTGAAGACATTAAGGCTTTTTTCTCTACAGCAAGCACTCTAACACAAGCAGAAATGGATTCTAAATTAGTTGGGGTTAAAGTGTTTGCTCCGCTTTTGTTTTAACTATTGCTTCTGCTGGTAATTTAAATTCTTTTCAGCAATATTTTTTCATGTTGCTAGGCATTTTTTCTGATTCGCATTTGGGTTTTGGTTCTGATGACCGTTTTGAAGAAGCTTTTGCTAGATTTAAGGAATCTATTAGGATTTTTAAGGAAAGGAATGCGGACTATTTGCTCCATGCGGGGGATTTGTTTGACAGTGCAGTTCCTGAGCAAGAAGTGTGGAAGAAAACTTTTGAGTGTTTTAATGAAAATAACAGTAAGTACTCAACTTTACAGAAGTGTCAATTAAGTGGGTCGAGTGAAGTTTGCGTTAAGGGGATTCCAATTATTGCTATTCATGGTACCCACGAATTTAGGGGAAAGGATTTTACTAACGCGATTGCAATTCTAGAGGAAGCTAATTGTTTGGTTCACTTGCACGCTGGAAGTATTGGACTTGAAAAGAATGGGGAAAAAGTTTTTATCCACGGAATGGGGGGAGTTCCTGAGAAACATGCAAAAGATGCCTTAGAAAAATATTCTCCAAAACCAATTCAAAATTCAACTAACCTTCTTTTGCTTCATCAATCCTTCAAAGAATTTCTTCCATTTGACGATGATGAAATGATTGCAACTCTTTCATTAAGCGATTTGCCCGATGGTTTTGATTTGATTGTTGATGGTCACTTGCATTGGAAGGATGAGCAAGTAATTGGAGAAAAAAAGTTTCTTCTAGCCGGTTCAAGTATTTTTACCCAAATGAAGCACCTTGAATCCCAAAGAGAGAAAGGAGTTTTTTTGTTTGATACAAAAAGTAAGAAGCTTGAATTTATTCCTTTTAAGAATCAGAGAAAATTGTTTTATGCAAAATTTGATTTTAAGAATGCGTTGCCTGAAGAGGTTGTTGCGACAGTGAATGCCAAAATAAATGAGTGCTTATCAAGTGCAACTTTTGAAACTAAACCTTTGGTGCGGTTAAAGATTTGTGGTACTCTCGCAAAAGGTTTTACTCAAAGTGATGTATCAATTGTTTTGCCAAATAATGCAATTTTTTCAGTTTCAAAGAACTTGTCAGTTGATTCTTTTGAAAAGAAAATTGAGTCTCTTAAAGCAGCGCATTTAGAAAAAAAGAGTGTAACAGATTTTGGAATTGATTTATTAGAAAAGAATGTTGATGAGGCTGGTTTAAAGGAGTTTGATACTAGGCGATTGTTTGATTTGCTTTCTATTGGCGAAAATGAGAAAGCAGAGAGTGTTTTAATTAATGCTCAAAAGGTGGTTTGATGCAAAAAAGAGTTAGTAATGGTGTGTTTGCTCCGCTTTCTGGAGCAACAAAAATTGAGCTAATAAAGGCTTTTACTAATGCACGGAAGTTTCCTTCGCTTAGAGCAATAGGAACCCATTTTGGGATTAGTAAAACGACTGTTAAGAATGTGCTTTTGGAAGAAGTGCGCGCAAATAATATTTCTGATAAGAATCATTTGCTTTTTAGAACTCGCCAAAACATTGTTGCGGTTGCTAAACGTAGGGTGGAGAGAAAGAGGGCCATGATTAAATTTTTGAAGAGTATGGCTCGAAGAGAGGTTCCTGTTTCGCTTAATTTGCTTCAAAAAAAGTTTGGTGGAGAAAAAGCTTTTGCTAGCGAGGTTCTTAAGGAATTTATTGCTAGTAGAGAAACAAATGGTTCTGCTAAACCGGTTTTAAGAAGAACTGCTTCGAATCAGCCTAAAAGAATTTAGTTTAAGGTAAGAATACTTTGTTCTTAATTTTTTCAGGTAAGTAGTGTGTTGCAACAAAGTCAAGTCTTTTGTTTGCTAGAGCTTGTTGCTCGATTCTGATTTTTTGGTCAATTGCTTTTTTTAGTTGTTCTTGCCATTCTTTGTTCTGAAACCACGGATAAGCAAGCATTTCTTTTGCTCTTTTTACATCCCCGTCAGTCATTCTTTCTGTTACGGCTTCTAGTTTGTATTCTTTAACATCATCAATTGTCATTCCAACATACTTTGCATCTGGAACGGACATGAATTCTGAGTGTGCTGCAAGAGCCATTGAGCCTTGTTTTATTACTGAGTAAATATACCATCCGTATGGATCCCCGTCTGTGAAAACAATTGTTGGTAAATCTAGTTCATGGTGTACTCTGTGAATTAGTCTTCTTGCTCCTCTTGCAGCTTGTCCTCCAGTTCCGATTAGAATACACTTATTTTGTTTTGGATAATTTTCTTCAATAAGTCTTTCAAATATAGCTTCTGTTTCGCATACTAGTAAGTATTCTGCGTTAGAATCAACTATTTCAATTTCTTCCGGTTCTACTCTTGACATTATGCTCCATCCGCCTCTCCCTAGTTTTGATGCGTTGAATTTATCGTTGTGGTGCATTCGATCAAGCAAAGTAATATCTCCGTAGAGTGTTCCTTTTGGATTTGCGTGTAAGTTTAGTTTTTCTCTGATTGTGTCAACTGAGTGTTCGATATCAACTATGATTGGATCTGATTCATCTTGTCCATCAAAAGTGTTTTCTTTTGTGTCAGCTACTGTGTGTTTTAATTCGTAGTAAATTTCACGAATAGAAGCGGTCTTGTTGTGTTCTAAATATTCGCGCGTTTTTGCCATTATCATTGCTGTTTGCATGAATTTTCGAGCATGTGCAATATTCAAAAAAGTTCTAGTTATTTCTTTTTCTCCTAGTTCTAAGTATCCTTTTTTCTCATCCCAAATAACATTGCTTTTTCCTCTTTGCATTGTAGTGAATTCTGGGTCTTGTTGTTTTTCGATTTGCCCTACCATGGATTGTGCTGTTGCCTTTATTCTGTCAGCTATCTCTTTTGGAGAAACTTTTTCAACTGTTTTTGATTTTCCTCGTTCTTTTTCTGCCATTATTTATCCACTCTCAAATTTAATTCATTTCTTAGCTTTTACTTCTTTATCCTCTTTTGCTTTTTTCTCTTCTTTTGGTTTTGTAATAAAACTGTTTTCATCAGCTGCGAGAGTTTTTTCTGTTTGTTTTCTCTCTTCTTCATCTTTCTTTTCATCAATGCTTAGTCTTGCAAGTACCATTTTTTCCATGTTCTTTTTCAAAGAATCTTCATTTGCTTTTGTTATTGTACTTAAAGCTCTACACACTTCTGGAATGTATTTGTAAAACATTAATCTTTTTTGTTGGTTTTCGCCTTCTCTTCTTTTGTGTGCTATGTAAATTCCTGCTTTTCTTCCTGTTTGCATTAAAGCAAGTCTAATTTCTTCTAAAACTTCTTCTTCATCAGCTATTGCTTGTTTTCCTGCGCCTGTGTATGGTATGTGTACTGAGATAAAGTTAACAAATACTGTTACTGGGGAATTCTCAGGATCTTTTATATCATATCTTTTCCAGTCAACTGTTTGAATTGCTTTTGTTAGTGCACAGTTTCCTGCATCAAATAAAAGTGGTACTCTGTTTGCAAATCTCATTATATCCATTGAGGTTTGGTCTCCGGTTTTCTTTCCTGCGTTTCCGCCGTAAGCAATTGCAATTTCTACTTGGAAAGGAAATCCTCCTGCGTATACTGCAGGTTTTCTTGTTAAAACAGTTAGGAATTCTGGTTGCACTATGCTTTGGAGTGATTTTTTTATTTGTTCTTCTCCAATTGGTCTTAGTGCATCTGTTGTTGGTGCGATGAAATCAATTGATTTGAATGCTTTAACAATTGCTTCTGCTTCTTCCCAAGTTAGAGTCTTTGGATCTTTGTTCATGTCAAAGTGTACTCTTTTTTTAATTTCTTCAATTCCTTTTGCACCCATTCTGTCAAAATCGTTTGAGAGGAATGATGCAACTGTTCTTCCTTTTGTTGATTTACAATAAGATAATACATCATCAACTGTAGTTCCTTTTGGGTGTGGTTTTATTTCAACTGGTCTTTCAGGCAAGACATTGTGTGTTCTTTTGAAAACAAATTTTTGTCCCATTGGATCTCTTAGTGAGATTTGTGCGTGTGGGTTTGCAATTGCTGTTCTTTTTAAGTATTCTAAAGCTCCTTGATCGCTATCTCTGTATAATACTCCTTTGAATTTTGCTTGTACGCTTGTTCCGTGGAATTCTTTGTCAAGTTCTTTTAAGTTTTGGATTTTTGCTTCGTTCATTTTCGGGTCAATTGTTAGTTCTAGTGCTATTGCTTTTCCGCTTGATTTTCCTGTAATTATTTTTGTTGGTTTTCCGGTTGTTGTTTGTGAGAGCATTGTGCATCCAGCAGCTCCAATTCCTTGTTGTCCACGTGATTGCATCATTCGGTGGAATTTTGTTCCTGCCAAAAGTTTTCCAAATGCTTTTCCAACATTTTCTTGTGATACACCCGGACCATTATCAGTTACTGTTACTTCGTAGTATTCTTCTCCAAGTTCATCAATCTTAACATCAATGTTTGGTAAAATTCCTGTTTCTTCGCAGGCATCAAGAGAATTAGTTACGTATTCGTGTACTACCATTGTGAGTGTTCTTACTTTTCCATATAATCCAATCATTTGCTTGTTTTTCTTAAAGAACTCAGCAACTGAGTGTTCTTTGAATTCTTTTTCAAGATTAATTTCTGAAGCCGATAAACCACTTTTTACAGAAGTCTCTTCTTTTTGTGTTTTTTTTTCATCAGCCAATCTGCTCACCAAACGAAATAAGGTTTTCTTATGCTAATAACAAAACCCAAAAGATTTATATTCCCAATCCCCGATTTTTTAGGGTAAATTAAGTTTTTTTGGGGGTTTTATAGTTCGAAACGGCTTTTTCTTCCGCCATCAAGAAAGTTTTCCATTGTTTCGTGTTTTGCGCCTTCAAGTAGCATTTCAACTGCTTTTATTGCTCCCTCTACTTCGCTTGCAAGTCCGATAATTGCTACTGTTTTTCCATACACCGAAATTAAGCAATGAGTTTTTTTCTCAATCTCTGCGCGAGCTTTTCCTTCTTTTCCGATTACTCTTCCCTTTTTTGCTTTTTGATTTGAAGGGTTTTTTCCAGCAAATTCAGTAATATCAATTATCTTTAGCATAAAATCGTCTTTGAATACTGTGAATGCGCGTTCGGGAGAAAACCCTCTTGCAATTGCTTTTACTGCGTCAATTGCTTGAAAGTATTTTTCGCCTTCCCCATCAACAGTTACTTCTCCGTCTTCAGAGTTAACCTCAATATTGCATTTAGTGAGTTTTGCAATTTTTTTCTTAACGGCTCCGCTAGGCCCAATTAGCACTCCTATTCGTTCTTCAGGTATTCTAATTATTTCTTCCATTTCATCACTTGTGTAAATATTAGGTAATTCGAAGGTTTTAAATAAATGCTTTGGCTTGTTTTTGGATTTTATCCATTGGAAATTAGTTTAGTGTTTGCCTCTTTGAACTAAGTGTTTTGTATAAATTCTTTTAACTCTGCTTTCCTTTGGAGGGTTTAAACCTACGGGGTATCTAATTGATCCGCTTTCGGGTATTCTGAGTCTTCCTCTTAACCCTAATTTTTCATATGCTGTTTCGGGAAATCTTGTTGCGCATACTTCCCACCAACTTCCGTAGGATTCCATTTCTGCGCGTGGGGATACAGTTATTCCTTTTTGTGCTAATTTTAGTTTGAGTTCTATTGCGGCTATTCTTGCGGACTCCGCATCATTAACTCTTTTTGTAGTTAAAATTATATTTCTCGTTCTAAGTACTCTTCGTATTAGTTTACTTAATTCTCTTTCTGCTTTGTATGCTCTTTTTTCTTGTCCATTGGTAAATCCATTTTTTACATACTCCCCATGGACATAGTTTAAGTATTTTTTATCTTGGGCAGGTATTCCAAAAGTGGATCTTAGTAGAACAACTATTGAATCAGGTTCATGTTGTGCACGAAGAATTACTGGGACAATTTTGTTTTATGAATGCTTCAACTTCTTCAGGTTTTCTACGAATATTACTTCCTGCTGCAGCCATTGCGTATGCAGGATGCACTATCCAATAAATTTTGTTAATTGTCTGCATGTTTTTTATCAGCCTTTTTCTTTCCTTGTTTGTCTTCTCTGTCTTTTTTCATTTTGTCAGCGAGAGTTTTTACTGAAGAGTACATTGTATCATAATCTGTTTTTACTCCGCATTTTGAAAAGTATTTGCTCAAGTTTTGTATATCTCTTTCAAAAAACATTTTTGCGTTTGGGTGCATTGTGGTTACTGCTTGTCCAACATCAATTATTACAAGTTCTTCTTCGTTGTTGAGCATATTGTATTCGCTTAAATCTGAGTGAACTAATCTTGCATTAATCATTCGTGCTAAGTACTCAACTAGTATTTCATATTGTTTTTCTGGGTCACTAAAAGCTTTGTCTTTTACGCGTGGGGCAGGTTCACCGTTTTGTCCAATGAATTCCATTAGTAAGCAGTTTCTGTTCCATGCAATAGGCAGAGGTACTCTTATTTTTGCGCGTGTAAAATCTTCAAGATTTCGGTATTCTTTTTTTGTCCAAAGTTTTACTATTTCTAGTTTATCTTTTCTAACATCTTTGAATCTTTCATCTCCGATAATGTATTCTGTCATGTGTCTAAAATCAGAGGTATCTACTTTGAATATTTTTAGGGCATAATAGTTTTTGCCGGATACACATCTAAATACGTGTCCTTCTTTTCCGGTTGAAATAATAAACTCCAGTTCTTCAAAGAATTTTTTTCTAGCGAGTTCCATTACTGCAGTAAGAGTTGCTTTATCAAAGACTTTGTTGAATACGCTTCGTGTGTTCTCATCTTTGATTAATTTTTCTTCTTTAACAAGTTTTTCTTTTGGAAACTCATCATTCGATTCAGAAGGTAATTCTTTTGGTTTCATAAGAATAAGTTAAATCTTTGTTCTTTTAACAGTTTTGTGTAAAGGAATAATAACTTTAGAATGGCAAGTTTCTTAGTTTTCCATTTCTTTTTAGCCATTCAACTTGGTTTCCTAAGTAGCGCCAAATTACATCGCCTTTGCTTGGCTGAAAGTCCCATAATCTGATAATAATAACATCATTTTCTCTTATCCAAACCTTTTTTAGTAATTTTCCAGGGATTCTAAATTGCTTTTCTTCGCCATCTTCACAAAGTGCTTTTATTTGGTTTGAGCCCATTAATTGGGTTACAACTGCAAATTGTTCAAGTTCTTTAGGATTAGGTAAACGCATTCTTGTGTACCCTTCAACTTGTGTTTCAGTTGGTGCACTAGGCTGTCCAGCAGATTTCTGGTACTTCATTTGGTTTTTTCTTTTTTGTGAATTAAAGTTTGCTATTCTACTCACCCGTATATTAAATAATTAATATAAGTCAGGGTATTAAAACTTGCCTTTAGGCGGGTTTTTTTGGATTTTTTGACTGATTTGGGGTTATTCTTTTTTAGGTAAAGAAAGAACAAGTCCAGGAATAAATATTTTGTCTTGGACGTAAGCGTAGGGTTCGACTTTTTTAAAGTACTTTGAGCTTATTTGAATTAAATCTTCTAAGGGAAGTTTGTAATCAACTGCATTTATTACAAAGATTCCGTCAGGGCGTAAAACCCTTGCAGCTTCTTTTAGAACAGCTTGACTTCCCTCGTGTTCTGGGTGCATATCAATTAGTTTGTATTTTGCAAATACAAAGTGGTCTGTTATTAGGCAATTAAAAGAGTTTGAAGCAAATGGCAGTGGCCTTGTGGCATCTGCCCTAACTGAGTTTTGGTTTCCTAATTTTTTTGCGATTTGTGAGTATACTTTGTCAGAATCTAAATTTACTGCTGTAGCTCGCATATTCTCCAAAAATTTTCCAAGTACTCCAGTTGATGAAGCAATGTGTAAAAAGTGTTTTCCACTAAATTTTCCTAAGCGGTTTGACATTTGTTCAATTGCTCCAGAATAATAAGAAAGTGTTCTTCCGGCACTTGCTGTCATTGAATCAGTAAAAAGTCCTCTTTGCCTTGCAAGTTCGTGTGCTCTTGCGGAGAGTCCTACTTTTTGGTCGTGTTCTTGTAAGAGTCTAGCAACTTCTTTTAGGTTTCTTCGTGGGGCACTTGGGTTTATAGTCATTAAATTGCCTTCTTGATTAATTAGCATCGTTTCAAATATTAAAACTTGTGTTTAGTTGGAGAAGTTAGCAGATTAGGGCGTGTTTTATTCCGCAGATTTTTCTAACACTTTTTTCGCTTACATATCCTTCTTTTAGTGCAATGTCAACGCATTTGTCTCCAAAGAGGTTTATTGAATCAGCTTCTTTTACCATTTGTTTGAATTCTTCAGGAGTTATTTTTTCTCCTCCATAGAATTGTTGGGAGATTTTAATTTGGATTTCTCCATCTTCATAAGTTTTACCTAAGTGTATAGCATCGCACACAGCTAAAATTGTTTTGTATTCAATTTCGTGTTTTTTTGCTATCATAAAACTCAGCTTTCCTAAAAAATTTAATTAAAAATAATTTTTAGATTAGTTTTTTTGTTCTTTAGAATCCGCTTACTGGTTTTATTGCTCCGCACGCTTCGCATTTTAGTACATGTGTTCCGTTTTGGGAAACAATGTTTGTATCAGGCTTTTTGCATTCTGGGCATAAAACGTATTGGTTAAAGTAGCTTTCAATTAATTTGTTTAATTGTATTGCTCCGATCTTACCATTAATTATTAATTGGTTATTGGATTCAGTTATTGGTAAAGCAGTTTCTTTTGAAAGCCATTTTAAGAAGTGCTTCTTATCCCTTCTCATGTCTTTTAGTAAAATGCTAAATCCTTTCAAGTAGGTTTTTGTTCCTTGAATAAATGACTCTGCTCTTGGGATCTCAAATCTTTCATGCTGTAACGCTTTTTGTGGGATACTATTGTACGCTTTTGACAATAAATCTTCGTAACCAGTCATTTTGTCTCACAAGTATTTTCTTTAACAAAACCTATTTAAAGCGTGGCAATTCGCTAGTGCAAGAGCTACTCTTTAACAGGGACTTTTTTTATTGACCAAAAAACAGCTTCTCCCCCAATCAAAGGAGTTATTTCTATTTTGTATATTTGTCCTGTTTTTGAATCCGTATAAGTTTTATCTATTTTATCTGGGCCAAACATAATTTTCATAGGGGTTATTATCTCGCCATTTTCTTCCAGGGCTTCGATATAACTTTGCATTACTTCTTCGGGAAAAGCTGAGTGAAATAGTGGACCAAAAACATCAAGTATTACATCAAACCGTTTTTTTGTTTTGAATCTTTCGGCGCTTGATATTCTAATTCTATCGGCATATTTTGCTCTTGTTGTAGTTGCTTTTCTTATTTTTCTAATTCTTTGAGAATTTATTACCTTATCAAAGTTTGGGTCAAACGGGTTAATTTCTCCTTGACGCATTCTGCTTTTTTCTGCTTCAATAAATTTTCTTTGTTGTTCTAAATCAGTCGCTTTTGTTATGGGGTGTATTACATTTAGTGCTGTAATGTGCACTCTACGGCCAAATGTACGTCTGAGACTTTTGACTAAATTAATGTGTCCTGCTCCCGAATCAAGTATTCTTGTTCTTCGTCCTCTAACAAGTCTTTTTTTTAAAATTAATTTTAAATTTACTCCTAATTTGTCTCTTATACTGCTAATAGTTCGGTTTTTTCTGTATCCTAATGTAGGCTCTTTAAAATTCTTTTTTCTTTCTTCTTTAAGTGCTTTTGCTAAAGCAGCTCTTCTTCCTTGATTTACTCTGCCGAATGCGTCAGTTACATTTTTTCGAACAAACTTTGCATCTCGAAATCTTGTTTCTTTTATTATGTTCTCACAACCCTAAAAGTAGTGCTCCTACAATTACTATTATCATTAGTAGTGTTTGTGGAGGGAGGGCTGGCATCGGGATTTTTTTCTTTGAAACCATGTAAATGCTTGTTGCTAGTCCAATAAAACTTACTCCTAAACAAAGTCCTGCGATTAATCCATTGTTTACAAAACTTCCATTTACTAATACGCTTGATGCTACTGCGAGTGGGATTACTAAATCTCCGTTTCCGAGTTCAAATTTGTGTTCTTTTGTTGGTATTGCTACGGTGAATGCGTAATTGTTGCTTGTGGCTTCTTTGCCAATTGTAACCATATGTTTTGTGTAAAATACAGCAATAATATCATAGATTGCTAAAATTATTATGAATGCTAATATTGGTACAAGCCCGAAAGATATTCCTATATAAGCTCCTGCTCCGCTTACTGCAATTAAACTTACAAAATCACGAAATAGTATGCTTTGCAAGTGAGTGTATCTCCACAAAAGTATTAGTGCGGTTACTCCAAGTACAATGTAATCATTTGTTGGGAAAAAAACACTCAATACTATTATACATGTAGAAAATATTGCCATTGCTTCTAAGAACCAAAGCGCTTTTTTTGTTCTTCTAAATTTTAATAAAATCAGAATTACTGCTGTCATTACTAATATGCTTCCAAATAAGTAGAATGCATTTCCAACATTGTTTATTTCTAGTCCGTATTGTGGTTGTGCTAGTCCCATTAAAAATAATTGTTGTGCAACGTAAAGCCCGAGTGTTTGCACCGCAAAGAACATTAGGGCTAGTTTTACAAGTACTTCTGTACTTAGCCACTCAGCTTTTTCTTTTGCTTTTTTTAAAACTCTTTTTGGCATTAAATCACTAAGTTAATTAGTGCTTTTTTTGTTTTAAAGAGATTGGTTAGGGGAAGTGGGGAAAGTTCTTATTTAGTTTAAGTGGTCTAGAGGTCTTTGTGAGTAGTTGGTTTTACAAAGTGGTGTCGGGGTTTATAGATTTCTCCTTTTTTCTCTAGTTCATCTAGGGCAGAATTTATTTTTTGTTCATCTAGTCCTTTTTCTATTCCTTTAGCAACTATTTCTTCTATTGGAACCATATCTATTCCTGTTGCCATTTGTTCTTTGATTAATCTAAGCATAGTAGATAACGCATTTTGTTTTGCTTGTGTTACTCCGCTTGTAACAATATCAATATCTATTCTTCCTGTATCTGGGTCCGTTACTGTTTCTTCCAGAGACTTCTTCACTAAGTTAATTGCTCTGTCTGCATCTTCTCTTTCAACTACATCACTTAGTCTTACTCTTGCGCTTGCTTCTGCTAATCTTACTAATCCTTCGAGTTGTCTTGCTGTTGCGGCGTATGCTCCTTGTTGTCTTCCTTGGTCACGTAAACCCACATAAAAGTCAGATATGGTTTGCATTGATTCGTCAGTTAGTATTGGGTAACAGTTTTGTCTAGCATAAGAAACGTATTTGCTAAATAGTTCTTTATCAATTAATGGTTTTGTTTTTTTGTCAATATCTTCTTTTTCTTCTTTTTTTAATGCAACTCCTTTTCGTCCGGCTTGCATTAATTTTTCTCCACTTTGATGGGTTTGAAGTATGTGTCTTGAAATATTAATATCTTGTGTTCTATCAAGTATATCTCTTATCATGAAAAATAAATCAAATCTTGATATTAGTGATGGGGGCAAATCAATTTGTTCCAAGAACGGAGTAAATTTATCAAATCTTGAGTACTTTGGATTTGCTGCTGCAAGTAGTGAGGTATCTGCTTTGAATCTGGAAACTATTCCTGCTTTTGCAACTGAAATCATTCCTTGTTCCATTGCTTCGTGGAGTGCACTTCTATCTTCGGGTTCCATTTTATCAAGTTCATCTGCCATACAAATTCCACCAGAACTTAAAACCAAAGCACCAGCTTTTAGGGTCCATCCACCTTCCCCAAATTCATCTTTAACAGCAGTTGCAGTTAGTCCTGCTCCCGTAGTAGTTTTTCCTGAAACATAAATACTCTTTGGAGCAATTTTGTTTGTTGCTTGCAAGAGCTGTGATTTTCCACACCCAGGATCACCGATTAACAAAACGTGAATATTTCCTCTGATTTTTTGGTCGTTAGGTAAGTGTTTTGTTACTCCTCCAAATAGTTGGAGTGAGATACTTTGTTTTACAATATCATGTCCATAAATTGCAGGAGCAATACTTTGTGCTAAAATATTATAAATTTCTGGATTTTTTGCAAGTTTTTTTATTTCATATTCTTCTTCTTTACTTATATCAACATCGGAGAATTCTTTTGCTGTTTCTTCTAAAGAATTAACATCAAGGTATCGGCCGTAAACAGTTTTCCTATCTTTTTGTGGTGGGACAAGTCGTAGTACTCCAACAAATCTTGTTTTGTCTCCTGCCGATACTCGGTTTACTAAATCATCGCTTACGTAAACATCAAGGTAAGTTGCTTGTTCGTTTCCTTTTAATTTTTCAAGTGTTTCTTGTACTTGGATTTTTTGGTAATCCATAAACGAGCTTTTGTCTTCTTCAAGAGAGAAGTCTTTGCTGTGGCATTCGCACATTGCGGGAGAGTGCAATTGTTGTTTTTCTTGTGGAATTTTGTAAACGTTTCCGCATCTTTTGCATTTCCAAACAGCCATTGTTAGTCGTGGCAAAGAATCAGTGATTAATCTAATTAGTCCTTCTACACTAATCATTTTTCCTAAATATTTTGCACTTAAATCTCTTACTCCAATTTCTCTGTCTTTTGGTAAATTATAAAATCTAACATAGGGTTTGAATGGTTCGGCAGTAAGTGTTGGTATGTGGATGTTTTGAATAGCGCTTTGTGCTGCCTCAAGAACTGTATCTGGTCCATCAAGTAATTCATCAGCAAGGATTGGATCAAATTTTTCAAGTGCCTTAAAATCCACCATTATTGATCTTTTTTCTGGATAAGATTCAATTATTCTTTCAATTGGTTTTTTGTATTCTTGGTTAAAGAATTCTTCAAATCTTTCAACAAAAGGAGAGCCTTCGGTTTTCTCGATTTCTTCTAGGTTTAAATCCATTCCAACACCAGTTTTTTTAAGTAAGTAAAGTTTAACCGACTTAAAAACTTTGTTCAAGCTTCTTGCCGGCGTAATTTAAAAGAAAAAAGTGTTGGGTGAAGTCAAGATTTTCTTGGCATTCGTTTTTTTCTTTTGTATATACTATGCACAGGTTGGATTAATACGTTAGGGGTTTGAAAAGTGAACTCTCTTCACCTTTGTTTGAAACAAAATCCAAACTAGGGTTGGTGTTTTATGTTTCTGGGCTAATTTGAGCGGTTCTAAATAATTAGTTATTGTTTAGTAAGTTCTTCTTTAATCGCTTTTGCAGTTTCCACTAGTTCCATTGGGACGCTTTTTCTTCTTTTTTCATCAAAATAAATTCCGTCTCCATGTTTTCTTGGAATTATGTGAAAGTGTGCGTGTGGTATTGCTTGTCCTGCGGCTTTTCCATTGTTTTGTATTACATTAATTCCGTCAGCTCCTGAAATTTTTGTTATTGCGGGAAGTAAAATTTTTATTACTTTAATTACTTCTCCAAGTTCTTTGTCAGGGATTTTGTCAATTGTTTCATAATGTTTTTTTGGTAAAACTAATGTGTGTCCCACAAGGTTTCCCGCAGGACTATTGTCAAGGAATGCCACAACATCTTTATTTTCAAAAATAATTGCTGTATCAATTTTATGTTTAGCAAATTTACAAAAAATACAATCCTCCGCGTAAGTCATAAGTATTCACTAAACCCGTTTAGTTATTTAACACTTTCTTTTAGTGCTTTCAAAATAGTTTCGGCTACCTTCTTTGCTTTTTCTTCTTCTCTCTCTCCTCGTACAAGTATTTTTCCTGATGAGAAAAGAGAAATTGTTACACAGTCAATTTTTGCCATTAACAAAATCTTTGTTGTTACTTCTATTGTTGAAACTTTTGCGAGTTCGGTAGCAGCTTTTTCTAAATTAATGTTAACTTTTTTGTTTGGCAAGAATTCGTAAGCCATTTTGCTTCGACAAGGTTTTCCAGTGTATTCAGCTAGTTCCATAAAATTCACTTACCCTATTTGGCTTTTTAATTTTTTATTTGCAAACTCCTTTGATTTGCTCGGGGAGTTTTATTTCTTTTTGTGTACTCTCAACCCTAATATTTAACGCAGCATCTGCTACAAGTTTATTCATTTCGCATCTTTCTTCTTGTGTTTCAACATCTTTAACAGTGCTTTTTGTTTTTGGTGAGCCGTTTGCAAGTGCATCGCACATTTCGGGCCCCTTGGAAGTATCAAAAAAACCATATTCAATGCTTTTGTCAATTATTTCTTGTTTGTTCATAAACAAAACTGGTCTAAGTATTTCTATTTTTGTTGCTTGGTTTATTGTATTGAGGTTGCTTAGGGTTTGTGAAGATACTTGTCCGATACTTTCCCCTGTAATTAAGAATTCACAATTATTTTGTTTAGCTATTTTTTCTGAAACTCGCATCATGAATCGTTTCATTAAAATAAAATAGAGTTCGTGGTATGTTTTATCAGAGATTTCTTTTAGTGCTGTCCCTGCTTTAACCACAATCATTTCCGCGAGTCCAAGTTGTTTACAAAGTAAAAGTGATTTAATTTCAGCAGAGTTATCAGTAAATGGTTCTTGAGAAAAGTGTATGGCAACTAAATCAAGTCCTTTTTCTTGAGCAAGTTTTCCAGCTACAGGACTATCAATTCCTCCTGAGATTAAGAGTAACGCTTTAGTTTTGTTTTTTGTTGATTGCATAAAGTAATACTTAGAAGTAAGCTTAATTATTGTTTTGTTTAGTGCTTTTTTCTTTTTTAGAGCTTCTTAAAGAGTGCAACTTTAAGGTGGTGGGTTTCTTCATTAAATCCTTGTTTTTTAAACCAAGGCGTGTTTTCTTTCACGGTTATTGTCAAAAGTTCTTTTACTTTTTTTTGTTTTGCTTTTGCAAATACCGCTTTGATTAATTGTGACCCTATTCCGTTTCTTCGTTGTTCTGGTTTGACATAAAGTGAACGCATTTCAGAGAGTCGTTTTGAATAAAAATCAAGTATTATTATTCCGACAAGTTCATTATTTTCTTCTGCAACAACTACATTTTCTGCTTTTATCAAACTCATAAGTTCTTTTTTTGTTCGTTTTAAGAGTAATCCTTCTTTTGCTCCGTCTTTAATTAGTTCTGATACTTTACCCAAGTCACTTTTTTGTGCGTCTCGTATATCCAAAAGTATCCCTTGTAGAAACAGTTGTTTGAAAAAGATAAGCTTTGCGGCTTATCTTTCCAAAGTTTAAATTTTACCTTTTTCTTGCGATTTTTACTGCGTTACCATATTTTTGGTATTCAATTGCGTCTCCAGATTTTAAAGTTGGTATTCCTGATTCAGCATCTGGTTTTGGTGCATCAAATGTTTCGTATGTAGTTGTGTCCATTATTTGGATTACTTCTCCGATTGTTGCAACTACTTGACCATCTGCTTTTGGAACAATTGGTATTTCTACTTCGTTATCTGTTCCTTTCAATAGTCCTCTTTTTTGGCCTGTAAAAATATTAAAAGCAGTTACACGTACTTTTGCTGCTCCGTGTTTTCCTGGCTTTGATTTTTCAGTTGATTTTACTTGACAAACTTCTCCATCAATTAGTACTAAGTGGCCTGGTTTTAGTGACCCTGCCTGTTCAAATTTCTTTTCGTCAACCATTTCTATGCACCCGTTTCTTTTTAGCTTTTTTTAGAAGCTTCTTTAAAGAGATTAAATTAATTGGGTTTAAAAAACACACGTTTTCCCTAAAAAAACGAGTTGTGGTGTCATTCTTCTAGTGTGAACTTTTTTTCTAAGTAGCATTTGATTACTTTTGTGCTTGGGGGAAATACTTTTGAAGGTAATTCATTAAGTGAAAACCATTTCCATTCTGTTATTTCATCTGGTTCCATAACTCGCGCCTCGCCAGTGAATTCTTCTGCAAAGAATCCTACTGTTACAAAGTGTGCGTGTTCGTTTTTATCATTGTTCACGCATAGTACTTTTGATTTTGTAAGAATCATTCCTGTTTCTTCTTTTAGTTCGCGTGCGGCTCCAACTGAAAAGCTTTCTCCCCACTCAAATTTTCCGCCTGGCATAGTCCATGTTCCTTCTCCGTGGAGTTCTGAATCAGCTTTTGTAGCGTCTTCGTGTCTTTTTCCAAGGAGTACTTTTCCTTCTTTTAGTACCATTACCCCAAATCCGCTTCCTACTCTTTTCTTTTCTTCAGCCATAAGCATTTCCCAAAACTTGTTATTTTAATATCAAAAGACCTTGTCTTTTGATAGCTATTAAAGGGCAAAAAGTTTATATGATTTTGCCCTTTAATATAAGCTTAACTTTTTTGGTTCGAGGAAAGTCTTTTATTTGGTTTTTCCTTAAGTATTGTTGGTGTTTTTAGTGTTTAATCGTTTTAAAAAGTTTTTTTTCCACAGACAAATTAAGCACTTGGCTTTGTTTGTTGATGGTCCTAATCTTTTAAGAAAAGAGTTTGGGATTGATCTTGATTTGATTAAAAGAGAAGCTCAAAAATTTGGTTCAATTAAGATTGGGCGAGTGTATCTTAATCAGTTTGCTTCTGATAAGCTTGTTGAGGCAACTACTAATCAAGGATTAGTTCCAATTATTTCTACCACCGATGTTGATGTGGTTATGGCTTGTGATGCTACTGAAGTTGCTTTTAATCGTTCTATTGATGTAGTTATTTTTGCTACAAGGGACTCGGATTTTTTGCCTGCATTAATTAAAGCAAAGGAACATGGTAAAGAAACAATTGTTTTATTAGCTGAGGAAATGAGTGCTGCGGCTTTAAAGAATACTGCTGATAAAGTTGTTTTTTTGAAAGGAAAAAAAGTTTCTGAAGTAAAGGAAGTAAGTAATTAATTTGGTGTGATGTGAATGAATTTTCCTGTGGGGCCAGTAATTTCAAAAGGAAATGTTACTTACAACATTACTGATGTTGCTGGGCAATTAGTTTCAAAGAGTTTTAATGGTTATATTATTCAATCAGTGAGAGGAGATTTTATTGAAGAAGGTGCTTTGTTTTTTAGGGATGGCGAAATGATTGGTTGTATTGTTGAGTGTTTGGCGGTTGAGAAAACTCTTAAAGGAAATGAAGCACTGCCTTTTTTTATGAATCAAACCAAGGGAAATGGGTTTTATCAGTGTGTTTCTCTTGTTCGCAGCCAAGTTGACTTGATAACTGCGTTTGATGAAAAACTTTTGGTTAATAAAATAGCTTTAAAAGAGCTTCCAAGGCTCATTCCTTTGGTCTTTTCGCCCAAATTTGAGCGTTCTGAGAGTAAAGTTGATTCGCTTCAAAATTATGGGCTTGGCGAGTTAAAGTAAAACAAGATTTAATTTATTTTTTCCTGGTGGAATAGTATGATAAAAGTTTTGAGGAAGTTTGCTGCTCGCGTGCTTGAGTCTGATGGTACTTCGCAACCTAATTCGCAATTAGAATTCTTAAGAGATTTTCTTTCAAAGCATAAATATGTTTATTCTCATGATTTTGAAGAGAATTTAATGATTCTTAAAAGAAAACATTTAGTAGATTCTTTTTTGGTTACAAATCTTGATGGTAGTATTGTTGTTTCTAGTGAAGGTAATGGTCACACTGAAGGAATTGTTGGGACTGCAATGCTTTCTTATATTAAAAGTGAATTACCTGATTCAGAATCTGTTTTAATTAAAAGAAATGGTCATTGGTTTATGATGTTCCCTTTGAATAAAAAAGTTTTTATTGTTAAAGCTGGTAGTGAGTTAACAAACCTTGAACTTAAAGCACTTGCATTTGAACTAGATGGGTTGCTTGTAAGTAACAAGAGTGGGGATACTAAGGAGAAGAAGAGGATTTCTCAGGTTGCTTAGGGATAACTTAATCTTTTATTTGGAAATAAGTAGGTTTTTATTAATTGTTTTTATTTAATTATTTGGTGTTTTTATGGCTAGGGTTATTGCTGTTGCTTCGGGAAAAGGTGGGACTGGAAAGACCACTATTACTGCTAATTTAGGAATTGCTTTGTCAAAGCTTGGTCAAAAAGTTCTTTTGATTGATGCTGATGTTGCGATGGCTAATTTATCACTTATTTTGGGGATGCAGTCTTCTCCAATCACTCTTCATGATGTTTTATTAGGCGAAGCTCAACCACATGATGCAATTTATGATGGTCCGATGGGAGTAAGATTTATTCCTTCGGGTTTGAGTCTTGATAATTATAAGAGAGTTGATAGCGAGAGACTAACTAGTATTGTTTCTCAATTAGTTGAAGAATATGATTTTATTTTGCTTGATGTTGCTGCAGGGATTGAAAAAAATGTTCTTTCGGCTTTAAGTGCTTCTCAAGAAACATTATTAGTTACAATGCCTACTTCTCCAGCAATCGCTGATGCTTTGAAAGCAAAAATTGTTGCACAAAGACTTGGTTCCAAGGTTATAGGGGTAGTAATTAATTTTGTTATGAATGAAAAAGGCGAGATTACAAAGAATGAAATTGCTAATATGCTTGAATTACCTATTTATGGAAATATTCCATACGATCCTGAAGTTAGGAAAAGTTTTATGCAGGAAAAAGTTGCTCCTGTGATTGTGAGAAAGCCTGATTGTCCGGCTTCTGAAGAAATAACAAAAATAGCATCTAGAGTAACTGGTCTGAAAGTAACAGATACGGCTGTAAAAAAAGTTGGTTTCTTGGAAAAGTTTTTTTCTTTTTTCAAGAAAAAATGAGGTGTTTTGATGAATAATAGACCATTCGATCTTTTGAATGATGCAATAGACAAAGAAGTTCTGGTTGTGCTTAAGGGAAACAATCAAGTTAGAGGTACTCTAAAAGCATTTGATGTGCACATGAATTTGCATCTTGAAAACGCCTCCCAAATAGTTGAAGGAGAAATTAAGACTAAATATGGGAAAGCCATGATTCGAGGAGATAGTGTAATCTTAATTTCACCATAACTAATTCTTTTTAATTTAAGGGCTTTGCATAAAGCAAAGCCAAATCTTTTTTTATGTATTTTTGAATTGTTTTAGTTATTAAATTTATGAAAATGCTATTTAAAATTAGTTTTTAAAGGTTATTAGCAATTGATTGTTCTAATTATGATTAAACAATGGTTTAAAGAAATTTCAAATTTAAAAAGATTATTTGAAAGAAATGCTTTTGTTTTTGTTTTTATTATTTTACTTATTAGTTCGTTATTTTTTGCTTTGCTACAAATTTCAAAACCATTTACTGCCGATGAATACTGGTATTTGGATACCGCGAAATTTGTTGCCCTGGGGCAAAAGCCCATGACTGATTTTTGTGCAAATCTCCCCCCAATCTTGTTTGAAGGTCACCCCACGACTTATATAAATTATCTGGCTTTTTTTTTGTCAATTGCTCCAGAAAAGTTTTTGAGGCTTTCAGGAATCATTATTTTTATTGCCACCCTTATTGTTTTGTTTTTTGCATTTAGATCTTTGTTTGGTGATAATAAGTTAGCCCTAGCGGGGACTGCACTTTATGCATTTAATCCGCTTGCAATACAGGGTTCGTTGCTTTTAGATATTGATAATACTATTTTGGCGTTAGCTATTGCAATATTTTCGTTAGTTTATTTATATAAGTTTAAAAGTAAAAAAATTAAATATTTGTTTCTTGCAATTGCAATTGCTTTGATTCTATTGTCAAAACTTACCGTTTTCTTCATAATCCTTGGCGGGGCCTTTTTATATTTTATTATTTGGAAAAGAAAAGAATTCAAGTCATTTGTTTTAGCGGCTTTTGCAGGGGTGGGCATTTTTGCGATTGTCTGGTTTGTCATTTCTTTAATTAGTGGTATTTCATTTTATAGTCCTATTGAGTATATTCTTGCAAATATTTTTTCCAGAAATGCAACTTTAACAATTTATGACCGAATTGTAACAATATTTTATTCTGGGCTAAAACAAAATTTGCTTTGGATAACGCTTCCTTTGTGTCTGCTTTTTCTTAGCCAGATAAAAGAAAAAACAACTCGTTTATTCTTTGTTATTTCAATAATTGCGTTGGCACAATACCTTTTTTCTATACCTTCCGCGTATAGGTTTCCGAAGTATATGGCGGCGTTTTTGCCAATGATAGCACTTGTTGGATTTTATTTTTTGAGAAATTTTAAATTTAAAATAAAAATTGCGAGTATTGGACTTTTTGTGTTGCCTTCAATAGTTTATGCGGTTTTTTTGAGGGATCCAATACAGCATGCGCGTGATTTGATTGGGGCAGTTTATATTGTTGTTGTTAATTGTATTCCTTTGTTTCCAATTATTGTTTCTAAACACAAAAAAGAAATTTTGATTTTTTTATATCTTGGTGTTTGTTTGTATACAAATATTTTCCAGTTGACTACCACGAGTGCTACACTTTACGACTATGGGGAAACAGGGTTACAGGGTACTTTGGAGTATATTCAACAGAATGTTCCTCAAGGAAGCAACATTTTTACTCAAGGAAAAGAAGTTGCTTATTACACAAATACAAAAACCTACTGTCCTCAAACTGAGGATCTAAATCTTGAACTTAAAACTGCGTGCATAAAAGCAGTTGTTGTGAAAGCAGGTTGGGGAGTGAGATCAAATTCTAATATAATTAGCATTGCAGAACAGCAGAATTTAGAAAAGAAAATATTTGGCGACTATACTGTATATAAAACAAATTTTTGTGGCGAAAAATAAGTATTGATAAAAGTTATTGTGGATAAGGATCTTAATGCGGATTATTGATATTGTTAAAAAATTATTTGGCGGTAAATTCATTAGGTATTGCTTTTGTGGGGGCATAGCTGCAATAGTGGATATTTCTACTTTTTTTATGTTAAACGAAATTTTAAAGTTTCATTATTTCATTTCTTTAAGTATTTCTTTTCCACTTGCTGCGCTAGTAAATTATTTGTTGCAAAGAAAAATAACGTTTAAAGGTAAGGGTAGAAATTTTAAGTTACAGTTTGTGGTATTTGTCACTATTGCACTAATTGGTTGGGCATTTAATGCAAGTATTACTGCTGTGCAAGTAGAATTTTTTGGGGTTTGGCCAACTGCAGCAAGAGTAATTGCCACAATCCTAGTTACTTTTTTTACTTATAATTCAAATAAGTTGATAACCTTTGGTAAAATTGTGAAGGAAGATAAATTTAATAACTAAAAAAGTATTGCTTTTAATAGTTTTATGGATTTGTGTGCTTATGGAGTCTTATAAAAATATTGTTGGAGATTATTATGAGGATGCGCATTATAAATCAAATAAAGCGCAGGAATTTCATTACATATCTAGAGAACAATATTTTATTGAGTTTATGGGTCTAAAAGGTAATGAGAAAGTATTGGATATTGGGTGTGGCTCTGGGACATTCTCTAGGACTTTGGCGAAAAAATATCCTCAACTGAAGATAGTTGGGGTGGATATTTCAAAAAAAGCAATCAACTATGCAAGAAAAAAAACTATGTCTGAAGGAATTAAAAATATAAATTTTTGTGTTTCTTCAATAGAGGATATTAAAATTAAGTTTAATGACTTTGATGTTGCAGTAGTGTCCCATATTATTGAACATGTAAAAAATCCGGCTAAGGCAATAATTGAGGTTAAAAAGAAATTAAAAATTGGCGGCACAATATTTCTAACAACTCCAAATTATGCGTCTTTGTGGCCTATTGCGGAATATGTTTTTGATAAAACTCTTGCAAAGAAAAATTATAGCCTTGGTGAACAACATATAAGTAAGTTCACTTTTTTTTCAATTAGAAATCTTTTGAATGAAAATGGTTTTGTAGTTACTAAAGAACGAGCACTTTATCTTATTTCCATGGAAGCATCTTTAATTTCCAGTTCGCTTGCATGGGCTACGTTTAAGTTTGACAAATTGTTTAGTTGGTTGCCTTTTGGAATGATAATTTATTTAAGTGCAATAAAGAAGTGAGTTAGTCAATAAAAGTTGGTTAATTTTTTATAATAGTTAATAATTCCAACTAATAACTAAATTTAGTCTTTGCTTTTAGAGTTTTCTGAAAAAAATCTTACTTTCAACAATTGGAATGGAAAGCGGCTTATTTCGCTGATTTTTAGCTTTGAAGCACCCGACTTTCTGTTTGGAAAAAATATGGGGATTTCAGATATTTTTGCTCCTTTTTTAAAACAATAATACAACATTTCTTCTTGGAAGGCATATCCTTTTGTAAAGAATTTTGAAAAATCAATTTTTTTCAAAATAGATGTTTTATAACATCTGTATCCTGATGTGGAATCTTTTGCGGGTAGCCATAATATAATTTTTGCCAGTATATTTGCTCCTTTACTCACAATTTTTCTAGAAATTGGCCAATCATTTCCTCCACCATCTATATATCTTGAGCCTATTACAACATCTGATCCTTCTTTTATGTCTTTTATGAAGTCTTTCAAATATTTTGGGTCATGTGACAAATCGGCGTCCATTTCAAATACAACATCTGCATTCATTTCAAATGCTTTTTTGAAACCTGCGAGGTATGCTGAGCCTAAACCCATTTTGCAGGGTCTTGATAGTACAAATACATTTTTGAATTTTTTTGCTATTTTAGCTGTTCCGTCAGGAGAGTTATCATCTACTACAATTATGTTAAGTTTTACATCAGGGATTTTTTGAGAAAACACTTTTTGGATTGTTTTTTTGATGGTATTTTTTTCATTATAAGTGGGAATTACGACGGTTGCAATCAATGTGACACCAGAGTATTATATGTTTTTGAAGAATAAAAATGTGCGTTTATTAGATTTTGTATAAATTTTGATCTGTTGGGTTTTTTATGCAACATAGTTTCGCGAAGACAATTAACCCTATGATTAACAGTATAATTAGTTAGTTTTGCCAGTGTTATCTCTAATACTGTAAGGTTAGTGCAAGAAATAATTTGTGACTTATGTTGTATGCTCTAAAAGTATGACATTTATTGATTTGAATATAACTTTAATTTACCACAACTAAGTGAATTGCTAAAGACAAATAAAGTAGAGTTATACTCTAGTATATTGCAGTACCAATTTGCTAATCAGTTATGTTTAGAAAAGTTCTTATTTTAGAAAGGTGTTTTAAAAGGAAAGATATTTCTATGTTGCCAACCGCTACAAAACCTTTTTATTCCCAAGTTACCCACTTATAGTGGTTAGAACCATTTTGGCGATTAGTATGGATAAACGTGAAACAGTAGTGGAATCGATTCAAAAACTTCTTAATCTAAGCGTATCGGATCAAGAGATTGCAGATAATCTTTCTGATGTGGGTATTGAGAAAGCTGAGGCGATGGAATTAATTAAAACTGCTAAAGCTAACACTGCAAAGCAAAAACAAGGAGATATCTCTGCCACCGCGCCTGACTCAAATAGTTCTAAAAAAAACCAAGTTCCGGAGCAAAAAAAATACGGTGATTATTTTGAACCTGCTTCTGCAAACCTGAGTATGGATGAACAAATAGTGAAACAAATTCCTTTAACAAAAAATATTGATTTGAAAAAGGATTTGGTGGATCAAAATGCCAATAAAAATTCTATTGGTGATGCAAAAAACATAGTTGATGATGTTGAAGGTCAGGAAGAGGCTATTGAAGAAGAAGTTGATTCGGCTACTAGCCCTATGGATACAAATGAATTAAATGAATCGGATGAGTACATTGATAAAGATCTTGAGGCTTTAGAAAAATCAGTTGGGGGAAATTCTTCAAAAAATAAAAATGAAAATGATTCGCCTAAAAAAATAGTTCCTGTAGTGCCAGAAAATCCTTCTAGTTTAGTTAAAGAAAAACCTTCTGAAATTATTTCTAAAAAAACTTTTTCGCGAGTTCCGAACATGAATTTTACAGATTCTGTTCCGTTTGTTCAAAATTCAAACAAATCCATTGACCTGTCTCCCGGGTTTGAGGAATTGTGGAAAAAGGGAATTGTTGTTGCAGTGAATGCAAAGTTATCTGAGATGAAAAAATTAAAGGATGATGTTGATTCCCAGGTTAGGGATAAAGTTGATGAAGCGGTAAGAAAAGAGCTTTACCAATTTAAGATTTTGCTTGATTCACAAAAAGATTTAATGATTTCAAGTAATAAGGAAGCACTTGAGCAAAAACAAAAAGAAATTGTGTTTATTATTGACTCAAAAATTGCTGAATTAAGACAATACAATAAACAACTTTCTGATAACCTGTCTGCAATTGAAACTGCCAAGGCGCAACAGGCCATTGCTCTTTCTCAAGTAAATCAAGCGCTTGATGAAGCAAAGAAAACAAAAGTTCAACTTATTGTTGAAATGAATTCTGAGTTAATTAAAACAAAATCGCAGGCTCAAGCTTTTCTTGATAGCTCTACAGCCCATTTAAATCAAATGGATGAGCGAATAAATAAAACTCTTGAGCTCGAAAAAAACATTGCTGAAGGGATGCTTGCTCAAGCTGAACAAAAAATCGAACAACTTGCGATTGCAAGAGCTGATGAACTAATCTCAAATATGGAAGTAGAGCTTAATCGGTTACAATCAATAAGTAAAAAGATTTCTCCAGAGATGCTTGATCAAAAGATTAGTGTGCTTGAGGAATTTAAAAAACAGTTTCTAACAAGCATGCAACAAAACTTAACACAAATTAACTCTGCGATTGATGAACTAAATCAAAGAAACATTGCTGCAGAACGCACTCTTGCAGAAAAGTCACTTGCAATTGATGCAAAAATTGAAGAACTTACTAAGTTTGAAAAAGAATTTACTGAAAAGTTTATGAAAAAAATAAAGTGAACCCTAATTAACAAATTAGAAAGTAAATGTGGGTTAAACAACTAATTAAGTTCTATTTTTTGTTGTTGAGCAAGTTAGTGCTTTATTGTATTTGTTTAAGTGTTGCAAGTTAGTTATTTTATTAGATTTATTTTTTTTACCCTCTAGTTCTATTTGTTTAATCATTTCGCAGGCTTTGCATAATTCCTTTTCAGTTGGTTCTTTGCATTGTTTGCATTCATGTAATTTTGAAGCTAACGCAGGTTTTTCTTTTTCGCTTGGCCGGATAAGCGGTTTAATATTTTCATAAAAACGCAAGATTGAATACTCTGTTCCTGGAAAGCGACTCTCAAAGTGGTTAAGCATTTCTCGGTACTCGTTTCTTTTTGCAGTCCATGAATAAGGGCAACACTCTTGTGAATAATGTTTAATTCCTTTCATTGCACAGTAAGCAATAATTTCTTTTTCAGGGGTTTCATATAAAGGCTTTATTCTTTTTACAAATCCTTCGTGATCAATTATTCCGCTTGTCGCACTCATTCTTTTCATTCTGTCAAAATCGTTGTTAAAGACATTCATCACAAAGCTTTGAACTTCATCATCTAGGTTGTGTCCGGTTGCAAGTTTGTCAGCAGAAAATTTCTTCGCGTATTTGTTCATAATATTTCTTCTTAAGGTTCCACAAAAAGCACAAGTACCCCCCATTTTTGGATTCTTGAGTATTAGTGGCATTAATTTATCATTTGTAATTCCAAATTCTTTTTTAAAAGAAATTACTGTACAAGGTAATTGTAGTTCTTCGCAAGTTTTTTTTGCTAAGTTGATTGCGTTATCTCGATAACCTTTAACTCCCTCATCAATAACAATCGCTTCCATTGTATTACTCCGCGAATAAAACTTTTTCATTAAGTGAATTAATGCTGAGGAATCTTTTCCACCGCTATACGCAAGCAAAATTTTTTCTTTTGGTTTTATTAATTTGTATTTTCTCACAGTTTTTTTGAATCTATTTTCAAAAAATTGGGTAAAGTGTTTTTCACAAAAATTGTGCGGGCCATAAGCTAAAGTAATTGCAACCTTCTCTTCACATTTGTCGCATTTTGTTTCTTGCGCGTTTTTAGTTTTTTCTGAGCCCATAGTGAATATTATAAATGACAAAGTTTAAAGGTATTTAGTGTTTTTAATGGGTTTAATAAGATCATTTTTTGGTGTTAGAAAAAGGCCAATTACTAAACTCCCTATCTCTTTTCGTGCAAGGGTTAAAAAGAGTGTTAGGGATAAAACAATTAATGTGTTTAGTAGACAAGCAAATATGGGTTTGAGTTTATTGAGTAATAGTGCCATTCTTAATAAATCAAGAAAAAGACCTCTTAGGGGGCGAGTGTTACTAAAAAAACGTCCGCTTCTCTCTCAAATTAGGCGTAGAGTGAGAAGGTAATTTTTTTGGACATAAAAGGTAAATTTATAAATGCTTTTTTGGCAAGTTTTGTTATACTGGTGAGTTAAAGAGCCGTATTTTTATAAATGGTGAGTTTTACATGGGCGCAGCAAAATATATTCGACAAGCATTCAAAAACGAATGGAAAGGAGTTAAGGACGAGAATTACGATTATGCTTCTTTTATGAGACAAAGAGGGCTTGATTATAGAAATGATGAACTTGCTGTTGTTAAAGTTGATCATCCAACTAATTTACCTTCTGCAAGAAGTGTTGGTTTCAAAGCTAAACAAGGAATTTTTGCTGTTAGAGTTAGAGTAAGAAAAGGAACAGGTACTCATCACAGACCAAAGAATAAAAGAAGACCAAAAAGACAAGGTCAGGCAAAATTATCAAGAAGAATTAGTACTCAAGGGATGTCTGAAAATAAAGCATCTAAGAGATTTGAAAATGCTGAAGTTTTAGGTTCTTACAAAGTTGCTGAAGATGGTAAATGGCATTACTTTGAAGTAATTATGGCTGATAGAACAGCTTCAACAGTTGTAAATGATAAAAATTTAGCTTACTTGGCTAACCAGAAAGGACGATCTGAAAGAGGAAAGACTTTCGCTGGTGGAGCAAATAAAGAAGTTAGTAAAAAGAATAAGAGAAAGCACAGACAAAAAACAGCGCTTGATCATCACTTCGGTTAAATGTAAATATAAAATGAAATTACTGCACAAAGCGGCAGTTTTTTTACATTTATGGATATAGTTTATACTCAGCCACTCAAAGAGTTGCTGCAAGTTAGTACTTATTTTAACGAACAACTAGTTGTACTCGTGACTAATGAAAAAGATGAGAAAGTAGCTAAAACAAATAGTCTTTTACCCTGCTACTTAATTTCTGAATCTACTCCTGAAAATGAATTACAAAAACTTTCTTCAAAAACAAGAGCAGTTCTTGGCGGTAGCGTTAAAGCCAATGAACTTGCAGTAAGGATTAAAGCGGATTATCTTTTGCAGCCTTCTGGCGATAAACAATTCTTTGATCTTGGCCTTGCTCAAAAACTTGCTGCTAATGGGACTATTGTTGTTTTAATGTTTGAAGAATTATTAAAAGCAAATTCTTTTGAAAGACACCAATATTGGAAAAATTATTTAGAGCTTGTTAGATATTGTAAGCAAAAGAATACAAAATTTATTGTTGCTAGTGGGACAAAAGACCCGCTTCTTTTACGACCACCAAAAGTTAGAGAAGCACTTGCTGTGCTCTTAGGATTGCCTGCGGAAAAAGCACGCGAATATTTGAACGAAACAATTAAAGTAAAGTGAAAATAGTAAAGTTGGTTTTTTTATGAAGATTGAAAAAAACAAGAAAGCGATTGTGCCGTTGTCAAAGAGGGAGCGTAAGCGCTACATTTTGTTTGAAGTATTAAACGGTGAAGTTGCTGAAAAAGATTTTTACTTTGGGTTTTGGATTGAGTTACTAAGTTTTTTTGGTTCAAAAGGATTAGCAGAAATTAATCCTAAAATAGTTTTGTTCAAATCAAATAAAGCAATAATTAAATGTAAACGCGGAAAAGAACTTGATTTAATTGCAGGCACTGCTTTTATTGAAAAAATAAAGAACAAAAAAATTATAATCAACCCGATTCTTACTTCTGGAACAGTTAAAACACTTAAAGAACACGCGAAGATTTAGTGGATTTGTTGTGTGCCGTTCAATTGATATTTAAGCACTTTTGTATTGTTATCTTCAGAAAGTGGTACGTGTGAAATGGTCTTGTGTAATCCGGTGGGTTGGATTTGGTTATATATTCCTTTCAATACTTGCGTTAATTTTGTCAATTCTCGTAAACGGGACTGGTAATGCCGCAATGTTGAATACAATTGGTTTATTTCTTACAATTTTAGGTATTGCTATTGCTTTGGAAATATTTGCTTACCAATTGGGTATTGATGAAACTCGAAAAAAGCAAAGTAAACAAAAATTCAAGCGAAAACGGTTAACAAAGTGAGTTATATGTTTCATTGTAAAAAATGTGGGTTTCCAATAAGAAAAAAATATTACTATTCAAGCGGTTTATGTTCACGTTGTTATTTTGAAAAAATTGACAAACAAGTACTATCGTGGGAAAAAAAGCGAACAACGATAAAGCAAGTGGAAACTCAATCAACCTCAGTTATTGAAAAAATAGTTTCTATCTTATTTGGGTTAATAAGTTGGGGAATATTTCTTTTATTATTGGGGGGCTTCTTTTATTTTTTAATTTTCGGAATTAACCTTCAATCTCCTGTGCCCGATGCTCAAACACTAACTGAAAACCCTAAAGAAATAATATTAAATTATACATTAGATTCACAAGATCATGCTTTTACAGGAATTGCTTACAAAGGGGTCAATGATTACTTAGCAAGTTTACCAAGAGAAATTTTTTATCGCGTTTTTCCTCCGAGTGAGAAGGATTTTTTAATAAGGGATTTGAACAATTATACTCAAAGAGAGTACTTGTATCCACTTGTAAATGCCATAAATGCATTAGATATCCCTAATTATAAGAAAGTAAGGGTCGCTGTAAGTTTAGTTCAAAATATACCTTATGATTGGAGTGGGTTTAATAAAAATATTCGCGGCAACAAATATCCTTATGAAGTGTTATATACTAATACAGGTCTTTGTGGAGAAAAATCGGAATTGCTTGCTTACTTGTTGAGGGAACTTGGATATGGGGTCGCAATATTCGAGTTTAAAAAAGAAAACCACCAAGCTGTTGGGATAAAATGCCCTTTACAAGGTAGTTATAAAAATAGTGGATATTGTTTCATTGAAACTACCCAACCGACTAAAATAGGGAACTCAAATGAGTCTTATGTGGGGGTTGGTCAGCTGACGTCAACTCCAAGTCTGATTGAAATAAGTGATGGTCTTTCTTATGATCAAATTTATGGGGATTAGTAATTAATGTTTTCGGCTTATTTTAGCCCCAAAATAAGCTTTTTAAACCATTCCAAGGGCTATTAGTTTGTACACGTCAAAGAAAAACAGACACTAAATTTAAGTGTTCTTAACGATTTCTTTTTAAGCGCAAAGTAGGAAAAAGTAGAGTAGAATTAAGTTATTTTTAAAATAAAAGAATTTGAGAGACAGGATTAAGGAGTGTGTTTTTGATGTATCCAATGCAAAATTCAAAGGTTCCAGCTTATGATAAGGCTGCTACAATGTTTTCGCCTGATGGTAGACTTTACCAGGTAGAGTATGCCTCAAAGATAGTTGAACAAGGTTCAACTGGGGTAGGAATAATTTTTGAAGGCGGAGTAGTTTTGGCCGCTGATAAGAGTATTACAAGTAGACTTGTTATTCCTGAGTCAATTGAAAAAATATTTAAAATTGATCACAATATTGCGGTTGTTTCTGCTGGACTTGTTGGGGATGCTAGAAGATTAGTTGGTATTGCAAGAAGACAGGCGCAAGACAACAAAATGGTTTACTCTGAAAATATTCAAGTTGAAGTAATGGCTAAAGAAATAGCTGAAACTAAACAAGCTTTTACTCAATACGGTGGATTAAGACCATTTGGAGTTGCTTTTATAATTGGCGGATTTGATGAAAAGGGTGCAAAGTTATTTGAGACTGAACCTAGTGGTGCTTTAGCAGAATACAAAGCTATTGCTGTTGGAAGAAATAAGGATAAAGCAATGGAAGTTTTTGAAAAAGAATTCAAAGAAGGTTTAGCACTTACGGATGCAGTTGCAATGTGCTATAAAGCTTTAGAAAAAAGTATGCCTGAGAAAGAAAAGATTTCTCTTGGAAGAGTAGAGTTTGCAATTGTTGATAAAAAAGGTTTTAGACACTTAACTGAAAAGGAACTTAAGAGCGCATTCAAGTAAATTGAATGCTTTATATTAATTGACTTAAATGTCCAAAAGTGAAACAAAAGGAAAAGCTTTTTGGACAAATCAATGAAGAAGGAAAGAGTATGGTAAGAGTTGAGGATGCGGTTGTTGCGCGCCTGGAAAGATTTGGTTTCAAGTTCGAAATATTAGTTGATCCTACTATTGTGATGGAAGTAAAACACGGTAAGACTGTGCCACTTGATAAGTTGCTTGCAATTGAGCGAGTGTTTAAGGATCACAAAATTGGGGATGAACAAAGTCCTGAGAATTTAATCAAGGCTTTTGGAACAAAAGATTTGGAAGCAATTGCAAAAAAAATTATTCAAGACGGGGAAGTTCAATTAACAACTGAGCAAAGGAGATTAATGCTTGAAAAGCGAAGACTTGAAATAATTAATTTTATTTCAAGAAACACAATTAATCCTCAAACAAAGACTCCGCATCCGCCACAGAGAATTGAGAATGCAATGGAGATAGAAAAAGTTCATATTGATGCGTTTAAGAGTGTTGAAGAACAGGTTAATGAAATTGTTAAAGCTCTAAGACACACTTTACCAATTTCAATGGAGAAAGTTGATTTCGCAATTAAAGTTCCTGCTGCGTATGCTGGGAGATGTGCAAGTGTTATTCATAAGTTTGAATTAAAAAAAGAGGAATGGCTTAATGATGGTTCATTAGTAGCGGAGTTTATTCTTCCTGCTGGGTCCCAACAGGATTTACTAAACGAACTTAATTCAATAACTCATGGAGAAGTAGTAGTTAAAATAATTGGGACAGCGATTTGAAAAATTAAAAAAGGATTTTTACGAAGGTGAATGAATGAAGAAATTGGTAATACCCGGAGAATTAATTTCTCAGGAAAGAAAACGCCTAGGTAACAATGTATTTGTTGTTGATGGCAAAATTTATTCCAAAGTGCTTGGAATAACAGAGTTAGATGATGAAAAAGCAAGTGTTGTTCCTCTTGAAGGAAAATATGTCCCTCAACAGGAAGACGTAGTAATTGGGGTAGTGAATAGAGTAGTGTTCGCAGGATATGGTGTGAATATTAATTCTTTCACAGAATCTTTTATCCCAAAATCAGCGATGAGAGAAGAACTAAAAATAGGTGACCTTGTTTCAGCAAAAATAACTAGTGTTAACGAGTTAAGAGAAGCTGATTTAGGTTTTCCGAGAAGAATGTATGGCGGGGATGTTGTAGAAGTAATTCCTGTTAGAACTCCACGGTTAATTGGAAAGAATGGTTCAATGCTTGAATTATTAAAGCAAGGAACTGGGTGCGAAATTGTTATTGGAAAAAACGGCAGAGTATGGGCAAGAAACGGAAATATTGATTTGCTTAGAAAAGTTGTAAAGTTCATTAATGATAATTCATACAAAAGCAATTTGACAAGTTCTGTAGAAGCTTTCTTTAAAGCAGAAGGAATTCAAGTTAATGTTCCAAAGAAAGAAGATATTGTAAAAAAGAATGTTGAAGAATCAGAAACTATGGAAGAAAGCGAAGTTCTGCCTGATGCAGAAACAAATTAAGGAGATAATGTTTAAGGTGAATGATATGAGTGGAAAACAACGAGATGACGCTCCTGATTATAAGAAGGAGAAAAAAAGAGTAGACGGAAGAAAAATGGATGAGTTAAGACCAATTAGTATTAAGGTAGGCGTGCTACCTAATGCAGACGGTTCAGCTTATCTTGAATGGGGACAAAACAAGGTTTATGCTGCAGTGTTCGGGCCGAGAGAAGCTTTGCCAAAGCACACACAGAATCCTTACAAGACTGTTGTAAAGTTGAATTATAGAATGGCAACTTTCTCGGTTCCTGAAAGAAAACAACCTAGACCTAATAGAAGAGATTTTGAAATCTCAAAAGTATTAAGTGAAGCACTTGATAGAGCAATTTTCACTGAACAATTTCCTAATACAGAAATTTCAGTAATAGTTGAAGTTGTTGATTCAAATGCTGGTTCAAGAGTTGCTTGCTTAACTGCTGCTTCTTGTGCTTTAGCTGATGCAGGTATACCAATGAGAGATTTGGTTTGTGCAACAGGAATAGGTAAAGCATTCAACGAATTAATTGTTGATTTGAACAAGGAAGAAGAAGATGCTTCGGATGCAGTTGATATCCCTATTGCGATATTGCCTAACTCAGAAGAAATTGTTCTACTACAAATGGATGGACTTTTGAAGAAAGAAGAACTTGACAAGTTAATGCCAATGGCTATGAAAGCTTGTAAGCAAGTTTACGAAGTTCAGAAAAAAGCTTTGCAAGATAAATTCAAGCTTTCTGAAGTTTCAGAAGCTAATGTTGAAGCAAATGTAGCTGGAAAAGAAGTTAAAGAAGTTCCTGCTGCTAAAGAAAAAGTAGAAAGCAAAAAAGATAATAAAGAAAGCAAAGCTAAGAAGGTGAAAAAATGAGAACTACAGTACTTGAATATGATTTGTCAAAAGTAATTGAACTGGCTAAACAGGGAAAGAGACTTGACGGAAGAGGGCTTGACGAAATGAGAGACTTCACAATAGAGAACGATAAATACGAAAACGCTGAAGGTTCGGCAAGAATATTATTAGGAGAAACTGAAGTTATCGCAGGAATAAAAATTGCTGTTGATAAACCGTATCCTGATAATCCAGATGAAGGAGCAATTTCAGTTGGGGCGGAATTATTACCGTTAGCTCACTCTGAATATGAAGCTGGTCCACCTTCGCCAGATGAGATTGAAGTAGCAAGAGTAGTTGATAGAGGAATTAGAGAAAGTAAAGCAATTGACTTCACTAAACTTTGTATAAAAGAAGGGGAATCTTGCTGGATAGCTTTCATGGATTTCTACGCAATTAACTCTGATGGAAATCTTTTCGATGCAGGTTCACTTGCAGGTCTAGCTGCATTTTTGAATGCAAAAATGCCTAAGCTTGATGAGAAAAATAGAATAATTAAACACGAGTACGCTGGAAAACTTGAACTAAAGAGACTTCCATTATTAACAACTTTTGTAAAAGTTGGTGGAAAGATTTTAGTTGATCCAACATACTTTGAAGAAAAAGCTGCTGAAGCACGATTTTCGGTTGCAACAACTGAAGATGGTTATATGAGTGCTATGCAAAAAGGAATAGGCGGTTCATTTACTGCTGATGAGATAAGTGTCATGGTTGATAAAGCATTCATGATAGCTACGGAGAATCGAAAGAAACTCCTAAAAATGGTGAAAAAGTAAGTTAAAGCGTAAGACTTTGGCAAGGGTTAGAAAATTTGACCCTTGCCCGAAGTTTTTAAAGCTTTGTCTTTGATAAATTTGTTATTGGTGAGCATTGAATGGGAAATACTAAAAAAGTTGGAATGACTGGAAGATACCACGCAAGATATGGTGTTGGAATAAAGAAAAGAGTTTTAGCTGTAGCAAAAAAAATGAACAAGAATGATCCTTGTCCTTTTTGCGGATTTTCAAAAGTAACTCGACCAGCTCCTGGATTATTTTTATGCAAAAAATGTGACGCTAAATTTACTGGCGGAGCATACGAACCACAAACTTTAATTGGTAAAACAATTAAAAAAATGATTACTCAAAAACAGTTTTTAGCTGGAGCTGAAGTTTTAGCTAAAGCACAAGAATCTTCTTTCTCTGATATTGAAAGAGAAGTAGAAAAAGCTCTTACTGGTGAATCACCAAAAGAAGAAAAGAAAGAAAGTAAAAAAGAGCAAGTATTAGAGGAAAACTAAGGGTGGATTAAATGGCTTACAAATGCGCTAAGTGCGGAACTGAAGTTACTAATGTTTCTGAAGGATTAGTTCGATGCCCTTCTTGTGGATATAGAATACTTTACAAAACAAGAGAACCAATAACTAAATCTATTAAAGCCGAATAATTAGTTCTTGCTTGGTCGCGTTCGACCTAGCTTTTATTTTTATGTTTTCGCTTGAATTAAAACTTGACTTTGATTCAAAAAATCAAGCTAAGAGATTCTTTAAATCAATACAACCGGAGCTAGCAGAAGAATTTTTGCAAAGCAAAACAAAAGTTGCTCAAAAAGAAAATAGGTTAGAAATAACTGTTTCGGCTCAAGACAAAACAGCTTTAAGGGCTTCGCTTAACTCTTTTCTAAAGCCGATAGTGTTGTTTATGCAGCTTGAGGAAATAAATTAATTATTTTTGGAGGAATTAACATGAATGAGGAAGAACAGAGATCAATGATACTTGATTTTGAGAGGAATAGACAAATGTTGGCTGGTGTGTCTCAACAAAAGCAGCAAACTGCAATGCAACTTGAAATGATTGATGCTTCTCTTGAAGAATTAGCTAAAACAAAAGAAAAGACTGTTTACAAAGTTGTTGGAAATGTTTTGTTTCAAAAAGATGCTAGGGAAATGGAAAAAGAATTAAAAGAAAAGAAAGAAAGTGTTGAACTAAGACAAAAGACTTTTGATAAACAAGAAGAACTTTTGATAAAGAAACTTAATTCAATCAGAGCAAAGATTGAAGGGACTGAAAAAGAGGGTTCTGAGAAAGAAGATGCTAAGGAAGATAAGAAAGAAAATAAAAGAAAGTAATTGACTATTTTTGGTTTTGCGTTAATTTAGACGCAAAGCCGCATTTTAAAATTATTTTTGTCAAAAGTTTGTCTAATTAAATTTAGTAACTTATAATAACCTCTTCTTCCATAGTACTCTTGGTTTCTATGCCTGAATTTAATCAAAATAAATTAATTGCGTTGTGTAAGGATAAGCGTGTTCTTTTGTTGTGTCATGAGAATGCTGATCTTGATTCTTTTTGTTCGGCTGCAATAATGCAGAGATTTTTGGATAAGCAAAAAATAAATTCAAAAATTGCAATTCCGAGTCACATTAACGAACAGGCTCAGCACTTGGCTTTAACTGAAAAAGTTTCTTTTATACTAAACCCTCAACTTGAAGAGTTTGATGTTGCCCTTTTGTTTGATTTGAATGGGTTTGAGCAACTTGGTAAATTAAGAGATAAGTTTGTTTTGCGCGTTAGCGAAGAAAAACTTGATGTAGTTGTTTTTGATCATCATGTTTCTAGTAAAGGGTGTATTTCTTACAAAGGGAATTGTATGCTTGATGAGACTGCTGTTTCAACCACAGAGCTTTTGTACAATTTCTTGGACATATTTGACAATAAGATGAGTTTTTTTTGTTGTATTGGAATTCTTGAAGACACAGGTCATTTCTTAGTTGGGAGTGCGCGCGCATTTTCTTCTTTTGCAACTTGTCTTAAATCCTCAAAAAGAACTTACTCAGATGTTTTGTCTTTCACAAAGCATGAGATCCCTGATAGTGAGCGAATAGCTTTCCTTAAAGCCGCTGGGCGTGCCCAGATTCAGGTAATTAATGAAATTGTGGTGGTAACAAGCGAATTATCTTTTTACCAAAGTGCTGCAGCAACCAAACTCTTGAGTTTTGGTGCGCATATTGCTCTTGTTGCCGGGGAAGAAAAGAATTCTCTCACAACTCTTTCTCTTAGGGCAGAAACAGAGTTTAAGGAAAAGCACAATTTTAATTTAGTAAAAGATTTGTTAATTCCGTTGCAAAAAGAAATTGGCGGGGAAATTGGGGGGCACTCGGGTGCTGCTCAATGGAAAGGCAAAGTCCAAGCTAAGCTAGTGCTTAATTCTTCAATTAATATCTTAAAAAAAGTTTTGAGATAATTTTGTGTTTATTTTAAGTAAACAACATTTGCGCCTTTCTTTATTTTTCCTCTATCAGCGTATTTGATCAAGTAGTGTACTGTTGATTTTGGTATTCCTGTTATTTTTTCAATATCTCTTACTGTTTGGAAATCTTTTCTAAGTTCAATTATTTGTAACATTTTATCCATTGGGATATCAATTGCTCTTCCTCTTCTTTTTTCAATAGCAAGAGAGATTCCTTTTTCCTTTAATTTTTTCTGTGTTTTCCCAGGAAGTCGTTTTAAACAAGAAGTTGATAGTGTAATTGTTCTTATTGGACAGCGAGTGATCAAACTCATTAATCTGTCTCTTTTTATTGGTCTTACTAAATGAATTTCGGTTGTGTCTTTTGGTATCTTGTCAACATCAGTGTCTTCAGTTATTGAATATTTCATTTTCCAAAACCCACTTTTTTTTTCAAATTGTTTATTCTTTTTTTTAGTTTTATTTTAGGCAATCTTCTCCTTATTTTGCTTAAGTTTGCCTTCTTAGATATTCTTTTTATTGTTTTTATTCTTTTGCTTAGCCTTATTTTCTTTGAAATTTTGTCAGCTATGTAGATTTTTCTTTGTTTTAAAACATTTTTTCTTGCAAGGTATGCTAGCCCTTCAACCATTTCTTTTTTTCCAACCTTGTCAATTGGTGTTTTTGAATAAATGTTTGGTCCTTTCCAAAGGGTTTCTTTGTTTTTTATCATTTGAATAAATTCTTTTTCGTCTTTAGGTTTTCTTTTTAGCTCAATTATTGAACTTCCAATTGAACGTGGGTAGTGTGCATCGCTCCCTACACTAACAAATGGTGCATTTTCCGCAAATAACATTCCGTTTCTTACTCTGTTTACTGCATCTTCTGCTAAGTTCTCCATTTTTTTCTTTGGAAAGTCAGTGGTTTTGTATATTCTTAGTGCGTGTGTTGCTCGGTTTGTATTAACAAAGTTAAATAAGTTATAAACTTTTTTTACCCAGCTTCTTCCAAACATTAATTCATTTGCTGATGCAAGCATTCCATTGTAATACTCTGTTCCAACCCCATATTCCTGTATTAGTTTTAGTGTTTGTGATTCTCCTAAGACAACACAAACAGAATCAAGTTTGTATCCATATGGGTGAGCAAAACTAGCAGTTAAATTATTTTCTTTAATTATTTGGAGCACTTTTTTTATTGGGGCGTTTTTTTGTTGAAGTTGAGGTAAATTGTATAGTTCCTCATTTTCTCCGTAAATTAGTAGATCCCCTGCGCTTGTTTTTGCTTCCATTCCTGGTATTAACAGTATTCCTGGTGGTTGAGTATTTTTAAGTTTTAAGTATGCCTCTTTTGGCTTGCAATAAGAGTGTTCTGTTATTGCTACTACTGCTAGTTTTCTTTTTTTTACGCCAACCCAATAATCTTTTGGTTTTAACTTTTTTTCATTTAAGTGTGTGTGCATATCCGCTAGAATTGGGGCTAGTTTTTTCTTGTTCATGCAATTATTTGCACCGAACTAGTTTAAATATTCTTTTTCCTGGACGAAAGGCAAAATCCGTTTTAATAATGTTTTGGTGGGAATTACTTATAGGTGATTGATTTGATTGACCCAAAAATAATTAGGGAAAACTATGACGTAGTTAAAGCGAATTTGGAGAACCGAAGAGACCCTTCGATTATTTCTAAGCTTGACTCGTGGGTCAGTCAGGATAAAGAGTGGCGTGAATTAAAGCAAAAAACTGATGATTTGCGTGCTAAACGTAATACTATTACTGAAGAAATTAAACAGGCTAAGGGAAAGGGGCAGGATATTCAGCCTTTGATGGAGAAAGCGCGTGCATTGCCTGATGAAATAAAAAAATCAGAAGCAAGACTCGCTGAAATCGAACTTGCAAATAAAGAATTAATAATGCGTATTCCAAATTTGTTGCATGAGAGTGTTCCTTTTGGAAAAGACTCTGATGAGAATGTTCCGATAAAGCATTGGGGGGAAGCATCTAAACCAACTTTTGAACTAAAGCATCATGGTGAATTAGTTAAGAGTTTAGGGATAGCAGATTTTGATAGGGCGGTTAAGATTGCAGGTGAAGGATTTTTTTACCTCAAAGGTGACTTAGCTTTACTTGATTTAGCTCTTCAAAGACTCGCACTTGATATACTAATGGAAAAAGGATTTATTCCAATTCAGCCTCCTTTGATGATGAATAGGAAAGCGTATTCAGGGGTAACAGATCTTGGTGACTTTGAAAGTGTAATGTACAAAATTGATGGTGAGGATCATTATATGATTGCAACATCTGAGCACCCAATGGTTTCAATGTACATGGATGAGACTTTTGAAGAAAAAGATTTGAATACTCCAATTAGGTTTGCTGGAATGAGTCCTTGTTTTAGAAAAGAAATTGGAAAACACGGTCTTGATGAAAGAGGATTTTTTAGAGTTCATCAATTCAATAAGATTGAACAAGTAATTTTGTGCAAGCCCGAGGATTCTTGGAAAGAGTTTGATAGTATTTCAAAGAATCAGGAAATATTTTTCCAAAAACTTGAGATACCTTATCGCGTAGTTAATGTTTGTACTGGCGATATGGGTGTTGTTGCGGCAAAGAAGTTTGATCTTGAAGGTTGGTCTCCAAGAGAACAAAAATATATTGAACTTGGGAGCTGCTCGAATTGTACTGCTTATCAAGCGGTAAGACTTAACATAAAGTACAAGAAAGCTGATGGAACAAAAGAGTACGTTCACACATTAAATAACACAATGGTTCCAACAACAAGAACTCTTCGTGTATTAATTGAGAACTACCAAACTCCTGAAGGTACAATTAGAATTCCAAAAGCACTTGTGCCTTATATGAATGGCAAAACTGAAATAAAGGCTTAGGTGTGATACTTTGGCGAAACTTCTGATTCCAAAAACAGTAAGTTTCAGCCAGAGATCAAAAAGAGGATATATTCATCGTGGAACAAAAGCTTTTGTTTTAGAAGGGACTCGGCTCAAAAATGGTCTTTCGCCTCGACTAAAAGGGGCAGCATTACGAATGCTTGCTGCTGAATCTGATTATTTTACAAAACCCTTGAGTGCAAGAAATAAAAGAATAAGGGCTGTTTTAGGAAAGTGGGGTGTAAGAGCAGAAAAAGTTTTAATGGAACTTGGTACGGGAAGAGCATTATTTCAAAGAGAAGGGACTTGTTTAGCTTCTCATGAAGGGAAGAAAATATTTAGAAAGTCTCCGGCAAAAATAATAAGAAATTTGCAGGAGACTTTTGCAAAAATGTCTACTTTGGAAATAATTCACTGGCATCCTCACATGGGAAATTTTGCCGTTTCTGCCGAAGGAGAAATAATTGTTCTTGATTTGGGTCAAGCAACTATTGGTCAACCTGAAAAGATAAGAACTGGGGTTTCAAAGAAAGAAATTAACCAGATTGTATCTGAATCCAATAAATTTTGCGATGATTTAACAAAGTATTATTATGAGGTGATGTACGGGAGAATGCCTGATAAAAGCGAAGCAAAAAAATTAAAGACAAAGCTTTGGAATGATTTATTTGTAATAGCATTTAAAGTTTCTGCAGAGATACACGAAAAATTAAAAGCAGAACAAGGAATTAATTAACAAATTTAATTTGTTTTTGTATTAATTCATTTATTTGGACTATCACTTTTTTTTATTCGTGACTTAGTTGGTCTTGAACTATTTTGTTAGTAAAATCAAACTCTGTTTTTGGTTTGATTATAAATTTGCATCTTTCAAAGTTTAGTGCTGCGCATTCTACTTCTACGCAGTCAATATCTTCATTAAATATTTTACAAAATATTCCTGCTAGTGCTCCGCGCAAAAATGTATCTGCAGCAACTTGTGTTTTTCCTTTTAACTCTGCAGCAAATGGGGAGTTGTCAAGTACAATTATTGCTCTTTTGCCATCAGCTTCTACATCAATGTTTTGGATTTGTCCCCATCCTGATGCGGTAAAGAATGTTTCGACAAGATCTAGTTCTTTTTTTTGTTCTATTCCAAAATTTGTTCCAAAATCTTTCATTAGTTTTTCATTTGTGCTTTTTTTAACTTCTGTATAAATTCTTTTCAAAAATTCATTGTCTTGTACTCCTGCAAGTCCAACAAGTGATTCTATTGGCGCTATTACAAATGGGATATCAAGTAGGTAAAAGTTATTGTGAGTGTATTTTAGGGTGCTAGTGAATATGAATTTGTCAAAGAATGAGTTAAGCATTTCTTTCACCTTCTTTGTGTTTGTGGTATAATATGTCTAGGTGTTCTGGTTCGTGTTGTTGGAGGATATCATGTATTGCTCTGTATTTTTCAACCATTACTGGCCAAACAATTATACTGTTACCTGCTTTTTTTGATAAAAGGAGTTTTTTTTCGATTAATTTTTTCAAATAATAAGCATACTTGGTGCTTGCTCTTCGTTTTTTCTCTCGACTTGAAAGATCTTCTTTGAATTGTTCTGCTATTTCAAGCGGGGTAGAAGGCCAATTATCTAAGACAAAGGCATAGGCACTTTTTTCTATATCCTTAAGCCCTAACAAATCTGGCATGGCAGAATTATTGTGTTTCATAGTGCTATGAATGGGTCTAAAGTGGTATTTAATACTTTAAGTTCTGGCATTGCAGATATTTTGGATTTTGCTTAAAGGGTGTTTAAAAAAGCAATTATGTTCTCAACGGCTTCATCTTCGTACCCTTGGAACTGGTGATTTGCTCCAGCCACTTCAACAGTAATAAGTTTCTTTGATTTAGTTACTTCTCTTAGCTTTTGTAGTGCTTCGGCAGGAGTTCTTTCCAAGTATTTTTCTTTTGAACCAAACATTGCTAGCATTGGAATTTTTATTTTTGAAAAAAGATTGAGTTTTCCTGCATAATTAAACAATTGTGCTTCATTGCTTTTCTCGCCCGCGTTGCTTAGGTAGCGTTTTGCGGTAAATAGGTAACCTAATGGCGGTAAGAAACTATTTCCTTTTTTGGTTGCAACCATTTTTTTTGCAAGTTTTATTACTTTTACAAATTTTTTCCCTAATTCCATTTTCTGGCTATTGTAATCATCGCCGGGCGCAAGAAGAAGCAGTGCTTTAATTTTTTTGCTTTGGGTTTTTGATTGATAATAAGCTATTTTTTGGCAGCCTGTACTTTGTCCTGATAGTACTATTTCTTTGTATCCTCTTTCTTGTGCTACTTTTATTGCGGCATCAATATCAAACACGCAATCTTCAAATTTCTCAAAAGCTGTTCCTATTGTTTTCTTTCCTTGTTTAGTTTTAAATCTAGTAATTAATCCGCTTCCGCGATTATTACTGCTAAAGAAATCATATTTGGTTCCGGTAAGTCCAAGCGGAAGATCAAATGCGAGTGTGCTGTAATAAAAGTTTCCGCTAAGCCCGTGCTGATGAATCACAATTGATTTATTGTTGGGTTTTGATTTTTGTATAAATCCGTTTAAAGTCACCCCATCTTTTGTAGTGAATTCAATTAGTTCACCTTGTAGTTTTAGTGTTTCCATCTCTTTCACCTAAAGTATTTTCCAATACAATTCAATATTCCAATATTTTTTATTCTCATAATAGTAATCTTTTACTAGCCCTATTTTTTTAAACCCGTTCTTCTCTAAAACTTTTTTGCTTGCAGTATTTTTTGGGTCAACAGTGGCTTCGCATGAATGCAATCCTTGTTTTTTTGCAAATTTAATTGCTAGCTTTACTGCTTTTGAGGCAATTCCTTTTTTCCAGTACTTGCTTGTAACTCCGTATCCAATTGAGCAGCGCTTATCCTCTAAACTTATTTTGTAAATGTCAATTAGTCCCGCGGGTTGTTTGTCAAAAAGGATTGTAAAGTAGTACCTTGTTTTTTTCTCGCTTTGTTTTTTATATTTCTCTATTTTTTGTTTTTCTTCTTCAATACTTTTCGCAACTAATCTTTGCAAGTAATATTTTTGGTAATCTTTTTCCTGCATCATGTTGTAGAAGAACTCTGCATCAGTTTCTTCGGCAGATCTTAGACTCACAGCGTTTTTCATGATAAAATTAGAGAGTTTGTTTATTTAACTTTTGCTAAAGAGTTGTTTTGCGAGTAATGCAAGTGCAGGTTCAAAGCATATTCGTCTACTTGGGTTAAGTATAGTTTCTTTTCTAGCAAGTGTTTCTTCTAAGAGTTGAGTGTTAGTTTGTATTAAAATTTCTTCAAGAGTTTTTTGAAAATTTTCTTTTTCAATCTCGCAAACAATAGGGGTTACTTTTTCATATTTGTAAAGATCATCAAGTCTTATGGCATAGGAGTAATACTCTCTTTTTTTCTCAACTAACCTTTTTTGAACAAGTCCCCAGTTTTTCTTTACAAATAAGTGCAATTTTTTTGTTTCAAAAAGTTCTATTTTGCAGTCTTTATTAATAACCATTGTCCAGTTAGATTTGTTTAATAATTTCCTATTTGCTGCGCGTATCTTTATTGTATTATTTCCAAGTTCTCCAAAAGAAAATTTTTGGTCAATTGTTGTTCCTTTGTATTCATAATCAACTCCATAGCGTGGATCTTCAACTGTTTTTATTTCTTCAGGAAGAATTTTTTTAAAGTATTCTCTTAAGTAATTTTGTTCAAGACAAATTGGGTCAACATTATTCATTTTTTTTCTAAATGAGTACTTCCTGCAGTTTTTGGCGCGAGTTATTTCAAAAAAAAGTTCTGGTAAAAATTCTCTTTGTGTTTGATCAAACATCATTCCTAATACAGCTTCTCAATTTATATTTCTTTTGCTATGCTGTTTTGGTAATTATTTTCTTCCTCTTCTTATATTAAATCGAGTTGAGTTTCCAGTTAATCTATTTTTTTGAGTTGTGTTTTGTCCTCGTCTAGTTAGGAATGCTTTTCTTCTGGCTTCAAGTTCCGCCATTCGTTTTAGTGAGAAAGTTGTATCAACGCTAGGGTGTTTTATTGATTTTCCTTCATGTAGTAGTACTACTTTTCGCAGAGCTTTTTTCATCGTTCTTATTGTTGGTGAAGAATTTTCTGGCCCAGTTACAACTATTTTACTAACTCCCGGCATTCTATAGAGTTCATCAAGTTTTACCGAATAAGTATCATAATTTTTAGATGGGTTCATTTGTCTTGTTTTTGCTATTGTTCCTAATTGCATTCTTACATATTGTTGTAGTGCACTTTTTGAAAATATTTCTATTGTTTTATTTTCATGCATTACCATTATCCAATCGGCTTCGTTTACTAGCTGGTTTTTTGCAGAAGGGTTATTCTTGTTTCCTATTCTGACTTTGATTGTTCTTTCTCCTAGTTCTCCAAAACCAAATTTAAAATCAAACTTTATTTTGCCTAACCTATAATCTACTCCTGACCCAGTTTTATCAGCCACCTTTACAAATCTTGTTCCATCAATATGAAAATTTGGGTTTTTTATCATTCGTTCAAAGTTTTCTCTTAGTTTGTTTTGGGCTCTTTGAGCAGAGTAATTTGGTTTTTTTGTTTGATTTGGGAAAAGAGGTTTTCTTTGTGGAGTTTTTTGTCTCATGTTCCCATTAGTAGTTATTGTTCTATTATTTTGTGGGTTTCCTTTAGACATGGGCTTTCACAGAGGGGGTTATTTTACAAATTTAATTTTTCCAATATTTTTCTTTGCATTCGCAAAGTTTTTGTTGAATTCTTCGTAAAAGTTTTTAGCGTAAGGTACTCCGTACTTGGCTTTGCATTCTCCGCAAAGGTTTTTGCCGTTTACGCATTCTTCAAACATCAAAGAGAGTACTTTGTCGTCTTTAATAAAGTGGTTTTTGCAGTATTCATATACAACGCATTTAGTTATTTCTCCGCCTTTGGCTCTTTGTTCTTCTCTTGTTGGTCGACCGCCTGTTAGGGCTTTGTTTATTTTTTTTTCAATTAAGTTCAAATCTTTTTCAGGGATTTCTAGTTTTCCAATCGCTTCTCCGCTTTTACTCATCTTAAATGAACCATCAAGTGCTGAAGTGTATTTGTTGTATATTGCACTTGGTAAGAAAAAACCATATTCGCTCTTTAATCTTCTTGCAACATCTCTCACCATTCTAATGTGTGGCGCTTGATCAATTCCCACTGGAATAATTCCTGGCATTTTTTCAGATAGTTGTGGGTAAAGTATATCTCCCATTTGAGTAAAAGCACTAATTACTTTTGCCGGGTGAACTGAACCATATATTGCTCTAAACTCGTTTTCAGTTATTTTTTGTGAGCAAATTACTGCCAAGTTTGAAACTGCTTTGTTTTCGCTTTGTAAATAAAAATTTGTTTTATCAATATCAAGTCCAAGTGCAATGTATGCGGGTATGTGAAACTCCAGAGCTCTTTTTCTGCCTTCTTCAAGTGTAACTCCTCTTGTTGCTTGGGATTCAACATCCGCGATAAGTACATATGTTTTTGCTCCGTGGTCTTGAAAGTATCTTATATTTTGGATTACAGTTTCAGTTCCTAAGTGTATTTTTTCGCTTGAAGGCATTATCCCGCTTAGTACATAAAACGGTTTTTTGTTTTGAATGGCTGTCGCTATTTGTTCTCCGTCTTGTATTCCAAAATTTACTCCCCTTCGCATTTGTAAGTTCGGTTCTGGGAAAATATTATTATCAAACGGTTGCATTCCAAATTCTTTTATCAATCGATTGTAATCTTCCACGAGTTCTTTTCCCCATGGATCAATAATAGGTTTTTTTTCAGTCATAAACATCAACATTTTTTGTATTAATTTTGGCAAATCCTTACTTATCATCACGCATTGTTTTCTTTTATACCTTTGCTTCTTCGTTTGTAATTAATTTTAGTTCTTCAAGTTTTTTTAATGCGGCTCCTGAATCTATTGATTTTTCCGCCAGTTTTATTCCTTCTTTAAAATCCATTGTTTTTCCTGACACAATTAGTGCTGCTGCAGCATTTAGCACAACCACATTTCTCTTTGCTGATTTTTCTCCTTTTAGAACTGATAAAATTATTTTTGCACTTTCTTCTTTTGTGTTTGCCCTTAACTCCTCTATTTTTGCATAATTAAACCCATATTCTTTTGGATCAAAGTAAGTAGTTGTTATTTTTCCCTCATTTAATTGTGTAATTTTTGTTTTTCCTGTTATTGTTATTTCATCAAGTCCTTCTCCGTTAACAACCATTGCGCGTTGTACTCCAGTTTTTTTCATTACCTCTGCAACCGTTTCTGTTAATTCACTATTAAATACTCCCATTAATTGTTTTTTTACTCGGCTTGGATTTAGTAGTGGGCCCAGGAGATTGAATATTGTTTTTACCCCTAATTCTTTTCGCAAGGGGCCTATGTTTTTGAATATTGGGTGATGTTTTTGTGCAAATAAAAAAGCAATTCCTGTTTTTTTCATAACTTTCTTAGGATCTTTTGTAAGGTTTAGAGTATTTACTCCAAGAGCCTCAAGGACATCAAAGCTTCCGCTGTTTGATGAAACTGCTTTGTTTCCATGTTTTGCTAGTTTTGCGCCAGCTCCGGCAGCAACAAACATTGTTGCGGTTGAAATGTTAAATGTATTTTTTTCATCTCCCCCAGTTCCGCATACATCAATGCAATCTTCGCCAAGGTTAATAGTTTCTGCTTTTTTTATTAATTTTTCAACAAAGTAAGTAATTTCATTAGGAGTGGGTTTTTTTGTTTCAAGTGCGCAAAGTATTCCTGCGAGTTGGTTTGGAACAAAAGTATTTTGTTCAATGTTTGAAACAATGTCCTCAACATCTGTTTCGTTAAGGTCTTCTTTTCGTATTAGTTTTTTTAGTATTTCTTTCATTTTAATCCCCTTACTATATTTTCAATAAGTTTTTTTCCAGCTTCATCATGCATTGAGAGTATTGATTCTGGATGAAATTGTACTCCTTCGATTTTAAGTGTTTTGTGTCTTGCAGCCATAACTATTTCTCCTGCCCTAGCAGATACCTCAAATGATTCTGGTACTTTTAGTACTCCGAGTGAATTGTATCTTGCAAATTTTTGCTTTGGTTTTATTCCATTAAATATAGTTTTTCCGTCATGCTCTACTTCGCATGCCTGTCCGTGCATTACTTCTTTTAGTGGTTTTACAGTTTCCCCAAAATATTCCATTATTGCTTGAAAACCAAGGCATATTCCAAATATTGGTGTTGTTTTGTGAAAGTGTTCTATTACTTTCAAGTAATTTCCTGCTTCTCTTGGTCCATTCGGTCCTGGTCCAAGTAGTATCATATTAGGTTTTTCTTTTTCAATTGTGCTTATTGAGCAGTTACTATTATACATTTTTACTTCTGCTCCTGCATTAATGAAGTATGCTTTGATTGTGTCTGCAAATGAATCAAAGTTGTCTATGAATACTATTTTCATTTTTTCTCACCTAAAACGCTCATCATTTTTGCTGTTTTTAGTTTTATTTCATTTAATTCAGCTTCTGGGGTTGAGAGCGCAACTATCCCTGCTCCGCCTCTTACTTCTGAACAATTGTTTCTTACATGAACTGATCTAATAGTTATTCCTGTGTTGCATGTTCCATTGAATGAAATAAATCCGCTTGCCCCTCCATAAAATCCGCGTCTTGAGGCTTCATATTGTTCTATCATTTTCATCGCCTCTTTTTTTGGGGCTCCGCTTAAAGTGCCTGCGGGGAGAGTTATTAGTAGTGCATCAATCGCGGTCATATCTCTTTTTAGTATTCCTCTAACTCCAGAAACCAAGTGATAAAGATTTGGGTATTGTTCTAGTGTAAATAAATCAGTTACTTCTACGCTTTTTATTTCACAGAGTTTGTATAGTTCGTGTCGTGCAAGATCAACTAGCATTGTGTGTTCTCTTAGTTCTTTTTCATCAGTCATTAATTTTCTTCTAGCTTCTGCATCTTCTAAGGGATTAGTTGAGCGCATTATTGTTCCTGCTATTGGTCTTATTTGTATTTCTTTTCCGCCAGAAGTGTCATCTATTCTAATATGCATTTCTGGAGAAGCTCCATATAATATTTCATTTTCTCCTAAGTTGTAATAAAATGAATATGGTGCAGGGTTTGTTTCTCTTAAATTTGTATAGGATTCAAACGGGTGTTTTTCTAATGCGATAGTGGTGTTTCTTGATAATACGCATTGCATTGCTCTTCCGTTTTTTATATCTGCCACTACTTTCTCAACGCGAGTTTTGTATTCTTCGTCGCTAAGATCTGTTTTAGAGGAGGATTTTTGTTTAGTAAATTCAAATTCATTTTTTTGAGTGCATGCAGTAAAGTTTTTTCCGCAAAAGCCAAGCTCGATTATTTCTGCTCTTTTCTCATCATCATACAAAACATGAATCCTTGCAGGGATAAATAATTCAAAATCCTTGTGTTCTTCATCTTTTAGTCTTTCCTCTACTTTGTAAAAGTTTTTTGCAAAATCATAAGCAAATACTCCATAAAGTCCAACATATGGATTTGTTGAGTTAAATTTTGCAAGTATTGTTTTTATTACTGTTGAAATATTTTGTAGTTTTGTATTATCTTCTTCACTAAGTTCATCATTTTCTTGTTTTCTTACAATTCCGGTAATCTCTGTATTTGTTTGTTTATAATTTTCTGAATAATTAAAATCTGTTTGTTTAAATTGTAAAAGTATTTCTTCTCCGGTTTTGTTAAGTCCAATTATTCTAAATTCTTCTCCTTTTCCAATTATTTTTATTGCAACACAATCGGCAATAATGCTTTTTCTCTCGTATTTTTGGTTTGGTGATTTTGATTCCATTAGTAAACTCAAGTAATTTCCATTATTGCTGAGTTTTTTGTATAACTCAAAAGGGTTTTCGTATTTTACTTCCTTTGTTTGTTCAGTTATGTTAATTTTCATCTTTTGTTCACCGTTTACAAATATTCCTTTTTCTCTTACTTTTTTAATTCATTGCTTTAGTCAAAAAACACTGGATTTTTTCCAAGTGCTTTTTGAGTAAGCTTTGAAGTATTTGTTGCATTTTGTTTCTCCTACAAATTTAGCGCTTTTGCATAATTTGCAAGATCCAATAATCCGTGTCCGGATAAATTGAATACTATTGTTTTGTTTTTGTTTCGTTTAGCCGCTTCTATTGCCGCTTTTATTGCGTGGCTTGATTCTGGTGCAGGAATAATTGATTCTGTTTCTGCGAACAATTTTGCTGCAGCAAAACATTCTTCTTGCGTGTATGCTTCTGCTCGAATTAATTTGTGATCAAGTAACGCAGAGATTAGCGGTGCTACTCCGTGGTATCTTAATCCTCCTGCGTATATTGCTTGTGGAACAAATTCATTTCCGAGTGTATGCATTTTCATTAAAGGAGTTTGTTTTCCAGTATCTCCATAATCATACCGGTATTCTCCTTTTGTCATGCTTGGAACTTCAGCTGGTTCTACTCCAATTATTTCAATATCCTGTCCCTTTAATTTATCAGGAATGAAGGGAAGAGCTATTCCTCCAAAGTTACTTCCTCCGCCAACGCACCCAATTACAATATCTGCCTTTTCACCAACTTTTTCTAATTGCTTTTTTGTTTCAAGTCCGATTACTGTTTGGTGCATTAATACGTGGTTGAGTACGCTTCCTAAACTGTATACTGTGTCGTCTCTTTCTTTTGCAAGTTCAACAGCTTCAGCTATTGCCATTCCCAAGCTCCCACTTGTATCTGGAAATTTCTTTTGCATTTCTCTTCCTATTTTTGTTTCATTACTTGGACTTGGAGTAACTTCTGCATTGTAGAAGTGCATTATTGTTTTTCGGTTTGGTTTTTGTTCGTATGAGCACTTTACCATGAATATTTTTAGATTTAATCCAAAGTGCATGCATGCGAGTGCTAGTGCGCTTCCCCACTGGCCTGCGCCTGTTTCTGTTGTAATACTTTTGAATCCTTCTTTTTTTGCATAATATGCTTGTGCGAATGCTGTGTTTGATTTGTGGCTTCCACTAACATTTGTATCTTCTCTTTTGAAATATATTTTACAACTTGTTCCTAGTGCTTTCTCCAGTTTTTCTGCGCGTTGTAAAGGAGTTGGTCTTCCAGTTAATGCATAGAGTTCTCTAACTTCCTCTGGAATCTCAATGTATCTTTCAGTACTCATTTCTTGTTTTAGTATTTCTTTTGGAAATATTTTTCCCAGCACGCTTAAATCTCCTTGTGGGGGTGGTAACCTGAAAGGCAAATCCGCGAGCACATTGTAAAAGTGTGTTGGTATTTCATCTTTCTCTAGCATTATTACTTTTTTGCCTAAGCTTTCTTTACTTGCGCCAGGCTAAATCCCTTCTTGAATTTTTTTCACTTTCATTTTTTTCAACCATATTTATCAATCTCCAAAAAGACACTACTTTTTTGTAAAAGTGTGTTCTTTATGGGGTTGCAGGGAATCTAACCCGCAACCCCTTTGCTAAAGGTGTTGCATCTCCAAAAATTATTTTTGAAGATGAATACTCTTTATGAGGTCGCAGGGAATTGAACCCTGTCTTGTTGGTCAAAGCCACCACGTACTGCCGGTATACTACAACCCCTTAAAAGAAATGCTTTGGGTTATAGTTGCCATCTAAACAAATTTATGTTTGAATTAGAAAATATTTTAAAAAAAAGTTGGATTTTTTTTAAATTTGCCTGGAGCCTACTAGACCTGGTGAGCCTAAAATTAGATGAAAGGACTCCAGACAAACTCAACATCCATACTATACACTCAGTCCTGCTCATTATTAAAGAATTCTAGCTTTTGAGTGTAACATTTTGTACAGTTTAACTTAGTTTTGGGGTATTTTTGGCAAGCAATCATTTGTTTTTGCTGATTATTTGGGATTATAAATTGTTTTAGTGTTTCTTTTTGTGTTGATTTAATGGCTGCAGCAGTTCGGGCAAAAGTTATTTGTGTTCCTGATAGAGTTAATTTAGTTAATCTTTCAAAGCGAGCAATTTCGCGTTTTGGAAAAAGTGCTGAGAGAGATCCTTATGTTAGGGGAATGTCTAATTCAAGTAATGCTAAGATTACTCGTCATTTAAATCGGCTTTCAAATAAAACTTTTTACTCAACACCTTCAATTCATTGGGCAAAACTTAAATATTTAGTGGAAAAAGCTGCGGAGCGAACAATCTCACTTAAGGGGGATAAACTTAACCAAGCAGTTTCTTCTTTGGCTAATGCGCAAGTTAGATTAGCTTGTAAGAAAATGTCTTTGCCGGAGAAGAAAGTTTATGTTCACAAATTGGTTTCTGCATTAGAACACACAGTTGAAATGTTTGGCTTTTTTATAACCGAATATGATGCGCTTAAACAGGATTTTCAAGAATCTGAGCGTGAGAAGAGACCTCGGGCAGATTTTCAAGTTGCTTCTTCAGATGCGCTAATGTTGTTTAATTCAAAGTATAATGATGTAAAATTATTTTTACCTGGTGCAGAAGGGTTACTTGATGCGTTCAAGGAAATTGAATCAAATATTGATAAGCAACTAGCTCCGAAACCTCGCTCTTTTCTATCTCGTCTTTTTGGCTAGAGAATTAATGCTTTTTAAACTATTTCCTTTAGAATTGTTTTATGGAAAATGACTTGATTAAGGCAAAAAAAGACAATTTGAGAAAGTTGCGTGACAAGAACATTAATCCTTATCCTTACAAGTTTGACATAACTTCTTATTCTACTGATTTGCAAGAAAAATTTTCTGAATTAAAAAATGAGGAATTTGGTCCTGAATTTAATGTTGCTGGAAGAGTAATGGCTAAAAGAGGATTTGGGGCTATAGCTTTTCTAAAAGTTGCTGATGCAAAAGGAATGATTCAATTCTTCATGCGAAAAGGAGACACTCCGCAAGAATCTTTTGATTTAATGGAGTTTATTGATTTAGGGGATATTGTTGGAGCAAAAGGAAAAGTTTATCGAACTCAAAGAGGAGAACTCTCTGTTTTTATTAATTCATTAGAAATTTTGTGCAAAAGTATTCTTCCTTTACCAGAAAAGTTTCATGGATTACAAGATATTGAAATTCGACAGAGAAAAAGATACTTGGATTTAGTAATGAACCCCGAAGTGAGGGAAGTTTTTGTTAAGCGCTCAAAAATAATTTCTGCTTG
>Ga0172379_10000883_pt1 | contig 67422 bp, 42 predicted proteins | sample GrowelOW334metaG_FD_119756 | JGI IMG/M metagenome (GOLD analysis project Ga0172379, IMG submission 119756) | Groundwater microbial communities from an aquifer near a municipal landfill in Southern Ontario, Canada - Groundwater well OW334 metaG | ecosystem: Environmental > Aquatic > Deep... | reverse complement strand
CGGTGAAGAACCTCCAGTCGCGGTAAATCCACCAACATTGGAAGTGACGGTATAACTGGTAATTACTGAGCCGCCGTTATTAACTGGGGGCGTAAAAGTAATGGTCGCTTCCCCATTTCCTCTAGTAACAACGACGTTAGTTGGCGCGTCGGGGACATTAGCGGCCACAATTGGACTGCTGGCAGTCGATGGCGCGCTGGTTCCAATCGCGTTAGTGGCCGTGACTGTAAAGGTATAGGTTGTGCCATTTGTTAAGCCAGTGATAGTAATTGGGGATGAACCACCGGTGGCCGTAAAACCACCAACATTGGAAGTGACGGTATAGCTAGTAATTGCGGAACCGCCATTATTAACTGGGGCGCTAAAAGTAATTGTTGCTTCACCATTTCCTCTAGTCACAACGACATTGGTTGGGGCATCAGGAGCTGTTGCCGGAGTGATTGAACTGCTAGTGCCTGATGGCGTACTAGCGCCGACAGCGTTAGTAGCGGTAACGGTAAAAGTATAAGTTACACCGTTTGTTAAACCAGTAATAGTGATTGGAGATGAGCCGCCGCTAGCAGTTAGTCCGCCAACATTGGAAGTGACGGTATAGCTAGTAATTGCGGAACCGCCGTTATTAACCGGGGGCGTAAAAGTAATGATCGCTTCGCCGTTACCTTGAGTCGCAACGACGTTAGTTGGGGCATCAGGAACATTAGCTGGAGTAACAGAGTTACTTGTCCCTGATGGCGCACTAGTGCCGACGGCGTTAGTAGCGGTAACAGTAAAGGTATAAGTCGTACCATTTGTTAAGCCAGTGATGGTAATCGGTGAAGAACCTCCAGTCGCGGTAAATCCACCAACATTGGAAGTAACAGTGTAACTAGTAATTGCGGAACCGCCGTTATTAACCGGGGCAATAAAAGTAATTGTCGCTTCGCCATTATTTCTAACTGCAATAATATTTGTTGGGGCATCTGGAGTTGTTGCTGGCGTTACCTCATTTGAAGTTCCTGATGGAGTGCTAATACCGACAGCGTTAGTGGCCGTGACTGTAAAAGTATAATTTGTGCCATTTGTTAAACCGGTGATGGTGATTGGAGATGAAGCACTAGTCGCGCTGAAACCGCCGACATTGGAAGTGACGGTGTAGCTAGTAATTGTTGACCCTCCATTATTTATTGGCGCGGTAAAAGTTATAGTAGCTTCCCCGTTTCCTCGAACCGCAACTACATTTGTTGGAGCGCCCGGAGTTGTTGCTGGAGTGATTGAACTGCTTGTCCCTGACGGCGTGCTCGTTCCAACTGCGTTAGTGGCCGTAACGGTGAAAGTATAATTTGTTCCATTTGTTAAACCAGTGATGGTAATTGGCGAAGAACCGCCGCTAGCAGTTTGTCCGCCGCTTGAAGTTACTGTGTAACTAATAATACTGGAGCCGCCATTAGAAACAGGGGCACTAAAAGTAATTATCGCCTCGCCGTTCCCTCTGCTTGCAACGACGTTAGTGGGGGCATCAGGAACTGTGGCCGGAGTAACCGAATTACTGGTTGCTGATGGAGTACTGGTGCCGATAGCGTTAGTAGCGGTGACAGTAAAGGTGTAAGCAACACCATTTGTTAAACCAGTAATGGTAATTGGCGAAGAACCGCCAGTGGCGGTATGTCCACCGCTTGAAGTAACTGTGTAACTAATAATATTTGAGCCACCATTAGAGACAGGGGCTGTAAAAGTAATTGTCGCCTCGCCATTTCCTCGAGTTGAAATTACATTAGTTGGCACATCAGGAACTGTAGCTGGAGTAATTGAACTGCTAACGCTCGATGGGACGCTGGTACCAATGGCGTTGGTGGCGGTAACTGTAAAAGTATAATTTGTACCGTTTGTTAAACCGGTTATTGTGATTGGTGAGTCAGCGCTGGTGGCGCTAAAACCACCAACATTTGAAGTGACGGTATAATTAGTAATTGCTGACCCACCATTGTTAACGGGGGCGCTAAAACTAATCGTGGCTTCGCCATTTCCTCTGCTTACAACGACGTTAGTTGGCGCATCAGGAACTGTGGCCGGAGTAACCGAACTACTGGTTGCTGATGGAGTACTGGTGCCGATGGCGTTAGTAGCGGTAACGGTAAAAGTATAAGTTACACCGTTTGTTAAGCCAGTGATAGTGATTGGTGAACCAGCGCTAGTCGCGCTGAAACCGCCGACATTTGAAGTAACTGTGTAACTAATAATACTGGAGCCACCATTAGAGACAGGGGCTGTAAAAGTAATTGTGGCTTCGCCATTGCCTCTGCTTGCAACCACATTAGTTGGCGCATCAGGAACTGTAGCTGGAGTAATTGAACTACTAACGCTCGATGGCGTGCTAGTGCCAACTGCATTAGTGGCCGTGACTGTAAAGGTGTAAGCAACGCCGTTTGTTAAACCAGTAATAGTAATTGGCGAAGAACCGCCAGTGGCTGTATGTCCACCGCTCGAAGTAACTGTGTAACTAGTAATACTTGAACCACCGTTATTCACTGGGGGCGTAAAAGTAATAATTGCTTGGCCGTTTCCTAAAGAAGAAGTGACATTAGTCGGTGCATCCGGAGTTGTTGCCGGGGTAACGGAATTACTGGTTCCTGATGAAGCGCTGGTACCAACTGCATTAGTGGCGGTAACGGTGAAAGTATAAGTTGTGCCGTTTGTTAAACCGGTAATTGTAATTGGCGAAGAACCGCCGGTCGCGGTGTGTCCCTCGTTGGAGGTAACTGTGTAACTAATAATATTGGAACCGCCATCAGAGACAGGGGTGGTAAAAGTAATTGTTGCTTCGCCGTTACCTCTAGTTGAGATTACATTTGTCGGCGCATCTGGAGTAGTAGCTGGAGTAACGGAATTACTGGTTCCTGAGGGGATGCTGGTTCCGATGGCGTTAGTGGCCGTGACCGTAAAGGTGTAAGCAACACCGTTTGTTAAACCAGTAATGGTAATTGATGAGGAACCGCCAGTGGCTGTGTGTCCACCGCTTGAAGTAACTGTGTAACTAGTAATAACCGCACCGCCGCTATTAACCGGGGCCGTAAAAGTAATTGTTGCTTCGCCATTTCCTCGGGTCGCGGAAACACTTGTTGGCGCATCAGGGGCGCTGGAGGGGGTAATTGAATTACTGGTTCCTGATGGGGCGCTGGTGCCAACCGCGTTAGTAGCGGTAACGGTAAAAGTATAATTTGTGCCATTTGTTAAACCAGTAATAGTGATTGGTGAGCTCGCTCCGCTCGCGCTAAAGCCGCCAACATTTGAAGTGACTGTATAGCCAGTAATCGCGGAACCGCCGTTATTAACCGGGGCAGTAAAAGTAATTGTCGCTTCACCATCATTTCTAACTGCGACAACATTAGTTGGAGCATCAGGCACAGTCGCCGGAGTAATTGAATTACTAATAGCTGATGAAGCGCTGGTTCCGATGGCGTTGGTGGCCGTGACTGTAAAAGTATAAGTTGTTCCATTTGTTAAGCCACTAATATTAATTGGTGATGAGCCGCCAGTGGCCGTATGTCCTTCATTGGAAGTAACTGTGTAACTAATAATATTTAAACCGCCATTATTAATCGGGGCAGTAAATGTAATTGTCGCTTCCCCATTTCCTTGAGTTGCGGAAACACTTGTTGGCGCATCGGGCACACTAGCCGGAGTAACGGAATTACTGGTTCCTGATGAAGCGCTGGTGCCAACGGCGTTAGTGGCGGTAACGGTAAAAGTATAAGTTACGCCATTTGTTAAACCGGTGATAGTGATTGGCGAACTTGCGCTACTACCGCTAAAGCCGCCGACATTTGAAGTCGCAGTATAACTAGTAATCGCTGAACCACCATTATTAACTGGGGCAGTGAAAGTAATTGTCGCTTCCCCGTTTCCTCTAGCAACAACGACGTTGGTTGGCGCATCAGGCGCACTAGCCGGAGTAACGGAATTACTGGTTCCCGATGAAGCACTGGTACCAACTGCATTAGTAGCGGTAACGGTAAAAGTATAGTTTAAACCGTTAGTCAAACCAATAAAAGTAACTGGTGAAGAACCGCTAACAACTGTGTAAGCACCGATACTAGAAGTGACTGTGTAACTAATAATATTTGAACCGCCATTGTTAACCGGGGGCGTAAAAGTAATTGTGGCTTCCCCATTTCCTCTCGTTGCTACTACATTAGTGGGGGCGTCCGGAATGTTGGCCGGAACAGTTGAATTGCTAACGGTTGAAATAGTGCTAGTCCCAATGGCGTTAGTGGCCGTGACTGTAAAAGTATAAGTCGTGCCGTTTGTTAAACCAGTAATAGTAATCGGCGAGGAACCGCCGCTAGCAGTTTGGCCACCGCTCGAAGTTACTGTGTAATTAGTGATAGCTGAACCACCGTTATTAACTGGGGCGGTAAATGTAATTGTCGCTTCACCATTTCCGGGAGTAGCAACAATATTCGTTGGTGCATCAGGCGCACTAGCTGGAGTAATAGAATTACTGGTCCCAGATGCTAAACTTGTCCCAATCGCATTAGTAGCAGTAACCGTAAAAGTATAAGTTACGCCGTTTGTTAAACCAGTAATTGTAATTGGCGATGTTCCGCCAGTAGCGGTAAAGCCGCCAACATTGGAAGTGACTGTATAGCCAGTAATTGTTGCTCCACCGTTATTAACTGAGGCAGTAAAAGTAATTGTCGCTTCGCCATTTCCTCTAACCGCGGTGACATTCGTTGGAGCATCAGGAACACTGGCTGGAGTTATTTCATTAGAGGCAACCGAGGCAGTACTTGTCCCCACCGCATTTGTCGCCGTAACCGTAAAGGTGTAAGCGACGCCATTAGTTAAACCGGAAATAGTAATTGGCGAGGAACCGCCGGTGGCCGTAAACCCACCAACATTGGAAGTGACAGTGTAACCAGTAATTGCTGAGCCGCCATTATTAACCGGGGCTGTAAAAGTAATTGTCGCTTCGCCATCATTTCTGGTGGCAATAATATTGGTTGGCGCATCAGGAACTGTGGCCGGAGTAACTGAATTACTAGTTACCGAAGCCGCACTATTCCCGACAGCGTTAGTGGCTGTGACTGTAAAAGTGTAAGTCGTGCCGTTTGTTAAACCAGTAATTGTAATCGGCGAAGACGCTCCACTAGCAGTTTGACCGCCGCTGGAAGTTACCGTGTAATTAGTGATAGCTGAACCGCCATTATTTATTGGAGCAGTAAAAGTAATTGTCGCTTCCCCATTTCCCCGAACCGCAACAACATCGGTTGGCGCGTCAGGCACACTAGCCGGAATAACCGAATTACTAGTTCCAGAGGGAGTACTTGTTCCAATTGCGTTAGTGGCTGTGACTGTAAAAGTATAAGTTGTTCCATTTGTTAAACCCGTGATAGTAATCGGGGATGAACCACCGCTAGCAGTTTGGCCACCGCTAGAAATTACTGTGTAATTGGTAATAACTGAACCGCCATTATTTATTGGAGCAGTAAAAGTAATTGTCGCTTCCCCATTTCCTCTAACAGCAGTGACGCTAGTTGGAGCATCAGGAACTGTGGCCGGGGTGACTGAGTTACTGGTGGCTGATGGAGAACTGGCTCCAACTGCATTATTAGCGGTAACCGTAAAAGTATAAGTTGTGCCGTTTGTTAAACCAGTGATAGTGATTGGAGAGGAACCGCCACTAGCAGTCTGCCCACCGCTTGAAGTAACTGTATAATTAATAATCGCTGAACCGCCGTTATTAACTGGGGGCGTAAAAGAAATCACGGCTTCCCCGTTTCCTCGAACCGCAGTCACATCAGTTGGGGCATTTGGTACACTCGCCGGAGCAACCGAATTACTGGTTCCCGATGGAGTACTCATCCCGGTGCTGTTAGTAGCCGTAACGGTAAAAGTATAAGTCACTCCGTTAGTTAAACCCGTGATAGTAATCGGAGACGAACCGCCAGTGGCAGTCTGTCCGCCGCTGGAAGTAACAGTGTAACTAGTTATGGCTGAGCCGCCATTATTAACAGGCGGAGTAAAAGTTATAGTCGCCTCCCCGTTTCCTCTAACAGCGGTAACGCTAGTTGGAGCATCGGGAGCAACTTGATAATTAAAAAGCGGAGAAGTTTCATTCTCAGTAATTTTCCAAACCAAAGAAGAAAAATCCCAACCGGTAAAGGTGGCTTGTTGTTCCATTTGACTAGTAGTTTTACCAGTCATACCGGCGGGGTCGGTTCCGTTGCCGACGCCATCTCCAGCAGCAATACCAGAAGTTTCTGTATCCCAATATGTAGAAACATAAGTCCCGCCATTAGCATTAACTATGCCACCAACGTATTGTACAGCCGCGCCACCAGTTGCTCCTGTAGCGCCGTTTGTTCCACCAGTACCACCGACACCGGCTACGCCACCAGCGCCGCCAGTTGCGCCGACTGTTTTAGTTCCAGACGGAGCTCCGCTGGAATAGGTGTTAGTAACAACAGCGCTGTTGCTAGATAAAAGTCCACCGACATAGACATTGCCACCGGCACCACCAGCTCCACCGTTGACGCCGTTACCATTAACGCCCGGGTTTCCGCCTCCAGCTGCACCGCCATTACCACCATCACCACCTCGTCCGCCATTGCCAGGATTACCAGCAATCGCGTTTATATTTCCTTTTGAATAAACATTTGTAATAGCGCCTGTGTTTTGTCCAACCAACCCGCCGCCAAAAGTATTTCCCCCAACTCCACCATTACCACCTAAAGAACCATTAGTACCATTACCACCATTAACTACTCCTGAGCCACCAACTCCACCATTACCGCCTTTAGCACCGTTGGCGCCATTAGCACCATTACCACCAGTCATGGTTACGTTACCCGAAGAATAACTAGTATTAAAACTAGCGACTGTTAAATTAGCACCAATAAATCCGCCGACATAACTTGTGCCGCCGGCACCACCAGCGCCACCGGCAATACTGGCGCCACCATTACCACCGGCCAAAGTTCCGCCATTACCACCAGTTCCTGCTGAACCAGCTGAGCCAGCCGTTCCACCGTTACCACCAGTAGTGGCCACATCACCAGATGACCAAGAATATTGAATTAAACCGGGTGTATTATTTTGTCCTGTAAAACCACCACCATATAAAGTGCCTCCAGCGCCACCAGCGGCCGTTGCCCCTTCAGCACCGCCAACTCCGCCAGCGCCAGTTGCACCGCCATTACCACCTGTTCCTCCTGTTCCTCCAGCGCCGCCAACTCCGCCAGCACCCCCGAATATCACAACATCGCCTAAAGAATAATTTGTATAAATGATGCCAATATTATAACCAGCAAAGCCGCCGCCATAAATGGTACTGCCGGCCGCTCCAGCTGTTCTGGTTCCCGCCGCACCGCCAGTGCCACCAGTACCAGTTGTGGTTCCTTCACCACCAATACCACCGTTGCCGCCCTGTCCGCCAGTGCCACCAGTACCACCATTTAAAGTAACATTGCCGCTAGCCGATGAATCTTTTATATTTCTAGTTGTATTATTATAGCCAGTAAAACCACCGCCATAAATAGCACCCGCTCCTCCAGCGGCGCCAGCACCACCGCCGACTCCACCATTAGCACCATTTGTGGTACCAACAAAACCATTAGCCCCATTACCGCCAGTTCCGCCAGTTCCGCCAGTGCCAACAGTTCCAATTATATTACTAGTTGAGTATGAAAAAAATAAAACCGTTCCATCGTTGTAACCAATAAGTCCGCCAATATATAAAGCGCCCGAAGCTCCAGCCGCGCCACCAAGCGCGCCGGCACCGCCAGCACCAACGCTACCCGGCAAGCCACCATTACCGCCGATGCCACCATTACCACCATTACCACTAGTACCGGTAGCTGTTGTTCCTTTAGAGTAACTAGTCGTTATTGTATTTAAAGCATTAAGATTATTACCAATTAATCCGCCAACATAAACAGCGCCGCCGGCACCACCTACTCCTCCGCCACCACCGGTGCCGCCAACATGATTGCCAATCCCCAAAGAACCGTCACCACCAATACCGCCAGTATTACCATTAGCCCCATTTCCGGATAAGGCGACAACGCTCCCAGACGAATAAGAGTTTAAAACAACGCCAATCGCAGAATTATTAGCAGTTAAACCGCCGGCATAACTTGCGCCTCCGGCCGCGCCATTACCACCAGCGCCACCAGTCGCCGCCGTAGAACCAGAGATATTTCCGCTAGCGCCACCGTTACCACCGACTCCGGGAGTGCCTGTTCCTCCACCAGTTGAATTAACATTTCCAGTCGCATAAGACACACCGCCGATAATACCAGTATTTGAACCAATTAAGCCGCCGGCATAACTTGCGCCGCCAATACCAGTCGCTCCACCAGCACCGCCAATTCCACCAATAGCTCCAGATGCCGCATCTCCACCATTAACGCCCGTTGCGCCATTACCGCTAAGCCCGCCGTTGGCATTTACCGTTTCCGTAGAATAACTAGTAGTTATAAAAATACTACCTGATGATTGACCGACTAAACCACCGGCGTAAGCAGCACCGCCATTACCGCCAGCACCACCAGCACCAACAGTTGCACCCACTACACCCGCTCCGCTAGTTCCTGGAGTACCAGCATTTCTACCAACGCCGCCAACACCACCAGTAGCAGTAACAACTCCGTCAGTAGAATAAGATGTTAGATATCTGCTTCCTCCAGTAGTTACACTACCAAAACCTAATAAGCCACCAGCATCCGCTTCTCCACCGACTCCACCAGCACCGCCAGCACCACCAGCACCACCAATAGCGCTAATGGCACCATTAGCACCATTTCCGCCGATACTTCCAGTACCCCCAACGCCGCCGACACTATTAACGTTACCGGTAGCATAAGAATTAATAATATCGCTGAGACCGGTGCTAATCGCATTATAACCGATTAAGCCTCCGGCATAAGCAGCACCACCGGCAACGGCAGCAACGGCGCCACCACCAGCACCACCGGTTATAGTTGTTCTTGAAGCACCACCATTACCCGATGTTCCGGCAATACCAGAGTTTCCTCCAGTCGCTAAAACATTTCCAGTTGCATAAGTATTTAAAAAATTATTTGTGCCTGTCGTAAAACTGCTATAACCAACTAGACCGCCAACAAAAGCAGCGCCGCCAGCACCAGCAGCCCCGCCTAAAGCACCAGCTGCTCCCGCATGAGTCGAAAGACCGGTTGAGCCATCACCACCATCGCCGCCCAGTCCACCATTTCCACCATCTCCGCCCGTGCCAGCTACATTTCCGGTAGCGCTTGACTCACCAATTCTGGCTTGGTTAGTTCCTGTCATACGACCGACTAAAGCACCGGCGTACACAGCACCACCGCCACCACCAGCAGCGCCAGCCCCACCAACAGCGGCCGTTAAAGTCGCCATAGTATTGCCGGATGTTCCCCCAGTACCACCGGCACCACCATTACCACCATTTCCGGCAGTAATTAAAATATTAATTGAAGAATAAGATGAGCCTTTAATAACGCCAACATTATCACCGACTAGACCACCAAAAGCTCTAATACTTCCCGCTCCACCAAGTCCGCCAATAGTTCCCGCTCCACCAATAAAAGTTCCGACTCCTGTTCCACCATTACCGCCAGCACCGCCGTTCCCTGCAACCAGCTCCGAACCAGAAATAGTAATAGAATCCGAATAAGAAGAAGTAACTACACCAGTTGCCGAACTAGCGCCTAATAAACCACCAACATAAGATCCGCCACCGGCACCACCAACGCCACCAGAACCACCAGCGCCACCGACACCGCCGCCAATTAAACCTGAACCTCCGTGCCCAGCGTTAGCGCCATTTCCAGCGACACCGCCATTAACAACAATGTTTCCTTTTCCGGAAACGGCATCATAACTAGCATAAGAAGAAATAACATCTGAAGTAGTATAGCCAGCTAAACCACCGGCATAAATAATACCTGAAGCGCCGCCAGCACCACCATTAGAACCAGCTGCGCCACGATTAGTCGTTCCGTCTTGACCAACCGAGCCGTCTTGACCGGCGCCGCCAGTAACATTTAAAGATGTTTTAGAATATGAATTTGTAGTAATAATTCCCGTAGTATAACCAACCAAACCGCCAACATAAACACCGCCACCAGCGCCACCAACACCGCCAGCGCCAGCAACTCCTGATAAGGCTGTACCCGAACCAACTCCGCCAATACCGCCGATGGCTGAATTTCCGCCAGCACCACCGCTAGCAGTAACTGTTCCGGTTTCAGCATATGAAGTAGTAATTGTTCCTAAAGCATTCTGACCAACTAGACCACCAGCCTGAAGAGCGGCGGACAATGCACCGCCACCAGCGCCACCATTTCCACCAATACCACCAATCGCGCCAATATGATTTGTTCCCGCTGAACCATTACCGCTATCTCCACCAATTCCGCCGTTACCACCATTCCCACCAACAGCCGTTACATCTGATTTTGCATAAGAATTATTAATAATCCCCGCAGCGGTATTATTTAAACCGATTAAACCGCCGACATTTGTTGCCCCGCTTACACCGCCGTTAGCCCCTAAGCCACCGGCAGCAGAAGTAGCGCCAGAAATACTTCCTGAAGCCCCAGCATTACCACCATTACCGCCATTGCCAGCCTTACCGCCATTAGCAAAAACTAAACCAGTTATATGATAACTAGATTGTACTGTTCCGCTATTTTGTCCAATGAGCCCACCAGTATTACTTACTCCACCGGCTGCACCAACAATTCCCGCACCACCAATACCACCAATTGTGCCCGTTCCACCGGCACCACCATTTCCACCATTTCCACTATTACCACCCGCTCCGGCCGTACCACTAACAGCTCCGCTTGAATAAGAAATAATAATTTCTCCGGAAGTAACTAATCCAATTAAGCCACCGGTATAAACCGTTCCCCCAACTCCTCCAGCCGCGCCATTACCACCCGCGCCGCCAACAGCTGCATTCCCTGTTCCGCCATTTCCGCCATTTCCGCCGATACCTCCATAACCAGCAGTTAAAGTTACGCTTCCACTTGCATAATTACTATCAACATAAACCGTAGTGTTGGTAAATCCAATTAGACCGCCACCATAAACAAAACCACCAGCACCACCGGCACCACCGATTCCTCCGGCACCACCAGACATTGATATGCCGCCATTACCACCAAGCCCGCCATTAGTGCCGTTCCCGCCTAACTGGCCAATAGCTACTACTGTTCCGGTGGCATGAGAATCAATAACCGAAACTCCGGTACCAACAATATCACCAATTAAGCCACCAACATTAATTGAATTGCTTTGAGCTGAACTTCCGACGCCACCAGCGCCACCATTACCAGCTAAAGCCCCAATTCCGCCATCGGCCGCATTACCTCCCGCTCCAGCGGTTCCGCCAATAACATTAACATTATTAGTAGAAAATATTGTATCAAACAAAACATCATTCAAAGAATTATGACCAATGGCTCCGCCAGCAAAAATTGCCCCCGTCGTGCCGCCAATGCCACCATTACCGCCAACTCCATCTCTACCTCCAGTGCCCTTAGTCCCGCCTTCGCCGCCATTACCGCCGATTCCGCCGCCGCTTCCTGGGGTGACTGTAATTGTCCCGCCGATACTACTGGAAACAGAAATATTGCCATTGCCTTGTCCGGCTAGTCCGCCAATAAAAACATTACCGCTAGAACCGCCTGTTCCGCCGGTACCACCAAGACCGCCATTATGACCACCAATTCCCAAAACTCCATTTCCGCCATTACCACCTAAGCCCCCGCTTCCACCAGCTTTATTGCTAGCAGCCAGACTACCAGTTACTACTGAATTAATAATCACTCCCGCATTATCACCAGCTAAACCACCAATATAAATTGCTCCGCCAAAGCCACCGGCTCCGCCGTTACCAGCTGTGGCTCCCGTACTGCCAGAAATATTACCAGAAGCTCCAGCATTACCACCAACTCCACCATTACCGGCCCCGCCGCCGTTTACTGTAATATCAGTAATGGTATATGTAACATCTTGAATAATACCAAAATTATAAGCGGCAATCCCGCCCCCAACAGCTAAACCACCAGCCGCTCCAGAACCACCAGTGCCACCGGCACCGCCAATAGCGCCAGCGGTGCTACCACCATTCCCGCCATTTCCACCGACACCACCATTTCCACCGACACCGCCGGTTGCGGTAACCGTTCCTGTATTATTTGGAGTGCTAAGGGTTGTTCCTAATAAACCATTCCAACCAACCACTCCACCCGCATAAGCGGCGCCACCGATACCACCAGCGCCACCAGTCACACCGGCCACGCCCGCAATACCAGCACCACTGGCTCCGCCATGTCCGGCATTAGCACCAAGACCACCAATACCGCCAGTTGAAGAAGCGTTGCCGCTTGCATATGAATGAGCACCAATAATGGCCACATTATAGCCGACCAAACTTCCGGCCACAGCCATGCCTCCGACACCGCCAGAGCCGCCAGCAATACCAGCGCCACCAGCAACTGCACCAGTTGAGTTACCACCGTTCGCACCATCAGTACCATTAGCACCAGCCCCACCGATAGCAACCGCGTTTCCGGTAGCATATGAAGTATTTCTAATAACGCCATTAGTATTATTATAACCGATTAAACCGCCCGCATAAGCCGCGCCTCCGATACGTAGCAAAACACCGGCCGTAGCATTAGAACCGCTAGTGCCTCCGGTGGCACCAGTCGAACCGCTACCGCCATCAGCGCCCATGCCAACCATTCCGCCAACGCCTCCGGTTGCTAAAACATTTCCCGTCGCATGCGAGGCATCAACAATGCCATTATTAAGTCCGGCTAAACCACCACCATAAGCAATAGCACCCGCGCCGCCACCAGCGCCACCGGCTCCGCCGACGGCTCTTGTCCCGGCTATTCCTCCAGCCCCACCCGCTCCAGAACTGCCACCAACAACTACAACATCAATATTAGCATTGGAATTATCTTGAATTATACCGGCTAAATTATTTCCCACTAGACCGCCGGCATAAGCAATCGCACCAAGACCGCCAGAACCGCCAGAACCACCAGCACCACCAATCGCCCCAGTCCCGCCAACACCACCGGCGCCACCAACTACTCCATCACCACCGTTACTGCCAGTAACAGTTACTGAGCCGAATTGGATATCGGAATCAGTGATTGTTGAGGTGTTAAGACCGGTAATCCCACCGCCATAAGCAACCGCTCCGGCTCCGCCCGCTCCACCAGTAGCCCCAATCGCTCCGGCATGATTCACTCCGCCAGCTGCTCCATTGCCAGCCAACCCCGCGGCACCACCATTTTTTCCAGCTGAAGCCGTAGCAACAACAGTACTGGAAGCATATGAATTAAAAATTGTATTAATATTATTACCCACTAAACCACCGGCATAAGCAATAGCACCCGCGCCTCCAGTACCGCCATTTCCGCCGACCGCTGCCGTGCCGGTATTAACCGTCGCTGTAGTCGCGCCACCATTACCACCCGCACCAGCATTACCAGGAGTTCCTCCTAAAGCAGTAACATTACCGCTAGCATACAACACTGTTGGCGAAGTAATGACTCCGGAACTATATCCGGTTAAACCACCGGCTGTAGCTACACCACCGGCGCCACCATTGCCGCCATTCGCGCCAGCACCACCAATGGCATTTGTTCCTCCATTACCGCCATTACCACCTAAACCGCCATCGCCACCGCTTCCACCGGTAACAATAACATTGCCAGTGGCATAGCTAGTTACAATAGGACCAAGAGCATAATAACCAATCAAACCACCGCCAAAAGAAGCGCCACCATTACCGCCAGTATTACCAGCGGCAGCAACTCCACCGACCGTACTGGCCGCTCCGTTACCACCATTGGCGCCAGCACCACCTACGCCTCCCATGCCAGCATTAGAAATAACATTACCGCTAGCATATGAAGTAATTACTTGTCCATTTAAATTATAACCGATTAAACCACCAACATAGGCAACGCCACCGGCCGCACCAGCACTACCAATTACCCCCGCTAAACTAGTTCCACCATTACCGCCATTCGCACCAGCTCCACCCGCTCCTGAAGTTCCGGTAACATTACCGCTTGAGTAATCACTAGTAATCGTAGTACCGGCATTATAACCGATTCCGCCACCAGCATAAATAAATGCTCCGATAGCAGCCGTTCCGGCAGCGCCAGCTAAACCACCAGTCCAATTTCCGCCCGCGCCACCAGCCCCAGCCGCGCCACCGGCACCCGAAGTTCCCACAACAGTCCCGGTTGAATAACTACTATTAATTTGATAAGTGTTGTTTCCGGTGATACCTCCAATATATAAAATCCCTCCAGCCCCGCCACTTCCTCCCGCTAAACCAGCCAAACCAACTAAACCATCTACGCCAGTTGCGCCAGCGCCACCAGCTCCGCCGGTTCCAAAAACTGAATTTTCTGAATAAGATAGCTGAATACCTCCAATATTATTACCAACTAGGCCGCCGCCATAAGCTGAAATTGAATTAGCCGAACCACCAACTCCTGATAAACCGCCAGCCCCGCTTGCTCCCGAAGATCCTTTGACTCCACCCGAACCGCCACTGGCACCTGCTCCACCAGCGCCACCAATTACCGTTACTAACCCAGTGGTAGAATAAGAAGAAATAATAAAACCTGAATTAAGACCGGCTAGGCCACCGGCAAAAGCGCCACCACCAATACCGCCACTTCCACCTGCTCCGCCAGCTCCGCCAGTATGGGCAGTTCCTAAAGCAGCACTGCCACCAGCACCGCCAACTTTTCCATCTTGTCCGACAGAACCAGTAGCGGTTACGGCTCCACTTGCATAATTAGCACCTAGGTCACCAGTAATAACACCGTCCGTATTATTTTGTCCAACCAAGCCACCAGCATAGGCAATTGCGCCCGCGCCGCCACTTCCTCCGATACCGCCAGACGCCGCTGTACCGGTTGTTGCTATTGCGCTAGCTCCAGCAACGGCGCCAACAGAACCATTGCCCGAAGTCCCGCCAAAAGCCTGAACAACACCAGTCGCATACGAAGTATTTTGAATAACCCCTAAATTATTTCCAATTAATCCGCCGGCATAGCTTACTCCACCGGCCGCACCAGTGCCACCATTTCCACCGGCGCCACCAATTGCCGCTCCATCGCCAGCACCGCCATTACCAGCCATTCCCGCCGTTCCGCCAATTCCACCAGTTGCCGTTACATTTCCAGTTGCCGATACAGAAGCAATGGTCCCGGAATTAACCCAGCCCATCAAACCGCCAACGTAAGCAATGCCCCCAGCACCAGAAACGCCAACACTGCCGCCAGCACCTCCGACTCCTGTCCCTAAATTTGTTCCTCCATTCCCACCGCTTCCACTGTTACCGCCGGCACCACCAGTACCAATAACCGTCACGGAGCTATTAACCGTATTAATTCCGCCCTGTTGAGAATAGCCGACTAAACCACCGACATATACTGTTCCGCCAATAGCGACCGCATTAGAAACCGTCGTCCCTCCGGCACCAGCAACAGCAGCTCCACTAGTAATATTTCCACCATTTCCGCCGTCACCACCATTTCCTCCAGCGCCACCAGTGCCAGTAACGCTGCCAGAAATATTGGTGTTGTAAATTTTTCCAATATTATATCCCACTAAACCGCCAATATATAAAGTACTGCCAACCGTACCGGCTGTGCCCGTTCCGCCAGCACTAGTAGTGGTTCCCGAAGTTCCGTCCACCCCATTAGTACCATTAATACCAGAGGTACTTGTAGCTACAATAGAAACGTTTACCAGATTAACATTTTTAATTTGACTGATAGAATAACCGAATAAGCCGACATAATTTATAGACGTCGAATTAATATATAAATTGCTAATCGTATGATTATCGCCATCAAAATCTCCGCTAAAACGAGCAACGTCAGTACCAACCGGAATAAAACCCGTGCCGGCATTCCAGTTAGAAATGACGGCTGCATTAATATCGCCGTTTAGTTTATAAGAATTAGTTAAACCGGTTTTCATTCCCTGCAAACCATAAACATCAAAAATCAAATAAGGGTCATCACTAATGCCCATTCCCGTATAACGCTTGAACACGCCGGCCGTCACCGAAAAATCGCCAGTAGTAGAAAAAGTGTTTACCGCCGGGTTAAACGCAGTAAAAGTCGCAGCCGAGCTTTGCAAATAATCGCCTGATTGTCCACCAGAATTAGTTATTGTTAAACTAGCATTTTGCGTAATCGTACCAAGGTAACCATTAATAGTTAAGGAGCCAACGCTAACAGCAGTATCAATATTTACAATTGAAGAAGCAATGCCGGAGCTGGCATCAAAAAATACATTAGTCGTGGCATCCGGCAAATTAGCAATATCCGGTGTGCCGTTAGAAACAGTCGCCCAATGATTAGCCGCATCAGACCAATCGCCTGAACCACCAACCCAATAAGCATCAGCGGGCGGATCAATAATTTGGTCAATATCAATATTACCAATAATTTTTAAATCAAAAATATCACTCGGAGTTTGCAAACCAGTTAATAAAACGCGATATTTGCCATCGTGATTAATGTCAGAAAAGGTTGCCACCAGTTCTCCGCTTAAAGTATAGACTTCGATAATACCTGTTTCGCCTTCAGTCTGAGGCTTGGCATAGATAGTAATATCACGCTCACTATCTAATAATTTCTCAAAGGTAATTCGAACATATTGCCCGTCAGTTAAATTAACATAATTTTGGTCGCGCAATCTGACGGCATCATAAATATCGGCGATGACATTTTTTTGAGCATCTAATTGCCAGGCTTGAGAAATATAAATAATCTCAAAAACTTGAGTTGATAGATGCGGAACTATCCATTCAACATGGTCAATATAGCCGTTCCCATTTTCATCGTCGGTAGTAAAAAGCATCTCCTGCCCATCGTTATTCTTCCATTTTATTTTGATCCTATCCTCTTGCCCGACTTTAAATATTTCAGGGATAACAGAGCGAACCGGGATATCTATCATTGGAGAAATTAGCTCTTGCTCGGCGGTTGAAGAAACGGTAACTGTTTTACCATTGTCAGTTTGTTCCTCCACAATACTAGGAGTCATATCTAGGGTTGGTGCCGGGGTTGTGGCCGCTTCTTCAATTGCGGCTGCCCCTCCTGCCTCTTCCACTTCTTCTGCTTCTGTTATTTCAGGCTCAGTCTCCGGAGTTATAATTTCTTCAACTTCAGTCTCAGTCTCCGTTTCTGTAGGAATGATTGTTTCTGGCTCTGGAGTTACGACATCCTCTTCAGTTGGAACAACTTCTTCAACCAAGACTTCTTCTTCGACTGGAGCTTCTTCTTCAACTGCAGTTTCCTCTTCAACCGGAGTTTCTTCTAAAATCGGTGCGGCTTCTTCAGCCGGAATTTCCTCCGTAACCACCGGCGCTGATTCAGTCGCGGGTTCTATTATTTCTTCGGCTAGCGGCGTTGGCGCGACCTCTGCCGGTGTCTCCGAATTACCGTTTTCTGAAACTAAAAAAAAGCTCTCATCAGCTGAAGCTTTGGTGCTAAAAATAATAAATAAAAAAGTAGAAAGTAAAATTAAAACTACTTTATTAAATCGTAACGACATGTAGTTATTTTACCAAAATTTACTATTGTTGTAAATAAAAAAAACGCCTCCAAACAAGCGCTTAAACCCCATAATAATCCTTGTTTTCATTATCGTGTTGTGATAACATTTAAATCTAAGTTCAAGAATTATTTTTAACATGAAAAAGGAGATAACTAAAACCGCTTTTGTTTATTTAGAACAAGACAATAAAATCCTATTACTTCAAGAAAGCGGACGCTTCATACGCGGGCGCTGGTCTTTTCCGGGCGGACATTTAGAGCCCGGGGAATCCTTTGTCGAAGGCGCGACGCGAGAGGCTTTAGAAGAAAGTGGTTATCAAATCAAAACTTTAGAAGAAATTTATCACAATATTATTCCTCGAATTGAATATAGCGGCAACCCAGCCGAGGGTTTGATAGAGATGGTAATTTTTCGAGGCGAAATAATTGGCGGTCAAATGCAAATAGATAATGAAGCTCTGGATTTAAAATGGTTTGATAAAGCCAGCGCGCTCGCCCTTCCCCACCGCTTTAAATTCCTAAAAGAATTCATACAAAATAACTAATTCCAAATTAAAAAATAAAAAAGGATGCTTTAAGCGGCATCCCTTTTTAAAAAGTACGAATGTTTATGTTCCTTTTAGAACATCAACCATAGAGAAAACTTTCCCGCAAGACCAGCGCCGATCGCGCACATCAAATAAAAATCTAACGGCGTCCAGAGTACCATCAACATAAGGCTGGCGGCCATTGATGTTGTGGGTAAAGCTTAAAAATACATTACCGTCGCTTTTAGTTAACGGATAGGTGTGCCAACCGTGGCCGCCCCAATGTTCTTTAGGAATACCCATAACTTCATAAGCTTCTTCTTTCCTGATTTTTTTAATTCCTGCCACCGAGCAATCAACTCCGAGAGTTTTAAGGCTAGCGATAATCGCTTTAGCTGTACCGCTCGTGTCTTCTTTGGTTTCTTGATGGCTCTCAACCGGTTTTCCAGAAAATTCTTTCAAAGCGCCGGGAAAATTTTCCGCCGCCCATTCAAACATCGCCTGCACCAAGACTACGTCTTTAGCCATATTAAATGCCTGAACGGCATTAATCTTCGCCTCTAAAACTTTTCTCCTGATGTATTCCGGCAAATGGATAAACTCCCCGAAGGTTGTTCCCATCACAAAAGGAAATTTATTAGTGGCAAAAAACTCAACATTTTTTTCCACTGCTCCCGGCACAGAAAAATCAATCACAATATCCGGCGCTTCATAAAAATCAAAACGTGATAACAGCATCACTCTTTCATCCGGAGCGATGAGCCGAATCGACTGACCGCCTACGGTCACTTCTTTAATATCCAAACCAGGACCGGTAAAAGCGTATGGCAAAAGTTTCATATCAGCAGAGGCGGCGACCGCTTCGGCAATCGGATAAGCAACCTTACCAGGCAAACCACTCATAACAACTTTAATTTGTTTTGTTTTCATTCTTTATCTATTTTAAAGGTTAAAGTACTATTAATAACTATCAATATAAACTAACAAAAACCCCATAAACAGTCAAACCATAACAAAAACCCGGCCAAGGCCGGGTTTTCTATTTTTTCTCCGTAAATATTTCCAAATATTCCAGGAGCGGGATTATCTAATCATTATCTCAAAACTGGTCTGGAGGCTGGTGTTGGCGCAACGAGGTCAATCGCCGGTTCAGTAACCGGAACCTCCTCAGCTGTTCCTGAACTGGCGCCAGTAGAACCGGAAACGCCGCCGCCCTCTTTAATCATATATGGCATCGGAACTGGCTGGTTGCCTAAATCGTTTAACATTTCTTTAACGAGCGGTACCGTCACATATTTTTGTCCGTAATAATAAGCTCCTGACGGGATATTAACAACCGGGAAAATTAAAGCTGGAACTAATAATTCTTCATTGCGATTACCGACATAGCGGTAAATTTGGACATAAGCTTTTTCCGGAGTTCCAAGTTCAATCGTCTGGACGTTTTCTGCTTGAAAATAATAGTTGCCATTCCAACCGCCGTTTTCAGCAATTTTTACAATTGTCTCAGACTCCGTTTCTAAATCATATTGTGAAGATTCATAACGATACGGCACCAAACCGCTCAAACCGGAGGCCGCTTTTTTATTTAAATTAATAGTAACGCGCAAGCCGGCATAATTTCCGCTTTGGTCTCTAACCGCCTGCCCGTCAATCAACAAGGGATAAACAACAGTCGCATATTCTGGAATATAGAAATTAGTTTTATCCGCGGTTTGCTCATAACTATCACGCCAATAATTATCCACGATGGCCGCGCCATAATGATCAAGATTCACGGCGTGAGTTGTCAAAAATTTATCAGCCATAACGATTAAATCGGCATCAGCCGGAACATCACCAATCTTCAAACGATATCTATCCCAGCAAGATTGCTCATTACCGCAGGCGTCTCTTTCCGGATAGGTCCACTTCTCCCAATTCTCATAAATATTAATATTGCCTTCATTAAAATCAAAAGAAATTACTAAACCTAAATCCCTGTCTTCCATTAAAGTAACGTTAGCCGCTTTCAAATTACTAAAAGCGGAAAAATCTAAACCGGAAAAAGAAGCGGCACTAATTAAGCCGGCCATATTTTTAGCGGCCGCATCATCGCCTTTAATTCTTCGATAAACAGCCGCGCTGCTATCTTCTAAATTAAGAGCATCGCCCTTATAGACATATTTAAAACCATAATAAGGAGGCATAATTTTCATATCGGTAGTAACTCCAGCCATTGGTGAAACAGCCGCCAGACTTGAAGCGTCGGCACTAACCTTTGTGAAGGTCGCCATTTCCGCGCTAGCTGCTACTCCGCCGCCACCGCCCATTCCTAAAGCGACAGTTTTGCCAGTGCTTTCATTAATAATGGTGTTACTTAAACTGGCCAAACTACCAAAAGCTCCGGCCGGCAAAACATCAACGGCCGCTTTATTCTCCTGCTTATTATCAGCGATTAAAATCTGGGTTTGCTGGCTGACGCCGGTAGTCTGCAAAAAGAAGATAAAGGCCAAGCTCGCTACCGCTAAGGAGCCGAAGGCCCAATAAAGTTTTTTGTTCATATAATTGAAATTATTATTTATATTTATTTTTATTTCCGCTTGCGGTGCTGGCGACAACTTCATAATTTCCGCCTTCAGTCGAGACGCAAAAGCCGCGTCAAATTTAAGACTTGGCTTAGAAGATATCATTTTCTGAACCAAAATAATTAAATCCGCCTCCCGCTCTTTTAAGCTAGGTTCTAAAGAATATAATTCTGACAATATTTTTTTTAATTCTTGTTCTGACATATATTTATAATATTTGGTCCTAAAATTATTAGCGCTAATGGAATCTGATTTTTTACATTTTGCAGAGCTCTTTTAAGAGACATCTTAACCGCTCCCTCTTGTTTGTTTAAACTAGCCGCAATTTCTTTAAACGGCATATCCAACCAAAAACGCATAATAATAATTTCCCGTTCTCGGACGCTCAGCTGGCTCAAAGCTTTTTTAATTTCCAGGGTCGCTAAACTCAAATCTACTTTTTCTAAAAAATTATCGCTGGCAGCCAAATCCCAAAAATCTTCAATATTCAAATTATTTTTTTCGCTTCGATAATAATCGGCAACCGCATTACGAGCAATTGTATAGAGCCAAGCGGCCACGCTCTCGCCTTGAAATTGTCCAATTTTTTGCCAAGCTTTAGTAAAAACAATGCTGGTAATATCTTCGGCTGTTTCTTTTACCAAGGTTTTATAAAAGATGAAGTTATAAATCGGCTTGATATAAATATCATAAAGCTCACCAAAAGCCGCACCGTCTCCGGCTTGCGCTTTTAGAACCAAATCTAAATCGATTTTAGAAGGAGAAATTATGGCCATAATGATATCTCTATTATAGCAGACGCGGGGGGATAAGAAAAAGTAACATTTTAGTGTTTAGCTAGTCCTTAAAATGAAGCACCATATATTGACAATAATTAATAAATGTGATACAATAAGCTTGTTAATTATCAAATTATGAAAAATAGACTTATTTTACTTTTTTTGGCTGTTATTAGCAGTTTTATCTTAGCAGCCCCAATCGCCGGCGCCAACCCGCTTATTAGTGATATTCGGGTTATTTCCCTTCAAAACAATGCCGCCAGAGTTTTTTGGTCAACTAGCGAAAATAGTACCGGCTATCTTTATTTTGGCGAAAGCGCAGACAATACGCCTTTCTACGTCGGCGACTTAAATGTTAGCCGTTCTCATAGTGCCGATTTAACCGGTCTTAAATCCAAAACCGGCTACTATTATAAAATCGTGGCCGTTGGCGAAAACGGCGGCCGGAGCGAATCTTTTATAAATTATGTAGATACTAAAAATATTAGCGACACCAAAGCCGCTACTCTTTACGATATCAAAAAATTACAAGCGACTGACACCGCTTTTGCTTTGTCTTTTTTCGCGAACGAGCCGGTGAGCGTCAAGATAAAATACGGGACCGCGATTGATAAATTAGATAAAACTTGGAGCTATGGTAACCGCAAACAGGAATTTTTAACAATTATCACCGGCCTTAAACCCGCAACACGTTATTATTATGAAATCATTGCGACTGACGAAGATAAAAATATTTCTTCCTACTCCGGCGATCTGACAACTTCCAGTTACGCTGTTAATGAACTTAAAATTAGCAATTTAATTCCGGAGAGCACCGGACAAGCACCGCTCCTAGCCGAAAATGCGGTGATTACTTGGAATACCAATATTCTGGCAACAGCGGAAATTTCTTACGGAGTCAAACCAGATAAATTAAATACAACTGTTAAGGTGACGGCGACTTCCAGTCTAAGCCATAAGGCGGCCTTAAGTAAATTAATTCCCAATACCACTTATTATTATAAAATAAAACTCAAAAGCGAACTGAATAAAAAAAGTTCAGAAAGCCAAATCTATTCTTTCCAAACCGCGCCCTTAACCAGTGAATATTTAAATACTTATTTTAAAAATGGTGATTTAGTAAAATACAAAGCAACTACCTATTTTATTTACAACAATACCAAGATTGCTCTTAACAATAATGATAAAATAAAAAGCATTTCTAAGGCGACTCCTAAAACAATTACCGAAACTTATTCCAACCAGTATCAAAATGGCACTCCTTATTGGGGAATGTATAGCGATGGGCAAGTAGTTAAAGAAGCAAATAAAAACGCTGTTTATTTAATAGACGGAAATTATAAGCGTCCTCTGGCCAACTGGGATGTTTTCACTTATCTAAATTATAAATCTCAAGATATTATCATTTCTAAAAAGGGAGAATTAAATGCCTACAAATTAGGAACGGTGATTAAAAATTCCAAAGAGATAACCGGGACAACGGCTTATTTAAATAACCGTTTAGTGAAATCAAATTCCGGAACAACAGTCTATCTGATTGCTAACGGCAAAAAAATGCCTTTTTACAGCGAGAGCGCTTTTAAAAATCGCGGCTACAATTTTAAATCAGTTAGAACTATTTCGGCGAGCGAATTAAACAGCCTCCCTGACGGCCAAGTAATCATGTAAACCTGGAAACGGCCCAGCTCTTGTCAAACTAAAAATCTTTTGTTATTATCAAATACATAAATTAATAAGGCTAAATTAGCCAATATTTATTGCGCCTATAGCTCAGTTGGTAGAGCAGCTCCCTTTTAAGGAGACGGTCGTAGGTTCAAATCCTACTGGGCGCACAGTTTAAAAAAGACTCCCGTGAGGGAGTTTTTTTGTTTGCGAAATAATAAATTATCAAGCGGCGCTTATTTTTTAAAAGCGACGACTGTCGATATCTTGCGATGCATAGTGAATAGCCCATCCACCAATCGCTTTTCATAAAAATCTTTCAACTCTTTTAACATTTCTGGTTTTTTATTTTCGGAGACCAGATTCCAAAAACTCAATGATTTAGTCAAAGTTAAAAGTCCATCAACCGTATATTTTTCATCAACATAAAAAACTTTTTCCTCAATATCAGAAAACCCTGATTTAATTAAAAATTCTTTTTTAAAATGATTATCGGTACTATCAAAATTATCGCCAGCATATTTTTCATATATGGGCCAATACCCATTATCATTTTCATCACTAATTTTCAAAGCCGCAAAAAAGATGCCACCAATTTTCAAAACTCTTTTTATTTCTGTTAAAGATTCTTCATTATTAAACCAATGAAAGGCGGTAAAGGCGGTAACTATATCAAATTTCTCTGACTCAAAAGGAAGTTTATCTGCCATAGCAACCAAATAAGAAATCTTGGGACTGCGCTTTTTGGCGACTTCAACCATAACTGAATCTTTGTCTGCTCCGATTACTTCAAAGTCATTTTCTTTTAACTGGCGAGTGGAAATTCCAGTTCCACAACCGATATCTAAAGTTTTAGGGCTTGGCTTTTTTATAAGCAATTTAATATATTCAAAAACTTCATCAGGATAGCCCCTTCTGGCCTGATCATAGTCAGTGCTCAAATTGCCAAAGTTATTTAAACTGGTCATTTAATTAAATTTCTTAAAATATTAAGTTTATTGGCTTACCCGCTAAATACGCCCCGACATTATCAACCATCATTCTATTTCCTTCTTGATTTGAAAAATTAGTGTTATAAGCGATATGAGGCGTGGCTAATATTTTTGGATGTTTTAATAACTTTTGATAATAAGCATCACTAGTGTTTCCGGTATTCATCGTACCATCATCAATGGCCGCTCCTGCCAAAATGCCATCGTCTAAAGCTTTAAGCATTGCCTCTATGTCATATATTTCATTACTGCTTACGGAAATAAAATAAGAATTTTTCGAAAGTGATTTAAAAAATTTGCTATCCAAAAGTCCGACTGAAGTTTCATTAGCACTTAAACAATTAACTATTATCTCTTGGCCAACTATTTTTTTATACAAATCATCGCTCCTCTCAAAAAACGAGACAACCATTTTAAAACTCTGACAAATTTCTTGAACTCGAATACCAATATTGCCCTTCCCTAAAATCAAAACTTTTTTATTTACCAAACTAATAGCCGCAGCGGGGGCTTTAGTTTTCGACAAATTATTGTTATTTATAAAAAACGGCAACTCTCTCAACAAGTTAATTATCATCCCCACAATCCACTCCGCCACCGCATCCTTGTTACACCCCGGGCTATTAGCAACTTTGATATTATTTTTCTTTAAAATTTCTTTATCTAAATAAGCGACGCCAACCAGTGGCAAAGAAATAAAAACATTTTTTAATTCTTGATATTTTTCTCTCAAACCCGGAATGCCGCTGCAAATAATATCAGCACCCTGACAGCGCTTTAACCATTCATCCGGTGATTGCGGCCGACTGTCATAAACTTTAACATCGCCCAGCAATTTTAATCTCTTTAAATCATCGGCTGATAGGCCCAAATCATGGGTAACGACAATTTTGGTCATATTATAATTTTAGATATCCCGCTTTAATAAAAAATTCTCTGCCGCCAGGTATTTGTTTTACCTCCTTTAACTCTTCCGAAGAAAGCCAGCGCATTTCAACTAAATCATCGGCCGGCACTAATAATATATCTTCAGCCTCCTGGTCATTAATATTAACTTCAAATACATTAAACTCCATGTGACATAAAACTCGTTCTCCGGTTTTAAGAGTTTTTTCAGCGACCCCGGAATTAGCGATTGGAATAATTTTCGCTTTATAGGAAGAGATATCAATGCCAGTTTCTTCTAAAACTTCGCGCCTTAAAGCTTGTTCTAAAGTTTCGCCTTCTTCCAAACCGCCTCCAGGAATATGCCAACAATCAGAATAGACGCCGCCTTTAGCCGGGTCTTTCTTGCCCATCAATATCTTGCCGTCTTTACTAAAAATAATAGCCGAAGCAATTTTACGTTGGATTTCTCTCATATTTAATATCTTTAACGCAAAGTCCAACCGCCGTCAACGACAATCGTCTGGCCAGTAATATAACTAGCACCTTCAGAAGCCAAGAAGGCTGCCGCATTAGCAATATCTTCCGGCTGACCGTAGCGGGAGAGTGGAATCATTGCTACCGTCTGTTTTCGAAGCTCTTCAGTGGCCGTCCGTGGCTGATCAGGCTGACTGGCTCCCGGAGTATCGATTGCGCCTGGGGCAACATTATTAACCGTAATTTTCCTGGGCGCAACCTCTAAGGCTAGAGCTCTGGCGAAGGCGTTAAGCGCTCCTTTGGAGGCACAATAATGAGTCAAGCCAGCAAACCCGACAACGGAGGCAATGGAAGAAATATTGATTATCCGACCGCCATCGGGCATAACTTTCAACGCTTCCTGACAAGTGAAAAAAATACTTTTTAAATTAACATCAATCACCTTATCCCAATCACTTTCAGCCATTTTATCAAACGCAATAAAAGGAAAAATACCGGCATTATTCACCAAGATGTCCAAAGAACCAAACTCCGATTTAGCGGTGGCAATCATCACTTCAACTTCGGCCCTATTACTGACATCACACTTAATAGCCAGCGCTTGGGCTCCTAATTGCTTAATCTCGTCTACGACCTGCTGGCAAGCTGATTGGTCAAGATCAGTTACAACTACCTTGGCTCCGGCCTTAGCTAACACCAAAGCAATCCCCCGACCAATTCCCTGCTTAGCTCCGGTAACGACCGCTACTTTATTTTGTAAATTCATATATTTTTATTTTTAAATTTTTAAACACTCACCCTCAGTAACTATTGTGATGACGTCATCAACGATTTTGAGAGCCGATTCATCATCAAGGCCATAAACGGTTTTCTGGGTTTCCGCGGCAGTCTTCTTTAAATTTTCCTCATTGGAACCTAAATGATGCGGAGAATTAAAATGAGGATAAATATAAAAATCTACCAAATTCAAAGCCGTTTCGCTTGTATAACCGAACTGATTTTTGTAATATTCTTTTTTATCACTGCTAGTATAAGCAATACTCGGATTGGCGACTATGCTCCCGGCACTGATTCCGGCATATACTCTGGTCTTTAATAAGTCTGGCAATAATTCAGCTAAACCGGATTTCTGCAACCAATACATCAAGTGATAAGTATTCCCTCCCGAAAAAAATAAAACATCTCCATTTTCTATTTTTGGTAGCCAGACTTCTTTCGGAAGCGCGGAAATATCTACGATATCAATAAATTTAAATCCTTGTTTTTTAATATTATTAAGATCATCTATGAACCAGCCCTTATTCCCCCGAGCAACATTCATCGCCGTCGGTATAAAAATAATTACCGTTTCTGATGCCGGTTTCCCCGTCAGTTCAAACAAAGCATCGGCAATTGATTGATTGGCGAGGCCGTTGGAAGTTAAAAGTAATTTCATAAATTAATTAAATTATTATTAATTATGTTATCGTTTGAATGGTCAACTAAAATTTGAATTCTTTAATTATAAAATCTAGTCTATTATATTTTCCATTTGAATACTTCCATAATTCATTTATGGGGACGTTTCTAAAAAATTCTACTGATTGGTTGCTATCGTAAACTATATCAACCATATTTTTTAAAACACGATCATATTCCGATTGCAAAAAATCTATCGCCTCTTTTAATTTTTGTTTTTCTGTTTCTGAATAGTTTTGATTGCTATCAATACTTTTATAGTTAAGACTTCTTACATCTTTATTGTAATCATAAGAAGCATCTATATCCCTATCAAGTAAAACCTGGCGCACCCCTTCTTTTTCTGCGCCCCCCTTAAAATATGCAAAAAGCTCATCTTTGGCTTTTTTTAATCTTTCGTTGAAGTCAAATTTTATCGCATAGTTTAGGCGGTCTTTACCGTAATCAAAGTCCATCCATTGCTCTAAAACATCTGGTTCTAACAAAACCGCATTAATTGGATTCGTTTTTTTATGAATAACATGTTCTGCTTCGTGAGCAATAACCTCACTTTTACTACGACGGGCATCGTCATCCGGAGATGAAGCCCCCGTATTAACAACGTTAACGATTGTTTTGCCTTGTGCTTTAGAAAATCCGCCAAATTTATCATCGGCGTCTTTTATTTCTTCGTTATAAGCTCTATTAAAATTTTCTGGGTCTTCAACAAAAAAATTAATAGCAAAAGGATCACGCGCCACTTCTATACCATTTTTTTTATAGTATTTTTCGGATATGGCCCCCATATCCTTAAAGAGAAAAGTTTTAAATCTTTCCTTAAACTCTGGAATATTATAATAGTCAAAACCAAAAACTTCTTTCCATATTTTTTCTGGATGACCTTCATGCTTTTCAAATAATTCGGTATTATAAGTTAATTCCTCCTTATAGTTGTCTAACTTTTTATAAGCATTGGTCTTAAATGGTTCCGGCATTTTCTCTAAAGAATTTAAAGCTAATTTTCCGCTGGCCGTATTTTCAAAATTTAAATAACTTATCTTTTGGGTTTCGCATTCTTTAAATGAATGGAGGAAAGACTGCACAACCTCCTCCCCCGTCCTTCTGGCTAATTCTAAAAGCTCCCTGGCTTTGTCTATTGCCTCCTGACTTCGATTTTCTTTGGCATATTTAACAACGAGCTCGACGTCGTTTGAATTTAATGTTTCTTCTTTGGTAAGCTCTTTTTCATCCTCAACATCAGGACTTACCGCCTTGTTGTGAAGAGTTAAAAAATTCTTGTCATTACTGAAATTCATATATGTTTATTGCCTTTATATTATAACACGAGACCCCTCAAAGCAACAAAATCCCTATAAAAATAGCCCTAAAAAGGGCTATTTACAATCTGCGGAGATGCGGGCACGATGTTAGAACAGTAATAGGGTAAAAATTTAAAACATTAGCCAATTAAAGCATTATAAAGGCGATAGAAAAAACAACCAAAATTACCATTTTATACATTAATGATGCCACTAAATAATACAAAATTGCAGAACAACCAAGTGATATAAGGGCTGTCTTTGTTACTGAAGCAACATCAAACTTTATATCTTCTTTTTTAAACAATTTAAATGAAAAATAACAAGATAATATAAAGACTATATAATGCACATAGACGTAATAATTAAAATCAAGTACTGGGAATAATTCGTAATTTAATTTTAACAATCCGGCAAATACTGCTGTACTGATGCACAAGTTTAATAAACTTAATTTTAAATTATTACTGTATATTCTAATTTCATTTTTCATATTTATTTTGATTTCAATCTAATAAAATAAAATTCATCAACTTCTTTCGAGGTATTTTCAATCTCATGAGCTGTATTTGCCGAAAATACGAATCTATCACCCGGCTCGAACGCTTCCTCATTGTTTTGCTGATCTCTTACCAGACCGGTACCTTTAATTACAATGCATATTTCGACAATATCTTCATGCTGATGCAACTCCCACTTCTCGTTGGCTGGCAGATATCCATAAGTAAAAGCCTCAAAACATGGTGATGAAACATCCAATTTACTAGCAATCATTTTTCGAGAACCTGTAGAGTGATTAGTTTCTTCAATTGGAATAGCGTTAATATTTTTCTTAGAAAACATATTTTTATATTTATTCTGATATTAGCATTAATCAATCCAAAATTCAATCCCTTATATCAAAAATAGCCCATATTTTGGGGCTATTTATAATCAATATATATTATTAATGTTTCTTAAAAAGTTACTAAATCTTTACTAATTTAGCATCTCTCCAAAATTTATATAAAGCCCCGGTGTAAGCCCCGATTAATAAAAACCAAATTATATCTTCAAGTGGTGCTTTTAAAATAATTGCTTCGGAAAAATTATTTAAACTCCAGGCAGATTTAATCCATCCGGGAGTTACAAGCTCGGGTATTATAAAAGCGGGTAGTGAAAAAATACACAATAACAAACCAGAGGCTAAGGAGTTAATTATTAAATCAGTCCGCTTAATCCAAACATAAGCGATTGTGATGACAGAGGTCGCTACTGTAGAATAAAAGGTGTTGATTTTTAATAAATAAAAAAGTGTAAAAAGTATCAAAAAGGTTGATAAAAAGAAGATAATAAATTTTTTATTCTGTTTCAGTGTCTCCTTTTTATTCACCTTGTGTATTTCTAACCTTCTTTGAAAAATCACTTGATACGCAACAGCCGCGATTCCTCCTTCAGTAAAACCAAATAAAAAATCTTCTACGCCTACTAAAGTATTAGTGATATTCATAGGATGCCACCAGTCAGCAATATACACATATTGCATAATTATCCCTAAAAATCCAAAAATTGGAGAAATAACTAACATTTCCCTCCTTACATCTTTCCTTAAATAAAAAAGGATAAACCAAATAATAAGCAAAACGGCGTCTCCTAATAAATAACTAAATTGATAATTCATATTATTTATAGTTTTTTAATAATGCCTCGATTAGCATCCACTTCAACTAAGTCGCCATCTTTCAAAACTTGTGTGGCAATTTTCGTTCCTAAAATAGTTATAATCTTAAATTCACGAGCAAATATAGCCGCGTGGCAAAGCAACCCTCCTTCATCCGTTATTAAAGCTTTAGCATTTCTAAGAAATGGGGTCATTTCCGGAGTGCTCATCTGAGTAACTATAATAGCCTTCTTGGGAATTTTCTGATAGCGGGTATTTTGAGTAATTATTTTTACCTTACCCCTGACCACGCCTTTGTTTATAGAACTGCCTTGCACAACTCCAACGCTCTTATCGACATTTATACTTCCTCTTATTTTGTTAAATTCCTTACTAAAGCCATTAGTAATAATCTTTTCTTTTTGATTTCTATAAATACAAATGTAACGCTTCATTCTTCTAGCTTGCTCCCTGTTAATATAACCTTCATCAATCTTACCATTAAAATAATCTATAATTTCCTCAATAGTTAAGAAATCTAATTTTTTATTAATAATTTTAGTATTCTTCAACGTCTTTTCAAAGAGAATATTTAAAAAATTAAAACTAGTTAAAAACGCATCCTTCCGACGATTATGGAAAATACCCAGCTTTTTAATTTGGGCTGACGTTAGTTTTGCGTTCGTTCTCCCAATATAATGAGTAAATTCGAAAAAGCCTCCGAATTCAAATAATTTTTTTCTTACTATTTTTATAATCCTTATAATTTCACTTTTATTAAGAATCAAGTTTTTCTTTTTTAAATTTAATGGTAGCGCATACAAATTTTTGACAGCGCGCTCCCCTTCTTTAATTTTACTAGATATATAATTAGGTTTATTGATAACTTTTTGTAACCTTTTTATATTATTTTGTAAATCTAACGGATTAATATATATGTCCATTAAACCTTTAACAGATATGTCTGCAACATTTTCATAATATATTTCCGGGATTGTAGTATTTTTTTTATATAAAGACTGGACAATCAGCACATGATCTCTTAATTTATAGTTTCTGGTTATATATTTAGCTAGCCTCATATGTTGAAATTATATCATGCGTCCCTAAAATTATAAACTTTATACAAAAAATAGCTCTAATATTAGAGCTAGTTTAAATCTGCGGAGAGAAGGATTTATCGCACTCGTTTTTTGCCGTAATGCAAAAAACTCACTTGTCCAAACTAAATATCATCGGGATTCGGTCACGGTCGCTAAGCCTCGCTTCCTCGCTCCGCTCGTTGCTCGCTAAGCGCCCCGACCCGGCCTCGGCGGCGCACAAGTGCGCATCGCCTCCGGCTTTCGAATCCCTCTTCTTATCTTCCACAAACAAAAAAACCCAAAGCAGTTTGGGTTTTTTGTTTGGCGGAGAGAGAGGGATTCGAACCCTCGAAGGCTTTGACGCCTTACCCGCTTTCCAAGCGAGCGCAATCGACCACTATGCGACCTCTCCAATCAAAGAGCGGATTAAACCGCTCTGATATTTAAATTTTATTTTTTACTTAGTTTCTGCCGGTAGCTGGTTCAACTGTCTATCAATCACGGCTCTTAAGCCTTCAATGGCATCATCATTAGAATCAACAAAATCACTATAGGGGCGAGCGCCAATTATCATCTCATTCCCTACAAAAATTGTCGGTGCGCCTAAAACTAAATTTTTATCGGCTTCGGCTATCACTGCCTCCAATTTTACTGATTTTTCCTCATTAGTCAAGCAAGCGTTAAAAGCAGTTTCATCTAAGCCGAGCTGAGTCGCGTAAGGACCAAACCCGCCAGCTAAAAGACTGCCTTCTTGAGCGGCTGCTAAAATTAAATCGCGCATTTCCGCAAACTTATCAGCATCCGCCGCGCACATCAGGGCTAAAGCTCCTTCACGGGAAATATTGCTGCCGACGGTCACAAAAGGTCGAATTACTACCGCTAATTTATCGCTGGATTCAGAAATTATTCTTTTTAAAGTCGTGGCGAGTTCGGCACTATAAGGACTGGCATAATCTTCATAGACAAAGATGGTTAATGGGGCTGTTTGGTTGCCAATAATATTATCATCAGCGGCTAAACTCAAAGTCTCCCCCACTGGCTCATAACTACTGGTTTTGGCGCCGTTTATCGCTTGATAGGGTTCACCAATCACCACTTCTGTTTTCGGCTTACGGCCGCCAATGAGCGCCAAAGTGGTAGCCGTAATAATTAACAACGCGGCTAGCAGATACCAAATCTTTTTTGTGTTTGTCATACGAATATTTTTTATCTTATAAAATTTAAACTAAAAACTCAGAAATCTTAAACAGCATTTCCTCTTGAAAACGCGCGCCAATTAACTGCGCTCCTAAAGGCATATCGCCCCCGTCTTTTACCTTCACTGTTCCCGCCGGTACGGAAATCGCCGGCAGACCAGCTAAACTGGCACCGGTTACAAAAATATCTTCCAAATACATCGCCAACGGATCGTTGGACTTCTCACCGATTTTAAAAGCTCCATGAGGTACGGTTGGTGTTAATAAGACATCAACTTGTTTAAAGGCCTGATTAAAATCATTAATGATTAAAGTGCGGACTGTTTGAGCTTTCTTGTAATAAGCGTCGTAATAACCGGCCGATAAGGTATAGGTGCCGAGCATAATTCTTCTTTTAGCTTCCGGCCCGAAACCGGCGCCGCGGCTTTTTTTATAAAACTCTTGCAAGTTCTGAGCCTCTTCATCTTTTAAGCCCCAGCCGATACCATCAAAGCGTGCCAAATTAGAACTAATTTCTGAGGGCGTAATTATATAATAAACCGGGATACCATATTTAGTATAAGGTAGACTAACTTCTTTAATTTGCGCGCCCGCTTCTTTTAATTTATCAGCTAAAGCCATTACGCGTTCTCTAATTTCTGGATTTAATTCCGGCAAAAAATATTCTTTAGGCAAACCAATGCGCAGACCATTTAGAGTTTTAGCTTGCGGGTCAATAATCTTTTTTTGCAAGTCGCTAATTATTTTTTCAGGAGCGCTCGTGGCGTCTAATTCGTCCTGGCCAGCGATTGCTTTAAAAACTATTTCAGCATCTTCAGCCGTTTTAGCAATCGGACCAACTACATCAGTTGAAGAAGTCATAGACAATAAACCAAAACGGGAAACACGGCCATAACTAGGCTTCAAACCAACCACACCGCAGAAACTGGAGGGCTGGCGGATAGAGCCGCCAGTATCAGAAGCGAGCGCAAACAAACACATATTTGCCGCCACAGCCGCCGCCGAACCACCCGAAGAACCGCCGGCGACGCGTGTTAAATCATAAGGATTTTTAGTGGGACCGAAGGCAGAATTTTCCGTAGAAGCGCCGTGAGCAAATTCATCCAAATTAGTTTTTCCCAACATCACCGCGCCCGCTTCTTTAAGTTTGCGAACAACGGTAGCGTCATAAGGCGCAATATAATTTTCTAATATTTTAGAAGCGGCTGTTGTCCGAATTCCCTTAGTCATTAAAATATCTTTACAAAGATAAGGAACCCCCAAAAGAGGCCCTCTCTCCCCCGCTTTCAACCGCTTATCAGCGGCTTTTGCGGCTTCCCTGGCCTCAGCAGCACAAACAGTCAAACAAGCATGAATTTGCCCGTCCTGAGCGGCTATTTGCGCCAAACAAGCCTCAGTAATCTCCAAGGAAGTGGTTTTTCCGTTATCCAATAACTCGCGCGCTTGTTTAATGTTTAATTCGTTTAAATTCATACTAATTACTGCAAAACTCTTTTAACTTTAACATTACCATTTTCTCGTTCACTCTGACTAAGAGAGGCTTCGGCTTCTTCTTGATTCCAAGGCTTAACTTCGTCGTCTCGAAAAACATCCATTAAACCACTGACTTGAGCGGTAGGTATTACCTTATCAGTCTTAACTTCGTCTAACATTTTAACATAATCCAAAATCGAACCGAGCTGATTGCGGTATTTTTCCTCTTCTTCCGCGCTGAGATTCAGGCGGGAAAGTTCGGCAATATGTTGAATTTCTTCTTTAGTTAACTGCATATTTTAATATTAAAACCTTATCTATCCAATAATTTTAAAAACTCTTCTTCATTTAAAATAGTAACTCCCAGCTCTTTGGCTTTATCGTATTTAGAACCGGAATTTTCGCCGGCAACAACATAATCGGTATTTTTTGTCACGCTTTCAGTTGTTTTGCCACCCAATGTTCTTATTTTATCTTTTGCGGCATCACGTGTCAAACCAAGCAAAGAACCGGTAAGCACAAAAATTTTGCCGGCTAATTTAGACTGAGTGGGATTATTTTTAGCAAACGCTTCAATAGTTATTTTAACTCCGTTCCGTTCAAATTTTTTTAATAATTCTAAATTTTTTTCATCATGCCAAAAATTATAAATACTCTCGGCAACAACGGGACCAATATCTTCCATATTAGCTAAATCATCTTTACTCTTTGATTGAAAAATTGAAATCAAGGAACTGGATAATATCCACCGCTTTTTTTCTGAATGTAAATTTTCAGCAATCATCGCTGCCAGCGTCCGCGCCGTCTCTTCTCCCACATGTCTGATTCCTAAACTATAAATAAAGCGAGCCAAGTCCAACTCGCGCTTAGCATTAATTATCGCAATTACATTATCGGCTTTTTTCTCGGCAAATCTTTCTAAGCTTAATAAGTCTGGCTTTTTAGTTTCATCGATAGCATAAATATCGGCGGCATCTTTGATTAAGCCGGCAGCCATAAATTGTTCAATCAATTTCGGACCCAAGCCGTCAAAATCAGCCGCGCCGCGCGAAACAAAATGTTCTATCTGACGCAGACCGACAGCAAAACAATTTTTATTAAGACAGCGATAAGCAACCTCATCATCAACTTGCTCAACCTGGCCGCCACACATCGGACAAAGAGCCGGCGGCGTAATTTTCTTTTCTTTTCCCGCGCGGAGATTTTTTAAAACCGAAATAACTTTGGGAATTACATCGCCGGAACGCTCAATCACGACCGTATCTCCCAAGCGTAAATCCAAACGCTGAATCTCGTCAAAATTATGTAAAGTTGAACGGCTAATCGTCGCCCCGCCAACGGACACTGGTTCTAAAATTGCGGTCGGTGTCAGCGCGCCCGTGCGTCCGACTTGCCAAACAATATCATTAACCTTAGTTGTCGCCTGTTCAGCTGGAAATTTATAAGCCATCATATAGCGCGGGGCTTTCCCGACAATGCCCAAGGTCGGCCACATTTTTAAGTCGTTAGCTTTAACCACAATACCATCAATATCAAAAGCTAATTTTTCTCGACGTTCACCAACACCATTAAAAAAAGAAAAAACGGCATCTAGATTTTTACAAATATTGTTATCTTCCAAAACCTTTAATCCTAAAAGGCGCAACAAAGAGTCTAGCTGCGATTTGGTAGCGACGACTTCCCCGCGTTCATAATTTCCTAAAAGCAAATCGTAAGCATAAAAATCCAAATGACGTTCCGCGGTAATTTTAGAATCTAATTGGCGGATAGAACCAGCGACGCCATTTCGGGCGTTAGCCAAAAGCGGCTTGCCTAAAGACTCATATTTTTTATTCAAATCACGTAAAACTTTTTTAGTCATGATGGCTTCGCCGCGCGCCTCAATAACTCCGGCATCCAATAAACTAAAAATAACCTTAACGGCTTCCGCGTCAAAACCAGCCGCCTTAAGTTCCACGGCTGTTGGTCGTCTCAAAGACAAAGGAATGCTTTGAATAGTTTTGACATTCGCCGTCACATTTTCACCAGTCACTCCATCACCACGGGTCGCCGCTATTTGTAATTGCCCGGACTCATAATGCAGGCTGATGGCTAACCCGTCCAATTTCAATTCACAATAATATTCCTGATTCCAAGCGCGCTTTAAATAATTTTCATTGCGTTCCTGCCAAGCGCGCATATCGCTTTCCGAAAAAGCATCAAACAAAGAAATCATCGGCCGCGAATGTTTGGTTTTAACAAATTTAGCCAGCGGTTTTCCGGCAACTCTCTGGGTGGGAGAATCCGGAGTAATCAAATCTGGATATTCATTCTCTAAAGAGAATAATTCATTTTTTAAGCTATCTAAAGCCGCCGGCGCTATTGTTTCCCGGTCTAAAACATGATAATTATAACGATGATAATTTATCTCATCCTTTAATTTTTCAATTCTAATTTTGGCAGCTTCTTGTTTCATATACTAAAATTATAACACAAAAACCCTGCTTTTGGCAGGGCTTTTTAAACTTCGAGAAGTTAATTTATTCAGCTGGAGTGGCGGCTGGAGTCTCGGCAGCGCCCGCGCCCTTAGTGGCGTTGTTGATGAAAGTCACGATATCGTTGACGGTCTGAGTGTTTTGGCTAGTGGCTGTTTCCAGTTGCGCTAAACGAGCACTCTGATTTCTTAAACTAGCGGTAAATTGCCAAAAAACCATTACCATAGCACCGAAGATGATTCCGACAATAAGTGGAAAAACAATTTCTTTTTTCATAGAATTATTATTGAGATCGTCTCCGGCAAACGCCTTGGTCGACGGTCTTTTTATATTTTTATTATTTAGTAGTGTTCTGGGCATTGAGGTTGGCATTAAAGAAATTAACAATACTGGTAATTTTGGCGGAGTCTTGGCCAATAGTAGTTTGTAATTCCATCATTTTCTTGTCCATGCGATTTAAAGACACGTAAAAATAAGTTAACAGTCCGGCGAAAACTAAAATTAAGATAATCGCCACCAGATTTCCGAGCATGTTTTTTTTCATATTCTAAGATTAAAGTTTAAAAGAAGAAGATTGTTCCACTTCCCTAAACTGTAAATTATTATCTGAATTTTATTATAGCAATTCTAAAAATTTCTGACAACCGTTATTATTTAACCACAATAATATGTCCTTGAGGTCCGGACTGCAAACCGCCGCAAGCCGAACAATAATAAATAAAATCGCCATCTTGCAGAGCTTGGAATTCCAAAGACTTGGTTTCTCCCTGATTGGGAGCTTGTTTCATATTATAACCGGAAAGTGTAAAATCATAAGCCTTATCAACGGCCGTAAATTCGATATGGACTGTGTCACCCTGATTAACAATTATTTTTTCCGGAATAAATTTATCGGCTTCGGCTTTAATACTAAAAATTCGAATCTGAGCAGATGAGCCTTCGACAACCGGCACGGTAGCGGTCGGAACAGCAATTTGTTCTTTTAAATTATCGGGCACAATAGTATTCATTTCCGGAACAACAACCCCTTCAAGCACCGCTTTGCGTGTATCAGTTTCTTCCCAGTCGCGCGGTGTGGAAGAACTTTGAGAGGCGTCGGGCACAAATTGGTTACCGACTTCAACGACTGGCGCAACCGACTGATTACCAAATTTTAATTGCCAGATAATAAGCACTAACAAAGTCAAAATAAGGATAAGACCTAAAGCCAAAATAATTTTTTTCTTATTATCCATAGTCTTATTTAACGTATTCGTACAAAATCTCCGAGTCTTGATTGATGGTTTTCCAAGCAATACATTTTCCATCGGCATCGCGCTCTAAAACCTGAATCCGCGCAGCCGTGGGGATGCCCAGAGTCTGTTTTTCTGTATCAGCCATAAATTCTACTTCTACTTTCTCTGCTTGAGGATCGCCAGCGAAAGAATAGGTATTAGGATTAGCATTATTAACCAAGGCTTCCGGTTCCGGTGAGGCCACTGGGCCAGTACTGACTGATTCTAAATTTACTGGAGCCGCTAAATTGGAATTTTGTGAGGCGGATTTTTTTAAAAAAATTAAATACAAAACGGCGGCGATTGAAACCAGCAAGACGAAGATAATAATCAGCTTTTTTTGATGGCTCATAATATTAAGTTTTATTGCTCTAGATTATTTATTATATCAACGTCAGCGTTAATGACTTTGTAAGCCAAAACCACGTTAGTCTCTTTATCGCGAGCTAAAACCTGGACCCGAGTGCTGGTGCTGATACCCATGGCCTGTTTTTCTTCATCGTTCATAAACTCCACTTTGAAATCAGCGCCTGCTTCTTTTTTCCAATCAATTGTTTCCGGTACCGGCACAACGGATTGCGGAGTAGCGTTTTCATCAAGCACGGCAGAATCAGATTCGCCGTTATTGCTGTAATTATTAACGCCCTTCTTCCCTGCTAATGCCAAGGCAACGGCGATAGCGACAACCACTATGCCCACGACCGCCATTAAAATTATTTTTTTATTATTCATAATAATATTATTTTAATTTATTGATTTAGATTAATAATATCGGACTCAGAGCGGATAATTTTATAGGCCTCAACCTTGCCGTCAGCATCGCGAGAGATGACTTGCAAATTTAATTGCGCGCCGAGTTTCATTTCCGCCTTCTCTTCACTGGTCATCATTTCCGGCACAAACTCCTCAGCCGGCTGAGCAGCTTCCTGGCTATCAATATCCCCTACCGAATTTTGTTCGACCGGCTTATTAAGCGCGGGGCTATTCGTCATTTTTTCCTTCAAGCTAATATTCACTAAAAAATAAGCTAAAAAAATAAGCACTAACACAAAAACTAATAGCAAAATCTTTTTGGTATTTTTCTTCATATTTTCCAGGATATTATTTATCTAAGATATTATAATTATAGCAATTTCAGGCTTTAGGGTCAACAAAAAAGGACATCTGAGAAAGATGCCCTTAACTTATATTTTAGACGTGTTTGTCTATTGTTTTATAAGTTTGATAGCCGTGTTGCCGGCTTTAAGAAAGTAGATGCCGGGTTTTAAACCGGTAGTAGAAACCCTGGTTAAACCAGGTTGTAGGTGCTGACTAGCCAAAACGCGACCACTAAGATCAACTATGAAAGCATCCACATTTTGGAAGGAGTTGATATTTAACTCGCTCACAAATGGATTAGGAAAAGCGCTAACCGGCGATTCTAAAGTGTCTGCGATGTTGGTTAAACCGCCAATTTTCAAGACGCTATCTTGAGAAACGCACTTAATTGTGCGGGTGTGATGGTTGTAATAACTTTTATCATCTCCAAGCTTATGGCAATCGGTTGTAATTCGGTACTGAATCGAGTCACCAACTTTAAGTTGGTTAATAAATTCAATATCTCCCAGCCAGCCGCTCGGATAACGCCAGCAAGACCAAGAACTTTTAAAACCGTTGTCGGTAATATCTGTCTGGAAATAAGCTTCCTGGCCGGACTCGTTGTCAGCGAAGTAGAAATTAAATCCTAATTCCGTGGTATCGTTGAAAACGAAAGGCAACTTAATATAATCCGGAATGGATAAAAATTCTACGATGATAGTCCCTGAACTAATGTTCGGGGTATTAATGAAGTAAGAAGCGGAGTATTTTTCTCCTGGAAGAATCGAAACGACGTCAAAGTCGCTATAAATCATTTGTTCATAAGCACCGTTTACCAGCACCTTATTGAACAATAACGAATTTTTAGCTCCAGCGAAGCTAGAAATAAAAATTACTACTAAAATCAATAAACTTTTTTTCATGGTGCTAGCTAATTTTGCGGTGTTAATGAATAACCTGGATAGTCTCTAGTAACCCAGGAGAACTGAAAAATGTTGCCAATCCCGTTAGGATTAGGGCTGATAAATTTCAGACTAGGAATTAAAAATCCCATCTGCAGATACAATTCGTCGTTAACGACATCTCCGCGACCGGAAAAAATCAAGTCGCCAGTTTCTAAATCTAAAACTTTAATATTATTTTCACCATTAACGATGAAGATAAAATTGTAAGCTCGGAGTATTCCATTGAAAGGAAAATCCTTACTCGTTCCGTATTTAGCAAACGGGAGCGGATAAGCCTCAATTTGAGAGCCGTCAGATAAATAGAATTCAACCCTTCCAACTTTGAATTTAAAGTCGGAAACGGTAATTGAATTATTGTTCAAAATCTTAGCTCCAAGGCTAGTGATTTCAAATAAATATTCGGTAGTATCGGTGATTGTCGCCGATTTTACAACTTCAGTATCAGGAAAATTATATTCCCTAACAAAAGTGTAAATGTACAGACCCGTAGGGGTCGGGGTTTCAAATTCATTTTCTTCCCGACAACTTGTCAGAAAAAAGGTTGCCATTATGGCAACCAAGGCCAACAACAATAAACTTTTTTTCATGACTGATATTTTTGGTTTACACTAATTTTATTTTTAAAGATCGTGACTTTCAATTTTAATGCTAATATTATATAATATTTTCAAACATTTGTCAAATACAAAAGAAATAAACACTAAAATTAACTCCCTAATATTAAACAAAAAGGCATTAAATTAATGCCTTTTTATAACTATTTAAATACTAATCTTTATTAATAACACTCGCAAGTTCCATATGACTGGGCCACCCAATAACCGCAGTAATCACAATAATATTGATCGCCCATACATCCCTGACAATAGCCATAACCACCGTTGCAATAACCACCGGAATAACCAATATAAGTACAGAAACTATTGCCATACCCGTAACAAGCGCTATTATCCGAACAAACTTCGCCACCGCAATCGCTATAGCAATTAGATGGCCCTTCAGTGGTCGTGTAACAGATGCCGTCACCGCAATAGCCACAGTCTTTTACGCAGCTAGAGGCCGTTTCCCCGCTATCGCAAACGCCATTACCGCAACAGATTTCGGCGCAAGTTTTACAAACAGTATTGGAGAAAGTATATGAAACTTCACAACCATTAGCTAGGCTGCCGTCACAATTACAATTTTGGCCACCAGAACATTTAGCCGGATTACAGGATGGATAAGGACAGGAGGTCCAACGAGTATTAGTACACCAACAACTGGCGGCTGCGGTCGCTCCGACAGAAGAAGTCATATTAGTCGGACAAGTAGTTGCCGCTGCGGTTCCGCCGGTACAATAGGAGCCGGCTGGGCACTGGACACAAGTTGTGCCGCTAATATAATAACCAGCATTACAAGAACAAGCTTCACCAGTTATAGTCACCGAACCATCAAAACAAGTAGCTGTCGCCGAACAAGAGCCATTAGTAATTGTACGGCTAACCGTTTGGGTACTATTGGCACCGCCGCTCTCTAAAGTATTATAAGAATAACCACCTGTGGAACTGGCGGCGCAATTTAACATACAAACATAATAACAGCTGTAGTTTGTTTGATACCAAGAACCGCTAGTAGAACGGTATCCGGTATTACAAGTTGGAACCGTGCCGGCAGCAGTAATAGTAACTACACCCGTGGCGCTGCAGTTAGCAGTCGCACTTAAATAGCCGCCATCGGTATGATAACAAGCTGGTTTATAAGCCACTCCCGTAGAACTATAATTAATCGCTGAATAAGACCAGCCATCAGTTGTGCCCATCGGACATTGAGGATTAACGCAATCATCAATCGCGTCGGAACCAGCTGGAGAAACTTTACCGCCGGTACAAGCAATTCTGTCGGTCGCGCCCGGACAATAATAATTAGCGGTACAAGTTGAACAGCTAGATGCTCCAGCGGCGCTATAAGTGCCAGCAGCGCAGGTTCCGGAAGCGGCCGTGTTGCCGGTACTACAATATGAAGAGCCTGAATAAGAACAAAGGGGACTTGAAGCAGGACTATCGGCAGCCAAAACAAATTTTTCAATAAGCAAGGCGCTAGCAGTCAAGATAAGTAAAGAAAATATAATAATAATGCCCTTCTTCATAAAATTTTAATTATTTATATATTGGATGCCAGTATAATTTATTCCAGAATAATTATAGTAATCGGCCGAACCATCACAATAAGAACCAGCCGGACAATTTGTACAGGCCGAGGAACTGGACCCGCCACTGCTAGAATTATATTTACCGGCCGGACAACTATATCTAGTTCCGCCAGTACAATATGAGCCAGCTGGGCAAGCGACGCATAATTTAAGACCGGAATGGCAATAAGTATAATCAACCATTAATCCTGACGGGTAAGAAAGACTATCTACATAATAAGTTCCGGCCGGACAAGTATAGCAGCTAGCCAACGAAGTGGCGTTACAACCAGAGGTCGTTGTTCCAGGACAAATATTTTGATGGGTGTCAGTACTGCCTGCCGGACAATACCAGCCCGCAAAACAACCACCATCACAAGTGCTGACGGTATTGCCATAAGAATAACCAGCATAACCGGCGATACAACTCGCCTTTACCCCGCCGCTGCAATATGAACCCGGTTCGCATTGCGTTTGTCCGCTTCTAGTGTAAGAAGTTCCGCCGGTAGTATAGTAACCGGAAGAAACGGTATAACGGGTGTTATTGTTACAGTAATATTGATTAGGCGAGGCTTGATTATAACCACAATCATAACAAGTTGTCCCACTTAAATATTGACCGCTCGGACAATTACAAGTATCTACCGAGCAAGTTGAATTAGTATAGTTGCTAGGGCTCCAGCCGCCAGAAGTACAAGTCTGACTTTGGCTGGAACAACTAGAACCGCAAGCAACCGAAGCCGTAGAATACATTGTGCGCGTGCTCGGTTGCGAATAAGAAGTGGCTGAATAATTATTCGGACTCCAGGAACCGGTTGACTGACAAGTTTGGTTTTCGGAATAATATCCATAAACGCCGCAACTATTAGTAGCATCAGCATATCTCACCCTAGTACTCAGAGTTGGGACCGAAGCGGCGGTATAGGTGCCGTTAAAAGAACCGGAGGATTGGCAAGTTTGAGTTTCACTATAAGCACCCCAAACGCCGCAAGCGGAAGTAGCGGCCGCATACATAGTTCTAGTAGTGACCGGGTAAGTAGAAGCTAAAGTATAGGTGCCACTGAAAGAACCAGATGATTGGCAAGTTTGTGTTTCACCAAAAAATCCATAAGTTCCGCACGCTGAAGTGGCCGCAGACCACATGAGTCTAGTGGTATTAGAAGGAGGAGAAGCTAAAGTATAAGTACCGGCACTTCCATCCCATTTATACCAAGTGCCGTCCCACTTACATGTTTGTCCTTCACTTGAATAACTATAAGTTCCGCAAGCTGAAGTATTGGCTGCGTACATGGTTCGCGTAGTGGTGGTTGGTGATGATGCTAATGAATAGGAGCCGCTCCATGAGCCAGATGATTGGCAGGTTTGTGTTTCGCTAGAAGCGCCATAGACGCCGCAAGAGGAATTCAAGGCCGCATACATCGTTCGCGTGGCAGCTATCGGTGCTGAAGTTAAAGTATAAGTACCATTAAAGGAACCAGTTGACTGACAAGTTTGGGTTTCACTATTAGCGCCGTAAGTACCGCAGGCGGAAGTGGCGGCAGCATAACGTGTACGCGTGGTGTTTGTTGGAACGGAAGATAAAGAATAAGTGCCGTTCCAAACGCCGGTTGCTTGGCAAGTTTGCGTTTCTTGGGCATAAGAATAAGTGCCGCAAGCGGAACTTAAAGCGGCGTACATAAGCCGCGTTGCTCCCGGAGTACAACTACAACTAGTGCCGCAATCACCGCAAGTCGCACAAGTTTCGCCATTATTACAAACGCCATCACCACAACGTGATTCGCAACCATCGGCGCAATTAGTATTAATATCAAAATAACCACCATTACAAGCGGCTGATTCACCAGCAACGGTTACCGTGCCGCTATTACAGTTGGCCGTTCCCGAACAAGTTCCCTGCGTAACCGCCTTAGAAACAGCTTGAGTAAAGCCATAATTTATATTAGAAAAAGTATAACCATTGACCGTTCCGGCGGCGCAATAAGATGCTGTACAAGCGGAAGCCGAGGTGGAAGCGGCGGGCGAAGTGTATCCTGAGGTACAAGCCGTACAAGCGGAAGCGCTAGTTCCGTTCAAACCGGCATTATAGGTGTTAATCGAGCAAGCTGTATGGTTAGTACTGCCAGTACAATAATAACCGGCTCCACAATCACCACAAGTCGCGTTTCCGGTAGTCGTATTATAATAACCAGCGGCGCAAGCGATACAAGCAGCAACGCTAGTTTGTCCAGTTAAAGCATTGGCTGTTCCCGCGGCACAGGCATTTTGCGTAGCGCTGGAACTGCCAGTTGGACAATAATAACCAGCAGCACAGGTACCGGCGATAATACCGCCAACACAATATGAACCAGCCGTACATTGAGTTTGTCCGGTTCTAGTCGTAGAGGTTCCTCCAGTTGTGTAATAACCACTAGTAACATCAAAGCAAGCGGCGTCAGTGCCATCAGACCATTTAGCATCCGAACCGCAAGCAGTTTGATCGCCACCCATACAATAATATCCGGCCCCGCAAGCGGTTTGTCCGGTTCTAGTGGTCGTTGTTCCGCCGGTAGTATAATAACCGGTTGAAACCGTGAAACAAGCCGAATCGCCGCCATCAGACCATTTATCATTAGCACCGCAAGCAAAGCGGCGATAATCATTAGCTGGAGAATAATAACCAGCTTCTACTAATTGACAAATACCATCGCGATTACCATCGTAATAACCGGCCGCGCAAGTATAAGAACCGGAAGGAATAGAATTATAGCCAGCCGCACAAACACCGCTCGTGGCGCTCGTATTACCGGTGGCGCAACAATAACCATCAGAACAAGTTGTACAAGTTGCCGAACCTGGGGCACTGCTGTAAGTACTGAAAGCGCAAGCTGACTGCGTACCATTAGAACAATAGCTGCCGGCGGCACACTGTGTCTGTCCGGTTCTGGTGGTCGTTGTTCCCCCAGTTGTATAATAGCCGCCTGAAACCGTAAAACAGGACGCCTCGCCGCCATCGGACCATTTATCATTGGCGCCACAAGCGTATTGTTGATAATCATTGATAGGAGAATAATAACCGGCTAGGGTTGCTTCGCAAATACCATCACGATTGCTATCATAATAACCGGCAGCACAAGTATAAGTGCCAGTGATGGCTGAATTATAGCCGGCCGCACAAGCATTGCTGTTAATTGTAGTATTCCCTGTTCCGCAACAATAACCATCACTACAAAGATTTGAAGTTCCTGAAGTACAATAATAAGCATAGCCGCATTGGGCTTGTCCAGTTCTAGTAATTGTTGTCCCGCCGGTAGAATAATAACCGGTACTGACGTTTGAACGACTACAATCACCGACACAATAATTAGGATTGCCGCCGCAAGCCGTACAAACACTCGCGTTTAAATAATAACCGGCAGAGCAAGCACAGCAACTAGCCAAGGTAACTTCAACTGGTTTATTAGAAACAAAAACATTCCATTCGTTAAGCGTTTTAGTTGGGATAAAAAAATCTTTGGTCAGCGAACTATTAGAAACTAATTGGCAGATATCTCCGGAAACGCTGGGAACCGTAATTGAGGTACCGGAAGTATTTTTAGAAGCTACCCAGCCCGTAGTGATACTATTATTGGCGGCAAAAGCAATGAGCGGTAAAAAAATAAAAGCCGCGGCCACTAAATAATTCTTAAATTTTGAAAAACGCTTGACCATACGAGTGGGTTTTAATTTTTGATTATCCCCTGTTATTTAGACAATTCCTTAACCTGAGCTTTTAATAAATCAATTTCCGCCTGTTGTTCTTTAACTGCCTCAATCAATAAAGCGACCACATTGCCATATTTAACCGCCTTCAAGCCATCGTTACCGGTTACTACTAATTCTGGAACTACTTTTTCAACATCTTGAGCAATTAAACCAATTTCCGCTTGGCCGTCTTTCTTCCAATTGAAAGAAACTCCTTCTAAAGAATTGACTTTATTCAGAGCACCGGAAAGTTGAGAGATATTATCTTTTAGTCTAGCGTCAGAAGAATATAAAAATTCCGTCGCCGTTATCGAACCAGAGGAAACTAAATTAGCGCCGTCGTTAGTTAAGATGCTGCTGGCTTCCCAGCCGCTAGCTCCGTAACGCAAAGTTTGGGAAGTAGTGCCATTAGGCAAACCGCTGCCTAAATAAGCCGCTTCTACCGGTTTAATAAAATTAATCAAAACTGCGCCAGCCGTCAGAACAATTAAGAGGCCGAAGGAAATTAATAGTTTCTTGTACATATTTTTATTTTTAAATTAATAACAACTTAGTAGATAAACCAATTAGTGCCGTTGCAATAAACCGGCGTGGAGTTATTAGCTTCAAGGTCAATCGTTACTTGACCGGCGATTGTCGTCGCCCCTTCCGGATCAATAATAACTGAATAAGCGCTGCTGGTTTCATTAACAATAACAAAGGTGCGACCGGAAGCGCATAAAGCCGTCGGTAAAGTTACTGTCTGATTAGCCGTTAAAGAAGTATAGGCAATAATATAATCAGTTGCTAAGGCGGTGTAGTTAGCATTAGAAACGGCCGTTCTCTTATTAATAATGCCGCCGCCAATACTAAGCGCCGAAGAAACTTCAGACAATAGACCTTGATACAAGGCACCGGTATTATCAACCGCCACATATTTATTGCCAGCCCCGCCGAGCAAAGAATGAGTAGTGGCGAGCGTGTTGCGCAAGGAGCCGACAATATCTAATTTCGCTGTCGGATTAGTAATTCCAATACCCACATTACCAGTATTGTAATAAATTGATGCGCCGTTAGTGGTCCACTGGCTGGAAGAAAATGCCGCGCCATTAACCCGGAAAGCACCGGTAACATTAATATCTCCGACGACCTCTAATTTATACATCGGACTAGAAGTACCAATACCGATATTCCCATTAGCAAATAAATTTCTGATATTTAAATCGCGATAAGCGCTTAGTGTTCCTGCTGTCGCGGTGACGCCGTCATAAATTTCTAAAGAACCCGTAGTTGTTCTTCTTAATCCGACATCTTTAGTGCCGCTGTAAGCGGTCGTCCCCGACCAAGCGAAAGGAAAATCCTTATTCAGCTGCAGAGAAGAAGAAGTTAAATAATAATTACCGGCTGAATCTAATAAATTAGGAATATAAACATTAGAGTCGCCTGTTCTTTTTTGAATAGCCATAGTTCCCGTTTCCGAATAAGTAGAGACTGAGCCATCGCTAGCAATTTCTACCGCCCGGCCATAAACTCCCCATAAGGTATAAGGCAAATTACTATAGTTAGCGCTATAAGCACTATCGACAGTGACTACTGAGGTTGAGGTATAGCCGGTAATAATTCGGCTCTCGCCATTAATTGTCAGACGTGAACCAAGCATGCTCGCCGAAAATTGAAAATTAACAACCGGATTAAGAATTGTGACCGTGGTCCCACTGGTGCTGATACTTTGGTTTGAATTAGGATTAAACCATTTCTTAATATGATAAAGAGTACTAACATTACTGTTACTAATAAAGGCGGTCGGAGTCATGGAAAATAAAGTTCCAGCATTATCCGCCATTACGATAGCGGTGCCGGCACCACCAAGACCGGTTACTGTTCCGGCCAAACTGCGAAAAGTTCCGGCAGGGATATCTAAAGTAGCCCCGGGGCTGCTATTACCAATCCCCACATTACCAGCCGCAGTCACAAACACCCCTTCATTACCACCATCGCCCGACAACCAATAATTTCCTAGTCTAATATTTTGCGTCGCAATATGATCACCCAAATTATCGCCGCCAGTCGCGGTGCCACAATCAGCAGTTTTCGCGGCTAGATTACCAGAAGCATCAACATAAACGCAGCGGTTTCCGCTTCCAGATAAAGCAGTTGTAATCTGGCCATTTAAATAACTAGTACCAACAACTGCCAATTTATATAAAGGAGTGGTGGTGCCAATACCGACATTCCCTGCTCCAGCATCACCGTTATAGATAACGCCGTTCTTAGTTCCACCCCATAAACTAGTTGGGGAGTAAGAACTAAAAAAAGCAGCCGTGGTTGTTGAATATAAAGCACCGGCATTATCCGCCATAATTACCACATTGCCAGCGCCGCCAAGCAAAGAATGGGTGGTGGCGAGAGTATTTAACACAGTACCGGCAACATGTAATTTTGTAGTTGGGTTTGTTGTCCCGATACCAATATTACCGGCATTAAAAATAACATTATTACCTGCTGGATTAACATACAGAGGTATTGAGCCCCAGCTTTGTAGTTGGGCATAATTAGTTTCTTTACTTAAGGTTACATAAGCCCCGGTTTGAGCAATGGCGGCCCCAAATACCGAAATACCGCCGCCAACAACCTGCAGTTTATTGCCGGGAGTACTCGTTCCAATTCCTAAATTACCGGCTACTCCAATATTGGTTCCATTTAAATTTAATTGCGCGCCGCTGGCATTCTCTAAATACAAATTACCGGTATTAGTATAAATACCGCCAACTGGATTTCCCAAGCGTGTAAATTGCAAACCCCAATAACCATCCGGAACCTCAATTCTAACTTTTTCATTAGCGCCAACCACGCCGGTACCAACGCCAAAATTACCGCCGGTATAAATCGTGTCGGTAGTTGTTCCAAGACTAATTGATTTCGCTTGAACCTGAGTAATTAAGCCAAACATAAAAAGGCCGGCCAAAGAAAAAATCAGCAGTGCCAGCCTGTTTTTATTGTGTTTAGAATATGAGGAAATTAGCATAGAAATAATCCTCGTTTTAATTTTATGTTAGTCTATTTCCAACACAAAAACTAATTGTGTAAGTTATCTCTATTATAACATTTTTCAAAATATCAGGCAACGGGTTATAGTCCTCTAAAAACAAAAAACGCGAGCTAAGAAACTCGCGTCTTTTAAGTCTATTTTTAAAGTCTATTTAACAATCATTTTACCGACTTCACCAGCTTCGGCATGACCCGGAGAAGCACAGCGGAAAGTATATTCACCAGCGGTTGCAGGAGCGTTAAAAGTAATCGCTTTGGTTTGTCCTGGTCCGACTAAAATCGCAATCGCAGCTAAACTGGAATCATCAAAAGCAATGACGTGAGAATAAGAATCAACTCCGGTTAGAGTAAAGGTGGTTGGAGCGCCAGCAGTTGTTGAGAATGAGGTTGGGCTGAATTTGTTGTTGCCAACACTAATACCAACAACATCCTTAGAAATTTCATCCTTATTCAAAAATCCGGTTTGTTTAGGTGCGGAGTCTGTCATCGGCTGAGCATTATTATCCGTAACTTGGCCGGTAGCGGTAACAACTTTATTATCGGCAGTAATTGGGTTAGCCCCAGGGACTACCACTTTAGCTCCCTCTAAATTAGCAACATTGGCTTCTTGTAAAGAAGCGGTGTTGACCGGAGTAGCAGCATCTTGACCTTCTTGAGCGGTCTCGGCGGCATTCTCTTGATTAACCGCTGCTTCCTGATTATTATTAGTTGGCGCCACATTCTTTTTGCTGGCTAACATTGCTATCACGATAATGACGACAACAAGTAAGACTGCAGCAAGAATAAGCACTAATTTGTTCGGCTTCTTAGCGCCGACGTTTGTGTTTTCTTGAGTCTCCATAAATTTAATAATTTAATTATATATTAATTATAGTCTTTTTTAATTTTTTATTCAATAACGAAACCAGCCTTTTCTTCTTGATCAAGCGCCTTAGTCGGCCAGCTTCTCCAATCAATGCGGCGTCCAGATAAACGATAGGAAATTGTAGTTGCTCTATCGGCGCGGAAAATAATTTTATTGCCCTCTATCTTATAATATACTTGAGCAAAATTACCGTAAGGAGTAGCAATTACTTCAACATTATCAACCGAGAAATCAACCGTCTGTCGCCAAACCCAGAGATCGCTGCCGGTAGCTAAATTATCAAAATCAATAATATATTCCCGTTCACCATCAGCTGTTAAATTATTAATTTTTACGCGGCCCAGATATTCTTCCTTAACTCCGCCGGCGATAGATGAAGCAAAAGTGGAATAATTTATTCCCTTAATATTATATAGAGGGTCAATCGTGTTAACCGTTAACTTATTAATATTGGTAATATTGTTGCCGCCCATATTCAAGTTACCGCTTAAGCTGCCGCCGGTAAGCGGTAAATAACTGCCACTGCCACCGATAAACCCAGCGGTACTAGTCGCATATAAATTTCCGGAAGCATCGGCCATCACCAAAACTTCGCCAGCGCCACCAAGTAATGAATGGGTGGTCGCGAGAGTGTTGCGGAAAGCTCCAATAACGTCTAATTTTACTGCCGGAGTGGTCGTTCCAATTCCAATATTACCATTATTTATTATCCTCATTCTTTCATAATGATTACCGGATTCGCCAGTCCAAAAACCAAGATATGAATTAGGGTCGGAAGTAGAAAGACTATAGCCGATGATTCGAGCGGTACTTGCGCCCCAATTTATTGCATTTGCACTATTTACTAAATAGCTGTTAGCTCTGAAAGAACCATCGACATACAAGCCCTCTGCCCCCATCCAAGACGGATAAGCCGAATCACCAATTACGACACCATTGATGCCGCTAGTTACAATCTGTAATTTAGTTGAAGGAGTAGTCGTCCCAATTCCGACGTTCCCTGCTCCCGCATCACCATTATATATTGTGCCATTCAAAGTTCCGCCCCATAAACTGGTGCCACCGCTAAGTAAAGAAGCCGTGCTAGTCGCGTAAAGAGCGCCAGTATTATCAGCCATCACGACTACGTTGCCGGCGCCGCCTAATAAAGAATGGGTGGTGGCTAGGGTGTTACGGAAAGTCCCAGAGATATCTAATTTAGTAGTCGGGCTTACACCAACGCCAACATTTCCATAAAATCTGACATTTCGACTTCCGTCCCAAGTATAAGGATATTCGGTCTCAGGCCCTATAAATTGATCGCCCGGACGGTTGCTAAGCGCTTGAATAGTGCTGACTCTTAGTGGCTGGGAATTAGTAACAGTGATTGTTAACCTAACATAATTAGTCGTAACTTGCGGCATATACAAAATAACCTGTCCGGAATTAGCCGTATTACCCGTTGAAGTATGTCGAGTGGTCCAAGAAATACCATCCGCAGAAGTCTCAATTAAAAAATTCTTGGTTGATGCGGTGGCTGTATATGGTATTCCAATTACCCACCAATGAGTTTGTCCATAACTAAAGGAACCGTTATTCCAAGTCCAACGGGCCGCTGTTTTAGTTACACCATCTATCGGCTGTCCGTTATAGCCACCATTCCCCGCAAAAAGATTATTATCAAGAGTGTCTGCGCTCCAGGAGCCGCTATAAGTTTCAAATGTCGGGGTGCCGGATTCAGTGCTGAATCTTAATCTATCGTGCCACAAATATGAACCGAATGGCGAAAAGGCTAAAGTATTTTGATCGGCAACGGAGGCTGATGTAGCAATATTGGTTTGATCAGAAGTTCGAAAGGAAGTTAAGCCAGCCGTTACTGTACCGCCAGAACTAACCGTAAATAAATTACCGCTGCCAACGGACAATAGTGCTGAGGGGACAGTTGTCCCAATGCCAACGTTGCCAGACTGATTAATACGCATTCTTTCTGTGCCCGTCGCATCGTTAGAATGATATTTCCAGATAAAATTTGATTCACCGCCGGCCGTCCTATTTGCGCCAACTGACCAGCCATAATTAACCGCGCTGCTAGCCGCATAAGTTATCCCCACAAAACCAGTGGTATCTACTGTGTTGTTAGCTAATAATTTTATATGAGGATTATTAAAAGCCGGACCATAATCAGACATATTCTGGGCTACAGCAAGTTTTCCGTTAGGTACCGTTGTTCCAATGCCGACGTTCCCCGCCCCAGCATCGCCATTATATATTGTACCGTTCAAAGTTCCTCCCCATAAACTAGTTCCGCCGCTAAGCAAGGAAGCAGTACTAGTCGCGTAAAGCGCGCCAGTATTATCAGCCATGATAACAACGTTGCCAGCGCCACCTAGTAAAGAATGGGTTGTGGCAAGGGTATTGCGCAAAGAACCGGAAACGTCAAGTTTTGTTCCAGGTGCCGTATTACTAATACCGACGTTGCCATTTCCATTAATTACCAAACGTGCATTTGATGGCCAAGATAAAGATTCGTCAGTTATAGCAAAGAAATTTGTATCATCATCTGCAAATAAATTAAAATTAGAACTACGCGTTTTTAGTTTCAAAGAAACATCTCCTAATGATCCAGAAGGATTAGCATTTTCAAGAATTAAAGAAGGTGTGAGATTGTTCGCGTTTTTATATATATACAGCAGAGTGCTTGGGGTCGTTGTGCCAATACCAACATTGCCACTTGATTGAATGCGCATTCTCTCTCCAAAAGACGAGCCGTTCCATGTACTAAAAGCTATATCCGTGGCGACTGTTGCCCCGGTTGTATTGATTGCTTTAATTTGAGCATCACCCGCATCACCATTGTAACTTGTTGGGCTAACTCCAAAATTCAAGGCAGCTTCGTTACCAATAGTAGCTGCTGCATAATTAACAATACTAAGCTCCCCGCCTCTTCCTGCCACCGCATCACTCTGAACAGTTAACTTTGATAATGGATTCGTCGTTCCAATGCCGACATTGCCGGAAGCTACAATTGTGACTCTTTCACCAAGACCTATTCCATTATTTGTATAAAATCCAATGTGACCACTACTGGCACGTGTTTCTCCTAATAGTAAAGAATCGTTGGCATGTTCGATAAATCCTGTACCAGTGGTTCCTTCTGCCCAATTAGTATTACGTAATTTTATGGTTGCAGAATTATCCAAACCAGTAATAGGCGATGTAATATTATCTTGAATATTTAATTTTGTTCCTGGATTTGTTATCCCAATTCCAACATTCCCCGCTCCAGCATCGCCATTATATATTGCTCCATTCAAAGTTCCTCCCCATAAACTAGTTCCGCCACTGAAACCAGCCGTACTAGTCGCATAAAGCGCACCAGTATTATCAGCCATCACGACAACATTGCCAGCGCCACCTAGCAAGGAATGAGTGGTTGCGAGAGTGTTTAATGAAGTTCCGGCAACATATAGCTTGGTGTCTGGGGCGGTAGTGCCAATACCAAGATTACCCGTCTTAGATAGTCTCATTGTTTCAGCTGCCGGGACTACTCCTCCCGGCGCAGTATAAAATGCTAAACCGTTTTGATCAGAAAAATCACTAATACCAACAATACCGGCCCAAGCATAATTTGCTGTTCCTCGTTGAAATCTCAATATACCGCTAGTAGCAACATTTGAGGCATTGGACGTTCCTAGCGTTAAAGTAGAAGTGCCGGTGCTTTCAATATTTAATTGAGCCGTTGGGTTTGTCGTCCCTATACCCACATTGCCTCCAGATGTTAAAGCCATAACTTGAGTGGCCTGAACGAAATGCAGAGCCGTTCCAGCGCTAGCACCAGTTTTTTTATGCATTATATGATACCAAGTAGCATTTCCGTCGCTACCGGCACGCATAGTTAAACCAGCAAAACTTCCAGTGGTATTATCCGGATTCTCTAGATGCAGAGTTCTGTCAGCATCACCAGGAGAACTTTGAGCGCTATTATTATAAGAAGCGATTACTGACAAACCAAGGGTTGAACGACCCCAATTAGCCCCAATAGTGGAATTACCACTAACGCTGAGTTTTGCCCCCGGATTTGTTACCCCAACTCCAACATTTCCATCTTTTCTAATAACCATTTTAGCATCACTAGTAGAGGCATTGCCGGCGTCAGCGGCATTATCTAAAGCAAAAATAAAATCACCACGTCCCCAATCCGTTCCATCACCTTTAAGAAAAATTGCACCTTTGGCATATTCATCGGTCGTTACCGCTGAATCAGCAAGGCTAAATTGAATACCAGCACTTTGAGAAAGAGTATCCGCTGCATTATTTCTTACCTGCAACTGCGTGCCATCAACCCCCTGGTTAATATCTAATTTTCTAAAAGGATTGGTGGTTCCCATACCAATATTATAGCCGTAGTTAGCGTTCCAAATTTTCCCGGTCGTAGTTCCACCCCAAAGATTAGTTCCTCCACCCAAAAACCCAGTAGTGCTCGTGGCATATAAATTACCGGAGTTATCAGCCATCACCAAAACTTCACCGGCGCCGCCAAGCAAAGAATGAGTAGTCGCGAGTGTGTTGCGCAACGAACCGGAAACATCTAAAGCAACCGTCGGATTAGTTAGACCAATACCTAATCTTTTATTTTGAATTCCGCCGGTGCCGTTAGATTCAGAATAGGCAGTCATAATATTATCGCCGTCAACCTTAAACGCATAACCTTCAGGGGTGCCGGAGGCTGCTCCAGAAGTAACCGGCATATCAACAAAAGATACCAAGCCGGAATCCGGACTAAATTCAAAACTACCGATGTTTAAAGGCGCGCCAACCTCAATTTGATTACTGGCATTGACCTTAAACATATTAACCACACCCGTTCCCGCCGCATTCTGCGCAGAAATCCAACCATTATTTAAAATTTGTAAAAGCGTGGTTGGATTAGTGATACCGATACCGACATTGCCGCTCGTGCCATTAACTGTAAAATAGGATTGACTTGGAGAAGCGGCATTAAAAATATTAAAATTCTTAGCATTTACAGCCGAAAAAGACAGCAAAAAGCCGATAGTAACTGTCAATATTATTTTGTAACTTTGCTGTCTCATGTTAACTTTGATTTTCCTTTTATTATAGCACAAAATATTTTATTCCAACGCTCATCTTCCCTTCTCATAAAGACTGGTAACTTCTGCCGCCGATAGGGCGCGTTGATATATTTTCAAATTAGAAACTGAACCATTAAAGGGATAGCCGCCGCCTGAATTTCGCCCGACATTAAAATTGTTTAAAAAATTATAAGTGGTATAGGCTTTTTGATGATCATATACGCCATTAATATACATCTTGGCATAAACACCATCCATAGTTATCACAAAATGCGTCCAATTAGTCGTCGCGTCGGTTAGACCGGCTCCCCAGGCACTGTTTTGGATACCCATTTCCCAATCTCCGCCCTGAACGCCGAAATATAATCTTGGACTATAGTTGGCAGAGAAAAACATCGTATCTGTTAGCACATTTGGTTTAACCCACATGGAAAAACTTATCGGCGTTACCGAAGGATCAATCCCGGCTCCGTAAGGAATACCAACCCAATTAGTCGAACCGTTAAAACTAGCACCGTCACCAGTAATTGTCGCTCCTGTATTTTGACCATCGCGAGAATATGGTGTCTTGTCGGTCATAATCTGCGACCCGGCGGTTTCACTCTTAGTCCAATCTGTAGTAAGTGGCATATCAACAATTAAACCTTGTTGTAAAGAATCGGCCACAATTTTTGGACGATAAGCGCTATAAAGGGTTTGAATTTCCGCTTCCGTTAAGGCTCGATTATAAATCCGAACGTCAGACATTGAGCCATTTATCGGCGACGTATAACCATCGCCAACTGAAAGATTATTAGACGAGGCGACAGCGGCCCCATAAGAAGGAGTGGAAGTCGCATTAGGAACTCCATTAAAATACCAAACCATGCGGTTATTAGTTAAGTCGCGGACATGAACAACATGCGTCCATTGATTAGTGGGAATACCAATACCTGATGCCTGAGAAGTATAAGGAGTTGTATTGCCGCCGCCAGTTCCCCAATAATAATTAAAGGCGCCATTGGTTTCCAAGGTTATTGTTCCCTCGCCGCCATAAGCCTTATCAATCGGATTGCGCCTTGAAACAAAAGTGCGTGGGTATATCCAGAAAGCATAAGTTTGATTGCCAGTTATTTTTAAACTATCGCCATTTCCACAATCAAGATAACTGGTTGAACCATTGAAATCCATAGCGCCATTTGCCTGTCCGGTTCTATCAGCAGTTAAAGTTGCGCCATTATTGGTACAATGATTTTGGTAAGGCGTCTTATCACTCACGCGGCCGGTAGTGGAATTATAATTATCACCATCTAGTGGCCAATAAGCAACTAGTCCCGCTTGTAAAGAACTTCCTCCGAGTGCGCGCGGACGATAAAGGGCTTGAACTTCTCCTAGAGATAAGTCACGATTATAAATTCTAACTTTAGAAATAAGCCCAGTGAACGGATTACCCATACCCCCAAAAACTGTTCTCTGAGCCGACGGAACCCAAGTGCCATCGGTAATGGTATTCGAAGAATAGAGACTGCCGTTAACAAAGACATTAAATTTATCGGTTGTATTATTAAAAGTAACCACCACAAAACTCCATTTATTATTTTCTAAAGCCGGATAAGATGAGGCTATATAACCACCGACCGGATCCTGAACAACAATTTGTAAACCATGATTAGCGCTATAGCCTCTTATAAAAATATGTTTTCTAGTGTCATCATAATCATCAAAAATTGCCCTCGTATTCTGGGTAGAAAAATCACCATAAACCCAGATAGCAATGCTGCCGGCAGTCTGCGGGAAACTAGTATTATATAAAGAAGAGACGTTAACATAATTATTCGCCGTAAAACTAATAGCGCCATTACTTTGATTATAATTATCAGCCGCAAAACTGGCCGCTACTAGAGCAACGCCGTTATTCCCTAGCCCACTGGCATCAGCAAAAGTCTTAGTACCGCCAGTATAATTGCTTTGGGCAAAACTCATATCCAAAGCTAGGCCATCATTTACATCTCTAAAAATACTGCCACCAAATATCGTAATCCCTGCGGCATTAGCAAAAAAAGCCGCCGCGCCAGTCAGCATAATAATCGCCAAAATAATTATATATCTCTTACTCATCATATGCCGATTGAAATATTACCGTCTGCATCTAAAAGAATTGAACTAGAGCTCGCGGTCGCTCTGAATGTTCCGACATTATCAAGTTTAAATACTGGATTGGTAGTGCCAATACCAACATTACCGGCACTATTAATACGCATCTTTTCGTCCGCTGGAGCAACAGAACTATTATCAGCCGCATCTCTATTAAGGAATACAATATCACCACGACCCCATCCAGCCGTAGCTCTCACCGCGCCAATAAATTGCTTGGCGGCCGAACCACCGCCAGGATCACCGTAAGTTGAAAGACGAATACCGGCATAAAGACCGTCAGTCGAAGCGTAATTTAAAATTGTCATACCGCTTACAATGTCGGTGGTACTAGCAGAATCCGAATAACTAAGTTGAAAACTTGAATAGGGGTTTGTTGTTCCAATTCCCACTTTGCCTGCCCCCGCATCACCATTATATATCGTTCCGTTCATAACTCCTTTCCATAAACCGCTAGTACTCATAAATGAAGCCGTGCTGGTTGTGTATAGCGCACCCGTATTATCGGACATAACCAACACATTGCCGCCACCGCCAAGCAATGAATGCGTGGTGGCGAGCGTGTTGCGGAAAGAGCCAACAACATCAAGCGTTGTTCCAGGAGTAGTCGTTCCAATACCAACGCGACCAGAATTTTTTACAACAAATCTCTCCCAGTTTGATGCGCCAGCTGACCCAACCACTAACAAATTAGAATCATTATTATTAGAATAATTATAACCTCTAATAACCGCTAACGAATCACCGGAAACAAGCTGTCCATTCAAATCATAAATAAATAAACCGGTGGTAGTTGCAGCAATTCCAACGCCAGTATTAACAAATTTATTGGCAAAAAGACTACCATTTACATCTAATCTGTAAGCTGGATTAATCGTTCCGATGCCGACATTGCCCGCTTGAGAAATGAAAAATTTAGTATTGCCGTCGGTAATTTCATCCTTGGCTCCATATCCAATTCTAAAAGTTTCGTCATCATCCAAACCAAACATCCAAGCGTCAGCACCGGTAGTGGAATTAGAAGTTTGAACATAAACTTCGCCACTATAATTAGGGGCTGAGATATGGATATTATTATCATTACCATAAGTACGGAAAATGGCCGATTGCTCACTGGCACTAGCAACTTCTAACCTGGCCGCCGGAGTCGTTGTTCCAATACCAACGTTGCCATTAATATCCGTCTTATAAACATTAGACCCATTCACGGTCCATCCGGAATTACCAGATAAGAAAGAGGCTGTGGTAGTTGTATATAAGGCGCCAGTATTATCAGACATCACTAAAACATTCCCACCGCCACCTAACAATGAATGAGTTGTAGCCAGGGTGTTGCGAAAAGTACCGGAAACGTCCAAAGCAGTGGCTGGAGCAGTAGTGCCAATACCGACATTACCCGCGCCAGACTCAGATGCGAAGGCGTATTTGTTAGTTATTGTGCCCTCAGGAGTTGGGACATAAATCGCATAACCGTTGGTCATTGTCCCATAATTATTAATGATTTTTGGAGTTAAAGCATAAGCAGTCGGATACTTATAATCAATCACATAAACACTATCCATCGGGTTGACCGCAAAAGAATTTAGTTGTTGACCTTCGGTAAATTGACAACCGGTAATATCCCAAGTTCCTAGAATATCAAAACCACGAATACGCATATCAACATTTGGTTGATCACCAGTATTAAAGGTGTAATTTTGACGATACCAATTGCCATCATTTGGATATGAAAATCCTCCAGAGTTGGCGTCATTTCTCCCTGTCCAATCAGCATAATATCGTTCAGCATGAAAATAACCATCGACCGTACTAGTGGTTTTAAAATAACAAGAAAAATTATAATCAGTGTTTAATTTCAAATTAACAATTCTAAAACCAAGTGGCCAACCGTCACCTGTGCCCAGGGTTGTTATTGTATAAGTAACTTTTTTATGAGATTGCACTGGTGCGGTCACGTCATCGGCTAATGTTCTTGTATAAATCAAACCTGCATAACCGCCGGCTGCCTGCCAATAAGTTTCCCCAAAAGATAAATCGGCATTTCTAACCAAATTAACACCAGCCGTGGTAAATATGCCGGCAGAAGTTGGATCAGTAGTTGAATACAAGGCTCCAGTATTATCGGCAGCCACTAAGACATTCCCCGCCCCGCCCAGAAGCGAATGAGTAGTGGCGAGAGTGTTGCGGAAAGAGCCGGAGACGTCTAACTTTGTTCCTGGAGTAGTGGCGCCAATACCAACGTTACCTGTATTAAAAATGGTATTAGTGTATGGCTCAACATATAAATCAAAATTTGACCCAACTAACTTTTGCGAGATGTTACCCTCTATACCTCCTCCTCCAGCGCCAACGATTCTAAAAGTTAATTTAGCAACGTTAGCCGATGAAGCGGCGCCATCAGTCCCCGCATTAATACGTAATTTACTTTCTACACCTGTTCCTTCTTTTTTAACATCCAATAAAGCACCAGGCGCCGTTGTCCCAATACCAATATTACCAGATGGGCCATTAATAAATAATCTAGTTGTCGTGCTAGTTTCAAAAGAAATATTATCACTACCAGCAGTTCGACGAGTTCTAAATACTAAATGATTTTCTATTCCATCAATATAACTACTGGTACCATCGGAGGATAATTTAATACCATCTGCCGGATTAATAGTCATCTCGCCAATTAAAGTCAACTTTCCCGATGTTGTATCAGTTGTCCCGATTCCGACATTTGTTCCATTATTGTAAATAGTTGAGTTGGCAACCCAGGTTGTGCCACCGTTATTACGCAAAGTTTGGCCGTTAGTACCAGTTGGTAATAAAACGGTACCAGTTGGATTAGCAGCGGAATACAAAGTCCCCGTATTATCGGCCATCACTAAAACGTTACCGCTTCCGCCGAGCAACGAATGGGTCGTGGCCAACGTGTTGCGAGTAGTACCGGAGACGTCCAAAGTAGTTCCGGGATTTGTAGTCTCAATTCCAACGTTACCTCCCTGTTTAAAGGTGACTGCGTCTCCTCCAGAGATATGATATATACGTAAATCATTGCTGTTTGATGGTCTGTATAACCAACTCTGTCCGCTTCCGGCACTTAGAAACTCAATTCCCGCCTCGCCAGCAGCTGCCGCATTAATCCCAATATGCACATCACCGGTTGAGGCTGAATTGCCAACCATCAAAAGATCGTTAGGATTTGTATTTCCAATTCCCACATTGCCATTATTTTTAATTCTCATTCTTTCGGCAGCCGGAGCACTTCCGCCAATAGTTGTAAAAAAAGCTAAAGAATTTTGATCGGTATAGATACTCTCTTTAACGCCAGCAATACCCGCCCAAGAATGGTCCGCCGTAGAGCCTCCTTGAAATTTAAGAAGACCACTATAAGCCCCCTGTACAGATGTTGAGGAATTAAGAGTTAAGGTCGAAGTAGCAGAACTACTAATCGTTAATTGAGCCGTTGGATTCGTCGTTCCAATACCCACATTGCCATTTGTGTCAGTCTTATAAACCGTTGTTCCATTAGCTGTCCAACCAGAAGCCGAAGTAACAATTGGATTAATAAGGGCTGAAGTAGTCGTTGAATATAAAGTTCCGGTATTGTCAGCCATCACGAGTACATTCCCTGCTCCGCCGAGCAAAGAATGTGTGGTTGAAAGAGTATTGCGGAAAGAACCAATAACATCCAATTTAACTCCCGGGGTTGTTGTTCCAATCCCAACGTTGCCAAGGTTATCAACATTGATTCTTTGATTACCAGCACCATCAGCGATAATGATGTTATTGGAAAGAGCCGCCGCTAAACCCGTGACATTAGCGCCGATAATCGTATTGTTAACACCCGTCACAATCCCTAGTCCGGAATTATAACCAATGGCGGTGTTATTGGAATTAGAACTATTAGTAATATTTAAATCATTCAAAGCCATGGAACCAATCGCCACATTACGCGAACCGGTTGTATTGTAAGTCATAGTATCGGCACCAATCGCGATGTTATCTCCACCAACAGTATTGTCATAAAGGGCATCATAACCAAGAGCAATATTATAGGAACCCGTTGTATTATTGGTCAAAGATAGGCTGCCATTAGCTATATTAAATCCGCCGGTAGTATTATCATAAAGCGCGTCGGCGCCAATTGCGACGTTATCGGTGCCGGTAGAATTTTTATATAAAGCATTAGAACCGATAGCTACGTTCCAGCTGCCGGTAGTATTATCATGCAAAGCAAAATTGCCGTTAGCGACGTTAGCGACACCGCTAGTGTTCCAGCGCAAAGAAGCGGTACCGATAGCGTTATTATTATTTCCAGTCGTATTAGCCTTTAAAGCATAGGACCCGAAGGCCATATTAGAATAACCGTCCGTATTATCGGTCATGGCGTTATCGCCGAAAGCCGTATTCCAATCTCCCGTCGTATTAGCGATTAAGGCGTTATAACCCACGGCGGTATTGTTAGCGCCGGTTGTATTATTAAGCAGAGCTTGATAACCCACGGCGGTGTTGTTAGTGCCAGTAGCGTTATTATTTAAAGCTTGATAGCCTAGAGCCGTATTAAAATCAACATTGTCAAAATTAATTAAATTGGCAACTTGAATTTTATTATTTGGTGCGGTAACGCCAATCCCGATATTTCCCGAGTTCGCATTGTACATATCGCTACCGTTCACTGTCCATTGTCCGCCGCCACCGGCCGCGACAATATCGGTCCAAGCCGCTTTACAATCTTCCTTGATACAAAAACGGTTTCCTTTAACATCTCCTTCAATTGCCAAAGAAGCTGTCCAAGTTGTTGAAGTTCCGTAACCGAAACCTTGACCATCGTAATAATTGCCTAAAAGCAAAGTGGTGTTTAAGTTAGAATTAACAACCAAGGAGCGATTGTGATCAATTTGAAAATCACCGCCGGTGACCGTCAAACGTGAGTTAGGATTACTGGTACCGATGCCGACGTTGCCGGCATTGTAATAAATAGCGGTTGCATTTGCTAACCATTGGCTAGAAGAAAATGGATTGCCGTTGTAAAGTAAATTACCGGTTAAATTAATATCACCGACGACTGATAAAGCGGCAATGGGCGAAGTAGTGCCGATTCCCACATTCCCCGGGAAAGAATAAATACCGCCGCCTAAGTTACTACCAAAAGCTCCAGCGGAAATATTGCCGGCGCTCATACTGCCGCCATAAGAAGTACCAACTATCGGGCCATTGACCTGCAATCCCGCACCTGGCGCCGCCATGTTAATACCTAAAGGACCTTGCATCGTGGAAGAGCCGGTCTTATTCAAAAAGTCAGTAGGTAAATTATTCCATTCAGCTGCCGATAAAGTTCCGTCCCAGAGCTTGCTATAATCATTTAAAAAAGCCTGCGCCGAGCGTCCGGAAAATAAGAAAAAAGACCCAACTATTAAAATAGCGGTCGCTCTTATGACCTTATTTTTCTGGGTGATATGCGGCATGTCTAGCTAATCAAAAACTTTTAATATTACCCTTTTTTCTGTCAGTTATTGTTGCCTTTATTATATCATTTTTCAATTTAGCTGACAAGCTAAAAATTGGCCTCAACGCTTCGTTTAGCGCTCTGATATTCGCCCACGGAAACGAAGACGCGTGTCGGCTCGGCGTCGGTGAAATATTCTTTATAAGAAACGCCTGAACTCTCCAAATCGCCACTAATTATCGGGGTGTCTAGAGAAATATCATCCCTGGTATGCGGAAGGTTTTCTTTGCGAACTTGATATAAGATATTTTCCAAACCGGCCTCGGCGGCAAAATAGGCCTTAGTGGACTGCGCTTGCGTGCCGCCGGCTTTAATGCCGGAAACAATAATGTAGGAGCCGCTCATCGCCACGACCAACATCCCTGCCAAAATAAACATCGTTAAAATCATGGCGCTGCCGGCTTTAAATTTTTTAATATTTTGAAAAATCATAAATTTATCCTTAGCGATAAAAACGAGAACTGACCGTCGTTTGAATATCCATTTCTGATTTATAGCGGTCCTCCCCGGCGGCCCAAGCCTTAATATTAACCGTGACGGCGATCTGTCCGGTTTCGTCAACCGCAAACTCTAAAGTATCAATTAAAATTTTGGCCGGCGAAATAAAATCGGATGTTAAATTACCTGGCGTGTTGCGCTCAATTTTAAAACGCTGTTTGCCGTTGTCATCCGCTAGATAATAATAAACACACTCGTCATAATAATTGCGGAATTGCAGAACTCCGCCCAAAGAATTACTGGTCAGTAGAAATATTTTATCGGCTGGAATATCCGGACAAGCACTTTCATTCTTTTTAGCCATACGCATCTCTTTGCCGATAACTTCAAAAAAATATTTCAAACTTTCTTGCACATTTTGACTGGCAATCGCGTCTCGCTGCCCCTGGATAACTAAGCGAAAAATTTCCGTGGACGATAAAATAATAGTCACAAACAAAGACACGGAAACTAAAACTTCAATCAAGGAAAAGCCTGATTTTTTAGAACTATTTTTGTTGTTATTATTAACGCCAGTCATAAAAAAGAGTCTCTAAATCATAATTAAAAACTTTATCGCGATCATACCAAACAACGTGCGCATATACCCGCATTGAGCCCGCGTCAATTGGAATAATTTCAATCGTACGCTTAAAGGGCGTTGGTGTCGTCACTCCACCATGGATATAAAAACCATTGTTATCAAAATACAGTTCGCTATCAGTGTCATGCACAATGACGCTAGGGGTTTCATCCAAATAATCCATAAAATAGGAACCGGCGCCTAAATTTAAGTTCCAAGCAACGCCATTGCGCCAATTAGTATCTCGGGTTTTCCGAACAAGCTCCAGTCCCTCTTGAGCTAATTGATAAGCGGCAATCGTACGTTTATTGATATTTTGACTTTGAATATTTTGCACGATTAAAGAAAGGACGCCGATAAGCCCCAAAGAAATAACAAATAAAACTGTCAAAACTTCTACCAAAGTAAATCCGGGTTTATTGTTTAGAAATTTTAATTTCATATTAATTAATTACTTCCGCCAGTCCTAAAAAATTAACTTTAATCGTTTTGATTGTATTGCTACGCAATTCTTTAATATCAATTTCTAAAGCCGTAGACGTTGCTCCGGAAGAATAAATATTAGTACGCGGGTCGGGTGGCAAAAAGGTAACGCTAGCTGATTCGACCGGATTAGTATTAGCTCCGGAATAAACGCGCAAACCGCTAATCTCCGTTTGCGCCGATAAAGGCACAATGCGCGCGCCTTGATTCGGGTCGCCTTCATCAGAACTATAATCTCGATAACCACTTTCTCCTGGAGCATTCAAATCGGCAAATAAAATATATTGGTTTTTATTAGTCAAATCAAAGTGAACACCCCAGCCGCCGGCGGGGACTTCGGTGCCGTATTTTAATAAACCTAAAGAATTATTTTGCGCTTGATGAATATCCGAAACCAGCGCCTGCGACGACATGGCAATATCCGTGCGCTTATTAGTCGAATTATAGTTGGTCACAAAAATCGCGGTGATGAAAGAAATAATGGAAACTGAAACAATCATCTCCACAAAAGTTAAGCCGGGTTTAAAAAATTTTATTTGCTGGCTGTTGTTCATGTAATTTTTATTGAGCCTTAATTTCATGCCAAATTGGCAAATCATAATTTACCCTAAACTCCGGCGAGGAACTGCTGCAAACGTAGCCCTCGGCATCGGTAACCGCCAAAGTTACAGTTGTATTGGTCGCGGTAAAGAAATTAATACCAGTGACCGCGCTGGTAGTGGCGTAAATAGTGGCATCCGCATCGGTGGTGCTCCACAAATAAGAACAGCGTCCCGGTTCGCAACTAACTGGTAATTGGGGATTGGTGTTAAGGAAGGCATAGGAATCACTGGTAAAAGTAGTCGTAGTTCCGGTCATCACCTCGAGTGGCGCCCAAGAAAAGAAAGGATTAGGAAATTCATGTTTAAAAGTTTGAAAAGTCAAAGCATTACCGTCTAAATTCTGGTCCGTATCAGCGATGCTATTGCTGATATATTGATACCATTCCGTCGGATTATCTTCTTCATCATAAGCTCGTATCCACCAATAATAAGCAGTGCCATATTGCAGACGATTACCACAATAAGGATTGGCATTGGAAACTATATATTGAGTCGCTGAAGGATTATTCACCTTCTCTGACCAACAGACAAAAGCGCCGCTCGTCGTACTCATTAAATTACTATCATTAACAATTACTTCGTAGGCGGTCTGAGTGCCGCTCAATTTTCCCCAGCGCAGAACCGCCTGTAAAGCATTGCTGGCGCAAGCGCTGGTATAAGACCAGTTTGGCGCTGATAAACGACCCAAACGTAGATTTTTAACATAGACTTTATATTGACGTGTGCTACAAACTCCGAGTCCTGGATAATCTTCACTCTCGCAATTAAAGCTAATGTCATTATAAGAACCGGCCGAGGCTGTGCCGACAAAATCACCGGAACTAACATTATAGCCCGGAAGCACCGGGTCTAAATCATTGGATTGCAGCTTCACAGGAACAGTGGAAGTAGAATTAAGCTTTATCCAATCGCCATTATATTCTATGCGGGCATAACCATAAATTGATTGGTCGGTTTCGTCATAACAAGCAACACAATTATTGCCGGTACTGCAAGTTGGACAATGAGCGGCCGCAAAATCATAGTCCGGCGGCGCGTTAACGCCGTCATATTCAAAATTAATATATCCCATTGATGGATTCCAGGCCTTGCCTAAAAAAATATTATTAGTATCAATTTCCACACCATGAATAAACTTATCGCAGGGTTCGGCGTAAAAATGAAAAAGTAATGAAGCGGGCGGGACATATCTGGTGCCGCCGTTTAAATTAGCGACCTCATCAAAACGATTACCAATAACATCATCCGTACAACTAAAATAAATATAGCCTTTATTCCCCCAATAAGCTTGACCGCGTAAAACCGAGTTAGAAGCTGCTTGTGTCAGATTAGCCATCATTAAAAATCCGGAAAATACAAAAAAACCGACTAACAAAAAAGTAAATTTTCTGGGCATCTCAAACATATTTTAGCTTACCCGGCGCGACTTGCACCGTCTTTAGTTATTATACCACTTTTTTTTGAAAAAATCCGCTTAAAAACTTGTCCCCTAGGATTATCATGGCTTGACGCTCCTTCTCCGCTTTATCGTCATAACCCAAGAGATGCAGTAGCCCGTGAACCAGTAAAAAATAGAAAATATAGGTAGCTGTTTTTTTGACGCCAAACATTTCTTGATATTTGGAAACGCGCGCCGCTTCTTGAACATCGATGAATATTTCTCCTAAAAATTCCGGACTATTTTTAACTGCTAATTTGTCGGGCAAAAAAGATAAAACATCGGTTGTTTTATCAAACCCGCGAAATTGGTAATTTAAACTCTGCATTTTTTTGTCACCAATAACAACTAAAGACACTTCAAACGCTTCTTTTTTGTAAAAACGCAAAACATAATCGGCTAGTGCCTGGGCGGTCTTTTGATTTATTTTTTGCTTGGTTTTATTGGTAATTTCTAACATATAATTATTATTTTAAAATCCGCTTTATTTTTTTTAATCCTTGATATAACTGGTAAACGCCGCCGCGCAAAATAATATCATAAACGCCAAAATAATCTCGCTCTTCCCCGCCAAAACCGAGCTTAAAGCGCGTGACTCCCGGCCATTTTTTTTCATTAATTCCATAAAAATCATAAATCAAAGCGCCGCCGGATTGAACGCGCTTGATTATTTCCCATTGCAATAAATAGGGGGCCATCACGTTGCGATATTTATTATCACTCGCGCCGTGTAAATAAGTCGCTTGCGAACCGAAGCGACAAACTAAAGCGGTGGCAATTTTTTGACCTTCATACTCGGCAAAAAATAATTGGATAAAATCTCCGGGGACTGCTAACAAATTTTGATAATGTTTCTGCCCATGTATTCGGAAGCCATCGCGTTCTCCGGTCAAACTCATTAAGCGCCAGAACTCGGCAAAGTCCGAAGCGCTCCCCGAAATTATTCTAACGCCCTTCTTTTCCGCCAGACGAATATTATATCTGGTCTTCTGATGCATTGCTGCCAATAAATTTTCTGAAGAATTTTTTAAATCTAAAATTAAAGTTTTCTGAGGTTGAATATCAGAGGCTAATTTATAATTTTTTGATAACTGCGCCAATTGCTCAGGCTGCAAAAATTTTTGCGCTGCTTCAATTTTTAAAAATACAGCGCGACCATAATCTTTTTTTAATTTTAAAATAATCGCCTGAATAATTTCTATGACTTTCTGCTCGTTAGTCCCCTTCTTAAAAATCGGCCCACGCGGCGCATACCAATAAAAAAATCCAGCCGGTAAATTTTCCTGAATCAGACAAAAAAGCGCGCTTATTTCTCCTTCAACAACAACCGCCAGTGGCAAAACCGTCTTTCCTTCGCGTGCCATAAGCTCCGCCCATTGTGGACTCGCCAAAAATTCTAAACCCGAAGCACCAGGGTTAGCCATTAAAAAATCTTGCCATTTATTTTTATCTTCTAGTCTTATTATTTCCATAGAAAAAGTATAGCATAAACACAAAAAGAGGCTAGTTTTACTAGCCTCTTATAAAGGGGTGATTTTTTAACTAAAAATGAAAAGCGCTTACAGTCTAATACCTGCTGGGGAAGCAGTCTGCAAAGCATTACCCGGAACGGTGTTGATGGTGGCGCCTAAACAATAATTGATAGTATAGGAACCGCCGGTACCGCTGGTTGTTTGCTTGGCATAAGTATACTTTGGCTGAACGGCCGGGCAAGAACCACCGTCAACTGGAGATGGCGGAGTTGGTACTGAAGCTAAATAAACATTGCCGGCTGTAGAAGTGATGGCGTCTCCTGGGTCAACTAAAGTTGCCACTGGATACTGTCCTTCTTCGTTGTAATATAATTCCAAAGCTGTTTGGATTTGCTTAACATCGGAAATACGTTTGGCGTCTCGCGCTCGGGCTCGCGCTTGGTTAAGCGCTAGAACGGACATCG
>Ga0172379_10000882_pt1 | contig 67439 bp, 74 predicted proteins | sample GrowelOW334metaG_FD_119756 | JGI IMG/M metagenome (GOLD analysis project Ga0172379, IMG submission 119756) | Groundwater microbial communities from an aquifer near a municipal landfill in Southern Ontario, Canada - Groundwater well OW334 metaG | ecosystem: Environmental > Aquatic > Deep... | reverse complement strand
CATATGCAAGTTCCAGACTGCAATTGATTCTTTTGACCTTCTGTGCAACCTTTGGTACAGTGGTCAACCATAATACAAAAGGGCAGTTATCTTACAACGGAGAAAGGAGAGTACTTTGAAAAATCAAGGAGATACGCAAAAAAACCAAATGGTTCGTGCAAAAGAAGCGAGATCATCGCTGGATTTCTACCTGAAAGAAATTGGCAAGTTTAAGCTCATCAGTCGGGAAAGGGAAGTGGTGCTTGCAGCAAAAATCAAGCTTGGTGACCAGGGAGCGCTTGATGAACTGGTAAAGGCAAATTTACGGTTTGTGGTCAGTGTGGCGAAGCGCTACCAAAACCAAGGTGTGCTCCTGGCTGACCTGATTAACGAAGGGAATGTTGGCCTAGTGAAAGCGGCAAAACGTTTTGATGCTAGCCGAGGATTTGTCTTCATTAGCTATGCCGTCTGGTGGATCCGCCAAGCAATCCTTAAAGCGCTGGCTGAGCAGAGCAGAATTCTTCGTGTGCCGTTGAACCGGGCGGGTGATAAGCACACTGTGAATGAGGTGAGCCAAAAATTGCTACACAGTTTTGATCGCGAGCCAAGTGTGGAAGAGATTGCTGCTGCAACAAAGATGACCGAGGCGGAAATTCTGGCGACCTACCAGGTTCGTGATTCCCACGTCTCACTTGAAATGTTCTTTGACGGTGAAAGTGATGGATCCGCAATGGACACCATCGCCGATGATCATGCAGTTCTAGCACCCATTGCCCTGGAACAAGAGGAGCTCCGCAACATCATCCGTTCATTGCTTTATACGCTTCCATCGAGGGACGCAGAAATCTTCATGCTCTACTTTGGGTTGAATGGTGAGGGGCCATTAACCTTAGAAGAGATTGGTGAACGGTACAATCTCTCAAGAGAACGAACTCGTCAAATAAAAAAGATAATCCTCAAGTGGTTTCAGCACCCCCTACGTGCGAAGCTGCTCCAAGATTTTCTCCAAAAAGATCGAACCTTCTAACAGCCACGTTGCACATGCGCGTGGCTTTTTCATTTACCCACTCTTCTTTTCTATTCCAAAACTCGACAAAGGAGCAAGATACGATATAAAGGTATGGATTCATCACGTAAAGTGGGTTCACTTGGTTTTAATTAACTACGAAAAATGCGGGAAATTCCTTAGCCTGACCATGTGCTAAAATGAATGCATGGGGAATCCTGAAGACTACCGACATGTACAGGAGAGTGAACCAAGTCCTGCGCTGGGGCAGCAGGATGATAGTCAGACGATAGAGAGAAGCCAGAGTGTGAATAAGCCGAATACGAAGGCAGAAAACTACGATTTTAATAAGGGCTGGCGGGAGCAGCTTACGGAACATCAAACTGAGAGGATCAAAAACTGGGCAGCTAAGGTCGTAACGCAGTGGCACGATGAAATCAAGCCAGACTACGTTTTTGTTACGGATTCGAGCGCCATTCCATATGGTTACGTACTCAAAGCGGCGTGGAAAGCAGCCTTCCAGGGAGAGGAATCAATCCCCAGGTTTCTACGGGTGGATCCAATGCTATTTAAATGGTTAGAAAATAACGATGACGGGTTGGTTCAAAAAATGGCGCAAGAATCTTACGCTCCTCAAATGGAGGAGCGATTGAAAAGAATTATTAGCAAGGAGAACCCCAAAATTATTGTCTTTGATGAGGGGAATATTCATGGCATTGAAACTTACAGCGACGCGCCAACGCAAAAAGATTACGATAATTTCTTGTATAAATTTGATAACAATACCGCAAAACTTGATACCAAAAATAGTGAAACCCAAAAACGTGGTATGTATTATGGGTCTCTGATCTCGGTTATAAAAACTTTCCACAAAATTTTGAAAGACAACGAGCCTGAGATATGGGGATCTCAACAGTCAACACCAGAAGTTTTAATAAATAGCTCAGCAAGAATGGACTTGTGGCACAAAGAAAATGTACCTAATCAAGTGAAAGAGCATATTAAACGGTATTGCTTAGACAATGAGATTAGTATTAATGATTTTTGGGAAAAAAAACTAGAAGATTCCGCAAGAAACCAAATACAGAATGAGGGCGAAAGATACGCTCAAGAAAAAAATATCAAATGGCCAATAAATAAAGAAATCTCCAGGAAGCCAACAAGTAAAGCATTGCATTCAAGAGATCGGCACGACGTTCGCAGTCAAGATATGGAGTATCAGGGGTTAAATGATTTTGAATGGGGGAAAGTGAAATCCACCGGCTACATAGTCAAGCATCCGGGACAGCGGAAAAGGGCCAGGGAATATGTTGATGAACTTCAGGTAATTGGCCAGGAAGCCGGGGAAGCCCTAAAAGCCAAGCAAAGCTAAATGGGGAAAATGGTTGCAAATAAATTCAAGGACCGCTACTCAACCCTGAATTTTCAGAACACGGCCAAGCTCGACGATGGCAGCATGTGGCCCGTTGCTTTTGCTTTGAAGAAGTTAGGGACTACTGAGGAAAGAAAATTGTTACGTTGCTGAAGCAGGCGATCAGGTAACACATCCTACTTCAGCCGCACCAGTTTCCCTCGTCGCTTGATAATATTCTTATAATCCCACTGGATGGTTTTTGCTTTCCGCAGCCAACGTTTGATGAGTGCATGCTTCAGCTCCTTACGGTCAGTGTAGATAACACCAGCAGCCTTGAACTTTTTGACGTTCCCAACGGGCAGGAGGTCTGTTTCAGCAAACGACATACCGCTCCAGAACAGAAGCTGCACACCCTGCTTCCGCAGCGAGTAACCAACAATTGGATTCCCAGCCAAAAACCACACTGGCCCACCGTGCCACACTTTACTCTCAGCCTTTGGCAAAGAGGCATCAATCACCCGACGTAGGGCATCGCAAATGCTTTTCTCCTTCTTTGCTTGTAAATTATTGTAAGCGGTTATCTCGTTAGTCATAATAATAGAGTAGCAATTCTGTGTTCGTCATGGCAATGCACTGGTATCTGAAAAAAGCTGCCGCTGTGAAAAACGCAGTGGGACGAAATTCGTGCGGAGTAATATTACTCAAATATGCTCAGCATCTCCGGGGTCCCCACGAATGTGGCGCGTAGTCCTGCCGCAGGACGAGCACGCGTTCGTGGGGCAAAGCGAGGCTTCGCGCGAAGGGCGGAACGGAGACGTAGCAACGTCTACGCGCAGCTCTGAGCGCGAAACGAGCTGGTGGACCCTACCGGGCTCGAACCGGTCACCTCCGCGTTGCAAACGCGGCGCTCTACCAAATGAGCTAAGGGCCCATAATTTTTTCCGGGGTCCCCAGAAATGTGGCGCGCAGTCCTGCATCAGGACGAGCACGCGTTTCTGGGGTAAAGCGAGGCTTCGCGCGACGGGCGGAGCGGATTCGGTAGCAACCGGATACGCGCAGCTCTGAGCGCGAAACGAGCTGGTGGGCAACGTAGGAGTCGAACCTACGACCTTCTCGGTGTAAACGAGACGCTCTAACCAACTGAGCTAGTTGCCCGAGCTTTCTTCGGGGTCCCCACAAACACGAAGCGGACCCTGAGTGAGCGAAGCGAATCGAAGGGGAGCACGGGTTTGTGGGGCAAAGCGAGGCTTCGTGCGGAGTCCGGAGTGGAGCCGTAGCAACGGCTACACGCAGGGCGGAGCACGAAACGAGCTGGTGCGCCCGGAGGGAATCGAACCCCCAACCCCATGGTTCGAAGCCATGTACTCTATCCGTTGAGCTACGGGCGCTCGGCTTCCAACGTAGCAGTGAACGCGCTGATATGCAAGAAACCCCGCTGGCTGCGGGGCTCGTTTATTGCACTTCGTAGACTATATTGCTTACCCTTTCAGTGTTTCTGGATTCAGCATGTACGCCCGGGCAATGTCTTCCGCAATTTCCCCCGCGTCGTACAAACGCTTCAAATCTTGGTCCATGGTGATCATGCCATCTTCTGCCGACGTTTGAATGACGGTTTTAATTTGCGCCACCTTGTTCTCCCGAATCAAGTTTGCAATTGCTGGCGTGTTAATGAGAATTTCCCGGGACGAAATACGTCCGCCATTCATCCGGGGCAAGAGCTGCTGGGAGATAATTCCCTTTAAGAAGAGGGAGAGCTGAATGCGGACTTGGTCTTGCTGGTAGGGTGGGAACACGTCGATGATGCGATCCACGGTTTGCGCGGCGTTGAAGGTGTGCAGGGTAGCCAGAACCAAGTGTCCAGTCTCCGCCAAGGTAATGGTGGCAGAAATGGTTTCCAAATCGCGCATTTCCCCCACCAAAATCACGTTGGGGTCTTGGCGCAACACATGCTTCAGTGCCTGGCCAAAGGAGAGAATGTCCGTTCCAAGTTGGCGCTGCTTGATAATGGACTTCTTGGATTCGTAGATGAATTCAATGGGATCTTCCAGGGTGATGATGTGCGCCGCACGGTCATTATTAATGTAGTCAATCATGGCAGCCAAGGAAGTGGACTTCCCACAACCCGTAGGGCCAGTGACCAAAATGAGCCCCTGCTTCTGCTTGATCAGGTCGTACACTACCTGCGGCATGGCCAAATCTTCCATGGCTGGAATTTGCTGGGAAATGATACGCGCAACTAAACCGGCGTTGTTACGCTCCCAGTGACAATTCACACGGAAGCGATACCCACCGGGAATCTCGTAGGACATATCCAATTCCCGGTCACCAATGAACAACTGCTTCTGCTTGTCATTCATGATGGAGAAAATCAACGCCTGGGTGTCTTTTGGCGCCAAGGGTGGAATACCTTCAACCTCAACTAAATTCCCATCAATGCGGAGGATTGGTGGTTTGCCGGAAACAATATGGACGTCGGAGGCCCGGCGGTCAACCGCGATGCGAAACAGGTCGTCAATTTTAATCATAAAGGACGCGTTACCGCTGGGCGGGTTTCTTTTTCAATGCACCAAAAATGCGCTTGGCCATGCGGTGGCCCAGTGACATTGATGCCTTTTCGTAGTACATGGTCTGTCCTAGCATGACCAAGCTAATATGCCCCGAGGGGAAGGCTGGTGAAAGTTTTTTCATATTTGTTCTTTATTTCTAAATGTATTCTAGCATGTTTTTTCACTTTCGTCAAATATACGAATACAGTTACGAAATACGAATAGATGCTACGAAAGTACGAATTACGAATAGGAAGAGTCTTGAGCTTTCACCACAAAACCCGTCCTCCCCTTTACTAAGGGGAGGTGCGGAGGGGTAATGCTTACCAGGAGAAGCTTGCCTTCGTGACGAAAGATTGGTGCAACCTCCAAGAAAATCTCCCCCCTTCCATACCCTAAACCCTAACGAGCATCCAAACCCTTGCCGCACTCCTCATCCTGTCCATGATATACTTCACATATGCCAAAGACGACCAAAGCCGTTGCAGAGCAGATCCGAACGCTCATTACTGGAGCCCTGGGTCTGATAGCGGCGTTAGCCTGGAATGAGGCGGTGAAAGACTTGTTCGCCAGGATTTTTGGCACCGCAAGTGGCCTCGTGGCCAAGTTTGGCTATGCAATCATTGTTACCGTTGTTGTTGTCTGGCTGACAATGCGATTGGCAAAACTTGGTGCTCAGGAAGCTGAGGAGAAGAACCAGGAGCGGAAGGAATGACGCGCCTCCACACTGGTCCACACCAGCAAGGCGATTGCCAGCATAACTACTTGCGAACCTAAGCACAGCACGCAAAACGTTTTCAGGTCAAAAATTTCCACACCTGTCAGAAACAAAGAAAAGCCCAGCCCGCCAAGACTTGCCAGCGCCAGCCCGCCCCACGCCAGGGTGGGCAGTTTTTTCATTAGCAGCAACCAGAGACTAACGACCAGCATAAGGGCATACCCAATGATCCCAAGCAAAGCAACCGGCACCCCGGCAATTTGGCTGGCCCAACTCTTATTTACCACATCGCAGTTGAAGGTTGCGTTGAAGTTGCAAAACGTAGAAGGTTCCACGGAATAGTGGAGCTTCAGGGCGTAAGCGGAAACAGCAATCCCAGCAAGGGACAGAATGGCGATTGTGAGCAGGCGGGTTCGGGTCGACATAGGTGCTGTTATAGTACTCGGGAAAATACCATCCGCCAAGGCGCTTGCCGCACTCCAGTGGTCATGTACAATGACTACACACACTGACGAGGAGGCTGATGTGTCTATAAACACAACGCTGAACCAGCAGCAAAAAGCTGAGTTACAAGCACTTGAGAAAACCGCAAAAGACCATTTTGGCAACACCGCACATTCCCTGGCAAAGCGTCCCCGAAAAATCGCAAAAATTCTTCTCCTTCGGTTGGCATGGGTACACTATCTCGTGCAATCACTCCCAGCAGACACGTACCGGATTTCCTGCCAGGCAAAGTTAGCACTGAGTTTTTCCGCCTTTACCAATGGGGATTTAGAGAGCTGCGCCTGCCAACTCCAGGATGCAGAGGATGACTACATGTCGCTGAGTGCACAGTATCCGAAGTTCATACAACCCGCACGCTAATACAACGCCCCGACCACATGGCCGGGGCTTTTCATGTTTCTTTTTTGACTGCTTCCAGACTCATTGGTATGCTTGGAATAGTAGAAACTTTAAAAAAGTGAGAGTTGAAAATGGCGCACAAACGGTGGCATTTTTTCCTGCCTTGGACAGTTATTGTCCTGATTGGTGGTTCTCTGAGTTGGAATACACTCCGCGCAAATGAGCTCTTTGAAACTTCTGTGGGAATTATTTTTGTTACTTGGTTGATTGGCGCGTTGCTCTACGAAATTCAATACGGATAGTGTTTCCAAGCATGCACACTTTAAAACAAAACTCCGCCCTTGTATGTCCACAAGGGCGGTTTACATTATGGAAGAAAATTTACGCTGGGTGCTTCAAACAGTCTTTCAGGGCTTTGCCAGCCTTGAACTTGGGGACGCGGACGGCAGCAATCTGAATTTTCTCGGTTGGATTCTGAGGGTTGACGCCGGTACGTGCGGAACGCTCTTTCGCCATGAACGTGCCAAAACCTGTGAGGGTAACCTCTTCATTCGCTTGGAGCGTTTCCATAACGGTTTTCTGAAAACCTTCCAGCACATCCTCCACCTGCTTCTTGGGCTGGTTGAGCTTTTCGGCTAAACGATCAATGAGTTCTGCTTTGTTCATACGGCTCACCCCCTTTCGGTTTGGAAGAAGTAGCTGCTCCTATTATACCGTACTTTGGCGGTCAATGCGCTGGATGGCTGTTGCCTTCCCATCAGTCCCAACTTCCACCAAAACGCTGCAGAATTGCACGGGCCCATGCTCAGCAATTTCGTGGGGCGGTTTCCGATTTTCCAAGAAGCGCGGCATAATTGCCTCCCGATCCACGCCAATAATGCCATTCTGCAATCCGCACATACCCAGGTCTGTAACGTAGGCCGTACCACCTGGGAGAATCCGCGCGTCCGCCGTTGGGACATGCGTGTGCGTGCCTACCACCAATGTTGCCCGACCGTCCAAGTACCAACCCATGGCGACTTTTTCACTGGTCGCCTCAGCATGGAGATCCAGAATAACCAGGTCATGCTTTGGGTTTTCAGTCAGCAGTTTTTCCACCGCCACAAACGGTGATGTTGGTTCATGCGCCATGTTCACCTCACCGCTCAAGTTCATAACGAGAACCTCTTTGCCCGCAACGGGAAAAACCTTCGCACCAACCCCAGGGAAGGTGGATGGATAATTCGCCGGCCGCAGTACGTGCGTGTCCGGGTCAGTCAGCAGCGCTGCTGCATCCATTTCTTTGCTCAGGATGTGATTCCCAGACGTGCCAATCATCACCCCTGCAGCCTGCACTTCGGCCCAAGTTTTCTTGGTCACGCCTTTGCCATGCGCCAGATTTTCCACATTAGCCAGAATCACGTCCGGGGAAAACTCCTTTTTGAGCTGTGGCAACAGCTTGGACACGATAGCCCGACCAGGTTTACCCACAACATCGCCTAAAAAAAGAATGCGCATGCACAAACCATACCGTACTTCGTGGGCGTAGGCAATTCCTGCATAAGCTTGACACCCAAATGCTCCTGCCCGTAAGCTGTTCACACAAGGAAAGGAGTAAAAAGTGTTGAAAGCGAAAATGTTCATTGTCCTACTTTTTGGTTGGTTACTAGCATCATGTACGAGTTCGCCCCCATCCACCCTGTCTAGTAAACTTTCCCCGCCACTTGACCAGCTATACCATCTAGCCTGCGAGGTGGATAGTATGGATCAGGCAGAAAGTGAAGCAAGCAGACTTTATTCTGCTTACCACATGCCATTCAGAGTTGGTAACGGAAATGGACCTACCTCTTGGCGAACAAACGTTTGGATCGATCCGATTAACCAAAATATTGCGACATTAACAGCAATTGATTCCGTTATTGCAACTGTTGCTACTGATGTTCGGAAAGATGGCGGTCGATGCTCAATAACCATCGATATGTGTGATTTGCGTGTCCTGCAACAGTGCTGGGCCGTGCGGGCCATATGGTTGCCTGGTCGGGGCTAGAACTCCATAATCCCATAAATGCAAAAATACCAGCGGTAGTAAAACCGCTGGTTTTCTTTTGCTTCGGGTAATTACCTGGCGTACTCGATAACGCGTCGCTCGCGGATTACCGTCACCTTAATTTCTCCCGGGTACTGCAGCTCTTTTTCAATGCCGTTGGCAATTTCCCGGGCAAGCTTGATGGCGCCAAAGTCGTCCAACTTCTCTGGGGTGACGAACACCCGAATTTCTCGGCCTGCTTGAATGGCGTACGCCTTGTCCACCCCTTCAAACCCGCCGGCCAAACGTTCCAAATCTTCCAGGCGCTGGATGTACTGCTCAATGCTGTCTTTGCGCGCGCCTGGGCGTGAACCGGAAATTGCATCCGCAGCTTTCACAATTGCACCTTCCAGTGTCTTGGGACTGTCCTCATGATGGGAAATGCACTGGTAGGCAACTTCCTCTGGCATGCGGAACTTCCGGCGCAGAATGTCGTAGCCAATTTCCGGATGCGTCCCTTGGATGTCATGATCCAATGCTTTGCCAATGTCGTGAAGCAAACCACCTTTCTTACACACGCTCACGTTGGCATTCAGCTCTTCGGCCAGCAGCCCAGCCACAATGGCGACTTCCACCGAGTGGCGGAGTACATTCTGGCCGTAGCTGGTGCGGTACTTCAAGCGACCAACCAGCTGCAAGAGTTTGGGGTCCAAACCTGCAACCCCTACTTCGTATGCCGCTTCTTCACCCGCCTTCTTCATTTCTTGGGAAATATCTTTCTTGGCTTGCGCAACAGCCTCTTCAATGCGTCCGGGGTGAATGCGGCCATCGGACATGAGTTTTTCCAACGCACGTTTGGCCACTTGGCGACGGGTGGGCGAGAAGCCAGATACCACAACCGAGTCGGGAGATTCATCCACCAGAATTTCTACGCCAGTCTGCAGTTCCAGGGATTTAATATTGCGACCTTCCTTGCCAATGATGCGGCCTTTCATTTCCTCGTTGGGCAAAGCCACCAGCGTAGTAGTGGTTTCCGCGGTGTGGGGTGAAGCCACGCGCTGAATTGCCAGGCTAATGAGATTTTTCGCTTGCTGGTCAATGGCTTCGGCGGCTTGCTCTTGGTGCTTCTTCAAACGGTCAGCTAATTCATCCTTCATATCCCGCTCCGTGGCATCCAGCAACACCCGCTTCGCCTCGTCTTTACTCAGGGCGGCAATTTTCTCTAACTTCGCCACCTGCTGCTCACGAATGGTCGAAAGTTCTTTATGCACGTTTTCCAAACGGTTTTCCTTTTCTACCAATTGCTTCTGGCTCTTCTCGATTTGCATTAACTTTTGATCGAACGTGCTCTCACGCGTTTCTAAACGCTGCTGCTGTGCCTGAATCTCCCGGCGACGTTGGTCTTCGTCCCGTTTTGCATCTTCAATAATCTTCATGCCTTTTTCCTTGGCCTTGAAGAGAATTTCTTTTTCTTGCTGTCGTGCTTCTTCTTCCGCTTTCTGCAAGCGGGCTTCTGCGGTTTCTACTTGCTTGGAAGCCCAAACTTTACGAGCGAAGTAACCCACGAGCATGCCGCCGAAGGTGCCAATTGGTAAAAGGAGTACCCAAAACCAGGTGCTGAAGTTGTCGAAGGACATAGAAGTATGGAGGTAAGGTTGGTCATAGAGTGCTCTGCGTGCACGAAATGCGTGCAGGAACTGAGCTTTCCTACCTTAGCACAGAGGTTTTTGGGACGCAAAGGTCGCTTGGAGAATGCATCATCGCCCCACATTATCACGCATTGCACAAGGATGGCCTGAACTGAAGACTTTCTTGGTTACTTTCGCTTTTGCTGACTGCAGGTAGGGGCGGGACCCCCTCCAAAAATGTAATTAATGAGGTACACCGCATCGCCAATATCCGTTTGGCCATCGTTATTTGGGTCACCGGAAACCGGGGTGGTGCCATTGGCGAAGATATAGTTAATAATATTCACCGCGTCTCCAATAGAAATTTTGCCATCTCCATCTGCATCACCACAGAGCATTGGGCCATTGAGCCAAATGGGATTACTAAAACTTCGATGACCAAGGGTCGTACGTGCCTCTACCCACACGGCAAAAGGTGGAGCAACGTTAAGATCGGCGAGTGTCCGCGTGAACGTTTGATCCAGGCCGGTGAGCGGTACAACCTGATGCGCCTCCGTACCAGGGGAAAGGACGTGTAGGGTAAGGGTGCTGAGGTTCCCAAACTCTACGCTGGAAAGCGAGCGTACGTGTACATTTGCGGTTGGCTGAAAAGTAATTCGATCCCCCACCTGCGCGAGTGTTGTACTCCCAAGACGAATTTCGGGTATAACCAGCGGACCATCAGAAACGATGCCTCGACCATTGCGTAAGGCGTCCATAATCCCGGTTTGCGTCAGACCACCAGGCAATGGAACAACCGTGTGCACTTTTCCGGAAGCCGTCTCATTCGCCGCCACGTCAAAGGCGCCATTTGCGTTGAAGACTTTGTAATTTGCATCACCATGCGCGTCCGAACCGCCCAGCAGAGAAATGTTGCGAAAAATATTTGCGCGGACCAAAGCATTGTACCGAACAATGCCGCGCTGCCATTCCGCGTCCCAGTTGGTATTTGCCGTCCAAGGAAACGGGCTCATGTTGTCTGTGGTCACATTACTATTCGTGACGGAGGTTGGCCGCTCGTTGAAAATCTCCAGACCCACAAAAACCGGGAAGCTGAGCGCGGTGGTGTAATTCGCGTTTGACCACGGTGGTAAGAAGCCAAAGACGTCGATGGGCAACGAATCGCTCTCCGGATGTGAGGCATACGCCACGCCGTTCGCGTCGGTAATATCCGTTAGGACGGCGGACAGCGTGCGGGGTTGGTTTGCCGTGACGTTGAAGCTTGGTACTATATCCGGCCCCGCGATCCACTTGTTCAACCCTAAACCCAAAACATGAATACGATCATCCACCGATTCGTTCGTCTCATTCGTATCTACGGAAAATTCCAAGCCGGGAATGAGGCGGAACGTTGCATTGGACGCTGCCAGGCTGCGTGCAACGAGCTGATCCCATTCGGTGGCGGTCACATCGTAGGAATGCTCCGTGAGCGTGGTCCACTGCATGCCAATTGCCTGCGACGCTTCCACATTGAAATCAAAATTTCCGCCATACTCAAAGGCGTTATCCGTAAACTCGCTGTGGAAATGTGTATCGCCCCGGTACCAACCAGGCAGCGATGGCCAGGGACTAGCAATCTTCACCTGCAAGTGCTGGCTGTAGGTATGCCAGATGAGTTGATCGCGGAAGCGAATGTCCACCCGCAGCGGCAAGGTCTGGCCAGGCGTTAGACCAACCTCGGTAGGCGTCAGTTCGCGTACGCGAATCCCCCAGAATGATGCATTCACAACCAGATCTGGGTTGGGGTCGTACCGAATAATTTCGGTGTTCGTATCGGTCCGCGTGTAGCTAATGTAATCCAGCAGCGCGCTGTCTGATTGCGCATCTTTAATGAAGGTGATGACAGGAATGTCAGCATTGGCACCTAGCCGGTGGACCCACGGCGCATCCGAGACAAAATCTTTGGCAGGGGTGTTTGCGTACTTTGGGTCTGGCTGCGTGGCCGAAATGACTTCAACGGAAACTGCAGCTTGGGCCGGCGCGGCAAAAATGAGGCACGACAAAAGAATGCCAAGCGCTCCTCCCAGGAAGAGCAGCGTGGAATGTATGCGTCGCATCAACTTGCCTTGGAAATTATTTTGTCCACGATGCCGTACTTTTTGGCATCCTCAGCAGACATGTACTTATCCCGGTCTGAATCTTCCTCAATTTTCTTAACGGACTGGCCAGTGTGCTTGGCCAAAATTTGGTTCAGCCGGTCTTTAATCTTCAAGATATGCTCCGCGCGGATTTTAATATCTGAGGCCTGACCTTCCGTCCCACCCATAACTTGGTGAATGAGGATTTCTGCATTCGGTAAAGTGAAGCGCTTTCCCTTCGCGCCACCGGCCAGGAGCACCGCCCCCATGCTGGCAGCCATCCCCACGCAAATGGTGCTCACGTCCGGTTTCACGTACTGCATGGTGTCATAAATCGCCATGCCAGCCGTGACCGAACCGCCGGGGGTGTTCAGGTAAATTTTAATATCCTTGTCTCGGTCTTGGTTTTCCAAGAGCAGTAACTGCGCAATGACTGTGTTGGCAACGCCATCGTCAATGGCATCACCTAGGAAGATGATACGGTCTTTGAGCAGGCGAGAGTAGATGTCGTATGCACGCTCACCAAAGTTGGATTTTTCAATGACGGTTGGGACTAGGTACATGGTTGGAGGGGTAAAGGGTTTGGGTGTGGAAGCGAGTATGGATGGAGGGGTTGGTTGAGGGGAAGAGAAGGCAGAAGCACGATCTACGTCTTGAAGGTATACTGCGGTTTGGGGGAAAAGTCAACCCGGTTACGAATTACGAAAAGGGATACGAATGAAGATGGAGAGGGATAGGAATACGGTACACAAGATTGCAGAACGTCTCCCTCGCCCTTTGAGGGAGAGGGAACAAGGGAGAGGGAAAGAGGTTTTGTTGAAGCGCCAGGTGGAGTTGGAAGGTTGGGTGTGTTTTTCGAAAATGTATCACCCTCCTTCCCAACCCAACGTCCTAACGAGCATCCAAACCCTTGCTCTACCACAAACCCTCACAAAACCCTTGGCGAAGCGGATTAAAAGGGCTACTTTTAGCTCTACCATTTTTTTAGTACACTAGAAGCTCATAGCAAAACGTTTTCGTAGGAGGAAAAATGCCCTTTGTAAAGAAACTTGCCTTTGCTGCGAAAAAAGCAAATGGTGAGCCAGAGCTGATTGCTCCAACTATCCTGCAGGCCATGTTTACCTTTGGCATTTCCCTGGAACGGGATGAACATGTTGCGTGCGCAATCCAGGCGGGAATATTGGCCGAGCGGCACAAAGACGTGCCTCACGAAGAACTGCCTGCAGTGCTGCAGCATGAAATTGACCCTCGGAATTTCCTTGAGCGTTTCCAGGGAGATCCCCAAACCAGATAACTCCAGGAGGAGAAGTGCCAGAAACAAAAGATGGAACAGACCAAACGGAACAAGGCCATCCCAAACAGCATCTGAGCTACATGAACGATGTAGCGAAAAACGGAAAGGTTCGTCCGCTCCCGCCAGCGCTCATTCGGAAGACACGGCTTGGTGCACAGCAGCCCCCATGCCGACTCATCCAGCAAGAAATTCTGGATTGGGAAGCAATCCGTGCTGCCTCTTCCGAACCAGAGGCGCCAAAAAAATAGCCCGCATCCACAGGACACCCCAAGGTGTCCTTTTTTTATACCTTTTCCCACTTCACTCCTGAGGCAAAGACATTCAGCTCCTCCATCCACTGTGCTTCTGTTGCGCGTATAGTAGCACGACGCTTTTGTTTGATATCCAGCGCATGAAAATCTTCGAGAAAAGCCTTTAACCGCCGTGCCATGTACTTGTCTTTCCAATCAACTTTTATTTCCAGCGCTGGCTCATGGTCTAGCGTACGAAGAAATTCTGGAAAATCATACCCTGGAATACTCAAAAATTCCTCGCTTATATCACGATAGTGTACCTCCCGCTCTTGCTTTCCTGGTTCGCGTTCCATGGATAAAGTATTCCATACCAGGCCACGCCCGTGCAAGGAAAAAGGAGTGCCCTGTTGGTACTCCTGTATAGTTTAGTAGAGCGGTTTTGGATCTTCAGGGAAAGGGCCATCCAGTTTCATCGGACTACCTTGCATGGGTTTCCCGCAGTTGGGACAAGTGGGAGCCTGACCAAGAGGGACACCAGTTCTCTCATCAGCATGATCTGATATTGGGTTCGCGCCACAGCTGCAGGTCCAATAGTAGTTGTGAGCAGGGTACATGGGTTTTACCTCCTACCATGTTTTTTTGTAACGCCAGTATGTTCCAGTCAGCCTGACGGTGTCAAATGCAACCCAAACATCACCAAGAATTCCTGGGGTGTACATTCTTCCGCTCCGCTGTCTCTTACGTATTTGGTTGCACTCGCCAGCCATCCGGCGTTTGTACCAGATGACCCGGCACGGCAAAGCCCGCGGCTTTTTTGTGACCACCACCGCCAAAGTGCTTCTTGGCATACTCGGCCACGTCCACATCAGCCTGCGTCGTACGTAAACTCCCTTTCACCACACCCTCACGCTCTTTCAGCACCATCACCATTCTGGCGTCTTGCAGGGCGTTGAGAAAATTTGCTACACCTTCCATATCTTCTTCCACTGCACCACACGCATCCAAATCAGCCTGGGTGATGACTGTACTCACCAGCCCATCCGCATGCTGTGTCAGCCGGTCCAAGGCAATGCCCCAGAGCTTCAGGGTGTTCACGGACTTATTCCGCACAGTGTTTTCTGTAATTGTGCGGAACTTAGCGCCACGCCGCATGAGGGTACCAGCAATTTCCACCGCATCAGTGGTGGTGCCCAGATTGCTGAAACCACCCGTGTCTGTGAGAATGCCGGTGAGCAAGCAGGTAGCAATTTCTTGGCTAATGTGAATGCGATGGTGATCCAAAAATTTATACACCAATTCAGAACAGGACGACGCAGTGGGTTCCACAATATTCATATCCCCAAAGTGCGGGTTGGTACCGTGGTGGTCAATGTTGATAATCGTCGGACTCCCTTTTAGTTTTGCAACTAAAGAAGTCGCGCCGGCATAATCCAGGCTGGAAGAGTCCAGGGCCACCACAACGTTGAATGGGATGTGGGCAATTTCCTCTTCGGTGCTCTTCACATGCTCCCACAAGGGCAAGAACTGGTAGTGTGACGGCACCGGATGCGCGCAAAAAATATGGAAATGCTTGCCTTGATCCCGCAACCAGTTAGCCATGGCCAAATTCGCGCCCAGGGTATCCCCGTCCGGTTTCTGGTGGGCAATGAGGAGCACCTCTTTGGCTTCGGTAATGGCGCGGTGAATTGCGCGGTAGCTGGCAGTGTGGTCGGTCATAAAGTTAGCTACTGTACCCTACCAATGCGTATGCGTCAAGGGCCGCCCACACTCCACCCATATTATTAGCTTGCTTCAGTGCTTTCCGGCTTCACCAATTCCAATTTCCAAAAAGTTGGCGTGGTTGGCATTACCCGCGATGCATTTTCACCAAACTTTTCGGCTGCTGTGTCGGCATCAATAAAATATCCTTCTTCATGTGCAAGCTCTAACCCGGCTTGTGCAATGGCCTGCTGCATATTTTCCCGGGTATGTACCACCAAGCCAATCTGCTTTTCACCCCCACCAGCATTTTTCACTTTCCCGCTTAATCGGAATCCCTCCTTTTCTTCCAGTGCCTTGTAGGCGGCAATAGCATCGTCAGGATATTCCATGAAGTCTAATTTCCAATCTGACTCCAGCATATCCGGATGCATGGTAAGAAACACTGCCTTGCCGCCAGGTTTGAGAACCCGGGCAGTTTCCTGAAGTACTTTCTGCACTTGTGGAAGCTCCAAATTGTGCAGCACCATAAAAGACGTGGCAACGTCAAAAGATTTTTCTTGTATGGGCATGTTTGTGGCATCACCATTGATGAACATCAGCTGCTTCAGTGCCTCATACTTCTTACTCGCTGGTTCACCTTTTTCATCATCAGCAATGCCCAGCATAGATTTGCTGTACTCCAGGCCAACCACGGTTCCATCTTTTCCTACCATCTCTGCCATTCGGGCAGATGGGTACCCTGCGCCAGAGCCAATATCCAGGACTTTATCTCCGGGCTTAATCACTTCATCTCGGAGGTATTGAAGCATTGGATCCCTGCCCCAGATCCCGGAAGCATGCTCCATGGTCTTCTCTTCATTCCACTCTGGTGCGTTTTCTGGGTTGTACAGTTCTTGGAAATTTTCAGTCATAGAAGTACATCACGTAAGGGTACGATCTGCACGCCGACATAGTTCTTCAAGTATTGCAAGAATATGGCTTTCTGCTCAGCGCTTGAAACGGTCTCGGTTGCATCCTCAATGACGTAGGAACGATAGCCGCGGACGATTGCACCAATTGCCGTGTGGAACACGCAAACATCGGTATTAATGCCACAAAAATACACGTCGGTAATTTCTTGCTTCACAAGCGTGTCTTCCAAAGCAGATTGGTAGAAACCATCGAAATACAGTTTGACCAAGCGTGCATCAGAAGCAGCCGGTTGCAGCCCGAAAAGTGCATGCCCCCAGGTGCCAACGATTGCTGCATTGCTGTACGCACTATTCTTCCTCCCCTCCTGAAAAGACGCTTTGTAATTTTTCAGGCTGTAGTCTGACTGCAGAAAAAGCACAGGATCTGAACGCTTGTGCCAGGCATCAAGCAGCTGCTGAATTTTTGGCAGTAGTGCCTGCGCTTTCAGTAGCTTGTCATTGCCCAGCTGCTTGGCTACCTTCCCGTCAGGGCTGACAAAGTCATTTTGGTAGTCAACGACACAGAGTAGCTTTTTCATATTGTGAAGTATACGCCTACGGCTTGAAGTGAACGAGTGTCTATACTCTGAAAAAGTACCTTACGTGGACTGCAGCGCAGGCTGCGAAGCTGCGGGCAAAGTCTTCCACAGGGCTTCAAACAGCATGCGGTGCATGGAAACCAGTTCTTTACTCTCCATTTCCACGGCCACGGGGTTTTTGGTGTACTCCACAAAAATGACACTCTTCAGCAAAATGTAAATTCCCGCCTTGCTCCGCTGTTCGTAAAAGTTGTCCAAAATCCGGATTTCTGAATTAATCTCCTTTTCCTCTTTTTGCTTTTGCCGGGTATCTTCACTGGCTTCCAGAATTAACCGCGAGTGCATGCCAAACGCTGCTCGGCGCTTCACAAAATTGGTAAACCACTCCCGATCACGGCTAAGGAAAGCGGATTCGGAAGCAATGACTTGGTAGTCTTTCAGCCCCTTCTTCCGCTGGAGCAAAATCCCCTCGTACATACCCTTAATTGCCTGCAACCCGTCGTAGTACCGCACCCGCGGCCGGTTCTTCGCCCCCCGGAACAGCGCCGCCAAATCCGGTTGCGCGGCTTTCATGGTGCGGTAGGCTGCTTCGCTTTGTTCCACCAACTTGTCAGGGTCTTCTGCTGCATACTCACGCACTTTGCGGTCGTCCAGGGTAAGAATGAGCTTCTTCTGCACCAGCGTATCCAGAATGCTGTACGTGGTGGAACGTGGTAACCCAGCATTTCTTGCAACTTCCTGACCTTTCGCCCTCCCTAAAGCAAGAGCAGCAAGGTATACCCCAGCCTCCTTTTCATTGAGTCCAAAGTGCGTTAATGCCTCTTGAATGTTCATTTGACGAAGATTATGACAAATACTATATCACAATTTTAGCTTATTTTAGCCATTTTGTCAATTCCACTTTAATATTTTGCTTAAAGCATTGACAATATCTAAACTCTTCTTTATACTTCTTTGTTAAAAATGAAATAAAAGAAAAAACATTGTGAAAGGATGGCATAGTACAACAATGCGCAAAAAAGTAATCGTCATTTCAAAATCGAGACGAGTAAGAAAACCAACCTTCCGTTTTGGCACGTATGGTGTCGAATTCACTGGCCTAACAGATGTTACTGAACCAGAACACTCAATCACAGCGTATATTGATTCAGTTCGGCTGATAGTCAATATGAATCGTTCCATTGGTCAATACATCGCTGCCGGGAAATATGGTAATGTCGATCCGGAAATACATGAAGTGAACTTTCCACGAACCGGCGGTGGCACGCACTCCATTACATTGAAGCTAGTACAGTTTGACACCGAATGTGGTGATGCTGATGATGTGAGATGGTTACTGGAGAAATGTGGGTATCGTCCAGCAAACCTCCAAGAACTCCTTGCTTTTGGAGAGCAGCGAAAAATTCTGTGTGAACGACCAATTTTTGCTCTCAATTCTGTCAGCATTTCACCAGGAAAAATTGTACCTTACATTCGTTTGATACATCAGAAGCCCTGGTTGTGTAGCCTTTACTTAAACGCGGTCCATTGTCACGAATGTGTATTTGCTGCAGTGCCAAACTCTAGAAAATAATAATTCACCCCCATGTTTGTCGATCACTTATCAAAACATGGGGACTTCTCCCAGAACGCAAATAAAATTGTTGGTTGGGAGAAGGATAAAAAACCAAAAACGAGAGGATTGAAAAATGGATAACACGCAGAAACCGTACGAAGAGCAGACTGACTTCTGGAAATCCCGCCTGGGTTGGACCGTCATGGGTGACTGGCTGGGTCGCGTTCCGGCAGTGGAGCTGCTCAACCCACAGCCTGGTGAGCTCATTCTTGACGCGGGCTGTGGTGAAGGTCTGCTGACCCGGGTCATCGCTGATAGTGGCGCATGCGTGGTTGGCATTGATCGGAGCGAAAAAATGTTAGCCCGAGCAAGGCAACGAGAACAAGCTGACCCAAAAGTGGAGGGCTACTGCATGGGAGACATTACCCAAAGTCTCTTTCCCTACGTTCATGATGCTGACGCAGTTTTCTGCGCAGCAGTACTTATTCACGACAGCCCCAAGGAGTGTGCAGCATTTTTTCTGAATGCCTCACACGTCCTCAGGCCAGGTGGACGGCTAGTGGTGAGTATCATGCACCCATTCTTGTACCAATCCACATCGCCAACCCGTACCGGCCATGCAAAATGGGTACAGTACAAACCAGTAGAGCCAAACGTTCCGCTTACACGGTCGCAGAAGTTCGAGGAGCGCTACATGAATATCCACGGCGATGTCTTCGTCTCAGAAGTGTGGTACCACCCGGAGGATCTATTCCCACGTCTGCTGCGCGAAGCAGGATTGGAAGTTATCCGCCGGCAAGACACGTACGTCCGGCCAGAGCACATTGCCAAAAGCGCGCTGTGGGCAGGGAGTCCGTGGGGGCACCCAGCCTTCATACAGTTCGTTGCGAAGAAACCGTAGATTGCACTTTTCTAAAAAGGCGCCCGGACAACCGAGTGCTTTTTTATTTCTTCCGCTCAAGCAGTTGCTGGACATACTCATTCACATTCATACGCCGCTCACCGGCAAGAATGTATGCCAGAAAATTTTTGAGGACATCTGCCACCTCCTCACTTTCCAAAGTCAGCAGCGTTTCCTTCTTCATATTTATGACGTAGAGCGTGGAACGGAAAATGAGCACATCAATATCCGGACGAAGAAAACGGCTGGGAACCAACGAGGTAATCAATGGGCGTCCTTGGTGTGAGGCCAACGCTTTTTTATCGAGGGTGTGAAATAGCGCAAGCAGCTCTGTGCTCCCAATCCCTTCCAGGATAATTCTTCGCTTCTTTATCTGCGCATGAAACTTCTGGAAGAATTCCGGTGAAAGATTTTGCAGCGCGATTTTGGCGGATTGTGTTCCCTGGATAAAGTAAATTCTTTCCCCAACATGTGCCCGCAGCAATGCTGTGTAGGTTGTTTGAATGTTGTGCAGACCCTGAGAATACTGCACAACGTTATCTCCCAGGACAACCCGCTCGCCCAGGTTCTTTGCATGGGAAAATAGTTGCAGCCCAATTTGGAGCTGGTTGGTTATCACTGCTGAATCCGCAAGGCTCCATTCTCCATGCTTTCCGACCCTCACTCGGTGTAATAAGCCACGTCGTTCCAAGTTCTTGAGGAGAAAATGTGTCGTTGTTCGTGGTATCGCAATCTCCCGGGCTAATGCTGAGACCGTCATTGAAGCGTGTACCTGCAGTTGCAGAATAATCTTTTGCTCAACTGCTGAGAGGTTGAGGAGCTGAAAAAATTTTGTAGGCATGGGTGGCATAACCTTATGATATTAAGTGACAAGAATATTGTCAATTATTTATGCTGATTCTCCGCTAACCTTAGGGGTAAATATTCGTAACGCTTCTCACGTCTGGCGCTCTGCTTCCGCTGTTCATAGAGTAGAGACGAACAGGTTCTTTTTTTACATCAACACAATCGGAGGAATAATGCATGAGTCATTAAAATTTAGCTGTGTCATTGGCAGCTGCCTGGAGATTGCAGAAACTCCAGATGGCGGGAAAGCGCTACGACAGTCAAGTGAACCCGAAAAAGTTATTGTGCTCTCGGCTGAAGAATGGAGGGAGGTGAAAAGGAGGATTCAAACAGGAGAATTAGCTTAAATACAAAAACAACATCGAAAGGAGCTCTACGTGGTTATGTTTTATTCATTAAGCCCTGAACAACAAGAAGAAGTCGAGAGAGAAAATTTTAGAATACTCAAGGAAATACTGACGACGAGATCTAACTTCTTAGTTGCTGTACATGAAAAAGCTGAGAATCCAGACTTTGTCAGGGCTATTCAGCCGTATGAAATCCCTGCCCTACGAGCATTGCTGCAGAAGTACGAAAAAAGACTCCAAGAATGCGGTGCACCTCTTGAAGGAGCACTTGTCCAACGGGCGAAGGACGCGTTGGATCGGAGAGATCTGCAGGCACCAATCCTTCAGCGCTACATCGGGTGGTTAAAAACCGACTAATCGAAGAACCTTCCAAAAAGCGCCCGGACAACCTGGCGCTTTTTACTTACAAACAATTTTATTGACACAATGTTTGTGGGTGGTAAAGTAGCAGTGAAAAAACAAAAGTAACGAGGAGGTCATATATGCCAGCAAACAGGTGCAGTAGACTTGTTTGGCACCTTGGTTCATGCGTAGCTCTACTCTACTCAAAATCCACACCACCGGATTTCGAGAGTGTCATTCAAGAGGTCAGGCGAGTAACTGGCAAGAAACACGTAGATTGGCATTCTTGGGGTGGGCATGCGCGAGTGCTCGCCATAGGTGACCGAGAAAAAGTGCAAGATGCTTTATCGGCCATGCTACCCTCAGAATCCTTCGGAGTAAAAGACTTCACGTAAGTGCTCGCAAAAAAATAGCTCTAAGCGCCCGGACAACCTGGCGCTTTTTTTTATTTGACAAACCATTCCCCAGCAATCTAGGATAGCTCTAAACATACTGAACGTTCACAAACTGAAAGTTGAGGACACAATGCCGGACAATGATGCAAATGAAGTCTTCCGCGCCATGGTATACGAGGTGCGAGAATTCTTTCGCGAGGCAATACGACGACGAATGCGTGATCCAGAGAGGGTCAAAGCACTACCACACCCCCTGGAGCCAGGCGTCTGGTACTACCATCACCAGAAGTACTTCTTCCCGCCCGAACCAAGAAGCTTTGAGATGTGGGACACATTTTCCCGGAATGAGGTCTCAGGAAATGTCACCGGCACCATGACCATTTACGTGGACGGCACGCCGGTCTGGACTATGCACTACCAGGGCACGTTCCCCAGTCAATTACAGGCCGTGGTGGACTTTGAGCTGTTGGATGTACTGCAAAGAGAGCCGATGCGCAGATCCATCGGGATTATGGGTGGTGGTGGCCTGCCATGCGTGTACATTCAATCGAAAAATACGGGGGACTTTCTGGATTTTACCGGACGGAGGGAGTTCTTCAATACTCTGGATGAAGAGACGTACACTCCTATTGGCTGCTTGGAATTCCGTTCCTGGAGCTTGGTCCATGAGCAAGAACTTCCAAAGCCTGTACCAAGATTTAATGCACATGCAGTAAACGCATGAGTAAACGAGTGAGCAAAGCCTAGGGAACACCTTAGGCTTTTTTGACAAGCATTCGCCTTTTTCCTTTCAAAAAAATAAGTTTACTTTTCCGGTTGGACTTCTTCCTCCGGCGGCAACGTCTTCTTCACCTCATCCAGCAATGCTTCCATGTGCGCGGCATTTTGGCCCCGGATATCCAGACGGAAGTGGAGCGACGGAATGCGCGCCAAGGTAAGCCGCTTCATGAGCTCGTGCTGCAGAAAGGGCAGGCGCTTTTGCAAGAGATTGAGCACACCATTCCCATACTCCTCTGGCATCACGGACAGGAACACGCTGCAGTGCCGAATGTCACCCGTGGTTTCCACGCGGGTAATACTCACTAACGTCCCTGCGGCAAAGTTGATTTCGGTTAAAAAAAGTTCGCCCAGTTTTTGCTGGAGCAGTGCATTGAGTTGGTTCACGCGCTTGGAGGGCATGGTTGCAGGGGTAGAAGGTTTGGGTTTGGATTATTGTATGGGTAGATGGTGGACGGTTTTGGTAACGGGTATTCATTCGCCTTTGCCTTCAATCTATACCGCTATCGAAAACCAAACCTTCTATCTGTTCGCTATTCAAGTTTCCTCGCTACCTGCTTCTCTTCCGTGAACAGCAAGGTGTCCCCTTCCACAATCCCGGCCAGGCCGCTGAGTTTCAGACCGCACTCCAGGTTGGTGGCGACCTCACCCACGTTCTGCTTGTTCTGCTGCAGCTGATCCAGGGATACAGCGCCCAGCACTTTCCCACTGCGGAAGACTTTGACCCGTGCCTTTGCTTTGGCCACACCTTCCGTGACCTTGGCGCCGGCAATGGTCACCTTCCCTTCCTGGCGGAAAATCTTGAGCACCCGAGCTTGGCCAATGGGCTCTTCCACAATTTCCACTCCAAGTTTGGCAGCCAGGCCGTCCCGAATTTCATCCAGCAGCTGGTAGATGACGGTAAAGGTTTTCACGGGTACGCGCGCATTGCTCACAGCTTTCTGGCCAACGTCCACGTTGAACCCCAGGAGCCAGGCATCAGCTTGTTCGGCGCGCATCACATCCGCATCGGTAATATCGCCCAAACCTTGGCCCACAATCACGGGCTGCACATCTGGGTAGGCAAAGCCTTTCATGCTTTCCACAATTGCCTCCAAAGAACCCACCTTGTCTGCTTTCAGGAAGAGTGGAAGCTTCTTCACGTCCTTGGTGTCCACGCTGCCGCCAATCACCGACGCAGTTTGCGAGGCTTCCCGAGCTTTCACCTGCATCAAGCGCAGCGTGGCTTCTTGCTGCTTCATGAGTTTTCTGGCTGCCCGTTCATCTTCCGGCGCTTCCACCACATCACCAACGGACGGCGCGGCTTTGAGTCCCAGGATGACCACCGGCATGGACGGACCTGCGGCGTCGACAATCTTCCCATTCCAATCTTTCAAACTCCGAATTTTCCCCACCACTGGGCCAGCCACAATGAAATCCCCACGGCGCAGGGTACCGTTCTGCACAATCATGGTGGCCACTGGGCCTTCACCTTGGTCCACGTGGGATTCAATAATAGTTCCAACCAATTTCCCATCCGGGTTTGCCAGGAGCGTGTCCTTTTCCAAATCCGCAACCAGTAGAACAGATTCCAAAAGTTCAGGAATGCCTTTCCCGGTTTTCGCGGAGACCGCTTGGGTTATGACTTTTCCACCCCAGTCCTCCGGTTGGAGGTTGATTGACGCTAAATCCGTTTTCACTTTGTCCACGCTCGTACCGTCTTTATCAATCTTCGTAATCGCCACCACAAATGGGAGCTTGTTCCGTTCCACAATGCTCAGCACTTCCCGAGTCTGAGGTTTCATCCCATCATCGGCAGCAATGACCACAATGGCCACGTCCGCCACGTTCGCGCCGCGGGAACGCATGGCCGTAAACGCTTCGTGCCCCGGCGTATCAATGAAGGTAATCCCTCGGTCGTTCAACGTCACTTGGTAGGCGCCAATGTGCTGGGTAATACCACCGTGCTCTTTGCCGGCGACGTTGGCCGTTCGGATCGCGTCCAGCAAACTGGTTTTCCCATGGTCAACATGGCCCATGACCACCACGACCGGTGGGCGCACCGTGGTTCGCTTTTCATCCGCCGCAATGAGCGTCCCAACTTTATCCGCCATGGCAGTTTCCCGCTCGGCCGTGGTTTGCTCTTGCTGCCGCTGCACTTCCGCACCAAAATCTGCTCCCACAATGGAGGCGGTATCAAAATCAATTTCCTCATTCAGCGCGGCCAGGATTCCATTTTTCATCAGGTGAGAAATAACCAGTGAAGCTGGCTTGTTCAGACGCGCGGCAAACTCCCGAACCGTAATGCGAGATGGAATGGCAATGCGGCCAACCGGTGCAGCCTTTTCTGCTACTTCAATAACGTCCTCTTCCTTCTCCGGGGCAAAGAGTTCAGGCTCAGTCTTATGCTTCCCAATAATTTTTGTTGCTACCACGTCGGAAACCTTGTGCGCCTTGGAACCAATACCAAAACCCAACTTCGGCAAGGCATGGCGAAGGTCTTGGACAGGAATGCGGAGGCGGCGGGCGAGTTCGGTAACATTCATAGGAGTGCCATGATTCTACAAAAAAAGCGCCTTTCCGTCAATGGAGAGGCGCTTCGAGGAACTAGACTATGGAGATTGGTCCAGAACAGCATTTTTGAGAGACCGTTTTTGGGTGTACCTCTTGCTGATGTTTTTCGAAAGGTCCAGCAATGTAGCGCTTACAGGCGTTACAAAATTGACAATTGCACCCGCAACTATCGCTTGCCGTCATATGACATTCACATTTGCAGTAACTCCAGTCTGGGGGACAATAATCACTGAGAGCCATTTTTTCTCCTTTCCGTGTTTGCTTTCCTCTTGTTTGCAGTCTAAAGAATTATTGAGAAAAGGCAAGAACAAGCAAGTAACACTTTGTTAATTGGATTTCTTCCAATGATCATCAAAAGCACGCTTGAGGAGTTCAACGATTGCCGGGTTCTCTACCATGACACCCACATTGTCTACAAAAGAAAAAAGGTACGCCCGATCACCAACCAAATACACCCCCGCTTTCGCCGCAGGCATGTTCAGACGCTTGATATCTCGCTGGAGTTGGTTCTCTGGTCCAGTTATCCCAAAATCATCTGGCCCCAGACCAATGAAGAGCTTGGTGTCCACTCCATACTCACTCCGCTTCTTCACAAACGTGTACAGAAAATCACCCAGGGCAGGCTTCATGAAGTTTACGCCGTAGCCCCGAAAGGCTTTTTCGCCATCACGTTGGTAAAAATGGAGAATGCCGTTGAATAATCGTTTCAAACCTTCTTTCCCTTCGTAGTACGTCACCTGCGGGTAAGAAGGTTTGCGACGTTGCTTGGCAAGAATCTTGGGTAGTTCTGCAGCTAACTCGGTCTTGGTTTTTTGCAATTGTAGCTGGTCTTTCTCTAGACGAAGTAGCAACGCGTCTGGATTTGCCACAAACTGCTTCACCCCTTGTTGGTCACTTTGCTCGATAACTTCTTTTTCCAGGAGTTCGGAGAGAAGGCTATAGACAGTCTGCCGGGGGAGCTTCACTCCTTCAGCAATTTCTGACGCACCTGCGGATCCTAAGCCCAAAAGGGCAGAGTACACAGTAATCTGCTTATCCGGCCAACCAAGGGTACGCAATTGGGTTTGCAGCTCAGTCATATTGATGACGAATATTTTCGTCAATAATGTATATATTATATAGAATATTGATAATTTGTCAACATTTCATAAGAAGATTATTGACAAAATGCACTTTCAATAATATACTGCTTGGTTAATAACAAAAAACTTTGAAAACTGAATAAAGGAGGTTGCATGCCAGCACCTATTTTTTTACGAAGAAAATTGTACCAGCTACACCAGTTATATAAGGACCTCTTCCCTCATTACCGCTTCCGTTTCTTTGTTGGCTTTGTCCCAGTATGGTTAGGGGTCATAATTCTGGGGTTCACTATCCACGTTCCTTCGGATCCATGTCATCCAAACGCACTCGGTCCGTATGCGCCTTTGTTTTACATACCTTACTGGACAGCCTTGTACATTTTTACAATGTACGGAGTTGTCCAAATTGGTGGATGGCAGGGTGGCGACAGTTTTTGGGAAGGTTTTGCAAAGAGTTGGAAAGTTCTTGTGGTAACTCCAATCGCTGCATTTGCTTTCAATATCGTGCTTGCTGTTGGACTCACACTGCTTGTCTTAGGGATTGTGTTCGGCATACCCGTACTCATCCTTAGGATATTAGTGAAATAATTTTTTAAAGAAGAGTTATTTCTGAAAGGTAGGAATCTTGCCAAAAGAAGATCAATTTCTAGTGTGGATTATAGGCATAATCGTTACCATCGCAATGATTTGCTTATTGGGTTTTTACTTCCCCGCGTACTATACCCATGAACCGCGATGGTGGTGTGTGATTGGAACATTGACCTACGTAACATTTAGTTTTCGAATCATTACCTTTGTTAGTAGGGAAGTTGATGAGTTTGATGAAGCTCTTTGGGTGCAAAAAGGTGGTGTTATTTTTTGTGTCGAGTGGTTAATGGCCGGAGCGTTGAACATAGTTTTTCAATTTTTTAAACATTTCGCTTCTTAAACTTCATGCATCGAATAGTCATTTTCGTTGGTAATCTTCATAACCCCACTTCTGCACGAGGTGGGGTTTTCTTTACCTACCCCTCACCCTCCAACCATCCCCAGTCCAGCGCGGGCAGGGACACCCGCGCTGGGAACCATAACCAACCCTCTCTCTCCCTCAGAGGGCGAGGGAGACACTCTACAATCTTGAGTCCCGTATTCCCACCCTCCCCATTCGTAATTTCCGGCGGAGCCGGACCCCGCTCCGCGGGGCGTATCCCCATTCGTACATTCGTATTTTCGTAGTATCTTTTCGTAATTCGTAACCCTATTTGACACCTCTCCCCAGCTTCTGTATCATCTACCCCAGTATGCAGACCCGCCACACCGATTATCACTGGCGAGACCACGTACTGGAAAAGAAGAAATTCCGGCTCTGTGCCGGATTTATTGCAAAAGCCCCCGTCAACTGACGGGGTATTTTTTTATACCCCCAAAAAACTGTTCTTGAACAACCGAATACTCAGAAAGGAGTACTACTATGGAATCTTCCACCCAAACCACCCTGCCGTTGGTGACCGCCACGCCTTTTGCCGAACCGAATTTCGACGTCATTCGCTTTGGTGACGCCATGATGCAGGCCTGTGAAGCCCACCTTCGGCGGCTGGGCTTCCTGCGTGTAACTGTCCCCCGCATTGTCCCGGCAGCTGGCGCGTGTGAAAACGTGGACACGCTGTTTGAAATTTTCGTGGGCAATGATCCGCACTGGTTCATTGTGCGCGATGCTGAAGGACAGCCCATGAAGAAGCGAGTGTACTTTGCGCAGACCGGTCAGCTCTACCTGGAATCCTTGCTGGGCAACCCGCAGAACCCCCTCCTGTACTGCGTGGGGCCATCGGCACGCGCAGAACGCGGGGTAGACACCCGGCACCTGACTGAATTCGAGATGGTGGAAATTGAAGGTGCCTTCAGCTTCACCCAGCTGCTGGAGCACATTGAAGGGACAATCACTGCCCTGGTGGATGCAGCAATGGCGATCCCTTCTGCAGAGCGAGCCCAATATGGTCTCCCTGCGGAGTTGACGCACCTGTCCAATCACCCAGCTCGCTTCACCCGACTTCGGTACGAAGAAGCTATCGCTCGAATGAACGTTCCCTGGGGGAATGACTTGTCCTCAACCCAGGAGCAGGAATTGGTAGCGGAATGTGGCGGGCCAATTTTCATTACCCACTTCCCCAACCCGGAACATCCACGCATGAAAGCACTGCTGGCCGCCGATCCCAACGGCAAAGCCATCAAGTTCTTCAACATGCAGCCCGATCCGGAAAATCCGGAGTACGTCCTGAGCGCGGACTGCATTGTGCCCTTTGGCGGTGAGTGCGTGGGTTCGGCCGCCCGGGTGCACCAGGTAGACGTGTTCCAGGAACGTCTCTACAGCTCCCTGATGTTCCAACGCTTACTGGAAAAAGACCCGGATGCCAAACTGGGCTTTGCCTGGTACATTGAAGCGCTCCGGCGCTACCACTCAGTGCCACATGCTGGTTGCGGGTTTGGCATGTCGCGGATATTCCAGTACATTCTGGGCCGGCACGACATTACCAAAGTGGTGCCGTTTCCTTCCAACCACGAACGGGTGTACTAAAAAAACCGCCCTTTGCAAAAAAGAGATGCTCCCAGCATCTCTTTTTTTATGCAAACGATCGCTGCTTCCCTACAATAACTTTTAGCTTTGCAGGAGCAACTTCCACCGTCGCTGGGGTTTTCACAATCGTCTGTCCGGCTTCTTGAATGGGAACACTATCCCCAGGGCAGCGGATGGTCACTTTCTTAAAAGGGAAAACACTGGCTTTGGAAAATGTCCGCTGGCTGAACCGCTGAAAAAAACCACCTTCTACTTTGGGCCGAACCACAACCTCCAAACGCCCATCGCATGGGTCACTGTCATCACCAAAGTTTCGAATGGAAATGGAGGAAGGCGAAGCAGTGGAAACATGAAATTGTCCATCGCACTCTAAGGTGAGTGAAGGTGCATCTGGAATATCTACGCCAAACAGAAAGTACCGGCCATTCACTTTGCCTAAATCCAGCTGCTCCCGAATCCGGGCGGAGAGCGTATCACACGCGGCCACGCCGTCGGGAATACCCAACGCATGCGCGATGTTTGACGGCCCACCAACTGGAATGATGCCAAGCGTTCCACCAAGTGGCGCAATTTCGGTTACAGCTAAACTCACAATTTTGTCGCTACCAATGACCACAATCGTTTCAGCCTTCTGCTTCACAGCATCAGCAATAATTTCGCGAAGACTTTTAAGAATAGTAAGTTTTTCAAAACGGCCGGGCATGTGCAACTCCAAAGTTCGAGCTTCAATTCTTGCAAGCTCCATTTCGTACTTCTTCGCGGCAGCTTCTGCCTCAATGATGTACGTGTACATGCGCTACTTCACTTCCTTGGCACCGCCACCAATGGAACACTTTCCAGAAATGCGGGCACCCTCTTCTACACTCAAGCTTGCTGCTTCAACATTCCCCGTAAGCCGGGCGCTGCTTGTGAGAGTAAATTTGCCCGTTGCCTTCACATTACCAGTGAGATCACCAGCGAGAAAAATATCCACTCCTTCAACATCAGCTTTCACAACCGCAGCCGCACCTATTGCGACGTTGTGTTTGGTTTTCAGGCTGCCCTGCAACTGGCCTTCTACAGACACATTTCCTTCACCAACAAAATGACCTTCGACTTTCACTGAAGGACCAATAATTGTGTCGCCAACTTTACTTGCTGCTGCGTCATTCTTGAACATAGGAATATCGTCAATGTGAAAAGGAAGACACTTTCAAGGTATAGTATTTACTGGGAAAACGAAAGGCTGAGGGCTTTTGGCATTGATGAAAACCAAAACCATCTGTACAATCCCTTACGCATAACCAACGCCTATGGACCAAGCACAATATATCAAAAAGGATTTGAAGAAGCTCTACATTCTTCTCATTCTCATCGCTGTTGCTTTTGGTACAGTCCTCTACTTTGACCATAGAAATGGTTTTGTCGATAGGGTAGCGGCTCGTTTACATAATGCGACTCTAATAAGTAACTAAAATAAGGGATTTTTTGCCCCTGTAGCTCAATGGATTGAGCAATCCCGTCCTAAGGGAGAGATGGGGGTTCGATTCCCTCCGGGGGCACCAGCTCGTTTCGTGCTCAGAGCTGCGCGTATCCGGTTGCTACCGAATCCGCTCCGCCCGTCGCACGAAGCCTCGCTTTACCCCACAGACGCGTGCTCGTCCCCCTCGACTACGCTCGGGAGACTGCGCGCCACATCTGTGGGGACCCCCGAAGATTTTAGTACTCTTAAAGAATAGCTCAAAAGTGGGTGGCCTGGGTCCCTTGACCCAGGCTAAGAGAAGGTGGCTTTGGGTCAGGATAAAGCCAAATTATTGAAATTTAATTGTTCCACGTGGAACAATTAGAAAATAACGCTTACCTAAGCCAAATATGGGCCTGTGGTTCAGTGGTAGAACACGGCATTCGCATTGCTGAGACGGGAGTTCGATTCTCCCCAGGTCCACCACGGGTCAATCCTTGCGTCGGGTTTCGTGTGGCAGAGCAAGTCCACCCCACTACACCCTCCACAAGGTTGCCCCTTTCCCCACGAACGCGTGCTCCCCTTCGGCTGTGCTCAGGGTGCGCGCCACGTTCGCGGGATCCAGGGATTAGTTACAATTGTTCCACGTGGAACAATTATGGTAGGTATGTTAAAGTACGCCCAATATGGGCCTCTAGCTCATCTGGTAGAGCGCTTCCATGGCATGGAAGAGGTAAGGAGTTCGAGTCTCCTGAGGTCCACCAGCCTTCGCCCTCGAGCATTATCGAGGGCGAAGGCTGTCCTCCGACCTACGTCGGCCAGAGCCGACTTCGGTCGGCGTAGGCCGAAGCTTCTGAGCGTAGGAGGACTAATGATCCTCCTCGGGCTTCGGCCGGCAAGCCATTTTTCGAGTCGAGCGCCCTGAGCGACGAGTCAGACGAGGAGTCGAAGGGCAGCTACTCGTTTCGCGCTCCGCCCTGCGTGTAGCCGTTGCTACGACTCCACTCCGGACTCCGCGCGAAGCCTCGCTTTACCCCACAAACGCGTGCTCACCCCGTAGCGGGGTTGCGCGCCACGTTCGCGGGGACCCCAAGATTCAGAGATTTTAATGCAGCACTAATAACTGCCTAATCGAGAATGGTGGTCTTATTGGCTTGTCCCCGATTGAGAAAAAAGATCGTACATGCTAATACACGTGAATGATTTAAATTTGATTGTTCCACGTGGAACAATTGCTTTTTTCTGATATCACCTTTAGGGTGAAAGAAAAGAAACCAACAAAGGAGTTTTACATGAATAATAGACCGTACATTGGTGTAACAGGCATTACATCAAGGCACCAGGCTTTGACCTTGGCTCGACTATTGCCTGAAGTATGTAGCCATGACTTGATGCTTGGTGTGCTTGCATCAAACAAAACCCTGGCTGGTGAGCCAGACCTTTTCCCAAATCAAACACCATCCCGATTGGAAATTGAAAAGATTTTTCCAAAAAGAAAAGGTATTCTGAACCTTCTTCACTACTACACAAGCGACAGCATTGGACTTTTTCACCAAATGGCCTACGCGTATGAGCTGGCAGGGAAAGACTGCGACGGGCTGCAGCTGAATATCGCCTGGCCAGACTCACGGGTACTGCAGAGGTTTCGAAAAGTGTACCCGAAGGCAAGGCTGGTGCTCCAAATTGGGCGCGATGCGCTGCAGGAATTCGATAGGGATATTGATGCGTGTGCAGATGAGACACAGAAGTACGAAGGGATAGCCACTGATATACTTTTTGACCTTAGTGGAGGAGAGGGGAAAGCGATTGACCCCGAACTTGCCTGGAAGTTTACCGAAAAAGCCTTAGGCAATTATGGGATGGGGGTCGCCGGTGGATTAGAGGGAAATAATCTCAGCACGCTCAAGAAGTTGTTTAGAACTTTTGCGGATTGCAGCATTGACGCGCAGGGAAGGCTCCGTGACGCGAATGACCATTTGGATCTTCGTAAAGCAAAAACGTACGTTCAGCAGGCACTCGCATTGCTAGCAACTTAAAGCTCAGTATTTTTTAAAAGACCAGTACATGCCCTGGTCTTTTTTAATACTTTTATTAGTAAAGTATTAAAAGGCATACTTCTTCCTTGAGAAAGTTTTCCAGCGGAGATATGCTAAAGCAAAGTAGCCCTGGGAGGAATAATGCTTCTTACAAAATGTATAAAAAATCCCTTTTCAGAACATGATGGACGACACTACTCTGTTATGAGCCGTCACACTCTTCCCGACGGACAGACCCCAGACCCGGCAATTCCAGTTACTTCCTTGGACGGGCATTGGGTTGAATTGGCACCACCAGCAAAGTTGGTGGGTGCATACTACCGAAGTGAGCTTCGCTGGCACGAGTTTGAACAGCGGTACCTAGCGTATTTGCAAAGCTCTGGACCTGCAAATAAACGAATGGCACAGCTTATTGGATTAGCGCTAGTGGAAAATGTGACGGTCCTATGTGTGGAAGAGTCGGCAACACATTGTCATCGGCGATTACTTGCCGAAGAGTGTAAGCGAAGAAACCCAAGTGTGGAAATACGCATTGCGTAGTGGTAATGCCCTGAGGAGGAAAGTATGGCGAACTGTTTAGACTGCGATGGCGAGCATGTGGCTGATCAGAAAGGCAGCGGCATTTGCAGTCACTGCCACGGAAGCGGCCAGCAACTTGGAGATGCTCATGAAATCATTGGCGACCAAGAACTGGTTCCGTCAGAGAATGGACCTTGTACCTTTTGCCTCGGGACTGGGACGTGCCAAACGTGTAATGGCACCGGAGAGGCGTAACACCTATACTGCCAGTAGAAATGCTGGCAGTTTTTTGTTTGGCTTTGCAGCCATAGTAGCAACGAGGCGTGGCTTTTCTGTCCTCCCTCCCTCTGGGGCGGGCTCTGCCCCGGAGGGAGCCCGGGGTGGAACCTGGGTCGGTCACTCTCCGGGCCGGTGGCCGGCTCGGAAAGTGACCGGTGAGGTAGGCAAGGGTATGGATGCTCGTTAGGGTGTAGGGTTTGGAAGAAAGGGTCTGTCCTTCTGAAGCCCATACCCTAACCTTCCAACCTAACAAGCCTCTACACCCAAACCCTCCCCATCCTCCAATCCATCCCGGGTCGAGCTGCGGGCACAGAGACCCGCACTCGGAGTTACCCCCGTCCTCTCCCCATTTGTATATTCGTATATTTCCGGCGAAGCCGGACCCCGCTCCGCGGGGCGTATCTCCTTTATTTCGTAATTCGTATATTCGTATCTTTTTTCGTATTTCGTAATGATCCAAACTCAAGCTTGACACCTAACACGAAGCGCCTTACACTTTACTTATGAAAGTATTAAAACAAGCTCCAGTTTGCCAGGTAGACCGGCTATGCACGACTTTTAGTGACCGGGCATCATTTGTCATCTTAGAACGTTTACGAGAAAAATCGCCCCAACGTTTCAGTGAGCTACTGCAAGCAGTTGCACCCGTAAGCACTCGCACCCTCACCGTGAAATTAAAAACCTTGGCTGCCTGTGGGGTCATTTCCCAAGAACGGTTTGCGGAACGCCCACCCCGTGTTGAGTACCGCCTTACCCAAAGCGGCAAGGCCTTTACCAAAGTCCTCATTGCCATGTCCAGCTGGTCATCAAAGTATCTAAAACAAACGGGTTTGCCCAGGACAAAAGACCCCTCTATACTATCAAAACGTTCTCATCCTTAATGAATAACTCCTATGTCAGGTAGACAGTTTACAGATCAGAATTTTCAGAGTGATGTACTGGGCGAAATGGCAAAACCCGTATTGGTTGATTTTTGGGCTACCTGGTGCGGGCCATGCAAGGTGCAGGGACCAATAATTGAAGAAATTGCGAAGGAACTTGGGGATAAGGCTACTGTTGGAGCATTGGATGTTGATGAAAACCCCGCCACCGCACAGCAGTATGGCATTATGAGCATTCCAACGTTGGCCATCTTCAAAGGCGGCAAAGAAGTATGGCGTGCTGCGGGCTTGCAGCAGAAGCCGGCAATTCTGGAACAAGTAAAACGCTTCATGTAAGTATATGGCCGACGAGCAAGTGCTGGACGTCATCATTGTTGGGGGTGGAGCAGCTGGTTTAACGGCTGGCATTTTTGCGACACGTCGGGGTTTGTCGACGCTCATCATCTCCCAAGACATTGGCGGTCAGGCAGCCACCACGCCGCACATTGAGAATTACCCCGGCATGGGCATGATCCATGGGCGAGATCTGTCCACGCTGTTTCGGGAGCAGGCGGAAAAATTTGGCGCGGTGGTGAAAATTGACGAAGTCCGCAAAGTGGAGAAAGCTGATGATGAATTCTTCCACGTGCTCACTGCTCGGAATCAATTCACTGCCCGTGCAGTCATTCTGGCGTACGGCTTGTCACACAAGCATATGAATGTCCCGGGTGAAGATGCGCTCATTGGCCATGGCGTTTCGTACAGCGCGTATGCCGATGCGGAAAAATTCCGCGGGAAAACTGTGGCGGTAGTGGGTGGCGGCAACTCGGCCATGGACTCAGCGTTACTACTCTCAAACGTTGCGGCGAAAGTCTACCTCATTTGCTTGGGCGAGTGCCCGGTTGGCGAAGCCACGCTGGCGCAAAAAGTGGTGGCCGCGGAAACGGTTGAGTTGACTCCTTTTTCAAACGTCTTGGAGATTGTTGGAGATGAAATGGTAAAAGAGATAGTCGTTGCCAGAGCAGATGATCCAACAAAAGTGCAGCGCTTGGCTGTGGATGGAGTATTCCCAGAAATTGGATATGTGGTAAAGCCAGACTTGGTAAAAGGTTTGCTGGAGCTGGATAAGCGAAATCAAATTGTCATTTCGAAAGATTGTGAAACCAGTGTTCCAGGTATTTTTGCCGCTGGGGATGTGACCACCATCTCGTTTAAGCAGGTTGTTGTCTCCGCGGGTGAAGGCGCAAAGGCTGCACTGAAAGCTTTTGAGTATATTCAAAAATCCCAGGGGAAACCCGCAGTCTTCATTGACTGGGGCGCGAAGAAAAAGCTGTAGAGCCGTAAAGCCATAGAGCTGTAGAGATCACGCCAGTTGTAATAATCTTTCTTTTAAGGGTCAGGTTTTTCTCAGTAGGGTTATCCCTCCGCCCCTCCCCTTGGTAAGGGGAGAACGGATTGGGTGAAGGACAATAGCTCTTCTTCTATCTAATCTTTCCCCATTCGTATTTTTCCCGCCACTTTCTGCACCTGAGCTAAAGAAGGCGGGATCCCGCTCAGAGCGGTGACGTGTCTCTATTTCGTAATTCGTAACCGTATTCGTAATTCGTAACTACTATGCCTACCAATCCATTCACCAGTGCAATGAGCCAGTTGAAAAAAGCTGCGGATATCCTCAACCTCTCAACAGACATTCGGGGACAACTTGAACGACCCACGCGCATACTGGAATCCGGCGTACCGGTGCGGATGGATGATGGATCCACCAAAGTGTTCCAAGCCTACCGGGTGCAGTACAACGATGCCCGCGGACCATTCAAGGGCGGCATTCGATTCCACCCCAAAACGGATTTGCATGAAGTGAAGGCATTATCATTTTGGATGGCGGTAAAGTGTGCAGTGGTGGGCATTCCCTTTGGTGGAGGGAAAGGCGGCGTGACGGTTGATCCAAAAAAACTGAGCCAGCATGAACTGGAGCAACTCTCCCGCGGATGGGTACGAGCGTTTGCCCAGTACCTGGGTCCCAACCGTGACGTCCCGGCGCCAGACGTGTACACCAACCCCACCATCATGGGCTGGATGGTTGATGAATTTAGCCGGGTGACTGGCGAATGGCAACCTGGAACATTCACCGGGAAGCCACTTGCCATCGGTGGCTCCGAAGGCCGCACCGAAGCAACTGGCCAAGGGGGATTCTACGTGTTTGAAGCCTTGGCAAAAAAACTGAAACTGAAACCTGGGAAGACCACAGTTGCAATCCAGGGCTTTGGGAATGTGGGTTACTTCATTGCCCAGAAGCTGCACGCTGCTGGGTACAAAGTGATTGCCGTGTCTGACTCTCGCGGTGGCATTCTGGACAAGCGCCGCAAGGGCATGGATCCCAAGCACATTATGGATGCGAAGAAGGAGAAAGGGCTCATTGATGGCTGCTACTGCGTGGGTACAGTGTGCGACTGCGAGCACTACCAGCAAATTACCAACGAACAACTTTTGAAACTGGATGTGGATGTGCTGGTGCCGGCGGCGCTGGAGAATGCCATCACCAAAGACAATGTGGGGAAAATCAAAGCGAAGGCGATTGTCGAAATGGCGAATGGCCCGCTGACGCCCGATGCGGATGAGCGTCTGCAGAAGCGGGGGATCCCGGTGGTGCCAGACGTGCTGGCTAATGCGGGTGGCGTGACTGTCTCCTACTTTGAGTGGGTGCAGAATAACCAGGGCGACCGTTGGACGGAAGCCGAGGTACTGCGTCGTTTGCAGCCAATTATGGAAAAGAGCTTTGACCAAGTGTGGGCCATTGCACAAGAGAAGAAAATCTCCCTCCGCACCGCAGCTTTCGTGCTGGCCATCCAGCGCATTGTGGATGCCATGCAAGCCCGGGGGTTGGTAAAGTAATGCCAAACACGGTCTACCAAAAAACGCGCCAGGCGTACAACACGCTTGGGCGTTTGTATACCGCAGCAGTGGAATCACTCGCCCCACCAGAGCGAAAAACTTTTGCGAAGCATCTAACCCCAGGTGCACATATTCTTGACGTTGGGTGCGCTGGTGGACGAGATGCGAATTTTTTTGTCCAGCAGGGTTTTCGGCTGACTGGCATTGATTCAAGTACGGTTTTTATTAGAATTGCAAAAGCTCGGGTGCCAAAAGCAGTATTCAAAGTCATGGACGCACGAAAAATACTTTTTCGCCCGCAAACCTTTGATGCGATTTGGGCAAATGCCGTTCTTCTGCATCTGCAAAGAAAGGACATTCCCCGGGTATTGCGACATTTCTTCCGCATCCTCCGGATTGGTGGGCTTCTCCATGTCCGCGTAAAAATTGGACGCGATTCTGGTTGGGTGACCGACCAACTTGCCCCTCAGCCCCGCTTCTTCACCTACTTTACCAAAGCAGAAATGACCAGCCTTCTGCGTACTGCAGGTTTCCGCATTCAAGCATCTCAACATTTTGCCGATGAAAGTAAACGCCGCGAAGTACGCTGGCTGAGCATTGAAGCGGTGAAACCCGCGACAAAACGATAGTAAATGAATGTAACTGTACGAAAAACCCCTCACTCTCTTTTGAGTGAGGGGAAAGTGCTATGGAGCAAGAGTAGGACCAGGAGCTGCCAAAATCCGAAACCGAGGATTGCACTTCGTCAGATGATCGCTCTCAAATCCTGTTCTAATCCTTTTGCCACAATTCGAACAGGGTGTGCAACAGGGCTTGCAATGATCCCCGCCACTGGAATGGCACATGCATCTGCATTCCCAGAAGTCAGGCCCTGTACAACCGGACTGCACTTGCTGTAGCGCTAGTCGGGCTATGCAAGTTTCACTGTGCGATTCCCAATACCCGGCTTTGATGTACTGCCCACAGTACGCACACAGGGTACAGTTACACAGATGCCGATTCTCAAGACCGCCGTTGTATGCACCTTGTGTGTGGCAGTCACACTTACATAGGTCTTCCACATTCTCCTCCTTGGAAACGATGCTGTCTACTTTGGATACTGCGTTACTAATGATACAAATATTGTGGCGCAGAGTGCGGCTCCTGTACAAAGGAATCTGAAAGAGCGTTGCATTGGAAATTCGCTAGCAACAATTCGGTGCAAGGCGTACGCAACTAAACTCCCAAGAATGAGAAAAAGCAGAAGCCAGGACCAACTGGACACTAGGAAGTATGCGGCTGTCGTAAGAATACAAACGGCCGGCGGGTGCCAGACTAAAGCTGGAGTAAACACCTCGCCCCCACCTTCAAAAACGAAAACCAAAAATGCAAGGGGTACTATCCCGCTAAGGACTAGCATCGATGCTACAAGCGTAAGCAAGTCGCCGGGCAATACGCTAACCAGCAACAACATGATAGCCGCAGTGACGCATGCTGTAATGACGTAAAATTTCAAGGTTCACCTCCTGAATAAATGTTTCTTTTCTCTACCCTACCACCAGACTTCCTGACCGTCCAGGCAGCGCTTGACGGCCACCAAAACCCATGCCAAGATACGGTGAAACACAATATAACCCAAGGAGGGAAAGTGGAAGAAGAGCAAAAGAAGGATAGCTCATTTGGCTGGAAGGATTTCTGGATCGGCGTTGGGCTGGGATGTATGATCGGACTCATTGGAATGCTTTTTACCAAGGCTGCAACATTCCCAGATAATTGGCGGTGGGGAGCAATTGGTGTGCTTGGAGTCTTCGCTGGGCTTTCGCGCCGATGGAAAGATGCGGGCAACGACCTAACGAGTCTAATTGTCGGATTCAGTTTTGCGCTCTGGGTTTGGATATCCGTTGCCTGGGAAATTATTCCTGGCTTGTGGCCAAGTTTCGTCGGTGCTATCGGATTCTCCATTGGCATCTTCATTCGAAAAAAAAGAACTCCGGCCAATCAATCCTCAGCTGTTACCTAAAAACTTTGTACCGTCCAATTTGGACGGTACTTTTTATTTTTCTGTCATTGCGAGGAGTCCCGTCTTGGGACGACGTGGCAATCCCGTTGTAACACGGTACTAGACAAGCATATAACCTTGGTTCTTACGTACTTCGGGATTGCCGCGTCACTCGCGGACTCGTTCCTCGCAATGACAGGAGAGGTGAGAGTGGTACAATGGAAGTACCATGACTTCCCAAACCAAACTGCAAGCACTTGCCACTCGCCTGCGGGCTGATGTACTGCGCTCAACCACTGCGGCTGGCTCTGGCCATCCTACTTCTTGCTTGTCTGCAGCTGACCTGATGGCCGTACTTTTCTTTGGCGGCTTTTTTCATGCTGACCTGAAGAACCCAAAGTACCCAAACAACGACCGGCTCATTTTTTCCAAAGGCCATGCCGCGCCCCTACTGTACGCGTTGTATGCTGCGGCGGGAAAAATTGCTGATCACGAACTCCTGACTCTTCGGAAATTTGGCAGCCGGATGGAAGGCCACCCCACCCCAGCGTTCCCATACACCGAAGCTGCCACTGGTTCACTGGGCCAAGGTCTATCTGTGGGTGTGGGCATGGCGCTGGCCAGCCGGATGGACAAGCTCACGTACCGAACCTTCGTGCTCATGGGCGACAGTGAAATGGCTGAAGGGCAAGTGTGGGAAGCAGTGCAGTATGCCGGGTTCCAAAAACTTTCCAACCTCACGGCCATCATTGATGTGAATCGGCTGGGTCAGCGCGGCCAAACGATGCTGGGCCATAATGTTGCCGCCTACGCCAAAAGGCTACAGGCTTTTGGTTGGCAAACTTTTATCGTTGACGGACATGATATTCCAACGATCATTGAGGCATACAAAAAAGCTCTACGCGAGAAAGGCAAACCCTCAGCCATTATTGCTAAAACCCTGAAGGGGAAAGGCGTATCGTTCCTAGAGAACAAGAATGGTTGGCACGGCAAAGCATTACCAAAATTCGAGCTTCGGTTAGCCTTACACGAACTTGGGAAGTATGACGGCAAGATTCGAGGCGTTGTCTCACTGCCAAAACGCCGTGCGCTCAAAGTAGCAAATGCCAAACCCGCAAAAAAAGTGAGTTACACTCGGGGCGCGCTCATTGCCACCCGCGAAGCCTATGGGAATGCTCTAGTCCGCCTGGCACCAACTTTTCCACAATTGACTGTGCTAGATGCAGAAGTGAGCAATTCCACCTTCGCTGATCATTTCCAAAAAGCCTACCCAAAGAAATTTCTGGAAATGTACATAGCCGAACAGAATATGGTGAGCGTGGCGTTGGGCTTGGCTGGACGCGGCAAACTGCCGTTTGTCTCCACCTTCGCTGCATTCTTGTCCCGGGCTTTTGACCAGTTCCGCATGGCGCAGTACAGCGATACACACCTGGTGGCCTGTGGCTCCCATGCCGGGGTTTCCATTGGCGTGGATGGCGCATCGCAAATGGGCTTGGAAGATATTGGTATGTTCCGCATGCTACAGAACAGCGTCGTGCTCTATCCCAGTGATGCAGTAAGCTGCGAGAAATTAGTGGAACAAGCTGCGAAAGCGAAAGGCATTGTCTACCTCCGCTCCACGCGAGAAAAAACCCCGGTGCTGTACAAGAACACCGAGGCATTTCCCATTGGCGGCAGCAAAACCCTACGCGAAAACCGGCATGATGTGGCGACAATTATTGCAGCTGGCATTACCTTGCATGAAGCCCTGAAAGCCGCGGCTGAACTAGCGAAGAAAAAAATTAGCGCTCGGGTGATTGACCTCTACTGCGTCAAGCCAATCGACACAAAAACCCTCCGCCGAGCAGCCAAGCAAACCAAACACCTGATCACAGTGGAAGATCACTATGCCCAGGGTGGGATTGGTGAAGCAGTCCGTGAGGCAATTGCTGGGATTGATGTACAACTCACCACACTCGCGGTTCGCAAAACCCCGCATAGTGGCAAACCCGAGCAACTCCTGCGGTACGAGGGGGTTGATAGCCAGGCAATTGTGCGGGCAGTGAAACGCGGGTAAGTAACTACCCTCACTTACGGCTAGTCCCTATCTCCTTCAAAGCGACTTTAGTCGCGTCAACTTTGACTACTATCATCTAATGCGACGAAAGTCGCTAGGAAATTTAAAGATATGAAAAAGGCTCCTATTGCTAGGAGCCTGAAATGTGCTGGGAATGTTGAACTAGTGTGGCCTTTGCTGCATGTACCTCTCAGTGATGTCTGTGTACGCCTGCAGTGCAAACGCGCCCGGGCTAACAATTGGCTTTTGCATTCCCTCTGGGCAATGACTCGCCTGCTGAACTGTTATCTCATCAACGTAATATGCATCCTGGCCAAAGGAACCAGTCAGCGCCGTAGCATCAATGATGATATCCTCGGATTGATTACGCCTATCTTGAAGCAATGCCCAGAGGCTACTCACGCTTCCGGTAGATAAACCATTCGCTCCTACAAACAGGCTATCAATCACTTTAGTGTGCTGAGTGAAAATTTCATCAATGTGAGTTTGATGCTCACTGTCCCGAAGCTTGTACTTCTGTTCGAGGTCTTTCCGCTGTTGGTCAAGCCACATTGTACTTGGAAAAACCAACCGTCGGTAGGCACCACCCTGTTCAACCGAGAGAACGAGCGCCTGACCTTCTCGCAGATCAACCGCAGCTGTCGCGTCCTGATTCAAGTTCACCCATCCGTAACTGCTAAAGATTCCACCGTGTGGCACGTACCCGCTTGTGGTACCAGAAATCTTGGTGAAGTTATGTGCTTCCACAGTGACGATCCTGCACTGGCGTAACTGAGCAGGTTCAAAAATGTCCAAATACGCACCGCTACCCTCTAAGACATTTGGATCAGGGGTTTCCACAATTTGCGCAAGCATTGCTTCCAGTGCAACGTACTTCTCATTGAACAGCATGGCTGTTTCCCAATTTGCCTTATCTTGCTGGACAATATTCGCCTTCTTCTCACTATAATCTTGCCAGTTAAGAACCTGAACATAGCCAAGTCCAAGAAAAGCACTGATTGTACAGACATACCAAATGGTATTCAAGAGCCTTCTTGTTCGATCAAAAGTGAAAAACAATGCGACGGCAACTACCATGAGTACCGAGAGCCCAATACAGCAAAAAACGGTAGCTTGAAGGTGCCATGCAATTTTCCCACTAAAAAACGCTGACAATCCTGGGTAATCCACAATACACTCCTTTGTGAAGGTTTCACTTTTACTTATCTTTTATTCCCCAAAACCTATCATCCCCATCACGTACTGTCAATACTACGTTTGACAGTCCTACTCATTTCTCATACACTCTCCTGAACATCAATATCGAACCTACACAAGGAGGAGCCAATGGCACCAACTACCGGGAAGCCCAGACGTATTCGGATTGGGTACAGTCAGAGGATTTTTGACCGGCCAACATTCGAACGGATCGCCCAGACCCAGCTCTACTCCCAGGAGTTTGAATTAGTGATGCTGGCGTACCGTTTGGCAAAGTACGGCCATAAAAATCAATTCCGACATGACCTGAAGACCCGCTACTTTGACCACTGCAAGAGTGTTGCGCTCATAATCATGTTGGAATGCAAGGTTTTTCTCTTCCGGCCATTATGCGTTGGCCTCACCCACGACCTTGGCGAAGATTCACGCATTCTCAATTGGTGGGGCGTGGAGCATGTCTTTGGGAAAGATGTGTACCGTGGCTTGCGCATACTCACGAAGGAAGAGGGCAAGAATTACTACTGGGGTTTGCAGTCTGTTGAACCCAAAGACTGGTGGATCATCCTAGTAAAACTTGCAGACCGTTTGCACAATATGCGAACGATTCTCAAAGAACCCAAAGCATTCCAACTGAAGCAATTGAAGGAGACAGAGGAAATTTTTCCAGTGCTCATTGAAAACTTTGCGACGATAGTACCAAAACGATTCCAGTACCTATCAGGCTACTTCACCGATGAACTCACCTACGCGTGCAACCGAGTTCGCAAACAACAGGGTATGCCGAAAACCACAGTTTTCCACAGGACTGCCTAAATCTCACAAGCGCTCATCAGGAGCGCTTTTATTTTTGGACAAATTGCTTTGTAAGTTTCTTCACCTCTAATGAAGATCGCTCATACCCCCTCTGCCCAGCACGCTGCCGGGAAATTTCGTACACGCAGATGGCGGTCATGACGGACACATTTAAACTTTCCACAAACCCTCGCATGGGCAAGAGCAGTAGCCGGTCACAAGCTTTCACGGCTTCAGCGGACAATCCAGCGTGCTCGTTCCCCACCCACAGAGCAATCCGCTTGTTCGTGAGTCTCACTTTGGTAAAGTCTTTGGCCTTGTCATGCAGTACCGTGCCCACGGATTCGTACTTCAATTTTTTCAGTGCGGCGCTACATTCTGCAACTGAAGTGAACACCTTGAAGTCCAGCCACTTATTTGCAGATGACGAACTGGATTTGCCTACCCGACGTGGGTTGTAGCGTTTCTCTTTAGCAAAAATGAACCAGACATCCTGCACGCCAAAAGCATCGCAGGTACGCAAAATCGCCGCGGCGTTATGCGGGTCGTGAATGTCTTCCAGCACAACAATGAACCCAGCCTGACGTTGCTTGGCCACAACTTCCAATTTTTGCTGCCGTGCCTTGGTCATTGCACCTGCTGCAATTCGGCTAAGATTTCCAAAAGAAGCGGGAGCTCGCTAATCCCAGCTTCTTCATTCAAATGCCCTTTCCCATGTAGCACTATTACTCGGGCTCCAAGTTTGGTTTCAAACTCATGCTTATTTTCAGCCACGGGAACAAATGGATCATTGTCAGAGAGAATGACGGTAATATGCTGCGCCCGATCTTGGATTGTTGCAAAATCCAAAGGTGTTACCAACCATGGCTGCGCAATGGATCGCTCCTCATCCGTTTGCAAACCTGTGAGGTGAAAGAAACCAGCGACGAGGATGACAGCACCCACATGTTGCTCAGCCGGGAGCGTTTCCAAGTACCGCATGATCGTCTGGCAACCCATGCTGTGGCCAATAAGCACAAGTTCACTGGATGGCTCTCCCACAGCTTCGGCTAGGGTGGGAACCCAAGTTCCAATTTCAGGTTGGCTGGGGTGCGGCATGGACGGCACCACCGTGCTGATGCCTTGCTGCTCAAGCACGGCTTTTGCCCAAGGAAACCAATTACCATTCGGACTCCCATCCCAACCATGAACAATCACCGCGCGTGTAAATTTGCTACTCATATTTTTTACCAGTTAGTTCTTTTCGAACCCATTGATAGTACGCCGGCTCCACGGTCATGGCAAAAGACCCAATGAAGGGGAGCATGTCGCTATGTACACTTTTGACCAATTTTCGAACCGCTGCAACTTTTGCTGGCAGCGTATCAAGGACGAGCATGGTGCCTTTTGCTGTTTCAATTTTCCCACTCTTCGGTGGCCAAAAGTACCCAGCCTTCCAGCGGGGGAAAATATCGTAGCAGGCAACCAGCCTAGCCCGAAGCAAGGCGTTGCCGATTGTCTCGGCTTCGCCCTTGGTTGGACACATGACCATGACCCAGGTTACGCGCATGGCTGTAGTGTACCATGTGTGGTAAAGCTCAATCTATAGCCCTAAACGCCGCAGCTTGGAGAAGCTGCGGCTTGGTGGTGATGTAAAAACTGAGGTTCCTTACTTTCCCGCCGGCACCAGCACAAAGCGACGGTTCGCTGGGTATGCCTGCAATGTGCCAATGCGCCGTACGCCGCCAACCATGCTGTAGATGTAGACTTTTGGATCGGCGGGAATATTGCGGGTAAGCAGTATATCGTCAGCCCCATCGCCATTGTAGTCCATAACAGCAATGCGACCACCACCACGCGCAGTTTTCCCAAGCGCCGTGAACACTGACTGTTGACGGAAGCTGCTCCCGCGAAGTGTAAACGTCCGTACTTCCGGCTCGGTGATAGACGAACGGGTAACCACAATATCTTGAATGCCGTCCCCCTGCACGTCACCCACGGCCAGACTATAGCCTGTTCGGTAACGCGTGCTAAACACACCTTGCAGCGCGGCAATGCGTTGGTACCGCGTGCCACGCAACGCGTAGGCCAGTATGGTTGGGCTGCCTGCCGCTTCGGACATCACCACAATTTCAGCTTTACCATCCGCATTCAAATCACCGGCTGCCAAGCTCGTGCTCAAATAGCCGCTGCCAAATTCAGGCTGCACCTGGGTGTACCGACCACTGCGATACCCAAAAGTTCGCACGCGCTGGTCACCACGCATGGGGGCGGTGATAATTTCTTTGGTACCATCGCCATTCACGTCTGCAAGTGTCACGTTCACACCATTCCGAAACGCGCTGCCGTAGGGTAAGAAGGTCGCTACGTGTGAACCGGTAGTAGAAAATACCCGCACTTCACCAACCCGCCCAATGCCCGCGCCAACCACAATTTCCTTCTGGCCGTCAGTTCCCAGGTCGCCAAACGCTAAACTCATGCCACCACGGAACGTTTTTTCAAAGGCGAAGAATTCACGCTGGAACGTGCCACCTGTGATGACGCGCACTGCCGGACTAGCCCCGCCGTCTACCGCAACTACGAAACTTGCAGCGGTATCCGGCGTGGTGGGCACACTCACCGTTCCAGGGGTGCTGGTGGGCGTGGAACCACCTGGCGTGGCTGGGGTAGTGACGCTCAGGCCATACTCATGCGCGCCAATATCTGGCGCTGCGCCTTTCCAATGTCGACACCCGGTTTGGGTTGGATTCACGTCGTCAGATTGCGCGCAGTGCACTCCAGAAATAACAGACCCAAGATTCACCGCTGGACTCGTTGCAGAAAGTTGAAAATTCTTGCCAGTGAAATTGACAAATAGGGGATTACTAAAAATGCTCTGACCATCTTTACTTGTTGCAGTTTGCCATTGCTGCAATGAGGTGTAATTCGTGTACGTAGTGTCACGACCCCCAACGGCCGTCGCCCCAAAATTGGTGTTGGTCGGATCGTAGTAAAGATTGTTGTGTGACGTAAGGTTTGCTACCGCATTCCAATACACTGAGAGGAAACGGTACCCGGGCTGGGTATACGGGAAACGCTTGAGATTGGAAACCACATTATTGGCCACCGTGGCATGCACATTATCTTTCCGATAGTCATTGTCCGAAGCTTTATCGGTAGAAATGTGGATGCCCGTCGTATTGACAAAAGTATTATTTATGAGTTTGAATGTCGTGTTCCCATTACTACTGTAGAAACCCCAAGCATCGCCGTAATTATTCAAATCGTACACCACATTCCCCACGACGGTTGCATTCAGTTCGGTACTGGTCGTTCCATCTAGATTGGGTGGGCCCACCCAAATCCCTTCCCACGAGTCACACACCACATTGTCTTGAATGGTAATGCCAGAATTGCCGCGCTTCATACCAATGGGCCCGTAGGTATTGTAAATCGTATTCCCTTGAATCAAGCTATCTTTCACCGTGTAAAATTCGATTCCTGCACCCTTGTGCGTATTTGGAATCCGATCATCAGAAGGTGGGCCGCCGTGACTCCCAGCATCGTGGATCGTATTATTCAGAATCTGTATGTTCGGAATGTCTGGGCTGTAATCGTCGCTATTCCCATGGTATATGGCGGCGGGATTGTCAGCGCAAAAGTTGCTCCCAGTGGTAAAGGCAATTTCATTATTCTGAATAGTTATGTTGCCCGGCCGGTGCGGATTGGAGCCAAAGGTCAGCCCTCGCCCCAGAGTTTGCATCACCGTAATATTCTGGAGCGTAAAGTTGTACACCTCGGGATTTGGGGTGTACGCACCAGTTTCAAAAACATTCCGTCTGGAGCACTCAACTAGGTGATTACTCGGGCTGTCGCTATTTGGCATCCAGGCGTAAACGTAATGGGCGTTCGCATCGTAGAAAAACTCACCCGCTGCATTCAGGTCAGACAGGCTATCGCCAGAACTCGTCAAGGCGCCGCGCAACAACCATGTGCTCCGGTCCACCCAGCAGTTCGTGTTCACCACCGTAGTGCCGTCCCCTGGATCCCGACACTGGTTGCCACCCACAAACGGCGCCCGATAAATATTTCCCGAGTACTGCTGCCACCCAGTGACAGCATCACTGCCCAGCACAAGAACTTGTGAGGGATCAGTGCTGGCACCCGAGTACACTGTCCGCTGGGTATTGCTCACTCCGGCTTTGGGGATAATAGACTCGCGGTACGTGCCTTTTTTAATCACAACCGTATCACCCGCCGCATGCGCGCTATTTGCCCGGGTAATGGTACACCACGGCTGGGTCGTGGAGTTCTGCGCCGTGGTGAATGAATCGCTGCAACTAGCGTCTGTATTATCCACGTAGTACGTAGCCGCCTGAGTTGGCAGTATCCACGTAAACGTACCCACCAACACAAACACTCCAATCGCCAAGAAAGCGTGGGGGGAAGTGAACTTTTGCCAAATTACCGGTGCTTTTTGGAACATCATGAGTGGTTCAGTATAGCGCAAAAAACCCACCCTGTCGAGGGTAGGCTATTCGCGTTCTCATTGATGTGAACCAGACTAGTACAACTCGATCCACCGCCCAGCAGCAGACTTCACTTCTGCTGGATACGTTCCCTTAAAAGTCGTGTACCCATCATGGTACTGCAGCGTGTCGATGGTGAACCCATCAACCTGCGCAATGCGGTCATTCACCAAATCTTGGATGTACTCCTCCGCTTGCTGCAGGTACTTTGCGGGAACCGGGATACGACCAAGCTTTGCGCTTTGGATATCCAGGGTCACGCTCTTGTTCGTCAGTTTGCTAATGTTGACGCGGACGTATACTGGCGCGTGCACGTACTTTTCCAGCATGGTGGAAATTTCCACACCGCCTTCCACCTTCTTTACCTGCGTGTCTTTAAAGACGCTGTTGTTGCCGCGCGGAAAAAGCTGTAGGAAAGAAGTAACTTCTTCTGAAGTTGTTGTGGTGTCCACTGAAATAGAACCGGTGTATGTTTCATTACCACCCGCCACAAAATCTGTTGGATTACCAACAACCTTCACAGGAATTTTTTGCTCCAGGCTGGTCAATGCTTGCTCGCTGGCAACCACACCTAGGTCAACGGGTTTGGCTACGCCCAGCACTGCAGACACCACAGGCACCTGCACTATCCCAATGCCACCAATGATAACGAGCAGCACAACCACAACCCCAATGAGCCACCACAGCCAGCGATGATGATGGGTGGGTTTTGTGGATGACGTCTTCTCAATAATTGGTGAGGCGCTTGGTTGGGTGTCCATACGTTTACGCGTTAGGCGATAGGGGCGGAGTTGATACTGCATTCGCTTGTTTCCGGTGCATGATTGCAAGAATGAAAATCAGGGCGTAGAAAATGAGGCCGTAGACACAAGCTGGGATGCCGGTTTCTTTCAACCAACCGTACTCGTACACCACTAGCCCCAGCGCAAACGCCGTGCCAACCACGCTAAACCAAAAGACAATTTTCGGCAGCACTGCTGCTGTCGTATGGAGCAGAATAGCAATGCTGAGCACGAAGACCGCCGTGAACATCCCAAACCCGTAAATGCAGTTTGGCAAGCCAAAGATCATCACCGGACCCGAATTACCGCAGGAAAGCGCGGCTTGCTGGCACCCGGTTCCCCACAGGTTAATGTACGATAAGTAGCCTGACAAAGCTGCCCCGGCAGCGCTGAAAATCGCAATGAGCACATAGGTAAACTGTCTCTTCATAGGGTGAGTTTTGGTGAAAAAAGTAACCGCCTCACGTACAGTCAGTTACTCTGTTGCGAAAGGCGGTTTGCCAAATCAGACACGGTTTAAAGAACTCTGAAGGGCATAAAAAGTATACCCCTGGCAAGTTCAGGAGGGAAGGGGGAATGTACTTAGCACGATTCCAGCTACTTCCAAAGAACTACGAGAAAAATTGACAAAAAAGGAGGATATTGTAAGGTTGGACTGAAACTAAACCATCTACGTAGGAGGTGTTCATTGAAAAACGAATACGCCCTTGCTGGCGTCAATTACCGAAAAATCGACCCATTCAAGCACATGATGCAAGAAACGGGAAAACGAACATTGCGCTTCCCAAATCGTCGAGGCGTGTTTGTTGTCCATGCCCCGCACGCGCATGGTGCAATGTACCGATTTAGCCGTTGGACGAACAAGTCGATTCTTGTCCAGACCACTGAGGGATTGGGCAACAAGAACTGGATATCCGAATGGATGTACCAACATGCGGGTACTGGACGAACCTACTATGAAGGCATCGGAATCGATGCTGCGCTCATGGCGGTAAACGACCTCATTGCCCAAGGCGCTATGCCTTTCGGATATACCGATGAAGTTGCTGCAGGAGACAGCGAGTGGTTCAGCGACAAAAAGCGCGCGAAGGTACTAGCAGAAAGCTTCTACCAAATCTGCAAGCTAGCGGGGATGGCATTGCCGGCTGGCGAATCGCCATCGCTGCGCTACCTGATTAAAGCGGAACCGCCGGTCAAGAGCGCGCCGTCGCTTTCTGGATGTGCACTTGGTATTATCACGAATCCGAAACTACGTATTACCGGAAAACGTTTACGTGTGGGTGACGTCATTATTGGTGCTACGTCTTCCGGTGTACACGCGAACGGCATTTCGTTGATTATCAAACGTGCGCTTACCTTGCAGGATCAATTCTTAACCAAACTGCCGAACGGTAATACTTTGGGTGATGAAACATTGATACCGACCCGATCGTATGTTGCCTGGGTTGAAAAAATGCAGGAATATGGCGTTGACATCCATGCGTTGGCTCCCATGACTGGCGATGGCGTAAGCAAAATGGCATTTGATCAGCGCTCATTCACATACGTCATCAGCAAGGACGGCTGGCCAAAGGATATCCCACTCATCTTTCGCTTCATGCGTGAACTCGGTGTTGACCTCAAAACCTGCCTCAAGACCTTTAACTGGGGCATTGGCTACTGTGCCTTTGTGCCACGCAAAATGGTCAACCTCGCTATAGATGCAGGCGTTGCTTCCGGGTACGAAATGTTTGAACTCGGCAAAGTCGTTACAGGGCGACGCGGGGTCATTTTCGGACCTGAAAAAAATCGGTTCTTGCGTCCTCCGGGCAAATAATTCCACCACACAGGCAAACACATGTTTGCCTGTTTTTTTATGCTGCAGCCCTCTCCGTCCTAACCTCCTACCGCCTCACCCCAGCGCGAATAATCCGGTCGAGCAATTGTGCGAAAGGTAAACCGCTCGCCCGGGCCGCTTTGGGCAGCAAGCTCTCCTGGGTTAACCCGGGGATACTATTGGTTTCTAACACGTACATAGTTTGTCCCCGGATAATGAAATCGGTTCGTGAAAAGCCACGGCAGCCTAACGTCGTATGTGCCAGCAAAGCCTGCGCTTGGATTTTTCGTAACACTCCATTGGGCAGTGGCGCCGGGGTAATTTCTTCCGTCATACCCGGAGTGTACTTTGCCTTGTAGCCAAAAAAATGTGCAGTCACGGGCCGAATCAACGTGGGCAACAGTGCTTGGGGTTTGCCACTGACTGATTCAATAACCCCGCAGGTTAACTCAACGCCAGAAATATACTTCTGCACAACAACCTCCGGCTCATATCTCCAGGCGTTTTGTAATCCATGGGTATACGCTTGTGGATTTTTTGCAATCGTAATACCCACACTGGAACCGCCAAATCGGGGCTTGAGAATCACCGGGAATTTTGACAGTCTTCCTTTCTCCCCCTGGCGAACAAGTGTGAAGGCTGGTACCCGCAAACCAGCTGCCTGGAAAAGCAAACCGCTTAACTTCTTATCCATTGCCAACGCTGAGGCTGCGGGTCCAGAGCCCGTGTACCGAATGTTTGCTGTTTCCAATAGCGCCTGCAACTTTCCATCTTCACCAAAAACGCCATGCAGTGCGATGAAGACAACGGCGATTTTCCTCCGCTGCAACTCAGCAATGCCTGCGAGTAATGGGTAGTGGCGCGCTGCATTTCCAAATGTCCACAAACCTTTTTTGGAAATACGCACTGGAAGCACTTGGTACTTTTTTCGATCTAGATTGGCACATACATTCTCACCTGAGGCCAGAGACACTTCATGCTCTGTTGAAGGTCCGCCCATAAGCACGGCAATGGTTTGCATATGCCTAAGTATACCTCACAAAAAATGGCAGGTCGTTACCTATGCCGCCTCTTCACCCCTACCTTCCCTCTATACTCACCGCCACACCCAAACCCTCAATCTAGTTCGCCCCCACCTGCTGTCGCCACATGGCAGAATACAGCCCACCCTTTGCGAGGAGCTCGGTATGTGTACCCTGCTCGGCGATCCTGCCTTGCTCCAGCACAAAAATCCGGTCGGCATGACTCACCGTGGAAAGCCGGTGCGCAATGAGCACAGTCATGAGGTTGGGCTTGATCTTGGACACCTGCTTGATCGTCTCCGTGATCTGCTGCTCCGTGAGTGAGTCCAAACTGCTGGTGGCTTCGTCAAAAATAATCAGGTCTGGGTCGCGCAGCAGGGCACGGGCAATGGCCAAGCGCTGACGTTCGCCACCAGAGAGTTTGAGCCCACCTTCGCCAATCTTCGTATCCAAACCCTGGCTGGAGCGCCGAAGGATGGTTCCAGCTGCAGCGGATTCCAAAGCGGCCAGACATTCTTGATCCGTGGCATTTGGTTTCACAAACTGTAGGTTCTCCCGAATAGTCCCGGCAAAGAGCTGAGTTTCCTGCGCCACCAAGCCAATCCTGCGCCGGAAGGCGGGGAAATCCACTTGCTTCGCATCCACAGCATTGAACTGTAATGTCCCAGTCGTCGGTTGGTACAAACCAGAGAGGAGTTTTACCAGGGTTGTCTTTCCTGAACCAGACGGACCCACAAATGCCACGGTTTGTCCCTGCGTTATTTCCAAGGAGACATTATCAATTGCTGGTCGAGGCGCTGTCGCATACACAAACCCAGCTTGAGTAAAGGCAACGCGGGTGAGGGCAGCAATTGGCTGAGGGTGTTCGGGTTTCGCTTCAGCGGGTGTTTGCAACACTTTCTCCAGTTGCTCCATGCTGGCGCGCGCTTCTTGGTAGCTCTGGGCAACCATGCCAAGTTCCGCTAACGGACTGAAGATGAAGAAGGAGTAAATGAGCAAAGTGAAGTACTCACCCAGAGAAATGCTTTGCTGGAAAATGAGCCAGAACATGAGCACGAGCAAAGCGGATCGGAAGGTGTTGATGAGCGTTCCTTGGATAAAACTGAATTTCCGAATCAGAATGATCTTCTTCAGCTCCAACTGCAGAATCCGGTCGTTGGTGGCATTCAAGCGCTCGATCTCCTGTTGATCTAAACCCAAACTCTTCACCAGCTCCACATTCCGCAACGTCTCGGTGGTGGAACCGGAGAGCGACGCCATTTCTGCTACAATCTGCTTCTGCGCAACTTTAATTTGCCGGCTAATGAAAAACGTGATGAAACCCAAAATGGGAATCATGCAAAAGTACACCAGACCAATGGACCAGTGCACCGTGAAGGCGTAGCTGAGAACGAAAATGATGCCGACGAGGGAGAAAAAAAGAATGCCGATAGCGCTGGTAATCAAAGCTTGCGCATCTGTTCGTGCCTTCTGCAGCTTTTGCAGGAGCTCACCCGACCGTTGATCTTCAAATGCCTGGTAGGGGAGGGAGAAGGAATGGCTCACGCTGTGCGCGTACAACCGAGCGCCCATGCGCTGTACAATGACGTTCACAAAGTAATCCTGAAAATTCTTAGCGATGCGGGAGACCAAGGCCGTACCCATGGAGAGGAGAACCAGCACAATGACGCCGTGCAAGAAATCACCCCGGCTAAGTTCACTCACCCGGCTAGCGTAGCGGTCAACCAGCAGCCGCATAATTTGCGGGTCCAATAAGGAGAACACCTGGTTGATCATGGCCAGGAGCAAGGCAAAAAGCAGGAGTTTCTTAAACTTTTTGAGGTAGGTCCAAAGCAGGCGCATACGTAGGGTGTATTGTGCGGGAAAAACCCCGTGGACGCAAGGTAACAAAAAGCTCGTACGGAATTTCCATACGAGCTTATAAAAAGTGCTTAGGAATGCTGGACGCACCAGGCGTACGCATTTTGGAACATTTGGAGCCACGGACTGACCCTGAGCCCACCCCAACTCTGCGGCCAGTAGGGCCACTGCCAGGGGAGGAACAGTCGCTCAGCGTGCGGCATCATGGCTAAGTGGCGACCATCTACCGAACATAACGCGGTGATACCCAAGGGCGAACCATTGGGATTGAACGGGTATTGTTCCGTAACACTGCGCTGATCATCCACAAACCGCACAGGCGCTAAACCCAGCCGCTCAATCTCCGCCACCATGTCGGCGGAACAGTGCAAGCGGCCTTCGCCATGCGCCACCCAAATGCCCAAGGTTGAACCCGCCATGTCCGTGAAGAAAATGGACGGGCTGGGTAAGATGCTGACCGCGCTGAACCGTGACTCAAAAATTTCGGAAGTGTTGGTCACGAAACGCGGCTGCTGCGCCGCCGTAATCCCTGGCCAAGGCACAATACCCAGGAGCGTCATGACTTGGCAGCCATTGCACACTCCCAGAGAGAACGTATCTGGCCGCGCAAAGAACGCCTTAAACTGCGCTTGCACCTGCTCATTGAACAGAATGGTGGCGGCCCAGCCCTTCCCCGCATCTGGCACGTCACGGTTGGAAAAACCGCCACACAGTACCAGACCTCGGAAATCAGCCAGGCTCACCCGACCGTCCGCCAAATCAGTCATGGTGACATCGTACGACGTAAACCCGGCCAGCTGAAACACCTTGGCCATTTCCTGGTCGCCATTCGTCCCCGCCTCTCGCAAGATTGCAACTTTCGGAGCAGGGATTTGCTCCGTGTCGCTGCTCATACGATGCGTCGGCTGGAAGGTGAGAGCGTACGTGGGCCCGAAACGGTCAAAATTACTTTCCCGTTCAGACTCCACCAAAGTGGAATGCGTCTGACGCATATCTAACTCATACGATGTGGCTTGCCACAGATCACGCAACACTCGCATATCCTCAGCGAGGATAATGCCATCTGGACCGACCACGGTAATCTCTTTGGCCACCAGTGTTCGCCCAATGTCCTGGCACTGATCCAGCAAACCGTAGCTGGCCAAAACTTTTTCAATCATTGGCCAACTTGACGGCTGGTACTCCATCACGACGCCCAACTCTTCATTGAAGAGGAGGGAAAATGGATTGGTGCCAAATTTTGGGTGCGTGAAGTGCACGCGAAGCCCACAGTTTCCAGCAAAAGCCATTTCTAGCAGCGTGGTAATGAGTCCACCGTCCGAACGATCGTGCCCGGCGTGAATCAAACCCAGCCGTAGCAGCTCTTGCACCGCCAGGAAGCCCCGGCGAAGCAAGTCTGGATCGTCAAGATCCGGGGTCATATCACCCAATTGGTTATACGCCCGCGCCAAGGTCGAAGCGCCCAGCCGCTGCTGCCCACCGGACAAATCCAGGAACAACAGCTGGCTGATTCCAGGATATTGCAATGCTGGGGTGACTTTCCGAGTCACATCTGCCATAGGTGCAACCGCCACAAACTGAACAGTCCCCGGCGCCTTGACCACAGTTTCCACACCTTCACGCACCGCACGTGTCGCCATGGAGAGTGAGTCTTTTCCCACGAAGATGCGTACCCCGAGATCCTTTTGCAGACCCAGGGTTACCGCGTGTACGGCATCGTACAGCCGTGCATCCTCACCCGGATGACCCGCCGGCCACTGCCAGGTGGCAGAGAAATTAACCTTGTCCAGGCCGGTAACCTTTGCGAACATGAGATTCGTTAAGGCTTCGGCCACAGACATGCGGGCACCCGCTGCGCTGTCCAAAATGCCTTTGATTGGCTGCTCACCAATGGCTTGAGCAGTACCCGTGAGGCTATCAAAACTATCTGCCGTTACTGCAAGATCAGCAAGAGTGAGCTGCAACGCACCTACGGTCTGCTGCTGCGCCACGCAGCCACCCACAGAACGGTCAACCTTCCGCGTCAAAAAGGCTTTGGAGCCAACGTCCACAAACCCAAAAACTTGCTCCAACGCAGCGCGAACCGTCAGACCGTCGGGTAGCACCAAAGGCTGGAATGCCCGAGCAACACGCTCAGACGTAATTTGCTTCTGGGGCAAATCGGACAAAAGAAAATCTAAACCTAGATTAACTGGCGTCGTCCCATCCTCATCTTCCACGACAATCTTCCCATCCCCGGTACACACACCAATAACCGCAAAGGGACATCGCTCCCGATTGCAGATCGCGATGAAAAGCTCAAGGTCTTCTGGTCGAAGAATCAACACTAACCGTTCTTGGCTCTCGTTGCACCAGAGCTCAAGCACGGACATAGTTGGATCACCAGAAGGAATAGCCCGAAGCTGGATCCGCGCACCTACTGGGTGCACAATTTCCGGCACCGCAACTGAATCTCCGCCCGCACCCAAATCTTGAATGGTCACAATTGGGTTACGCGGGCCTAAGGCAACACAGGCACGGATGACCCGATCAACGCGCTGCTCCATTTCTGGATTCGCGCGTTGCACCGAAGCAAAATCAAGGTGCAAGTCAGCAGCCGAACCGCTGTCCACACTTGACCGGCCCGCACCCCCAAGACCAATGCAGTAAGCATCGCCGCCAATTTGCACAACCAGGAAGCCGGGTTCTGGCTTTTGCTTCTGCACATGGTCCGAACGCATCAAACCCACACCCCCTGCAACCATTACTGGCTTCACATACCCCAGCCACTCCTCATCCAAGAGAAACTCGAAGGATCGAGTCGCCCCGAGAATGAGAGGCTGTCCAAAACAGTTGCCATAGTCTGAGGCACCGTTTGAGGCTTGAATGAGAATTTCCAACGCTGGCGCCATGGAAGGTGAACGTTGGCCAATTTCCATTTCCCAAGGTTGGCGGTACCCAGGCAAGAAAAGGTTACCAACGTAGTAGCACGCCAAACCAGTTTGTGGTAACCCACCCCGACCATTTGCTTGCCGGTCACGAATTTCTCCGCCCGTCCCAGTGGCTGCGCCAGCGTAGGGCGAAACACCCGTTGGGTGGTTATGGGTTTCCACTTTCAAAATAATGCAGTACTCCACCTCCTCCAGGTGGTAGGCCGAAGGCTGGCCCGGATTGCTTGGCACAAAAGCACGCACTAAATGTGGCGCCATTGCCCCGGCATTATCCCGCAACGCGCTGATTATATCTCCAAGATTACCCGCCAAACTCAAACGTACCATCTCCATGGGAGGATGCGGCATAATCACACCGTCAATGGTGTACTCGGCACAAAAAACCAAATGCCGACAGTGGTTGGAATTCAGCTGGCCAAACTTAAAAACCTCAACGTCACTCAAATCCCGTTGCAAGGTATGCAAGCTGTGGTCGACTGCGTAGGTAACGAGCTGATCACCTAAACCTAAACCCATCTCCTTGCTTGCACGTATCAAAGCTGCTTTCCCCTCAGCGAGAATAGGGATCAACGGAAGTGGCTGACGCCTCACCTCCTGGTCAAAACTTTTGGGTGGTTGTCCGTACCGCTCCTCCGTCATCCGATCGTACAGGTGGGGGAGCAGGCGCGCTTCCTCTGCTGAAGAAAGGCTTGTGCCGTCGGCGCGTTTGAAAACGAAACGTCGAGAACGCTCCACCCGGGTTATGGTCTGCAACCCACACGCGTGGCAAATGGCCACGGCGTTGGTGGAAAAAGGCGAAACAATTGCCAGCCGCGGCCCAACTTCAATGTGGCCATTTGTGACAATGCTGCTCTGCAAACCAAAACGTTCGGGTTGGAAAGTTTCCCGCAGGATCCATTCCAGGATCAATCGCTCCTGCGTTTTTAGGGTACGGGTTGATGCCACGGTATAGACCCACTCGGTCTCAACCGCCGTAATATCCGCTGACACTTCAGCCTGCGCCTTCTGGAGCAGTGCGGTGCTGCGCATCGCCGAAAGCGCCGGGCTTCGATAAAAACGAAATAGCATGTGCTACCTCCTCTATTTGTTAAGTTTCGATATTTACTTGGATCTGTGTATTAGTTGCTTACCTTACCACCCACAAAACCTGCCGTCAAAAACCAGCGACCCCTTGAAAAAGGACAAAAAAACGTGCTATTTTCACCTTGCACCGAGTCAGGAAAAAATCGCACTTTGTGATGACACCAGCTTTGCCTGGAGGTCATCATCTTCCTACCAGCATTGGGTCTGGATGGAACAAACGTTCAGCTAGGTACGTTCCTACGCTTACGAAAATAGTTCTAGCTGCGTTACTCTCAAACAACACTTTGGCAAAACCTGGTTCGTTGGCAAATCTCGGGGCACCACATGGTCCCCGATTTTTTTATCCGTTTGACAAAATATGAAATGGCTTTATACTATCTGGAAACTAAAACAATACAATGTAACTTAAAAAGAAAGGAACGTATGCAGATCCACGATCGAGACACACTCAACCTGTTAATAACACCCGGGGTAAAGGAAATGCTTAACGCCTTTGCCGATGGGAAGCCTATCGTATGTACGGCTCATACCGGTGGCGATCGTACAGAGCAACTAGAAATCGTTATCAAAGCTGCATTGTTGCTTCCGGAGGGGCACCTAAAAATTGGAGGCGCCCTACGCGTCGAAAATGGTGAATGGTACGTCCTCGGGGAAGTTGGGCGAAATGCAAAAGATTGCTTTGCTGGGACACTCTACAGTAGCGGCACTCCATTCGACATCACTTTCCCCAACCAAACTTCAGTCGCTGAAGATATGCGAGATCTACGTCGATAAGACAGTGAACAAAAATTGACACAGCGCACGACCATATGGTACGGCGCTTTTCTTTTTAAGAGAATTACCAAAGAAGCTTTGTAACTTATTCGTCGTAACATTCCCTACGCTAAACAAAAATAATTCTAGCTGCGTTACTCCCTAAGAAACACTTCGGCAAAACCTGGTTCGTCGGTAAATCTCAGAGCACCACTGTGGTCCCCGATTTTTTTATCTTGACGAGAAAAACGGAATAGCATAAGGTGCAATGAAACACACAGTTACCTTGAAAAGGAGAAAGACATGAAATGGCCGAACTACATATTGTTCCTCCGGCACGACACGTCAAAATTCAACCGACTACGGGAATTGAAGGCGCAAGACCCGGAGTATGATCGCTTCAAACTAGCGTACGAAGAAAATCCTGAATCTCCGGAAACGCGCGCGCTTGCTATGCTTTTGCATCTTCGGTATAAATTGGAAGTAGCGGACTGTCGAACGCCCCTTGCAGACGCTGAAGCAAAACGTGCGGTAATAACTGGTCAAAACCTAAGAGACCAAATAGCGGCACCTGAACTCATTTTCTGCTCACCATACGAACGAACGAAGAGCACGCTAGTCGGTTTACAGAAAGGTTGGCCAGAACTTGCAAACGTAAAAATGGTTGAGGAAGAACGTATTCGAGAACTCGAACACGGATTATCACTGCTCTACAACGACTGGCGTATATACTTTGCTTTCTACCCAGAGCAACGGCGTTTGTACGAACAGGAAGGCCCGTATTGGTTTCGCTGGCAGCAGGGAGAGAATGTTCCAGACGTACGGGAACGAGTCCGTTCCTGGTTGAACACCCTTACGCGCGACTTTTCCGGGAAAAAAATTCTCGTGGTCAGTCACCACTTAACCATCCTAGCTTTACGCGCGAATCTGGAGCGCTTGGATGAACATGAGTTCAACCGAATTGATGAGGAGGAGAAACCGATCAACTGCGGAGCTACGCTCTACACTGGTATACCAGACCAGGGCAGCAACGGGCGCCTAGATCTGACCTACTACAACCGTTCGTTTGCATAAGCAAACACCGAGACCTCGCAATAGAGGTCTCTTTTTTTACCAGGACACACTTTTGCTATATACCAAACGCTTTTCGTTCTTCAGATGTCAGTCCCTCGCCTAGCAACCGGCTCCCCATGCAGCGACTGGTTGTGTACACACCGTTTTCGCCCGTCTTGAGAAAGAGTAGGTACGGCGGTTGGCCTGAAGCAAAGTGCAGCTCCCCGGCCACATCGCTTTCCACTTTGTTGGCTCCTGCTTTGGCGGCAATGGCAATACCTATTGCTGGTACTTTACCTTTATACAAACGGCTAGGGGTAATGAGCACCTTTGCGTTTTCAACACCATCCGGCACAACCAGAAAAACTTCGCCGGTGAGGACAAGGTCAGCCGCGGCATACTGCTGCGCTACGGAAACCGTATCGCATTGTGCTTCAACTGCTACTGGTTTGTTCTCAGGGTACAACGAAACTCCAAGCAATACGATTGCGAAAGCACCAAACCCAAAGCCAAGAAGTCGTCGGGTTGAAACCATCTGTTTTCTTTTTGGGTAGACGCGAAGCGGCATACCTTTCAGGATGCCGCAGGAATCAATTTCTTGCAAATGACTCTTACAATACTATACAAACGCACGAAGCATCGCTGCAATTGCCTGATACTGCGGCAATAATGCAGTTTTGCAGTCTGGCAAGGTCAATGCATGCCACTTTTCTTCAACCTTTTCTTTGTACAATTTCACCAGTGCATCAATTGGCATTTTCCGACTGTTCGTTAAACCAATAAGCATTCCTTGTACTGAGAGAAAACGATAGCAATCTGCATTACAACAGATCTCTGCTTCGATTGTTTGAAATTGTACGCCGCCATGGTGCTGGCGAATACATAAAAGGATGTTCTCTTTTTCATCAATTGTCATTTCTGAATATTGCAAAAAGAGTTTCGTAGCAATATCCTCACCCCACTGAATATGTTCTTCACGCTGGCCTTCCGCTAACGCTTTGCCAAGCATGACGTCCATCAAATACGTTCCAACCAAGACAATTTCTCCATTCGCCCCATGTTTTTTTACTAAATTTTGACCTTGGATACTAATGTACTCAGTTTGCGGAAATGGTGGGGTGCCAAAATCCACAGCCTGCTGACGAGCAACTGCGACCACTTCATCAAGGAGTTTCTGAGGAATCATCTTACTTCCACCGAATATCCAGGGTGGCTGCCCCCAGGTCAAAATCCAGGTTTACCTTCTTACTAGTTGAGCTGTAGTTGGTAGACTCGTAGGTATGCTCATCAATTTTGGTAAAGTCTGCGAGGCTCTTCGACGTTGCACCTGAGTCCAAAGACAATTTTGCCCCCAGGGTTTTGGGTAACGTCAGGTTGATGGTGCTCGCTCCGGCATCCACCCGCACTTCAGAAGTTTCCAGCAGATCACCTAAGGTAAGATTGAGCGTAGAAGCGCCCGTGTCCACATCCACTAGTTTCGCTTGAATCTCAGAAAGATCCAAGGTCATGTCCATGGCGCCCGTATCCAGAATGAGACTGGTTGGCATATCCTTCGCCAGCTGCAAGCTAAGTTCATTACGATGGTTGAAGACCCAGCTCCCGCTGGACTTCGTGCTCAAGGTTGTGTGCTGTGTAGTTTCACTTAATGAGCTCTCCTTGGTGAGACTCAGATTGTTCGTCGTGTGCGTACCAGTAATGAGTGACGTACTTGAGGCTGGGATACTACCGTTGATGGTGAGTTTGCCTGCGCCGGTCTTGATATTGACCACGCTCTCCGCAACTTTCTCTTGTTTCAGAATGGACACGGTATCTGTAGTGGTTTCCCGGTGCGCGGTTCCGCCAAACACTGCCCACGCCACTAAGCCAACCACAATAACTGTGATGATGCCGCCGATAACCCCAGACACCCAACCCCGCCGGTTGAAGAAAGACAGACCAACCAAAATGAGTATGACTGGCCAAATGATGTTCCAATCTACTTGAAAGGAGAAGTCAAACCAGCCCGCGTTCCGGCCCAAAAAAGCCACACCCACGACAATGATAAGTAGACCGAAGAACATGCTACCAGGATTGAACCCGCGCTTGTAGTGATGGTGGTGCACTTCTTTCACAACTTGCGGTTCTGGATTCGGTTTGGGTTCCACCTTTGGCTCCTGCTTTTCTGGTTCCGGGTTCTGTGTTTTTGACTCTTGATTCGTAATATCCATATTAGCGTCGGTTTTTCATGATGAGGTATGCACCCACGATGATGATGACAATTGGCCAGAAGAAGTCCCAGCGGAACCAGTGTAGGGGGGCTACCTGATTCAAAAGGGCAATGATGCCCACCACCACAATGAGCAAGCCAATGAGGTTCCGGCGATCAACCAACCAGCCTTGGGCGGTATTCTGCACTTTTCCTTCCTTATCAATAACCACCTCTGACTGCGCGGTTGTCACGCCTGACGCTTCGGGGATGACGAGCATGCCAATGATGTAAAGGAGCAGCCCAGACCCACCCGCAAAAGCGAGCGCGACGAACAGCACCCGAAAAATGACCGGATCAATGGCAAAATACTCGCCTAAACCACCGGCCACACCAGCAATGACGCGGTTGGTTTTTGATCGGTAAAGTTTTTTCTGGGTTTCCATATTTTTAGGCAATTTACCTGCGAATAGCTCTATTCTATACCCACCCATTCTTATCCGACAAGGTAGAAGTTAGTTGACAAACTCACATTTTTTTGCTAGAATATAAGCAAATTACTTAATAAAAAATGTATGGAGGATGGTAACCAAGCAATAGCTACATGGATAGCGCAGGCACGTGCAGCCGGTCTTTCTGATACCGCCATTCAGGAAAAACTTATTGAAAGTGGCTGGAAGGACTACCAGGCCGCCGCTCTCCTTCAGGCGCAGACGCCCGTTGCGCCGCCAGTTGTGCAAACCATCTTACCGAACGAGACCCCAAAGAAGCATTTTTCACGCCGTACATTGCTCACCGCTCTGGGTGCGACATTGGGCGTGCTCATTTTGGGCGGAGTGGCTTTTGGGGCGTGGAAAGGTTACATTCCCGTACCCGGCATAACGAAACCAGAGCAACTTCTGGAAAAGTCCTTTGCCGCCTTACAAACTGTCCGGGGCGGAGAATTTACCTTTTACGTGGATGCAGTCACAGAACCTCTGACACCAGCGGCCGCCACCTACCCCGCCGATGCCCAGGATGCACTCACAGCAGACCTGCCAAATCCCTTTGCCGTTCACGCCAGCATTTCCTCCTTTGCCAAAACGATTGAGGGTACGGATATACCCGAACTCCTGAAGCAAGCGAAGGCTGTGGTAAAACTCCAGGGTGATGTAACGCTGGGCGGATCATCCTTTCGTGGCAATCTTGAACTCCGCATGCTTGATGGCAAGCTGTACCTCTACGCCGGGACCTTACCGTACATTCCAATAGTGGATCTCACAACATTTGCTGGCAAGTGGTATGTGGTTGAGATGACGAATAACCCACTCTTAGATTCCCTCACTGCAGAGTTAGGGCAGACTGCAAAAAACGCAAACACGGGTTCAGATGCCATGTTGCAAGATGCACAAGCAGAAATCGCGACCTTTCTGAAGGTAGGCTTGCAAGAAAAGGCGATCACCCTGAAGGTGAACGGAAAAGAAACCATTGCAGATGTGTCCACCACGCGCATTGACGCGCGGATCGTACCGGAACAGTGGAGCGCCTTTCAGGCAGCGTACGTGGCAGACGTGACGAAACGCGGGAAGCAAGGGAGTAGCATTACCAAAAGCCTGCAGGAGCTTTTCGCGTTTGAGAATAATGCGGAATTCGCTGCTGTGGCACATGGGGCGACGCTCAGCATCTGGGTTGAAGGTGGCAGCGCGATGCCGCGGAAAATGCAATTCACCTCACTCGTTGCTCTACCAAAAGTCTCTGGGCAAGCTGACCAGCAACTGAACCTCTCCCTGGGTGTCATGCTCGGGCATATTAATGAAGAGCCAGTTGTTGAGGTTCCAAAAAACGCAACCTCACTTGAGGAAGCACTCTCGGATCTTCTGGGCGGCCCGCGTGCCCAAGCTCGGAACAGCCAACGAAAATCTGACCTTGGACAAATCCGTACCGGTCTTGCTTTGTTCTACGATGATCGTAACCAATACCCACAGTCCCTAACCGAGCTTGTTGACAGTCCAAACCGGTATCTTTCCCGGCTCCCTCCACCACCTGAACTAGATGAAAAGTACAGCTACGAAACCCGTGATAAGAATACCGCCTACACCATCTGCGCGCTGCTAGAACCAGAAACAGAAGGCGGACAAACCTCTACCTATTGTATTGATTCAGCAACCGGCATTCCAAAAGAAGAACCAATTGAGGCTGGAATATAGAGAGAATGTTCTTTATCGTTTGCTGTTTTCATCTTCCTTGCGCTGCTTGAAAGTATGATTTCCATTCCTGCTTTCCTTATTCTCCTGCTTTGCACAGCCACAGCACATGCGCTGATGGAAATTCAGATTGAAGGCAAGGATGGGTGGGCGGCAAAGCTGCCAACTAAAAAGTTTGACGGGAAGTTGGTGCAGAGTATTTTAGGAGTGCCGCTGACTGGATACCACCTCACCATGACCGCGACGGTGCTGGCACTGGCACACTTGCCAATCCTCTTTGCCCAACCGTGGACTTGGGAGCGCGAAGCACTGGTGCTGGGTTTTTGCATTCTCCACTTCACCCTGGAAGACTTTCTGTGGTTTGTTTGCAACCCGCATTTTGGCATTACCAAATTTCGGCCACAGCATATTTGGTGGCACGCACGCTGGTTTTTGGGTTTGCCGCTTGGGTACTGGCTCGCCATACCCATTGGCATATTCTTCGTACAGTTCGGCTGGTAGTATCGGTGCAGGGGTAACCTCAGCAGCCAACGCTGAGCTCTTGACATCCCAAAAATTGCGCCCATACTGCACGAGCAAATACAAACTGTCCTTTTCGCCACGAGGAGGTGATAATCATGAGCGAAATGCTGACTTTTGCTGATTTCCTAGTCGAAGTGCAGAATGCAATGGCGGACGTGAACCGCAAGCCATTTGGCCACATCCTGCAAAGAAGACTGGAATCCCTCAGACTTACTGTGTCACCAACCTTTGGTGCACCGAATGGGAATGGCCTTTGCCTGGCAAGATTCCTCGACACACGTCGCGGCATCTACGCCGGTTTGGTTACAAACCTGCAACTCCTGCCTGACTGTCTGCGCGTGGACATGTACGGACCCGAGCGTATGCAACTTGATGTGCCGTACGACGTCCTCGTCTGGTTCTCTGTAGAAGGGAGAAATGTGCATGGGGTGTACACGATCCACGATGGTGTACTTGTGAAAGATGAACCGATTGTAGACGCAGAAGGAGCTGCCAGTGAAGGATCACCGCCAAACCCAATCGAGGCATAAGAAACTCGAACCTTGGAAGCTGCGCAGATCCCTCACGGATATCTGGGCAGCTTTTTTATTTTTTCCTATTCGTAATTATTTGCCCATTTGTCATGCTATCTATTGGCGCCTTAAGGGTGTATACTGCACATACCCTAGTATTCGCTAGGTTGTGCCCGTGTCTACGGGTGCGTAGCTAACCCAGGAAACCGTTCGAGGAGAGGAATTATTCACTCAACCTTTTTTGTAGTGACAAGTGCGAATTTCAGCAGCGTTTAATGAATACTCATATGGATCCAAACCTTCCCCCTTCACATACCGAAGATGAACTGACCAAGGTGTCAGATGCAAATTCTGAACAAACCATTAGAAAAAGTACGGCAACCGGCCAAAACCAATCCGCCCAAACCATCTCTACCTCAACCACAACACCCACCAGTAATTCGGTAAAGACTGAACGCACTGTGGGCGCTTCCGCCGGTGCGACAAAAACGTACAGCCAGCAGAAAACCCTTTTCCATAGTTACCAAATTGTCTGGTACATTTTTGGCTTCATTGAAATTGTGCTGGCTTTCCGGTTCGCCCTCAAACTCCTGGGCGCAAACCCTGAAGCGGGATTTTCCAAATTCGTGTACGGTCTGAGTGCGCCATTTTCTAGTCCGTTCTCCAGTCTCTTTAGCGCCTCCACGGCCAAAGGAGTGGAAACCACAGCTTTCTTTGAATGGTCAACGCTGGTCGCTGCCTTTGTGTACATCATTCTCACCTGGGGCATTATCAAAATCTTCAAGCTGGGCAAGCCAACCAACCCAGAAGAAGTTGTGCGGACAGTCGATAGTCAGTAAGCTGAAACAGAAAAATGCCAGCGAACATCGCCTGGCATTTTTTGCGTCTTTAAATGACTTACGCCCGTGATGCTCGTCGTTTGGCTAAAGCCACGGCAAAGGCGTATAACGTTTCTCGATTATCCCGCTTTGCCACGCGGTTCCGTTTGGTGTGCCCGCATACCTGGCACTTATGGGTGAGAATGTCCTCATTCTTCACTGTGAGTAAATCTATGGGAGGCATCAGCCCATTGCAGGTTGCCAGCCGATCACCCGGATCAATATCCACGTGCATGCTCCACAAGCACTGGGGGCAGTGGTTGGTGTAGCCATCACCAACAACCTGTGCACCGCAGTGGCCACAGGTAAAATCTTCTTTCCGGCGTTGGAACTTCTTTGACTGCAGTACGTTCATTTTTTCTCTGTACTTATGGTTTACGAAGGATGATACTAGAAAACCAATTATGTAACTGCTGATCTGGAGCAAGTCGTGACAGGAAAGCTTCTATTTGAGGGAGTTCTTTTGATGAGATTTTTTCTACACGAAGTGCGAAAGGTAAAAATAGTTCAGCTATGCCATTAGGGTGCATTAACTCCAATTTCCGTAGATCAATGGTATATGGAAAATTTTGACTTTGATAATGTACATTCGCCAAATGAAGCTGGTGCATAATATCATCGGAACGAGTTTCATCAAAAGTGACGCCATGAATTTGGGGCCAAAAAGTCTTTTGTACACTCGTCAAATCACTATCCCCAGCATCTTGGAATATGCAGAGTATCCCATTGTTTGAAAGATGCTCCAGGTACTTTTGTAACAACGGCGCAACATCCTTAATCCCATATAAACAATGTGAAAGCAGAATGAGATCATACCCACCTACATCCAGGTGCTCTGCGAGCTTCTCAAGCGGGGCGGCGATGCTTTTGCGTACCTTTGTACCAAACCGCTGTTGGTACTTCTGTAAGGCTTCTAAAGAAGTATCATTTGCCGTTATTGCAACCTGCTGCTGTGGAAGCAAAGAAAGCGCAGTATAGAGCTCATCACCTTCACCACACCCAACATCAAGAATCCGAACATTTGACTTGTTCAGTTCTCGTATATTGCTACTCAAAATTTTTACCTGCTTTTCCCCTCGATCTATAATTTTGTGCCAAAAACTATAGGCGGTTGACCACCCCCGTTTATCATAAAAATGTGAGTACCGCTCAGATGCTACAGGCATGACGTACTATATATTACGAACAGTGGTCGGGGTGCCCGGACTCGAACCGGGGACCTCTCGCTCCCAAAGCGAGCGTTCTAGCCAACTGAACTACACCCCGACCACTGCTGACAATACTTAACTTACTTCTCCGTCACCAACACACTTCGCAACAAAAGCTCGATGAGTCGCAGATGGTGCCGAGTGTCAGAATCGAACTGACGACGCCAGCCTCTTCAGGGCTGCGCTCTACCACTGAGCTAACTCGGCTCCATCTGCGACTTAAAATTTCAATGCGCCTCTTCTGGGGTCCCCACAAACACGAAGCGGAACGAAGTGAGCACGGGTTTGTGGGGCAAAGCGAGGCTTCGTGCGACGGGCGGAGCGGAGACGAAGCAACGTCTACGCGCAGTTCTGAGCGCGAAACGAGCTGGTGGGCGGTAGAGGAGTTGAACCTCTGACCTTCACAATGTCAATGTGACGCTCTAACCAACTGAGCTAACCGCCCAAATGTTTTTGTAAATACTTCCGGCCGGCCGCTGATTTAAAATACTTTTCTCTTTTTCTTGCTTCTGCAACTGTTGGATATTGTTCTTGCCATACGACTTTCAAATTCTCCATTCTTGCCGTTGTCCGAGTCTTTCCACTTTGATGCTCAACCAATCTTCTCGGCAAGTTTGAAGTAAACCCTTTATAGAATCTACCATTACTATCCTGTAAAACATAGACAATATACATTGGGTATTTCATTATTTGCGCTCCCCGCCCGTACCGAACGGTACGTTCGGGCGGGTAACCAACTGAGCTAACCGCCCGTAAGCCAAGACGTACTAGCTCCCCTGTGGTGGGCGACTCAGGAATCGAACCTGAGACCTCGTCATTATCAGTGACGCGCTCTAACCATCTGAGCTAGTCGCCCATCACAGGGGGGTTACCTACCCGCTTACCTTCAGTTGGGAATGAGCCTGGGAACTTCACCACTGTAACAGAAAACGTCTGGCCGCAATAGGCCAGACCCTCTGGGCTCGAGTTAACAACTAAAGAGTGGTAAGTACAGCCTACCGGTCTTGCGACCGATCGGCCGGAACATCAAGCCTCGTCTACGAGGCAATTTGCTGGTCTGTGTCTCTCCTCGAAAGGAAAGTGAACAGTCCAGCACGACTGATATTTGTGTGCCCTGCATATGCAGAGCGTACACCGTATCTCCCTAGAAAGGAGGTGATCCATCGACAGCTTCCGCTACCGATGCCTTGTTACGACTTCGCCCCTATCATCGAACCTGCCTTGGTCTCCACGAACGTGGAGGCTTCAGGCATTTCCGACTCTCTTGGCGTGACGGGCGGTGTGTACAAAGCCCGAGAACGTATTCACCGCGCCATGGCTGATGCGCGGTTACTAGCGATTCCAGCTTCATGAGGTCGAGTTTCAGCCCTCAATCTGAACTGGGGGGTGGTTTGGTGGGATTGGCTCCCCCTTGCGGGTTGGCGGCCCATTGTTGCACCCCATTGTAGCACGTGTGTAGCCCAGGTCGTCAGAGGACCATGCTGACTTGACGTCATCCTCGCCTTCCTCCGGCTTAAAGCCGGCAGTCTGTAATGAATATTGTAACATTACACGAGGGTTGCGCTCGTTAGGGGACTTAACCCAACGTCTCACGACACGAGCTGACGACAGCCATGCAGCACCTGTCTCCGGGTTCCTTGCGGCACATCTCTATTTCTAGAGACTTCCCGGGATGTCAAGACCTGGTAAGGTTCCTCGTTTATCGTCGAATTAAACCACATGCTCCACCGCTTGTGCGGGCTCCCGTCAATTCCTTTGAGTTTTAGCCTTGCGGCCGTACTCCCCAGGCGGGGTACTTAACGTGTTAACTCGTCTAACCGACACTGCAGGGGTCGAATCCCGCAATGCCTAGT
>Ga0172379_10000881_pt1 | contig 67461 bp, 85 predicted proteins | sample GrowelOW334metaG_FD_119756 | JGI IMG/M metagenome (GOLD analysis project Ga0172379, IMG submission 119756) | Groundwater microbial communities from an aquifer near a municipal landfill in Southern Ontario, Canada - Groundwater well OW334 metaG | ecosystem: Environmental > Aquatic > Deep... | reverse complement strand
GGGCGGGCAAAAATTCCTTCCCCCCAACCCCCTTCCTTTTTGCCCGCCCGAGCGATTGGATTTTAAAATTCGGAATTCGGATTTTCGTCAAAAAAAGTTCGAACATCAATCAAAAAACACCGCTTGAAAATAATTAATAGTTCCTAATTGAAAAAATAAAATTGGGAATAAAAAATATGGAAGAAAGAAATTTTCAATTATTAAATAAAGCTTTTATACTTACAGCGGTTTTAATCGTAGGTATTTTAGTATTTTTTGTAGGAGAGATTTTTTTGCAGAATAAGTCTGTAAATTTGCAGAGCCAGTATCAAATTACGGTTTCTGGGCAAGGAAAAGTTTATGCAAAACCAGATGTAGCTGTTATCAGTTTAGGGGTTACAACTCAAGCTGTAACAGTAGCAGAAGCAACAACTAACAACACAAACAAGATGAACGCTGTAATTGAGGCAGTTAAAAAATTAGGCGTAGATGAGAAAGATATTCAAACAACAAATTATAACTTATATCCAAGATACGACTCAAAATTAGTTTCTTCCACAAATGCTTATTATTATGGGAGAACAAGCAATAATTCAATAATAGGCTATACATTAGAGCAGAATGTCCAGGTTAAAATCAGAGATTTTGAAAAAATTGGGAACATAATGTCTGGCGCAACTGAAAAGGGCGCAAACTTAGTCGGCAATCTGCAATTTACAATTGATAACCCAGAACAATTTAAAGAGCAGGCAAGAGCCAAAGCAATTGCACAAGCTAAAGCTAGCGCTAAAAATTTAGCTAAAGAATCTGGTATAAGTTTAGGAAAATTAATTAATGTTTCTGAAAACAACTATTATACTCCTATGTACAGTTCTTCTATAAAAGAAATGGGAATGGGAGCAGCTGATTCAGCGCCGGTTCCGACAATCCAACCAGGCCAGCAGGAAATAAATATTACAATTAATTTAACTTATCAAGTGAGATAACGCTCGGCCCGCTAAGCGGGCCTTGCTTTAATGCACGCGTCAGATTGTATTTTTTGTAAAATTATAAAAGATTTTTTAGAGCAGGAAATTTTTTAAAATAAGATATGTCAAATAATGTTTCTTACGATGTTGTTTCATCTGCTACACGCAGTGAGAGGTTGGATTTACTGAAAGAAATTCTGGTTCCGCCAAAACCCAATCGTTTTCCGAAGAAATTAGAAAAACAACCATTTTTTTTAAAATATGGGTTACTGTTTTTTTTCATAATAATAATCTGTTATTTTGAGCTGGTTTATCGTTTATGGATTTTTAATAATTTAAGTGCAGATTATGTTTTTTCAATTTTGTACGCTTTGCCGGCAGCCACCGTGGCTTTTTTAATATCAAAACTTTTCTCGGAAAAAATTAATAAAGTAGTTGCTTATTTAATTACTTTATTTTTTATTTTTATTTATTCTTTGCAACTGATTTATTATTATATTTTCAGTACCCCCTTTTCTCTTTATACGGGTTTTAGGGCCGGCTATGCTTTTCAATTCCATAATTTTGCTCTGGATGTTATTTCGAGAAATTTTATTCCTCTTGTTTTTATTATCGCGTCTTTTATTTTTTTTATTTTGTTCAGCAAAAAAGTTTCTTTTTACCGACTTCAGCCAGTTTCAATCGGCCTTTTTTTATTATTTGTGGTTTTAGGATACGGTTTTTTTATTTTTAGCATCAGTCTCACCCGTGCAGAAAGTTTTTCTCAATATGACTTGTATCACAAAATTGATTCAATGGAACTTTCGGTAAAAAAACTTGGAGTTTTGCCGGCCGAGAGCCTAGACATTAAAAGATATTTTTTCGGTTTTAAGGAGCCAGACTCCGATATTATTGCCACTGCTTCGGCAACTGTCGTAGATACGGTAATTCCTCCAGATATTCCAATTCCTCCACATCAAGATTATAATATTATGGATATAGATTTTCAAAGTTTTATGGTCAGTGAAAAAGACCAAAATATTTTGGCGATGCATAAATATTTTTCTTCTCTTTCACCAACAAATAAAAATAATTATACCGGGATGCTCAAGGGGAATAATTTGATTTTTATTGTGGCAGAATCCTTTTCGCCTTACGCCATTATGCCCGACTTGACTCCAACTTTGTATAAAATGTCTCATGAGGGTTTTGTTTTTAATGATTTTTATGCTCCTGGTTGGGGAGTAGGCACTACTGACGGGGAGTATGTTTCAGATGTAGGATTGATTCCTGAATCAGGCGTTTGGAGCATGTACGAATCAAGTAAAAATTATTTACCTTTTGCTTTAGGAAATCAGTTTAAAAAAATCGATTATGTCAACAAGGCTTATCACAATAATACTTACACTTACTATAAAAGAAATATTTCAATCCCAAATCTCGGTTATGACTACAAAGGGCTGGGGAGCGGAGTGAAGGTGCAGCAAACATGGCCGGAATCAGATTTAGAAATGATAGAAAACACAACAGATGAATATATTAATTTAAAACAGCCATTTAACGTTTATTACGTAACTGTCAGCGGGCATTTGCCGTATAATTTTGATGGCAATTATATTTCTAAAAAGAATAAAAAGTATGTAGAAAATCTTTCTTATTCTGATGAATCCAAAGCATATTTGGCAGCGAATTTAGAATTGGAATTTGCCATGCAACGGCTGATTCAAAAATTAGATGCTGCCGGTGTTTTGCAAAATACGGTGATTGCAATTGTTAATGACCATTATCCTTATGGACTGTCCAGAGAATCAATGGACGAATTAGCTGGTCATAAAATAGAATTAAATTTTGAAAGATTAAAAGGCGCTTTTATTCTTTGGAAGCAAGGATTAGAGCCGATTGAAATTAACAGGCAGGTTTCCAACTTGGATATTCTGCCAACTATATCAAACTTATTCGGTTTACATTACGATTCGCGGCTTCTGATGGGAACAGATGTTTTTTCTGATGCCTCTCCACTGATTATATTCTATAACCGAAGCTGGATAACGGATGAAGAAAAATATAATTCAACTGTTGAACACAAGAACTCTGATTATGAAAATATGATAAACATGATTGTAGCTGATAAAATTAAATACTCTATGAAAATTTTAAATACGGATTATTATAGAAAGATACTCCCTCAAACCGAACTTTAAGCATTTAAGGTTTTTTATTTTTTCAGCTTATGGTATATTTTAATTAATAGATTCTAATGGAATTTAATTTATTTCATTAATTTTAAAAAACATGGACTGCATATTTTGTAAAATTATAAACGGAGAATTTGATTCAGCAAAAATTTGGGAGGACGATGAGTTTTTAGCTATTTTAGATATTCGTCCAAACACGAGAGGCATGACTTTAGTTTTACCTAAACAGCATTTTGATTCTTATATTTTTGCCCTTCCAGATGATGTTTATGAAAAATTATTAATAGCGGCAAAAAAAGTTGGAAATATATTAGATAAGGCGCTGAAAGTTAAAAAAGTAGCTATGGTTATGGAAGGAATGGGGGTGAATCATGCGCACATTAAACTTTATCCAATGTATGGATTAGAAGACAATTATAAAGAAATATGGGAAAAAGAACAGGTATTTTTTGATAAATATCCAGGTTATATAACTACAAGATTAGGACCTGAAGCCAAAATTGAAGATCTTAAAAGACTAGCAGAAGAGATCAAATTGCATTCTAAATAATTCGTGGTAAGGTAACCTTAATGGATTCTCAAATCGAAGAAATAAAAAATAAGCTAAATGTGCTGGACATTGTTGGAAGTTATGTAAAACTTTCGAAAACCGGAGTTAATTATCGCGGGCTTTGTCCTTTTCATAATGAAAAGGGCCCATCATTTTTTGTTTCTCCTTCAAGGCAAATGTGGAAATGTTTTGGGTGCGGGAAAGGAGGAGATATTTTTGAATTTATAAAAGAAATTGAAGGGGTAGAATTTGGAGACGCCCTACGTCTTTTAGCTAATAAGGCTGGTGTTGAATTAAAAAGAGAAAATCCAAAAGCAATAAGTGAAAGAAAAAGATTGTATGAAATTTGCGATTTAGCATGTTCTTTCTTTGAAAAGCAATTAGGAAACTCAGCTTATGGAAAAGATGCAAAAGAATATTTGTTAAAAAGAGGAATTGTAGAAGAAAGCATTAAAAAATGGAGATTGGGGTATTCACCTGATACTTGGCAAGGTTTATCGGATTTCTTGGTAGGCAGAGGGTACACAAGAGAAGAAATTGTAAAAGCAGGTTTGGCAGTGCAATCTGAAAAAGGAAATAATCCATATGACAGATTTCGCGGCAGAATTATTTTTCCAATTTTTGATTTAAATTCGCAAGTGATTGGTTTTAGCGCTAGGATTTTTAAAGATGCCGATAAAAAAGAGACAGCAAAATATATAAATACTCCCCAGACAATATTGTACGATAAAAGTAATGTTTTGTATGGAATAAATTTTGCTAAACTTGAAATAAGAAAACAAAATAATTGCGTTTTAGTAGAGGGTAACACAGATGTCATAATGTGTCATCAGGCGGGATTTGAAAACACCGTAGCTGTTTCTGGAACTGCATTAACCCAAAGACATTTGAATCTTTTAAAAAGATATTCAGATAATTTAATTTTGGCTTTTGATATGGATGCAGCTGGAGACAATGCAACAAAAAAAGGAATAGATTTAGCAGAGTCGCAAAGTTTTAACATTAAAGTTATTAATTCTTACGTCGAAAAAGATCCTGCCGAAATTATTTTAGAAAATCCTAAAAATTGGAAAGAGTCTTTAGAAAAGGCAAGAACAATAATGGATTTTTATTTTGATTCTACTTTTGCTAAATTTGACCTGTGCCCCGAGGGGTATAAATCAAATCCAAAAGACAAAAAAGAAATTGGCAGAATCATACTGCCAGCAATAAAAAGGTTACAGAATAAAATTGAGCAATCGCATTGGGTGCAAAAATTAGCAGAAAAATTAGGCGTAAGCCAAGAGGCAGTTTTGCAAGAATTAAAAGACACAAAGATTGAGATGGTAAACCAACCGGTGCAAGTTGCAGAAGATAAAGAGCTTGCAATAAAAAATAATTTAGTTTTACCCGATACTCCGGCGGGTAGGAAAAAACTTTTGGAAGAAAAAATTGTTTCGTTAGTTTTGAAAGACCCAGATAATTTAAATTTAATTGAAGAATCTCATCATTGCCTTTTTTGCGACAGAACAAAAAGTTTAATAGAAAATATAAGGAGTAGCGCGGAACTAAGAGGAAATGATCCAGAAGCTATTTTTGCGGATATTAAGAAGGACGAATATAAAGATTTGTTTGACACTTTATCTTTGAAGGCAGAAGTAAACTATGATGAAGATGGGTCAGATGAAATTCAACTTTGTTTGGAACATTTAAAGGATATAAATATAAGAGAAAAGCGTACGTCTGTTTCAGCAGAAATAAAAAAAGCTGAATTAGCTGGAGATTTTGAAAAAGTAAATAATTTAGTTGGAGAGTTTAATAAAATATCATAAATTATATGAAGAAAAAGAAAAAAGTTCACCCTCAAAAACTTTCTAAGAAAAAACTTAAGAGGGCAAAAAAGCTAAAAAAAACCAAAAAGATTATAAAGAAAAAGGCATACCCCTCGGGGCACAAGAAAAAAGTTAAGAAAAAGATTAAAAGGGCGCCTAGAAAATCTGTTATAGACCAAGCTCAATTAGAAGTTCTTTTAAAAAAAGGAGAAGAAAGAGGTTTTATTACAACGTCGGAGATTTTATATGCTTTTCCTGACATTGAAAGAAAGATTGAGGGTTTGGAAAAAGTTTACGATGATTTTAAAGAAAGGGGCGTGCAAATAAAAGAAATGCAGGAATTTTTGGAAACAAAACCTAAAAAAGAAAAAAAAGAAAAAAAAGCTTTAATAGGAAAAATTGATCCAATACAGATGTATTTAAAAGAAATTGGAAAATCTAGTTTTTTATCAGCAAAAGAAGAAAAAGAGTTGGCAAAAAGAATAGAAGCCGGAGATGAAGAAGCAAAAAATAGGCTGGCTTTAGCAAATCTTCGATTAGTTGTTTCTATTGCAAAAAAATATGTTGGTAGGTCGCCAAACTTAACTTTGCTTGATTTAATTCAAGAAGGAAATCTTGGATTGTTCAAAGCAGTTAAGAAGTTTGATTGGAGAAAAGGGTATAAGTTTTCAACATATGCTACTTGGTGGATTAGGCAATCAATTACAAGAGCTTTGGCTGACCAGGCAAGAACAATTAGAATTCCAGTGCACATGATTGAAACGATTTCAAAATATACAAAAGTTAGAAAAAATTTATTGCAAGAATTGGGCCGAGAACCATTAGCTGAAGAAATTGCAGCAGAAATGGGTTTGGAAGTTGAAAAAGTCCACCATATAAGAAAAATTGCTCAAAAAGCAGTGTCTTTGGAAACTCCGGTTGGAGAAGATAAAGATAAACAGGACTCTGTTTTAGCAGAATTTATAAAAGACGATAAAACAATTGCTCCAAACACAGAAGCTGCCAGAAAACTTTTGAAAGAAAGGTTAAAAGAAATTTCTTCAGAATTAACTCCAAGAGAATTAAAAATTTTAGGAATGAGATTTGGTTTAGATGACGGCGTGATGCACACTCTTGAAGAAACGGGGGAGGAGTTTGGAGTAACCAGAGAAAGAATTAGGCAAATTCAGGCAAAAGCATTAGAAAAATTGCGCAAGCACAAAGAACTCAAAAAAGTCCGCGACTATTACTAAAAAACAAAACAAAAAGCGCCGCAAGGCGCTTTTTGTTTTGTTTGAATCATGCAATCATTTTCCACATAAAGTTAAAAATAGTTTGCATAAACTCACTAATTTCTTTAGAGAATATTTCAATTGCGACGTGGTTTTTATTATAACTTATAAAAATAACTCTATCGGGCAAAATATAGCACCCAGCCGAGAAACGTAATGATAAGAAAGCAGGTGGAATAATTTTAACCTCAGATAAATCTCTTGCCTCATTTTCTTTCCTTTGTTCAGCTATATCTGATGTTTCTATCATAAGCCTAGTATGAATGCCTTTTTCTGCCCGTCTTTTTTTATATCGTTTAAAATATTTAGGATTCATCTGGAGCCAATCTTTCTCTGAACAGATAATATCATATTTAGAAAGACCTTTAATATCTAAAATTGATTCATACAAATCTATGAGGCTATCATTACTTTCATATACTCGTACATACGAGGAACGAGTTGCGGTGCGGAACTCTTGGGTGAGTTCTGGAAGTAATTCTTTAATTCGTTCCTCTTTTTCTCTTATATCGTGTAATAGATTCTTAGGATCGTGGGGCGCGAAATGGAGCACACCTTTTTTATCCTGTTTAAAAACAAGGTTTTTCTTTGTTAGGCTATCCATAATATCATACATGCTGGTTCTATCAATTTTTGTGATTGAACTGAGCTCCTTGGCAGTTGCAACGCCAAGTCTAAGTAGGGCAATATAAGTGTCGCTTTCTTTTTTAGATAAGCCTAAAAAATTTAGATTTTCCATATTTTTGTGGATAATTTTCCACGAATTAATTATATATAAATAGTCTTATTTTATATAATTCTATCATAAATTGAGATTTTTATGTACATTTTACTTATAATTTATTATTATTTACTATTAGTAAAATATAAGTAAAAAATTAATATTATAAAATAAAAAATATGGATCAAAAAAAATATATTACTATAGCCATTATATTAGCAGTAGTCGCTTTAATAGTTGGTGGTTGGGCCTTAATTAAATCGCCTGCAATGAATTTTACTTCACAAGATACTTTTGACAAAGTTTTAAAAACTAAAACTTTAACCATTTGTTATACAGCTTGGCCCCCGTCTGTAATCAAAGATCCTAATTCAGGAGAACTTTCTGGGTTTATGATTGATGCAATTCAAAGTATAGCTTCAGACGCTAATTTAAAATTGAATTATATAGAATCTTCTTGGGGTGGTTTTGGTGCTGATATTAATGCTGGCAAATGCGATGCTGGAGTAGCAGGATTTTATCCGCTTATAAATCGTGCAACTGCAGTATCTTTCACTCAGCCATTTTATTATGCAGGCAATAACGGTGTAGTAAAAGCTGGTGATAACAGATTTAATGTAATTTCAGATTTAAATCGCTCTGATATTAAAATTGCAGTGATTCAAGGAGAGTTTGGTCACGTTTATGCTCAAAAAAACCTTCCAAAGGCAAAATTAGTAGTTCTGCCAGCAAATTCCGATAATACGGCTCCTCTTTTGGCAGTTTCTTCGGGACAAGCTGATGTTGGGTTGATAATGGCTGACATAGTTGATGGTTACGCAGCAAAACATTCAGAAGTTAGGAAATTGTTTACAACACCATACGCTACTAGCCCTATTGCTTGGGCAACAAGAACATCTGACCAGAAACTTTTGAATTTTCTTAACAATAGCATAAATTATTTAGAATCAACTGGAGAATTTGACGCATTGGCAAGAAAATATGGTTCTACTTGGTATTCTATTAAGAATAATTATCAACTTTTGTCGCAGTAATAATAAAGGAGTAAAAAGGGAAACTTTAACCTATGGATAAAGTTTCCCTTTTTTGTTAAACTTAATTAATTCTATGAATTATACGTGGGATTTTAGTGTTATTTTTGATTATAAAGAAGCTATTCTAAATGGAACTCTGCTTACTTTAGAGTTAACCTTGTTTTCTTTAATTATTGGAACCATTTTGGGATTGATTGTTTGCCTCTGCAAATTATCAAAAAACCCAATATTAAAATATCCAGCAATTTTTTTTATAGAAATTTTTACAGGACTTCCGCTTTTAGTGCTTTTAATTTGGCTATATTATGCATTGCCAATTTTAACAGGAATAACTATTTCTGCCTTTCCAACAGCCATAATTGGCTTGTCTTTAAATTTAGCCGGATTTTCAGCGGAAATTTTTAGAGCAGGTATTATATCAATACCTAAGGGGCAAATTGAATCTTCTTTGGCTTTGGGCTTATCACATTTTCAGATTTTACAAAAGATTATTTTACCACAAGCAGTTAAGTTAATTATTCCTCCGCTCTCTGGACGTTATATCGAAACCATAAAATTAACTTCTCTGGCGTCAGTTATTGCTGTTGAGGAAATATTACATTCTGGAGAAAATTTAATCAGTGTCAGTTTTAGGCCATTGGAGGTTTATACAGTTATTGCTATTATTTATTTGATAATAATCATTCCGCTTACTTTCTTTTTAAGAAGAATTGAAAGAGGAAAATAAATATGCCAATAGTAAAGCTGGAAAATTTATCAAAGCAGTTTGGAGAAGAACAAGTCTTAAAGAATATTAATCTGGAGCTTAAAAAGGGTGAAGTGGTTTGTTTGATTGGGCCGAGTGGAGCGGGCAAGACAACTCTTTTGCGATGTATTTCTATGTTAGAAACTTTTGAACAGGGAAAAATTATTTTTGATAATAAATTTGAAGCTAATAGCGAAACCGATGAAAAAGAGAAAGAAAAATTAAGAAGAAAAGTAGGTATGGTTTTTCAAGAATTCCATCTTTGGCCTCATAGAACTATTTTAGAAAACATAACAGAGCCATTGATTTTAGTAAAAAAACTATCTAAGAGTGAAGCGATAAGAGAAGCAAAAGAATGGCTTGATAAAGTGGATTTATTAGATAAAGCCAACAACTATCCAGATGACCTTTCGGGAGGACAAAAACAAAGAGCAGCTATTGCCCGTACATTAGCCATGGAGCCAGAAATTGTTTTGCTTGATGAAATTACAGCAGCTTTAGACCCTGAACTTGTTGCAGGGGTTTTAAAAATTATTAAGAGGTTAGCTAAAGATGGAATGACAATGTTGGTTATTACACATCAGCTGCGATTTGCCAGAGAAATAGCTGATAGAATAATTTTTCTAGATAAAGGAGAGATGGTTGAAGAAGGTGATTCTGAAGTAATTTTTGAGAAACCAAAAAAGAAAAGGACGCAAGAATTTTTAGATAGCGTTTTAGAAAAAAAACAGGAAATTAATGTTTATGAAGGATACGAAGATTTTCAGGCATATCATATTGGTCTTTTAAAACGAGTAAAAACTGGCTGTACTGGTTATGTTGTGGGAGCAGTTGGTGATAGATGGTTTGAATGTATGGATAATTCTTATAAAGAATATGAAAAAATATTAAAAGAAAAAAATATAATTTGGAAATGGATAAGCTATAAAACTGATGATTTTGAAAGACAAGTTCAGACGAGATTAGGCAATCAATTGCAGATTAGTCTCATTCCTAAAGAATATGCCACACCTTCTAATTTTAATATTTGGGAAGATACTATTATTCTGCAAACCTTTGGTGAAATTCCTGCAATTATTGAAATAAAAAACAAAGCTTTGACTTCAGGATATTTAAATTACTTTAATCTGTTATGGGATATAGGAGAGAAAGCATTAATAAAAAAGCGTCTGCGATAAAATCGGACGCTTTTTTGGTAGTTGAACTATACAGTTAAATTATACTGTTGTGAAGCCGAAGTAGGTTAGTGCAAGACCAATGAAAACTGCAATCAATAATGCAAAAGGCATGAACGAAGAATTTTTTATTTTTTTGACTAGTTCCATTGCCATCTCTGGGAGGAATAGTAGAGTTAAGCCCTTTAATAAAGATGCCCAACCAAAAATTGTTATAACTACTCGCCAGTCTTTTTCCCAAATATTATGGGCTAAGACCATAGTAACGCCTATTATAAAAGTGATAAATCCCCAGAAGAACAAATTTTCTTCTTTTTCCATTGATGCAAAAAGGTGTTTTAAATGAGTTTCTTTTATAAGAAGGGCTAAAGCAATTACTACCATTGAGATTCCCCAAATTTCTGCTAAATAATTTGATAACATGTTTGTTTTATTAGTTCGCTTATTTATAAAAAATTAAAATACGACCTTTTTAAAAGTTTGTGCTTAAATCAATGTCTTCTGCGTCTTCTACTTTTCCTTTGTGTTCTCCCATATCAGCTTCAGAAGAGCGGTGAGTATATTCAAAAATTATTTCTTTTCTTTTTTCTATTGGTAATTCTTGCCTGTTTATGGCCGGTCCCCCAATGCATCCGCCATCGCAATTTAATAAATCTAAAAATCTATATTGGCTGGTTCCTGATTTTATATCGTCAAATGCTTTTTTAAGATTTTCAACGCCGTCTGTAATTAAAATTTCGCCTTCTTTAAATAATTTTTGTATATGTGAAGTTGATGCCAAACCACCAGAAACCGGATAAATTTTAGTGTATTCTCTGATTAATGAATCAAAATAATAGTTTTCTGTAAAATTTTCTTCTTTTATCTCTTCTTGCTCAAAGATTTGTTTTAAATCTTTTAAAGTTATTACAGCGTCTATTTCTTTATATTTTGGTGCTTCAACGTTTTCTTTTGCCAAACAAGGAGAAATAAAAATAACCTTGCAATTTGGGCAGAATTTTTTATGAACTTTTGCCATAGCGGCCATTGGAGAAATAATTGGCATTAAATATTGTATTAATTCTGGGTATTGATGGCAAACTAAAGCTACAACAGTGGGGCAGGGCGAAGCAATAAAATATTTCTGATTTTTGTGTTCTTTTATATAATTTGCATATGCCCAATTAACCATTCTGGCTCCGAAGGTTAATTCTGTGACTTCTTTAAACCCTAAATGTTTTAACATTCCTATAATGTTTGGATATTTAAAATCAATAACAAAAGTTGGCGCCAGCATAGCTACAGCTGAGTTGTTTTTTATAAGGTCGATTTTTTCTTTTAGTTCCATATTAAAATCCCCATGACTTTACCATCTTCCAAGCTATGAATGCAAACAGAATTACGTAAAGCACAACCAAATGCCAAGTTGGGTATTCTATAAAATTAATTACGGATAAAATTATATCTTCTATTGCCATAATTTTGAAACTTAAATTTTAAAAGGTTTAGGGATATTATGCCAAATAAAAGTTAAAAAACTTTTTATTTGGTCTGTAAAATAGTTTATGGGTTTTAGCAGCCAGCCAAAAATTGATTCCCAGTCCGGGCTGAAAGATATTCCGAAAGGAGCCAATATATGATTTAGATTAAAGCCTAAAAATCTTTGCAAGATATATATTAAAACAAGGAAAATTATAATACCGAATACAATTCTAAGAATAGGGCTTACAATAAATTTTATAAATAGGTATATAGCAATAATAGCAACAATTATCGCTATAAATAATGTAATATCCATACTTATTATATTTTACCACAAAACAAAGGAAATAGTGCTTTTAAGTTTTTTTGTCCTCGATCAGCTTATTAAGTATTTTTTTGACAGCATTAATGCTTTCAGTGCTGATTATTGAAATTACTGCAACCTCTTTGTCAATTTTTTTGAATTCTTCTTTTATTTTTGAAATAACACTTGTCGGGGCAGTGTCACTTTTACTTATAAAAATATATTCTGGTTTTTCTAAAAGTAATTTATTGTATAATTCTAACTCTGTCCTAACGCTTTTGTAATCTTCAATTGGATTTAAAGAGTCAGCTGCAACAAAATGAAATAAAACTTTCGTGCGCTCTATGTGGCGTAAAAATTTTATTCCAAGTCCCTTGCCGGTTGAGGCTCCTTCTATAAGTCCTGGAATATCGGCTAATATTAAGTCGTAATACGCCCCTAAATTCGGTTCTAAAGTTGTAAATGGATAATTCGCAACTTTTACATTAGCTTTTGTCAGCTCATTAAGCAAACTGGATTTTCCTACATTAGGAAGGCCTATAAACCCAACATCGGCAATCATTTTCAATTCCAAGTGTAGCTCAAAATATTCTCCCGGTTTTCCTTCTTGAAATTGTTCTGGGCTAGTGTTAGTTGCTGACCTAAAAAACCAATTTCCTTTTCCACCCCTTCCACCCCTGGCGATTAATTCACGCTGGCCAATTTTTGTAATTTCTATACCTTTTTTATTAGTAAGATTATGACAAACTGTGCCGACTGGCACATGCAAAATGAAATCTTCTGCTTTACGACCGTCATTAAGTTTTGATTTTCCATTTTCTCCATCTTCTGCCTTATAATCTTTTTTAAAACGGAATTTTCTTAAAGCCCCTAAATCTGCAACTCCTTCAATAAAAACATCACCGCCCTCGCCACCATTGCCCCCCGTTGGGCCAGGCGAAAACCTCACCTTACTGAAAGTTGCCATACCTTTTCCTCCGTGACCGGCTGTTACATTTATCTTTATATCGTCTACAATCATCTATTATTTTACGTATAAATTACAAAAACAATGCCCGTCTTTTTCAATTTCATCTTTATGCCAAAAACATGGGCATATTTTTTTTGAATCTTCTTCTTTATTTCCAGAAACCCTTCTGCAAGGGCAATATTTTTCGCCATATTTATCTTCGTTTTTTAAAAGTCCATCAATTATATTTTCAACAATTTTTTCATTAGGGTTTAAATGAAACCCATTTTGCTCTGCGTATTCTCTAAATTGTTTTTTAAATTCTTTAATTTCTTCTTCCATAACATTCATATAATTATTTGTTGTTGTCTAATATATTTTCCAGCCATTTTTTAATTGACTCTTCTGGTATTAGTCCTACAAAAGTGCTAACTGGTTTCCCGTTTTTAAATAAGATAACTGTTGGAATTTTTTCAACATTAAATTTTTGAGCAGTCATTGGGACATCGTCTAAGTCGGCTTTCATAAAAATAATTTTGTCCTTAAAATTTTCTGATAATTTTTCTAAAATTGGTCCTAAAACTTGGCAAGGCCCGCACCAAGTGGCAAAAAAATCAACCAAGACTAATTTGTCTAAAGTATTAATTTCTTTCTCAAAGTTTTCGTCTTTTAAAATTGTCATTTTTTTGTTATATTTTATTAATTTTATTTGTTAATCTATGTGCCAGAATTTTCTGTTTTCTTTTGTCTTTCCATCTGGCGAAAAAAACTTAAAATTTGAGAAATCTTTTAAGTCGCTTATAAAAAGACCTGCGCCGAAAGAGAATATCCATATTTCTAAATTATTTTTAAAACAGATAACTCCGATTATCATTAATATTGTTCCATGTATCCAATGGTGGGGAAGCCAGCCAGGATCTCCAATCCAAATATTAAGGTAATTATCTGCCCATCTTCCAACAAGATAACCAAAAAAACCTGCTATTAAAAAATTTATTATATTTAAGATTATCATAATCTAATATTTTATTCTACCACTTTAATGAGTTTTATGTAAATAAAAACCACCTTTTAATTTGGGTAGTTTTTTAAGCTTCGTAATGCGTTTCTGGGTAGTTTCTAAATATTTCTTTTTTATTTGATTTTCCAGAGAGCTTCTTCTCTTTTTCTGGTATAGCAGTAAGCCAAGAAATAAAAGGAATTCTATGTTTATCTAAACACCAATCGCAATCTTTCATTAAGGGTTTTTTTTCCTCTCGAAACCTGTCTAGCAAAGTCAAAGTTGCTTGTAAGTGTAAAGGAGATAACTTATTATGTTCCTCTAAAAATTGTTCTTTGCTTATGAGTAACATAATTAAGCATACCATAGAACACACTAAAAAACAAGGACGAGTCCTCGTCCTTGTTTTTTAGTGTTTAATAATCAAATTTTATGCCTTCGGCTTCGCGTTCTGCTCTTTTTGCGTCAACTTCTTTTAAGTGCACTTTTCTTATTCTTACATTTTTTGGCGTAATTTCCACTAATTCATCATCACCAATATATTCTAAGGCATCTTCTAATTCCATTGTTTTTGGAGTTCTAAAATAATCTAAACTGGCGTCTCCTATTGACCTGCAATTTGACAACGCTTTTTCTTTACAAACGTTTATTCTCACATCTTTTGACCTCGAGCTTTGCCCTACAACCTGCCCTTCATAAATTTCTACGGCAGGTCCAAAAAATAGAGTTCCTCTATTCTGCAAATTTGTAAGTCCATAAATGTTAGTTTTGCCAGTATCAGTAGAAACTAAAGAACCATGGTTTCTTTCTTTCCAGTTTCCTGGGTCTGGCATATATTCAAAAAAGATAGTGTTAATTATTCCAAGTCCTTTTGTATCTGTTAAAAATTCGTTTCTGTATCCAAATAAGCCTCTTGTTGGAATTATAAACTCCAAAAATATTATGCCGTTATTGCTTCTCATATCTTTTAATTCTCCTTTCCTGCCTCCCAAATTTTGCATTATAGCCCCCTGATATTGTTCTGGCACTTCAATAAATATTTTTTCGTATGGAGTCATTGTTTGTCCATTTATTTCTCTTAAAATAACCTGTGGACGCGAAACTTGAAATTCAAAACCCTCTCTTCTCATTCTTTCAATTAAAATTGCCAAATGCAATTCGCCCCTGCCTGAAACAATCCAAGTGTTTTTATCTGTTTCTTGGACCTTTAAAGAAACATCGGTTTCTAATTCTTTAAATAATCTTTGTCTAATTTGCCTTGTTGTTGAGAATTCTCCTTCTTTGCCGGCAAAAGGGGAGGTGTTAACCATAAAAGTCATCTTTACTGTTGGCTCTTCAATGCTAATTAATGGCAAGGCCATTGGATTTTCTGCATCTGCAATTGTTTCACCAATTGTTATGTCTTCAATTCCAGCAATGGCTACAATATCTCCAGCTTTTACTTCTGTAGCTTCTGCTTTTCCCAATCCTACAAAAGTCATTAAAGAAGTTATTTTGCATTTTGCTTTTTTGCCTTCTCTGTTTATATGAACAATTTCTTGTCCCGCTTTTAAAATTCCATTATGAATTCTTCCAATTGCAATTCTTCCTTTAAAATCATCTGGCGCAATTGAGGTTACCAACATTTGCAAAGGTTTTTCTGCGTCTGCAATAGGTGATGGAATGTGTTCTACAATTGCGTCAAAAATTGGAATTATATTTTCCATTTTTGATAAATCAGCTTCAAGTCCTGCTTTTCCATCGCGCCCCGAAGCATATATTACAGGAAAATTAAAAAAGTCGCCAGCCTGCCCTGAGCCTGTCGAATGGGCTCCCAATTCTAAAAATAATTCATAAGTTGCTTCTAGCGCAAACTTTGGCCTTGCGCCACCCTTATCAATTTTATTTACAACCACAATAATTTTGTGGCCCATTTCTAAAGCTTTTTTTAAAACAAATCTGGTTTGAGGCATTGGCCCTTCTTTTGCATCTATCAAAAGCAAACATCCATCTGCCATATTTAAAACTCTTTCAACTTCACCGCCAAAATCGGCGTGACCCGGGGTGTCAATTATATTTATTTTAGTGCCATTATATTGTACAGATGCATTTTTTGAAAAAATTGTAATTCCTCTTTCTCTTTCTAATTCGTTGCTGTCTAAAATCATTTCTTGCTCTGCAACTTCTTTTTTCATTTCAGTTTTTGACTGCCTTAAAAGCGCATCCACTAGTGTGGTTTTCCCGTGGTCAACGTGAGCAATTATTGCTATATTTCTTATATTCTCCATATTAAAAACTAATTATACACTAAAATTACCTCTATGTCAAAGCAAAAATCCCCGGTTAAGGGGATTTTTGAATAAACTTTGTTTATTAGTCCTTCGACAAGCTCAGGATTTTAATATCTGTTGCCTCCACCAAATCCTCCTCTTGAACCACGGTCGTAACCGCCTGTTCTTGGAGCTCTTGGTTCCATTGGTTTGGCTTCGTTAACTTTGACAGTTCTTCCGTCAAGTTCTTTTCCGTCAAACATTTCAATAGCTTTTTGTGCTTCTTCATCAGTTGCCATTTCCACAAAGCCAAAACCTTTTGATCTGTTTGTCATCTTGTCGATGATAATTGTTGCAGATTCAACTGTTCCAGCTGCTTCGAAAGCTGCTTTTAAAGTAGCATCGGTGGTGGAATAATTTAATCCACCTACATATAATTTCTTTGCCATTTTATTTTTCTTAAATTTTATTATTAGTAAGCCGACCTAAAGACCCATTAGAGAGTCTGCTATCTTTTTCTTCTCACAGCTTACTTTTACTTTGAATTACCAAATGACCTTCAACTCTTTATATTTTGGTTTGGGCTGCAAAATCATAAAAGCTCCTCGTCTTATCATTCCATTGATAAAACTCGTCGTTTTTTTGATTTTTCGCCCGCAAACCAAACTAAAATAGTTCGGAAGGCATTTGGTAACTCAAAGTTTCTAAAACCTAAGAAAGAAATACAATAGAAACTTACAATTTTATTATAGCACTTCCACCAGAAAATGCAACAAAAAAGCGAGCTGTGAGCTCGGTTTCAAATTTTTTTGGTTTAGTAAAATTGGGAGAGGGGGGCGTTAGAGAGCTCCCCTCTATATGGGTTAATGTCTTTTGGATTTATGGTGGGCTTTGTGCCACCGTTTGCGCACATTGTGTGGTATTCTTGATATCGTGTACAGTGCCCTTAGCACCGCATCCACACAACGATCGAAACAATCTAAAATCATTTGTACAACCCTCCTCTGGTTGTTGTCAAAGGCCTGTTTTAATCTCTTTTACCTTACTACCAATTTTTGTTTTGTCAAACTTAATTCTAGGTCAATCAAAAATCCCCAAAATGGGGATTTTTGATTATTTCGTTTTTTTAATCCAATTAAGGATGAATAAAATTCCTATAAAAAATGCAGGCCCTGCAATAGATAAGCTCCAAGAAAGATAATACCACTGAAAAGGCTGATTCATTGCCAGCATTCCAATGTATAATAATCCGGCAAGAATAAAAACAATTCCTCCCACTATTTCATATTTCCAAGATATTAATAAAACAATTAGCAAAATAAGCGCTGGAATGTTATGCATGAATAATCCAACAATTGTTCCCCAAAAACCATAATTTCCGTCAAAAATATCCAAAGAAAACAATGCCAAAAAAAGTATGAATAAGATTGATATAATTCTCGGCGTCCAGTATATAAATTTATTTATATTTTGTTCCATTTTTTATTAGTTGTATCAATTTATATATTCCAAATACAACTAAAATCCAAAATAAAATATCGATAATTACATATAAAAATTCAGATCTATAACAAGGCGCGGCATAAGAGATTCCATAAGGTGCGTGACAATTATTGTATGAAATGCTTGTAAATGGAAAAGGAAAACCAATAGAATGGCTATATTCAATGGGTAAGTTAAAAAGATTCCAAGTTAAATGAAGATAATCGGCTAATATTGTTACCCCAACGAATAATAACAAAGAGATTATTAATAGAACTATGATTTTTAATATTTTTTTTAACATGTTTATGTAATTTAATTATTTTTTATTTTTTGTTCCATATTTTTATTTTCTTTTCCAATCTCTGATTATTATGCATCCTTTGCCTCTGCTTATGGCAAGTTTTTGATGCTCTTTCCAGTTAAGAGAAGATACAATATCTTTTGGCAAGGTGACATAAATTGTCCCTCGCCCAGTTTTGGTCAGCTTTCTAATGTTTTCTTTTTTCATAATTTTAGTAACGTAACGGGTAACGTTACTTGTTACGTTACTTTATTCTACCACAAAACAAAAAAGAGGCGTTAGCCTCTTTAATTTTGCTCCGGCGGTAGGATTCGAACCTACAACCTTATCCTTACACGTTGTCCTAAATTACTTTAGGTGTGGACTATATCATTGCCATAGGCTTTCGCCCTTAGGCACCTCGGTATCTAGTCTCTACGGTGCTCCCCCGCATGCGGGGGTTCCCACGGTATTACCCATTTCAGGGCTTCACCGTTATCCCGAGATTATTCATTCCAAAGTTTCCTTTGGAAGCTGCGTAATGCCAGCTTCAATTTCTCTATGGCAGTTTGAACAAACAAGAATACATTTATCTAATTCTTTTTTGGTTATTTCCCAAGACCTTGTGTATCCTTTGTCGCCAATGCTAAAAGATTTTTGACTGCTATCAATATGATGAAGGTCTAATGCGCCGGGATATTTATTATATCCGCAGATTTGGCATTTACCTCCTTTATATTGTATCGAGAGAAGTTTAATTTTTCGCCTTCGTTTTGCTACAGCTTTAATTAATTCTTCTCGTCGATCGGCATATTTTCTTTTTTCAGTCATATATTTATTATATGACATTTTAAAGAACTCTCACAGGGATTTGCTCTACCATTGAGCTACGCCGGAATGGTTGCTTCTATAATAAGTTATTTTTTGAAAAACTTCAAGCGTTGAAGGATTTTTTTGTTTTGTGATAAAATATAATAATATAATTTATAATTAATAAATAAAAATATGAATAATAAAACGTGGCATGAGAAACACAGGCAAAATTTATCAATAGGGCAGAGGATTGCCGACGGTTTAGCTAAAGGAATGGGTTCTTGGGCTTTTATAATAATCCAAACAATTATTGTTTTGGCTTGGGCGACGTTAAATATTATTGGTTTTATAAATCACTGGGACCCTTATCCATTTATTTTGTTAAACCTTCTATTTTCTACTGAAGCGGCATATTCTGCTCCAATTATTATGATGTCTCAAAATAGGCAAAACGAAAGAGACAGATTTCAGGCAACAGAAGATTTTAAAACAAACGTTGAGGCAAAAGAAGAAATTGAAGAGCTCCAAAAAGCGATTTATAGGATAGAGAATGATAAATTGACTGAAATATTGAAAAAATTAGACGAAATTCAGCAGGTTAAATGATTAGGTTTATAAGAAGGCGCTTCACAAAAGAAAAAAGAGAGCAGGCAAGAATTTTTATTGAGAATAGATTAAGTTATTTCAATAAATTTTATAAATTTGAAATAAATAGAATTGCTATAAAAAATACAACCAGAAGGTGGGGGAGCTGTTCGTCAAAGAAAAATTTAAATTTTAATTATAAAATTATTTATTTAAAGCCCCATTTAGCCGATTATTTGATTGTTCATGAGCTTTGCCACTTGGGAGAAATGAATCATTCAAAAAGGTTTTGGGCGCTTGTATCTAAAACAATTCCAGATTATACTAAAACTGACAAAGAGTTAAGAAAAATACATGTGAAATTGATTTAAAGGTCGCCCAGTGATTAACACTGGGCGCCGGATGTTCATCATCAGGCGAAAACATAAAAATTAAATAAAAAAATTATGGCACAAAACGATTACACAAAATTTGACGAAAAAACAATTGCAACAATAAAAGTTAGCGCTATTTGGAGTGCTGTTGCATCATTAATTATGTATGTTGCAAGTTCATTGGCATCATATTTTTTCGTCAAAAACTTATACAACAGCATGATGAGTCCTTATGGACAATATCTTGGCAGTTATATGGACCAGATTTATAAACCACAGATAATTAATATAGGCGTCTTATTGAGCAGTGTCATTTGGGGGGCAATTGGCGGAGTTATAGCTGGCTGGATTATAGCAAAGTTCTTTCCTGTTTTTATGGGTTGGCAGAGGAAATATATAGGAAATAAGCTTAATTCATTCTTTAAAATTCTATTCTGGCCATATTTAGTTGGAGTTGCTATCTCGTTAGTTTTGTCTGGATCTTTAAGCACAATATATTCTGGTTTTGTGGTGTTTATAATTGTAGCAGTAGCAGATATTATTGCTATTCTTATTTATGCTAAAATGATGGATAAGTCTGTTGGGAAATATTATAAGTAGAATAATAGCACAAAGCAAAACGCCCTTAGGGCGTTTTGCTTTGTAAAAATTTGCGCCTATTGCACGTTTTAAAAAATTGATATATAATAGAGCTGATTTTCATGCAAGAAATTTCATTAAAAGCAGAACAAATATTTCATATAGGAAGTTTTGAAATAACAAATAGTTTGTTCATGGCTTTGATTGTCTCTCTGTTTTTGATAATCTGCGCTGTAATTTTTAAGAATAAAATAAAACTGATACCCGGAGCGACTCAGGGAATTGTTGAAATGATTGTAGAATTTTTCTTAGACACCATGCAATCTGTGTTGGGCACCAGAGAAGCTGCAGAAAAATATTTGCCTTTGATTGCAACTATTTTTATTTTTGTATTAACCTCAAATTGGTTAGGCTTACTCCCCGGAGTAGGCTCTTTTGTTTTAGAAGAGGGTCATAAAAGCATACCATTATTAAGGTCTCCGGCAGCTGATTTAAATTTTACTTTAGCGCTGGCCATAGTTGCAGTTTTTGCAACAAACTTTTTTGGAATAGCAGTTTTGGGAATATTTAAGCATGCAAAGAAATTCTTGAATTTTTCAAATCCAATTAATTTTTTTGTGGGAATATTAGAGTTAATGTCTGAAGTGTCGAGGATTATATCATTTTCTTTCAGGTTGTTTGGAAATGTTTTTGCCGGAGAAGTATTGCTTATAATAATGTTTTTCCTCTTACCATATGTGGTGCCGGTTCCTTTTTTGATGATGGAAATGTTTGTTGGGGTAATTCAGGCGTTTATTTTTGCCATGCTGACATTGGTATTTTTGGCTTCACACACAGCAGATCATGGAGCAGAGCATTAAAGATTAAAATAATAAAATTAATAAATTAATTTAAATTCTAAATCATAAATTCCAAATCACAAATATTTTGCAATTTGGCGCTTGGATTTAAGAATTTTATATAAAAAAATGGACGTAGATACAATGAGGTTATTGGCAACAGCCATAGCAATTGGAGCAGGGGTAGCAGGCCCTGGCATTGGAATTGGAATGATTGGGGCTGCAGCATTAAGCGGAATCAGCAGAAACCCCGAAGCAACTTCCAAAATCCAGACAAATATGATTTTGGCAATTGCTTTTGCAGAAGCCTTGGCAATTTATGCTTTGGTTGTAGCTCTTATTATCAAATTCGCATAAACACTTATAATTTATGAGCGATATTTTAAGCCAATTAGGGATAGACTGGAAGCTTTTTTTGAGTCAGCTTTTTAACTTTGCTTTAATTCTAATAGTTTTAACTATTTTTGTGTATAAACCAGTTTTGAAAATGATAAAAACTAGAAATGCAAAAATAAAAGAAGGCTTAGATAAAGCAGAAGAAGCTGGAATAAGGTTAAAAGAAGTTGATGAAATAGGCAAGAAAAAAATAAAAGAAGCTGAAGCAGAGTCGGTTAAAATTATAAAAACTACTCAAGACCATGCAAAAGATTTGGAAAAAGAGCTTGCCAGAAAAAATGAAGAAAAACAATTAAAACTGCAGAAAGAATTGCAAGACAATTATAAAAAACAAGAAGAAGAAATAAAAGAAAAAGTTTTAAAAAATGCAGTTGAGTTGGTTAAAAAAACAATTGTAAAAACAGTAGAATTAAACCCAGAAGCCATTGATGAAAAATTAATATCTAAAGCAGTAAAAGAAATTGAAAAAGAATAAAACAAAAATTTATGCAAAAGCTTTGGCTGAAATTGCTTTTGAAAAGAAAATTGACGAAAAAAAGGTTATAAACAACTTTGTGAAGCTTTTGGTAAATGAAGGTTTAGAAAGAAGGGCAAAAGAAATTTTGGAAATGGCAGAAGATATAATTTTGGCAAAAAAAGGAAAAAGAAAAATAACTTTTGTTACAGCAAGAAAAACCGCAGCCAGCCAGAAAAAAACATTGCAAGCATTTGCCAAAGAAGGGGATGTTGTTAAAGAAAAAATAGATCCAAAAATAATTGCAGGAGTAAAAATAGTAATTAACGATTCAAAGCAATTTGACGCTTCAATGCAGTCAAAGCTTCAGAATATATTTAAGTAAATTGTCCCGGTCGCAAAGCGACCGAGGATCCTCGATGGCAAATCCATCGGGACAGAAAATTTTATAAAAAAACAGTCGCAGTCAGATTCAACTGACTTGCGACATGCGAATTGTTTGGAGGATATATAACGTCGCACATCCAGTACCCTTTTACAGGATAGAAGTATGCTATTCCTGCTTCATCAATCCTCCTACGAATTCTCCGATAGAACATAAAATATGTGGCTGGGCCACCCCTACCACACCTATAGTGAGGGATTAAATCCCTAGGTCCTAGTTCTAACATGGTTTTCCTCCTAGTTTTTAAACAACAAGTTTAGTAGTAATACTTTATAATTAAAATTAAATAATGTCAATAACAAATAAATAAAAATAAATTACAAAAAAATGGCAGAAGAAATCATCGAAAAAATTAAGCAAGCCATTGAGGGTTATAAAGAAGACTCAAAATGGGAAGAAATTGGTCGAGTCTCTGAAGTTGGAGACGGCATTTTAAAAATTTCTGGACTGACAAACGTGCAGTCACAGGAGGTTTTGGTTGTTGAGGCCGTAGATGAAAAAATAAAAGCTGTAGCTTTAAACCTTGAGGAAGATTCTGTTGGAGCTTTGGTTTTAGGAGATGCAGGAAATATAAAATCTGGCCAAACCGTAAAAAGAACAAAGCAAATTTTGTCTATTCCGGTTGGAGAACAGCTTTTGGGCAGGGTAATTGACCCATTGGGAAATGCTTTAGATGGAAAAGGCCCAATATTTTCAGAAAAAGATAAACCTCAGTTTAATTTTTTAGAAAATGATGCGCCAAATGTTATTGGCAGAGAAGGCGTAAACACTCCCTTGCATACAGGAATTAAAGCAATTGATTCTATGATTCCAATTGGCAGGGGCCAAAGAGAATTAATTATTGGCGACAGAGGAACAGGAAAAACCGCAGTTGCTTTGGACACCATAATTAACCAAATACAAGACAATCCAAAAAATCCTCCAGTTTGCATTTATGTTGCAATTGGCCAAAAAGAATCTAAAGTTGCAAAAATTGTTGAGACTTTAAAAAATAACGAAGCATTCTCTTATTCGATAGTTGTTTCTGCTTCTGCAGCAAGCCCGGCTGCATTTTGGTATTTAGCTCCTTTTGCCGGTTGCGCCATTGGAGAATATTTCAGAGACAAAGGAAAAGATGCATTAATTGTTTATGATGACTTATCAAAACACGCATGGGCATATAGGCAAATTTCTTTGCTTTTGCGCAGACCACCAGGAAGAGAAGCATATCCTGGAGATGTATTTTATTTGCATTCAAGGTTGCTTGAAAGAGCTGCCAAATTGTCAAAAGAAAAAGGCGGAGGTTCACTTACAGCGTTGCCAATTATTGAAACTCAGCTGGGCGATGTTACAGCTTATATTCCAACAAACGTAATTTCAATTACAGACGGCCAGATTTATTTGGAATCTGACTTGTTTTATCAGGGCATGAGGCCGGCTGTAAACGTTGGTTTGTCGGTTTCTCGTGTAGGAGGCAGTGCTCAAACCAAAGCCATGAAAAAGGTTGCCGGAAAATTAAGATTGGAATTAGCGCAATTTCGTGAATTGCAAACATTTATGCAGTTTGCTTCTGATGTTGACGAAACAACAAAGAAAAGAATTACAAAAGGAAAAATTGTAACAGAAATTTTAAAGCAGTCAGATTTAGCTCCAATGACTTTTGAAAAGCAGGTTTTAGTTTTGTATGCAGCCTTAAATGACTACTTTAACAAATATGAGCCAGAACAAATGCAGGAAATTGAGAAAAAGTTTTTGGAATATGCAGAAAAACTTCACGGAAAATTTTTAGACAAAATAAAAGACCAAAAACAAATTGCAGACGAGGACGAAAAAGAAATGAAGAAAATCATTGAAAAGTTTATAGAAGCAAATTAAAAAGTAAAAAAAGAAGCGCCGGCACCCGTAACAAAAGAGGGGTGCTAGCGCATGTGGGAAGAGAACTAGCGTCCGAGGGCAATTTTGACATTAGCAGCGAGGGTATCTTTGTCGGCAACGTTTTCCATCTCGTGGAGTGAAAGCCGAAAAACGCCCATGTCATAAAGTTCGTGCGGAAAGTCGCATGTTCCGTCAACCTTCAACCGGAGTCCAAGTTTTGAGGCAGCTTCACCCCTATTCTCGGCTTCAGTATAACCTACAAGGTGCGGCCATGCGAGGTCAGGCTTAAGGATATAAATTGCGAATCTCTTCATCGTTCAATCTCCTTATTTTCAAGGTGGCTAATAAAATATATTATAATAATAAGATAAAATTGTCAATAGTCAGAAAATAAAAATGGAAAGTCCACAGAATATAAAAAAGCGACTGAAATCAGTCGATAACATAAATAAAATTACCAAAGCCATGGAAATGGTGGCTGCTACCAAAATGCGAAAATCGCAGGAGATAGCACTGTCATCAAGGCCCTATGCTTTTGCAGCACTCGATTTTTTGGCAACAATTTCCAATTTAGATCAAGAATTGCCAGAATTATTCAAGAAGAGAGAAGAAATTAAAACAGTTTTGTTTGTGTTGGTTTCTTCAGACAAAGGTTTGGCAGGAGCATTTAATAGTTCTATATATAGAAAATTTGAAACACACTTGAAAGCAGAAAGGGAAGAATGGAAAAAAGAAAAGCATTTATATTTGGCAGTTGGAGAAAAGTCATTTAATTATTTAACTAAAAAAGGGCTTGAAGTTGTTCAAAAATTTACCAGCGTTGGAGATTACACAACCCCCGAACAGGTAAAACCCATAACAGATTTCATTGTGGATGGATATTTGCGAGGTGGAAAAAATGGCTTGCCAGGCCGAAGCCTTGGCGAAGGCTGGGACAGGGTAATTGTTGTTTCAACGCACTTTAGGTCTGCCTTAAAGCAAGAACCGCACGTAAGAAGAATTTTGCCAATTGATTTTGACCATGTGGCAGACACAATAAAAGAAATTATTCCAGAAAGAGGAAAATTTGCAGAATTGATAAAAGAGCACCACATAAGTTTTATTCCAGACAAATTAAAAATAAAAGAATTTAAAATTGAACCGTCGCCAAAAGAGGTTTTGCAAAAATTGGCCGAACATTTGTTTTTTATGCAGTTTTATCATTTGGTTTTAGAAGCCAATGCTTCAGAGCACTCAGCCCGCAGAATGGCCATGAAAACAGCTTCTGACAACGCACTAGATTTGGGGAATGCTTTGAATTTGCAATATAATAAATCGCGTCAATCAAAAATTACCACAGAAATCTCAGAAATCTCCGCCGGCGCCGAAGCATTAAATTAAATTTTTATATGAATCCAGAAAAATCAGAAATTAAATTAGAGGATAGAAAAGAAATCAGTGCAGAACAAGCCGAAAAAATACTTGATAATTTACATCCTGATTTTAAAATTAAAGCCGGTCAATGGAGGTACAACAGGGATATAGGAATTTTAAGAGCATATATCGACAGAAAATTAAGAATAGGCTTTGACGACCCAAAACTATTAGACGATTGCCCCTTTACTGGAAAAATTGGAATAAATTTAGATGAAGCAATTGAATGTAGTAATATTGGTATTATATATGGCACAGAAAGAGATAAAGATAATTTAGTAGATTGGGGACAGAAATTTCCTTATTGCGAGCTCATAGAAGACTTAGATCGTAACGGAGCATCTACGCCAGACAGCAAAATTTCTATAATAAATAAAAATAATCAAGATAATAAATAAAAATATGCAAAAAGGTAAAATAATTCAGATAATAGGTTCGGTGGTCGATGTTGAATTTGAAGAAGGCAAAGGATTGCCTTTAATTTACACTGCTTTAAAAACAAAAGGCCCAAATAGTGACGTTGTTTTGGAAGTTGTAAAACACCTTGACCAAACAAAAGTAAAAACAATTTCCATTCACTCAACCGATGGCTTGCAAAGAGGACAGGAGGTTGAAGATTTGGAAAAACAAATTGAAGTTCCTGTTGGACCAGAAGTTTTAGGAAATTTATTTAATGTTTTAGGACAGCCCTTAAATGTAAAAGATAAAAAATTTAAAAAACACTGGGGAATACACAGGCCATCTCCAAATTTTGTTGACCAGTCAACAAAAACAGAAGTTTTTGAAACAGGAATTAAAGTGGTAGACTTAATTGCTCCATTTATTAAAGGAGGAAAAATTGGGTTGTTTGGCGGAGCAGGAGTTGGAAAAACAGTTTTCTTGCAGGAATTAATTAGAAACGTGGCCGAAGAGTCGGGAGGAGCTTCTGTGTTTGCCGGCGTTGGAGAAAGAACAAGAGAAGGAAATGACTTGTTTAAAGAAATGTCAGATTCTGGCGTTATAAACAAGACAGCTTTGGTGTTTGGGCAAATGAACGAAGTTCCTGGAGCCCGCGCCCGTGTTGCATTAAGTGCCTTAACAATGGCTGAATATTTCCGCGACGAAGAAAAGAAAAATGTGCTTTTATTTATTGATAATATTTTCAGATTTTCTCAGGCGGGCTCTGAAGTTTCAACATTGCTTGGAAGAATGCCAAGCGCTGTGGGTTATCAACCAACATTAGCCCAAGAAATGGCAGAATTGCAAGAAAGGATTACATCAACTAAAAATGGTTCAATTACTTCTGTGCAGGCAATTTATGTTCCTGCTGACGACATTACAGACCCTGCTCCAGCAACAACATTTTCGCACTTAGACTCAACAATTGTGCTTTCAAGATCTTTAACAGAAATTGGAATTTATCCTGCTGTAGACCCATTGGCTTCAACTTCAACAGCTTTAGATCCGAAAATTGTTGGAGAAAAGCATTATGCAGTTGCCCGCGGAGTTCAGCAAGCACTGCAGAAATATAGAGATTTGCAAGATATTATTGCAATTTTAGGCATGGAAGAACTTTCTGACGAAGATAAAAAAATTGTAAACAGAGCAAGAAAAATACAAAGATTTTTATCTCAACCATTTTTCGTTGCAGAAAACTTTACCGGCAGGCCTGGCAAATTTGTGAAATTAGAAGACACAATAAAAGGGTTTGCAGAAATTTTAGAAGGCAAGCACGACGACGTTCCAGAAGAGAATTTTTACTTAAAAGGCGGAATCGAGGAAATTACAACATAATTTAATAATTTTTAATTAACAATTTCCAATTTCCAATCAATTAACCAATTTCCAATTTTCAAACAACGGCACTATTGAGAATTGTTTCATTGAGAATTCAATGAAAATTGATAACTGAAAATTGATAATTTCAATGGAGCTTTCAATTTATTCAATTAAAGAAATTTTATTTCAGGGCAAGGCCTCACTTTTGAATTGCAAAACAACTTCTGGAGAAATAACTGTTTTAGATAAGCACGAACCTTTGATTACGGTTTTGGCAAAAGGCGTTATAAGAATTATAGATGAAAATAAAAAAGAAAGATTTTTTGAAGTAAAATCAGGTTTTATGGAAGTAAAACCTGACAGCGAAGTCAGGTGCATTATTGATTAAATAAAAAAAGAGGTATAATAAAATAATGACATGGGATGAGCTGTACAATTTATTTGGAATTAAGGAATTTATTTATTTTATTTCTTCTCCTCAATTGCAAGATATGCTTTTTCCAGTAAAGCTGGTTTTTGTCGTTTGTTCAATGTTTTTTTTGGCAGCTGTAATTTATTTTATGCTTACTTCTTCGTGGCTTCAGTATAAATTTTTAGAAGATGTGACTGAATTTTTTTCATGGTCGGCATTTGGACAGAGAGAAATGCAAAAACAGTGGGATAGAATTAAAAAAAGAATTGAATCTGGCGCTGAGTCAGATTATAAGTTAGCTATAATTGATGCAGACGATTTTTTAGCCGAAGTTTTGGATAATAGGGGATATGATGGAGATAATTTTGAGGAGAGCATTAATAAAGCAGGCAGATTAATAGCTCCAATTTTAGAAGACGTGTTAAAAGCTCATGAGATAAGAAATTCCATTGTTTATAATCCTGATTATAAGTTATCAACCGAACAAGCCAAAAAAGTGTTAGAAACTTATGAAGCCGCAGCAAAAGAGATAGGAATGTCGTAAGTTAAACATATATAATAAAAAATCACTTTTAAAAGTGATTTTTTTGTGATATATTTACCTATAAGACGGGTGCAATTAGGAATAAAATTGTTCCTATTGCAACCAAACTTATTAAGATAATCCATGTAACTTTAAATATTGTTTTTCTTTTAATTTTCATGTCAGGACTAATTTTAATTTATATTATATTTAATGATAGCAAATTTTAACAAAAAAGCCAATAAAGAATTTTTTAATGACAAGCTTTTATTCAAGATAATTGGAATTATATTTTTAATTGTTATTGTATTTTTTGCTGTTGCAGATTTTAAAATATATCAGAAAAAGCGCCGACTAAATTCTCAAATAATTAATTATCAGAAGCAAATTGAAGACATTAAGAAAAGCAGTCAAAACCTAAAAGAAGAAATTGCTAATTCTGATAACGCAGATTATTTAGAAAAAATTGCTTATGAACAGCTCAATCAAGCGCGCCCTGGCGAAACAGTATATTCGTTTGTGATGTCTCAAGAAAAACCGGAAACGCTACAAAAGACGCCAAATTTTTGGGAATTGTGGCTGGGCCAGTTATCAAATGGATTCAACTGGATAAAAAGCAAGTTTTAGTATAATATAATTTTATTCGCGGGATTAGTATAATGGTAGTACATAACCTTCCCAAGGTTAGGGCGCCAGTTCGATTCTGGTATCCCGCTCATGCTTAGCGAATTAAGTGTGCCGATGTAGCTCAGTTGGTAGAGCAACTCTTTCGTAAAGAGTAGGTCGTCGGTCCGAATCCGACCATCGGCTCAAAAGTCCAAAATTTGGTCTTTTTTCTTTCAGGAAAGTGTGATAAAATTATAAAAAGTAAATGGCAGATAAAATAAATAAAACAGAAGAGTTAGAAAAAAGAATCCATCATTTGATGGACTGTCTTTGACATTACAGAGAAGGAAAAAAAGCTAGAAGGATTAGAAAAGGAATCCTTAAAGCCTGATTTTTGGAATAACACAGAAAATGCAGCTAATATTCAGCAAGAAATTTCAGAAATAAAAAACGAGATAGAAAGTCTAGAAGAAATTAAGAAATCCTTCGACTTGGCTCAGGACAAATTTTCTTTGGAAAATTTGGAGAGAAATATAAAAAAGTTGGAGTTTAAAACATTTTTGTCAGGCAAATACGACAAATCAAATGCTATATTAGAAATATTTTCTGGAGCAGGCGGACAAGATTCACAGGATTGGGCAACAATGCTTTTAAGAATGTATGAAAGATATTGTGTTTCAAAAGGATTTAAAACAGCAATTTTGCATCAAGCCTTTGGAGAAGCTGGTGGGCCAGAAGGAAGAATTGGCACAAAATCTGTTACAATAGAAATAAATGGGAAGTGGGCTTACGGATTTTTAAAAAAAGAATCGGGGGTGCATAGACTAGTGCGACAGTCGCCGTTTAATGCAAAAAATTTGCGTCAGACTTCTTTTGCCATGGTGAATATCTTGCCAGAATTAAAAGAAAAAGATATTGATATAGAAATAAAGCCAGATGATTTAAAAATTGATACATTCAAGGCTTCTGGTCCTGGCGGACAATATGTAAATAAAACAGAATCAGCGGTAAGAATAACGCACATTCCAACAGGCATTGTAGTAGCGTCGCAGACAGAAAGGCTTCAAGGCAAAAACAAAGAGAATGCAATGAAAGTTTTATATGCCAAACTCTATCAACTGAAAGAAGAAATGCATGCAAAAAAAATAAAAGAAATAAAGGGAGGTTTGGTTTCGGCTAGTTGGGGGAACCAAATAAGGTCTTATGTTTTGCATCCGTATAAAATGGTAAAAGATTTAAGAACACAATATGAAACCTCTGATACAGAATCCGTGCTTAATGGTAATTTAGACGCCTTTATAGAAGCAGAAATACATGATCAAATTTAACAACGTAACAAAAATTTATTCCGACTCAAAAGGTGCCCCGACAATTGCCTTGCAGGATGTTTCTTTTGAAATAGAAGAAGGAGAATTTATTTCTATTGTTGGAAAATCGGGAGTAGGTAAGACAACTTTGGTGCGCTTGATTTTAGGGCTTGAAGCACCTAGCTCTGGAGAAGTTTATTTTAAAGGCGTGAATATGAAAGATATGGATCCTTTAAGAATTCAAGAAATTAGAAGGAGGATAGGGTGTGTTCATCAAGATTATAAATTGTTGCCCAGAAAAACTGTTTATGAAAACGTGGCTTATATTATGCAAGTTGAAGGAAAAGAAAATGAAGAGATAAAAACTGAAGTTCCAAAAGTTTTAGAAGTAATTGGATTGGGAAATAAGATTGATAACTTTCCAGACCAACTTTCGGGCGGAGAACAACAGAGATTGGCAATTGCTAGAGCTCTTGTAAACAACCCCGATATTATTGTTGCTGATGAGCCAACAGGAAACCTTGACCCATATAATACTTATGAAGTGATTTCGCTTCTGCAAAAAATAAATAAAACAGGCAAGACAATTATTTTGTCTACGCACGATAGAGAAATAATAAATAAATTAGGCAAAAGAGTTATTACTTTAGAAAACGGAAAAATATTAAGAGACGAAGCCGAAGGGAGATTTATAATTTGAGCGTAAGTGAAAACCCCGCCCTCTATGCTAAATATACGGGCAGGCAAAAATAAAATTAAAATAATAAAGAATTTGTTCACCTCACTTTTTAAGACAGCTTAGAGGGCGGGGTGCTCATTTCATTCGCATGCTGACAAATTTCAAAAGAATATTAAATTTTGCAATTAATGATTTTAGCAGAAACAAGGGAATATCAATTGCTGCGATTTTTGTTTTAACTATCACAATTATGTTGGTGACAGGACTTTTCTTTTTTCAGGGAATAGCTAGCTATTTGACCTCTCAAATTAAAGATAAAATTGATATTACAGCTTATTTTGTGGATGGAACGCCAGAACAGGACATTTTGAATGTAAAAGACGAAATTCTAAAGATGTCGCCAAATATTAGAAACGTTGAATATGTTTCGAAAGAAGATGCTCTAGTATCTTTTAATGAGAAGCATAAAGATAATGCAGTTTTGTCTCAAGCTTTGCAAGAAGTAGGAAATAATCCATTTTTGCCATCTTTGAACATTACAACCAAGGGAGATTCTTCACAATATGCATCAATTTCAAATATTTTGCAGACATCTGATTTTAGCAAATTAATAGAAAAAGTAGATTTTTCCCAGAAAAAAGATACAATTGAAAAAATTTACTCTATCACTTCAAATGTAAATATGTTTGGGTTGATATTGGGAATATTTTTGATTATAGTTGCGATATTAGTTGTTTTTAACACAATAAAACTTGCTATAGAAAATTCTAAAGATGAAATTAGCACTATGAGAATAGTTGGCGCTTCAAATTGGTTTATTCGCGGACCATTTGTAATTCAAGGAATAATTTACGGATTTATTGCATTTTTAATTTGTTTTTTACTTTCAGGAATATTCGCCCTTCTTTTATCGTCTAAAATAGGATTTGTTTTGCCGGGTTTCAGCACGTTTGCATATTTTTTGACTAATTGGTGGGTTTTTGTATTAATACAATTAGGTTTTGGAATAGGTGTGGGAGTGGTTTCTGCCTTAATTGTTGTAAAAAAATATTTGGAAGTTTAGATATTGCGGGATCGTCTAATGGTAGGACACATCCCTCTGGAGGATGGTATCTTGGTTCGAGTCCAAGTCCCGCAGCAGGCAAAAAAAGGTCTAAAAATTAAATTAATAATAAAAATATGATAACTTGGGCAAACAAAAAAAGATTAGGTAGAAAGGTAAAAAGAAAAAATAGAACCAAACTAAATAAAAGAAAAAAATAGTTTTTTATCATGGACGGATATCCTAAAAAATATTCCATATCAACGATTATTATAACTATAATGGCCATAATAATTATTTTGTTTTTGGCATTTTTGTTTTATTACTATTCTGTTACACCGCTTCCTTCTTCATTTGAAAAGTTTGCATCAGTTCCTCAAAGTAATAATGTCGATGCTTCTAAAAAAGATATTCTAAAAATTGTCCCAACCGATATTATAACTTTTGTACCACCAGATACTTTGCCGACAATTCAAAAATCTGGAAATTGTTTTTCCAGTTCCATTGCAGAGCCATATAGAAAAGATGCTTGGCGCTGTATGGTTGCAAACAATATTTATGATCCTTGTTTTGAAACAAAACAAAAGGGTTTAGTTTTTTGCCCAATAAATCCTCTTTCAACAAATTCTGTTTTGATAAAACTTACCAAAGCTTTACCAAAACTATCCCCAATTACAAATACACAGGATAATTGGGCGTGGTTTTTAGTGCTTGAAGATGGCACATATTGTTCTCCATTTATGGGGACAAGACCAATTATTGATAAGGGTCAGGTTGCTTATTATGCTTGTAATTCAAGTGATAAAAATAAACAGGTTTTGCTAATCGACGACTTAATAAAAGGAGTTGTTTGGAAGGCGAATGAGTCTATTTTGACAAAGTTTGGTAATGCTTGGAGTATAAGTTCTAAACAGCAAGTTAATATAAAAACAGTCTGGCAATAGTATAATAGATATTGAAAATTAACAAAAAATCGCCTTTTAGGTGATTTTTTGTTAGAATAGCTAAATATGCAATATAAAGAGGTTATTAAAAAATTAGAATTATTAAAAAATCCGAAAAATGTTGAAGGCATGGCAAGATTTGGCATAAGGCCAAAAACAAAGGTTTATGGCGTTTCAGTTCCAGAATTGAGAAGGATTGCAAGGGTAATGGGAAAAAATCATAAATTGGCGCAGAAGCTTTGGGATTCAAAAATTCATGAAGCAAGAATTTTAGCTAGCATGGTCGCTGTTTCAGAAGAACTAACAGAGAAACAAATAAAAAAATGGGCGAGTGATTTTGATTCATGGGATATTTGTGACCAAACCTGTATGAATTTATTTAATAAATCTAAAATAGCTAAAAATCAAATTGCAAAATTCGCTAAAAGCAAAGAAGAGTTTATTAAAAGAACAGCATTTGCTTTGATAGCTGCATTAGCTGTACACGATAAAAAAATGAATGATAAAGATTTTATAAAGTTTTTTCCTTTAATAAAAAAGGCTTCAACAGATGAGAGAAACTTTGTTAAAAAATCAGTAAATTGGGCATTGCGACAAATAGGAAAAAGAAATAAAAGTTTGAATAGAGAAGCAATAAAATTAGCCCTTCGACTTCGCTCAGGGCAGGCAAAGTCTGAAAGATGGATTGGGAGTAATGCCCTAGTCGAACTAACTAGTGAAAATGTACAAAACAGACTAAAAATAATAAAATGAAAATGTTATTAGAAATATTATTACTATTAATATCGGTTATCACTTTACTTTTTTTATCTTTTTATTTTGCTGGAAATTTATTAGCACCAGGCTTTCAGCAATGTTTATTGGGTTCTGTCTGTGTTAGGGAAAATTGTTTTCAAGTTGAATTGGCGCAAACAAGAATTCAAAGGGACAAAGGATTAATGTATCGAGAAAAATTAGATAAAGACAAGGGGATGCTTTTCATTTTTGATAAAGAAGGCATATATCCTTTTTGGATGAAAGATACTTTAATCCCTTTAGATATAATTTGGATTGATGGCAATAATAAGATTGTTTTTATTAGCCACAACGTACAACCTTGTAAAAGCTTGATTTGTTCGTCAATTATCCCACCAGGGCCTGCAAAGTATGTTTTAGAGATTAACGCTGGCCTTGCAGTAGAAAACCAAATAAAAATCGGCGATGTCGCCGATTTTAAAATTAAAAATTAAAAATTTAATACAAATATCCCCAAGTTTGAAGTTTATCTGAATCTTCATACCAACCAAGACCTATATCTGTTCTATAAAACATATTCTGCAACAAGATATTTTCTATTCGGCCATATGCTTGTTTTCTGGCATCTTCTACTGTTACGCCGTTTCCTGTAACTATTAAGTCATAACCGGTATTTCCTGCTATTCTCCAGTTTTCTTCTACAAGTTTTACATCACCCAAATGAATTCCTTCTAAATTAGGTTTTTTGAAAATAATAGACAAGTCGCGATAAATGTCTGCTTCTGATTTTTCGGTGTAAGGCCAAGGTGGGGTAGCGCAGACAACACCAACTTGAAATCCTTTTTTTGTTTTTAAGTCATATTGCTCTCCTTTTGCTATGGAATATAAAAATTCTCCCCATTCTGAAATAACGCCCTCCATTTGTATTGATATTGTAGGATAACCAAAACGAGTTGTGAATTCTAGAGGATATATGCCCCTGCCGTTTGCAATACAATTTATATCGATATAACCAACATACCCAGATTTTCTTATCTCTTCTTTCATTTTTTCTAAAGTTGTTTTAAAAATTGTATTGGGACCAGACCAATACATCAAAGTTCCCATTTCTCCTGTGAAAGGGCCAATGTCTCCTGGAAAAAGTTTTTTGTGTTCAAAATTAACATTTATCGGGTAAATAAAATCATTGCCGTTAAAGAAGGCTCCAACAGCGATTTCAACTCCTTGCGCAAATTTTTGAAGCTGGAACTGTTTTACTCTTTTTTCTAAAATACTTTTGTTTGAACGAAGTATTTCATGAATGTCTTTTCCATCATCGTCTTTCCCCAAGAATAAAAGTCCTTTTGAGTCTGATGGCGTAAATCCTGATGGTTTATATACATATCGTCCAGGATTTTCTTCAATGAATTTAAGGGCCAAATCATAATCTGAAAAATCCCAGTGTGGTAAAATTAACATGCCAACTTTTTTCATTTCTGACTGTCCAAACTCTCTATCTTTTTCTAGCTCGTCTGTGTATTGGCTCCCGCCAACAATTAATTTACCCTTTTTTCTCAGTTCGTCTGCTTTTTTGCCAAAACCAATATCATCAAAAATAATTACATCTGCCCAGTCGATATATTTTTCCCACTCATCAATCTTTTCTAAAAATCCCTCATAAACATCTTTGTCATTTTCGTTTTTTATATAAACTTTTACTTCGTGCCCCTCTTTTTTTATTTGCAAGGCTAAATCTCCTGATAGGCTTTCCCAGCCCACAAATAAAAATTTTCTTTTTATTTTTTCTTGTGTTATTAAGTTGTTTTTTCCGTTTTGTTCGCTTGCCATATTTTTTTATTAGTTTTTGTATCTCACGTCGTAAGGTGCATAAGAAACTGTTAATTCCTCGCCCTTTTTTATTTTTTTAATGGATATAAAATTTGTTCCATCATCAATTGTTTTAATATTAGGATTTAAAGAAGTGTTGAGAAAAAATGATATGTCCATTCCGTTTAATCCACCTTCTGGTATCAAAAACTCTTTATTTTCATTCATTCCAAAAAAATCACTTATCATTTTTTTAGTATTTTTATCAAGATTTTTTAATTCCGATAATTTCATTTTCTGCCATTTTTGCGTTCTTACACCGTAAAATGGGTTAGTATTATTAGGAATATCTTTGATAGCAAAAATCCCAACGCCTTCTATTTTTGAAGGTTTTAATCTGCAGTATGTTTTTTTTAAATTTTCTAAAACTTTTTCTTTTTCCATTTTTTTAAATTGTTTTTTTATTATAATCGTTTATATTTTTTTTGCAATTGTGAAAAACAAAAAACCCCGCATTACGGGGTTTTTTGTTTTTCAGTAATAATTAATTATCTGCTGAATCTTGGAGGTCTCTTTTTTGACCAGCATTCTCTGCAATAGATTGGTCTGTCTGGAGCTGGTTCAAAAGGAAGCTCTGTAATTTCTACTCCACATTCGGAGCATTTCCAGTTTCCTTTGATCATTTCTCTTGGAGCGAAACCTCTACTGTTATTGTTTCTGTCGAACATTTTTTTGTTTATTTATTTATGGGCATTTTGCCCAATAGTGTAAAACGACCTTTCTAATAGTCGTTCTACTTATTACTAAGATACTTCGACTTATTAGCTTATATTTATTATACTCTTTTTATCCAGTCGTGTCAAGGGTTTCATTATAATCTTTATAGATGTATTATAGAAGTGAATATAATTAATTAATTAAAAATATGCAAAAAGGTACTTGGTTATTGTCGATTTTAGGGATAATAATAATTATTTTAGTTGGAATTTTAATATTTGTTCCAGCAAAACAGTCAAAAAATAATCAGCCAACAAGCGTTGAGGGCATACAAATAGCCTCACCCAAAGCCAACGAAGAAGTTTCTTTTCCTATAAAAATTATAGGCACAGTGAATGGCAATGGCTGGGCTGGTTTTGAAGGGCAAGTTGGCATGGTTAGTCTCGTAAGCAACGGCGCGTTATTAGCAGAGGTTCCATTAACAGCCACTAGCGAGTGGACATCTTTGCCAATTAATTTTTCAGCTGAAATACCCATCTCATTAATTGAGTGTAAAAAAGCCCCTTGTTTTTCATTTGGTCCAGCAAATTTAGTTTTTCGTAATGAAAATCCTAGCGATATGAGAGACAAGGATAAAACATTTACTTTACCGATTAATCTCTCTCAAAATGAAACTAGCCAAATTAGCGTTTTTTTCGGCAATATGTCGCTTTCAGCAACAAGCGAGCAGGACGAATGCAAAAGAGTTTATAAAATTAATCGTAGCGTTGATAAAACAACAGCAGTTGCCAAAGCAGCTATTGAAGAGCTCTTGAAGGGACCGACAGATGTAGAAAAAGCACAGGGTTATTTCACCAGCATTCCTGCCGGGAGCAAACTAAACAGCATTTCTATTGTTAATGGCGAGGCTAGAGCAGATTTTAATGAGGTAACTGAATCAGGAGGAGGTTCTTGCAGTATGGCAAGCCGTTACGCTCAAATTGAAAAAACTTTGATGCAATTTTCTACAATAACCTCGATTAAATTATCTATTAATGGCAGGACAGGAGACATATTTCAACCTTAGGGTCAATGAATTTTAAGATATTAAAAAAATCAAATAAAAGCCGGGCGAGATTAGGATTTTTGGAAACAGAACACGGAGTTGTTGAAACTCCGTGTTTAGTTCCTGTGGCAACTCAAGCCACAATAAAAACTTTAGACGCGAAAGAAACTGAAGAAACAAAATCGCAAATTTTAATTTGCAATACTTTTCATTTGCATCTAAAACCTTCAGAAAAAATTATAGAGAAAGTCGGAAAATTGCACAAATTCATGAATTGGAAAAAGCCTTTAATGACAGATTCTGGGGGTTATCAAGTTTTTTCTTTAGGCTTTGGCAGAGATTTGGGTTTGGGCAGTAAAATTTTAAAATCGCATAGTGAAAGAGGGGAAGCGATAAAAGAAGGCGCTCAACCGCAAAAAATAAGAATAAATCATGATGGAGTTGTTTTTCGCTCTCCGATAAATGGAGACGAATTGTTTATTGGGCCAAAAGAATCTATAAAAATACAAGAAAAATTAGGAGCAGACATTATTTTTGCTTTTGATGAATGCACCCCTCCTTTAGCAGATTATGATTATGTTAAAAAATCTTTAGATAAAACCCATCGCTGGGCGAAGGAATGCCTTAAAGCTAAAAAGTCAAAGCAAGCTTTATATGGAATTGTGCAGGGCTCAAGATTCAAAGATTTAAGATTAGAAAGCACAAAATTTATTGGTAGTATGGATTTTGATGGGTTTGGAATTGGCGGAGAATTTGGAAATGATAAAAAAACAATGAAACAAATGGTTGAATGGGTTGTTGATGAATTACCAGAAAAAAAGCCAAGGCATCTTTTAGGGGTGGGGTATTTAGAAGATATGGAATTGATAATAAAGTCTGGCATAGATACTTTTGATTGCACGGTTCCAACTCATTATGCAAGACGAGGCATTGCATTTACAAGTGAAGGAAAATTAGATTTGAAAAAAACAAAATTTTTAAAGAAAAATGAACCCTTAGACAAAAATTGTGTTTGCAATGTTTGTTTGAATTACAAAAAAGATTATATATGCCACTTGTTAAAAGCAGGGGAGATAACAGGAATGAAGCTTTTAACTTTTCATAATCTTTTTTATTTCAACACTTTTGTTGAAGAAATAAGAAACAAAATAAAAAAAGGCGAAATATAAATATGGCAGATCATTTTATTGATATTGTAAACGAGAAAGATGAAGTTGTTGGTAAAGAGTTAAAAAGCAGAAAAGAAAAAATGGGTTTTATTTCTAGAGTAGTGGCAATCATAGTAAAAAATTCTGAAGGAAAAATTATTATTTGCAAAAGAAGTCTAAAAAAAGAAAATGACCCAGGTAAATTTGACTTGTCTGCATGTGGCAATGTCGACGCTGGGGAAAATTATGAGGAGGCAGCTGAAAGAGAATTAATGGAAGAAACCGGAATTAAGGCCCCTTTAATATTATTGGATAAGGCATATGTAGAAAATATTCACCGTGGTATAAAATTTAAATACTTTGTTAAAATTTTTTTAGTGAATTCTGACGATGAGCCAAAATTAAATAATGAAGTTGTCTTATTTAGAAAAATAACACCAGAAGATCTAGAAAAAGAAATGGCAGAAGATCCTGAAGCGTTTTGCCAAGGCTTCAAGAAAGATTTTCAGAGAGTAAAAAACCAACTTACAAGACATATTAATTAGTATTAAAAGTTATTCACAGGGCGTGTCTATTGACACGCTTTTTTGTTAGTAATAAAATGTAATAAGGAATGATTATTAATAAGAAAAAAGAGCGAGACTTGCCCAAGAAGTGCTTTAGGGACAGCATAACTTGAGGCAAGTCTCAGAAATTAACAATATGAAAATATCACAAAAAAAAGAAAGGATGACGGCGCAGAAGAGTTTTATTTTTGGCTATTTAAAAAGTGTTAAAACTCATCCTTCAGCGGAAGTCGTTTATAAAGAAGTAAAGAAAAAATTGCCCAATATAAGCCAGGGGACGGTTTACAGGGTCTTAAATAATTTTAAAGATAAAGGAGAAATTTTGGCAATTGATACAAAAGACAATGTACACTTTGACGCTGATATTTCAGACCATGCACACTTTATTTGTGAAGAATGCCAAAATGTATTTGATGTCTATGACGAATGTTCAAAATGCGGAATTCTAAAAAATAGAAAAACAAAGGTCGGCAAAATTAATAATTATAAAATAAATTTTTACGGAGTTTGTAAAAATTGTAAATAAAACATGGAACAAGAAAATAATATTTGCCACGATTGTGGCAAAGATATAGAAATTAATGGAGAAGAAATCAGTAACGGGGTATATCTTAGTTATGACAACGTAGGAGATAAAATAAATATTTTTAAGTGTAATGAATGTTTTGAAAAAAATAAATCACTAACTAACTTTCAGTCATGTGAAGTATATTCACGAGTTGTAGGATATATTAGACCCGTGCAACAGTGGCATAAAGGCAAGAGGCAAGAATACGGCGAAAGGCAAGAATTCAATTTGCCTTCAAATAATTCTTGTTGTTAATTAAGTCCCTAAAAAAATGAAATTTATTTCTGAAAAAATTAAAAAACAAAGCGAGCAATGCAGTCTTTGCCAAGCTCAATTTGAGATACAATTAAATAATGCCAGGCTTCCTGAAGAAAAAAAAGAAAAAATTATTAGGCATATTTTAAAATATTGCCCAGTTTGCGTGAAAGTAGATCAAAAATATTAAAACAAAAAAATATGGAAAAATATAATTTACCAGATTTGCCATATGGATATAAAGATTTAGAGCCTTATATTTCACAAGAAGTTTTGACTTTACATCACGACAAACATCACGCAGCCTATGTAAATGCAGCAAATACTCTTTTAGACAAAACAAACGATGCAAGAAAAGATAATTCTGAATTAGATTATAAATCAATTTCAAAATCTTTGTCTTTTAACGTGGGGGGCCATATATTACATGAGATATTTTGGAAAGTAATGGCGCCGGAAAATTCTGGAAAAAACAGGCCAGCAGGAGAAATTTTAGAATCAATTGAAAAAGAATTTGGAAGTTTTGAAAGATTTAAACTAGAGTTCTCAGAAATAGCGAAATCAGTTGAAGGTTCTGGCTGGGCTGTATTAGCATTCCATAAAAAACACGGAGAGAACGGAGCCTTGTCTATAATACAAATTGAAAAGCATAATGTTAACCTTTATCCAGACCAAAAAATATTATTATGCTTAGATGTTTGGGAACACGCATATTATTTAGATTATAAAAATGACAGGGCAAAATTTATAGAAAATTGGTGGAATATAGTAAATTGGGAAGAGGTGGAAAAAAGATTTAAAAACACTTGAAGCAAAAAAACAACTCTGCGATAGGGTTGTTTTTTTACTTTTAATTTGAACTCTCGGCCCTAGGATGTTAAAATATAATAATATAATTTTTATTTTTAAAATGATAACTTTAAACGACGTTAAAAAAGATCCGCAGATTTTAAATTTTATTGCTCAAACAGAAAAAGCATTGAAAGTTTTAAGTTATACAGACCATGGATTAAGGCACACGAATGTTGTTTCAGACAGAGCCATGAAAATTGCAAAAGACATTGGGCTGCCAAACAGAGAAATTGAGCTATCTGGCATTGCTGGATTCTGCCACGATATGGGAAATTTTATGACCAGAGATTATCACCATTATTATGCTGCTTTGATTTTTCATCAGATTTTCCAAAAAGAATTTTTGCCAGAAGAAATGTCAGCAATTATGCAGGCTATTTCAAATCACGACAAAGAAGAAATGAGTTTTACGCACGCAATTTCGGCTGTGTTAGTATTGGCTGATAAATCTGATGTAGACAGATCACGAGTCACTGAAAAAGATATGGCGAAGATAAAATCTGATATTCATGACAGAGTAAATTATGCTACAACAGAAAGCCAGCTGAAAGTTGATAAAAATAAAAAAAGAATAACTTTGTCCTTGAAAATTGACACTAACTTTGTGCCAATTATGGAATACTTTGAAGTTTTTACAGAAAGGATGATGTTTTGCCGAACAGCGGCAGAGTTTTTAGGATATAGTTTTGGAATTGTAATAAACAAAACCAGGTTATTATAAAATTGCGTTAAAAACCTGCTTTTCTGAGATGGGGAAGCAGGTTTTGTTTGCTATTGACAAATAATGAAAATAGATTTAATATAAATATATGAGAATGAAAGGTGAAAGCACCTTGAGAATATAGAGGAAAGAACAACAGCAGCTCTCGGCAAGGCCGATAGCTGCAAACGGAAGGATCGTGGTATGAGTACGACAAAGAAGATTGTCCTGTGGGTGGCTGGTGTGGTTTTATGTGTGTTGGTGGTAGCGACGGTGGTGGCGTGTATCATTGTATACTCTCGAAGTGGCAACGATACCAAAGCCGACAAGACAGCTACGACCCAAGCGACGGAAGCCGCAAAGGTCAAGCAGGCGGAGAAAAAGGCACCCGTAGTGCCCAAGCCTGCTCCAAAAGCTCCAATTCCCGTTGTAGAGAAACAAACGCCACCCGTAACGGTGATTGTTAACTGCAACGAGTGCGAGAAGGAGAAGCCGGCGGAAAAGCCGGTAAAAGTTTCTGCGGTTGAAAAGCCAAAGAAACAAGTGTCTCCTCCGCCGAAACCAGTGTTGGCCGAAGAGCCGATGTACGCTCCGGAAGTGACGTATGTGGAAGAACCACAGCCGATAGTGGTGCAGGAGTCTGCGCCGCAACAGCAGACGGTTGTCGTTGACAGGCAAGAACCGGCACAGATTATCGTGTACGACGAAGCCCCGCCTACAGCGGAATTCATCGTTAGCGCCGGTGTTCCTGTTAGCACACTAAGTTCGAGCGTGTTTTACTCGAACGGGTTCTACTGGGGCTGGGATGTGGGCCTTGGCGGATTCGGAGTAATTTCTGACGATGTCCTCATTGGGCGGTATCGCAGTTGCGATCACCATTCCCGCTGGGATTGGGGGCACGGGTATGGTTATGACGAAGGGTGGAGATCCTTCGATTGGAACCACTCGTTGCGCCAGACTCCAGTTGGAGGGAGCGTCTATAACAACATCTCGATCAACACGTCAATCGACGGTGGAAATCGTTCGATTGGCCGTTTAGGCGGACGAGATGTTAGGCGTGATGGAGACAGAGCGGTTGAGCGTCCTTCAGGTGGTCGTCCTATATCTTTTGGGCAAGATACGCCGATAAGAGACCGGACGATTTCACGAGATGCTACACCGATCACGCGAAGTCCAGAGCGACAAGTAGGATCGATACGTCAAGTTTCGTCGCGAGGGCAGACATCCCCAGTACGGAATGTGCGACAGGTGGCAGCACGTCAATCCGTAAGGCAGACAATGCCTGCGCAGAACCGGCAACAAATACGCCAATCTGCGCGTCAAATGCCATCAATGAAGCATGCGATGTCTGGACAAATACGCCAGTCTTCTAGGCGTCAGATTTCGGCAATGCCGGCGTCGCACTCGGTGGGGCGCCAGTCGTCCGCTTCGCCTGCAAGGTTCTCGTCCAAACAGGGCGCGATGCGGCAGAGCAGAGCAATGCCGCAGGTAAGACAGGCGCGCTCGGTAGGACATCCATCAAAAGGGGGGTCGATTGGTGGTGGCATTCGCCACCGCAGATAAAATCGATCTTCGTGGGGCGAGTTGGTTAGCACTAGTTGCTAGCTGACCCGCCTCTTTTTATTGCTTTTTTTCAAATAAAATATAAAATTATATAATGGCATTTAAAAAAGAGTTTTACGTAATCTGCGACAACATAAGGAGTTTAGAGAATATTGGCTCGATATTTCGTACATCAGACGCACTGGGAGTTTCAAAGATATTTTTGTGCGGAATTTCTGGCAAACCACCGCATAATAAAATATCCAAAACAGCGTTGGGAGCTGAAGAAACAATTCCTTTTGAATATTGCAGACAGATTGGCAGGTTAATAGATAAGCTGAGAAAAGATAAAGTGCAAATAATTTCATTAGAGCAAGCAAAAACTGCAATTGATTATAGAAAATTAAAACCTAAATTTCCTTTAGCTTTAATATTAGGGAATGAAGTAAAAGGAATTTCTAAAAAAATATTGCAAAAATCAGATAAAATAATTTTTTTGCCTATGTCGGGGCAAAAAGAATCGTTAAACGTATCTGTATCCTTTGGGGTCGCAGGATACGAAATAAATAAGTTTAGGAAAAAATAATTAATATTAAAAAATAAAATTATGTACGAAAACTTTCAACAATTTATAAATGTAATGGGATATTCAGCAATACCTGCTGGATTCTTAACATTATTTCTGGTTTTGGCTGTCTGGTCTATAATCTGGAAAGGAATTGCTTTGTGGAAAGCTGCAAGAAACACAAGCAAAGTCTGGTTTATTGTTATGCTTGTGTTAAACACAGTAGGAATATTAGAAATAATATATATTTTCTTTTTCAGCAAGAAAAAACAGTCATAAAAATTAAAATAGTTTCATGAGGCAAACGACCCTATGCCTTTTAATTAAAGAAGATAAAATTCTTTTAGCTATGAAAAAGCGCGGTTTTGGTGCAGGAAGATGGAATGGCACAGGAGGGAAGTTTAACCCAGAAAAAGATAAAAATATTCTTGATGCAGCCGTTAGAGAAACCAAAGAAGAAATTGGCGTTGATGTTGTAAATTTAGAAAAATTCGGCGTTTTTCATTTTTATTTTCCATTTAACCCAGAGTGGGATTGCGATGTTCATTTGTTTTTAGCAAAAGAATGGCAGGGTGTGCCGGCAGAATCAGAAGAAATGGCGTCTAAATGGTTTGGATTCCACGAAATTCCTTATAATGAGATGTGGGATAGCGATAAATTCTGGCTGCCGCATATTTTACAGGGAAAGAAGCTGGAGGCAGATTTTATTTTTAAAAAAGGTGATATAATAGAAAAACATAAGATTAGAATGTTAAAAGGTTAATTTATTAATTCATTATGGATATAATACAAATTTTAGTTGTAATATTTGGTCTTTGCCTTTTTGAAATAATATCAAGTGTAGATAATGCTATTCTTAATGCGCATGTTTTGAAGACGCTGCCAGAAAAGTTTAGGAAGTTTTTTTTGTTTTGGGGGCTTTTAATAGCAGTATTCGCAGTGAGGGGAATTTTGCCATTTTTGATTGTTTGGCTGGCAAACCCTGCTTTTTCTTTTACCCAAGTTATAACTTTTGTTTTTTATCCAACCCCAGAGATCGAGGCTTATGTAGAAAAGTCTCAAGCGCTTTTACTTTTGGCTGGAGGGGTTTATTTATTTTTTGTATTTTTAGGCTGGCTTTTTTTAGAAGAGAAAAAATATGCATTTTTAGCAGAAGAATTTGTCCATAGGCAGTCTGTTTGGTTTTATGCTGTTTCTTCTTTATTCATTGCAGTGGTTGTTTATTTTTCAATAAAAGTAAACCCAATTTTAGCTTTATCGGCAGTAATCGGGTCAACAGCGTTTTTTATTACAGATGGCTTCAAGAAGAACGCAGAGGAAAAAGAGAAGCAACTGTTATCTGGCAATATGTCAGCTTGGAGTAAAATATTGTATTTAGAAGTTTTAGATGCTACTTTCTCAATTGATGGAGTTATAGGAGCATTCGCTTTTACAATATCTATTCCTTTAATATTTTTAGGAAATGGCTTGGGAGCATTAGTAGTTAGAGAATTGACCGTAAGGGGCACAGATATTGTTGCAAAATTTGCTTATTTAAAAAATGGAGCCATGTATTCTATAGGTTTTTTAGGTGGTATTATGGTTTTAGAAGCTTTTGGGAAAGATTTTCCTTTCTGGCTGGCCCCACTTAATACAACCCTTTTACTGGCAGTATTTATGGGGCTTTCTTTTAGGGAATTAAAATTAGCAAAAAAGAAAAAAAGTTAAAAAAGTTATTTGCAAGCAAAATCCGGGTCTTACCCGGATTTTGCTTGTGTATTGACACCCCAATTTTAATTTGATAATATAAGCATAACCGACTAAATTAGTCGGTTATGCGGACGAAAGTTTAGTTTTTATAATATAATAATTTTTATAATATAATATGAGAATTTCAAAAAAGGCTGAATATGGGCTAATAGCAATGGTCCATTTGGCTAAAAACAAAAAAATAATTTCAATAAGAGAAATTTCAAACATAGAGGGTTTGCCTTTTGAGTTTTTAAGCAAAATTTTTTCTGTGTTGGAAAAAGCAAAACTAATTAAGGCAAAGCATGGCGCAAGTGGAGGCTATGTTCTGGCAAAAGGTCCTAAAAAAATAACTGTAAGCGATATAGTTTTTTTGTTAGAGGATTTAAATGCTGTTAATTGTAAATTTTGCGCCAAATCAAAAAAATGCTCCACAATGAATGTTTGGGGTAAAGTTGATGGCTCAATAAGCAAAACATTAAAATCAATAACGTTAGCTGATTTAATAAAAAAATAAAAATAAAATTATGTTAAAAAACGTTAATAATATTTTAGATTTAGTGGGAAATACCCCAATTATAAAAATACCGACAAAAGGAAAAGATGTAACAATTTGGGCAAAGTTGGAGACAACTAATCCAACCGGAAGCATTAAAGACAGAATGGCTTGGTATATTTTGAAAAAAGCAGAAGAAAGGGGCGAATTAAAACCTGGCAATAAAATACTTGAAGTAACCAGCGGAAACACCGGAATAGCTTTTGCCATGATGTCTGCTGTCAGAGGATATAAATTTACTGCAGTAATGCCAAAATCAGTAAGCATTGAAAGAGTAAAAATGATGAAACTTTTTGGAGCTAATATTGTTTTGACCTCAGCAAAAGATGATATTGCATGAGCAGTTAAAAAATATGAAGAGTTAGCAAAAAAAAATAAAGATGCCTGGCTGCCAAAACAATTTGAAAATCCTGACAACATTGCAGCTCATCGTGAAGGCACAGGAAAAGAAATTATTGAACAAACAAAAGGGAAAATTGATGCCTTCGTGGCTGGAGCAGGCACAGGCGGGACTTTGATTGGCATAGCAGAAGCTTTAAAGAAAAAAAATCCAAAGATAAAAATATTTGTTGTTGAGCCAGCAGAATCAGCGGTGCTTTCTGGAGAAAAACCTGGCACTCACAAAATTCAAGGAATAGGAGAGGGCTTTATTCCAAAAGTTTTACAAGAAAATATGCATTTGGTTGATGGAATCATCAAAATTAGAAGCAATGATGCAATTGCCATGCGAGAAAAATTAATAAGAGACTATGGAATTTTAGTTGGAATAAGTTCTGGAGCGAATGTTTTAGCAGCAATTGAGCTTAGCAAAAAATTTAAAAATATTGTTACGGTTTTGCCAGATAGAGGCGAGAGATATTTAAGCTTAAAAGAATAAAATATTTATATTATGCAGAAAAATATATACTTTGACTATGCGGCCACAACTCCCATAGACAAAAGAGTGGTAAAATCCATGCTTCCTTATTTTACTGAAAAATTCGGCAACACAATGTCTTTGCATTCTTTTGGACAGGAGGCAAAATTTGCTTTAGATCAATCAAGGGCAGTTTTGGCTGATTTGATTAATGCACAATCAAATGAGATTATATTTACAAGTTCTGCAACAGAAAGTAACAATCTTGCGCTCAAGGGCGTTATCCTGAGCCCATTGAAGGACAAGAACAAAAACCATATTATAGTTTCTAGCATAGAACATCCGTGTATTATAGAATCTGCCAAATGGCTTGCAAAACAAGGTTTTGAAATAACAAAATTGCCAGTTGATAAAAATGGATTTGTGAATCCAGAAGATGTTAAGAAAGCAATTACAAAAAAAACTATTTTAGTTTCTGTAATGCACGCTTCAAATGAAATTGGGACAATTGAGCCAATTGCTGAAATTGGAAAAATATGCAGGCAAGCTGGTATTTATTTTCATACCGATGCCTCGCAATCTTTTGGTAAAATACCAATTGACGTTGAAAAAATGAATATTGATTTGTTAACTGCTTCTTCTCACAAAATGTATGGGCCAAAAGGAGTGGCGCTTTTATATGTGAGAGATGGAATTAAAATTGAGCCAATTTTACATGGGGGAGGCCAGGAAAATGGGTTGAGAAGTTCTACTGTAAACATTCCGGCAATTGTTGGTTTTGCGAAAGCCACTGAGCTTTGTGAGAAAGAAATGAAAACGGAAACTAAAAGACTTTCAAAATTAAGAGATAAATTAATTAAAGAAATTTTAAAGATAAAAGGTGCAAAATTAAACGGCCACCCAAAAAGCAGATTGCCCAATAATGTTAATATTTCTTTTCCTTATATTGAGGGTGAATCATTAATTATTCAATTAGACTTGCATGGAATTGCTTGTTCAACCGGATCTGCTTGTTCATCTATAAAATTGGAACCAAGTTATGTTTTATTGGCAATTGGATTAAAACCAGAAGAAGCTCATGGCAGTTTGAGAATTTCTTTAGGAAGATTTACAACAGAAAAAGAAATAAATTATTTATTAAAAGTTTTGCCAAAAATTGTAAAACAATTAGAACTAATGTCTCCATTTAAACATGAAAAAAATAAATAATACTTGTTCAAGCTTATATACTACAAAAGTTATGGAGACGTTTAAAAATCCTCATAACTACGGAAAAATAAAAAATGCTTCGGGAGTTGGAAAAGTAGGGAATATAGTTTGCGGTGACGTAATGTGGCTTTATATTAAAGTTGCCCAAAATAAAAAGAAAGAAGATTTTATAAAAGACATAAAGTTTGAAACTTTTGGATGCGTGGCTGCAATTTCAACAAGTTCTATAATTACAGATTTGGTAAAAGGAAAAACAATAAAAGATGCTTTAAAAGTTACAAAAGATAATGTAATAGAATCTTTGGGGGGTTTGCCAAAAATAAAATATCATTGTTCGGTTTTGGCTGTTGATGCTTTAGTTGAAGCAATTTATGATTATTTTTTAAATAATAAAATGAATATTCCAGCTGATTTGCAAAAAAAGCACGAAAAAATTAAAAAAGAAAAAGACATAATTGAGAAGCGATATGAAAAGTGGACGGAATAAAGTGTTAAGTCTTCGCTAATATTTTATCCACAGTCTTGACGAAGGCTTGACACACGTTAATTATTATGTTAACCTAAGAATATAAAACTTTACGGCACAGTGCCGTATTTTGTTTTGACACGGCAAGTGGTAGAACCGAAGGTGGAAAGGAAAAGAGATGTCGAGGAAGCTCATTAACACATTAGAGGGTGCCCCAATGGTGGAGCATATTATTGCCCTGGGAACGGGTACTCGCAAAAACGAGTCGCATAACGATGCGGGCGGTTTAAAGACTGTTAAGCGCCACCAGGGGTTAGTTTTCCCGTCAGGCTCGGGATTTGGCGAAATACTGTCGCGCTCCCACCAGGGTGCGCAGGCACCAAAAGAAGCATAAGCAGGTCCGAAAGGACAATCTAGCCGTTAATGAGTTCAACTCTTGTTCTCGGCTTGTTTTTTTACAAAAAAAAGATTAATTTAAAAATAATGATTAAAAGTAATAATATTAGAATAGTTGTTGCAATGTCAGGTGGGGTAGACTCAAGTGTGGCAGCTGCTTTATTAAAAAAGCGCGGTTTTGATGTAGTTGGAATTTTTATGAAATTTTGGAAAGATGGGCAAAGTTTAGATAATAGATGTTGCTCTATTGAATCTGAAAAATTAGCCAGATTAGTTGCAAAAAAACTTGATATTCCTTTTTATGTTTTAAATGTTGAAAAAGAATTTAAGAAAAAAGTTGTAGATTATTTTTTGAAAGAATATAAAGCAGGCAACACTCCAAACCCTTGTGTTGTTTGCAATAAAGAAATTAAATTTGGGTTTTTAATAAATAAAGCTTTAACACTTGGTGCCGACTATGTGGCTACCGGCCACTACGCTCAGCAGCAATCCTTCGCTAGCGTCCGCTTGTTTTGTGCAAAAGATACAGAAAAAGATCAGACATATTTTTTATGCCAATTAAACCAAAAACAATTAAAGCATGTTTTGTTTCCAGTTGGGAATTATAAAAAATCAGAAGTGAGAAAATTGGCAAAAAAGTTTGATTTGCCGGTGGCAGAGACCAAAGAGTCTCAAGAAGTTTGTTTTATACCAGATACAACAGATAATTTTTTAAAAAAATATTTAAAAACAAAACCAGGGAAGGTCATTGATGAAAAGGGAAATATTTTGGGAGAGCATGAGGGGTTGTGGTTTTATACAATAGGTCAAAGAAAGGGAATTGGATTGTCTGGAGGACCTTATTATGTAATTGGTAAAGATTTAAAAGATAATGCTTTGATAATTTCGAAAAATCAGAAAGATTTATTAAAAAAAGAGTTGTTCGTTAAAAATGTTAATTGGTTGTCTGGTAAGAAACCTAAGTTGCCATTAAAAATAAAAGTTAGAATTCGTTATAGAAATAAATTAGCAGAAGCTACAATAGATAAAAAATATAAAATAACTTTTGCAAAACCACAGAGAGCAATAACCCCTGGCCAATCGGCAGTATTTTACAAAGGGGAAGAATTATTGGGAGGGGGAGTAATTAGATAGTTATACTTGACAAATGCACCTTTTGGGTGTATAATTAATAATATAGATAATTTAGCACTTTTATAACCAAAATACTTGCGAAGCAGTCATAACCAAAAGCCCTTTATATTTTTAGAGGTTTTCTGGGTATGACTGCTATAGTAGCGGTCTAAACAACAAGGAGAAAAACGATGGGTATCCCTATCGGCGCAGAAACGGCCAAGCTGGCTGGTCTGCAAATCGACCAAAATCAGAAGTTGCGTGACGGCCACTTCACTCTCGAACAATTTGAGTGGTGGCTCAATCTGTCCGAGGAAGTTCGAAATCGGTTTATGCAAACCGATTTTTGGGACGTTGTGCGGGGACTGGCGACGATTGTGCGAGCGTGTTTCAAGCTCGCACTGGACAAAGCCTTCGACCCAGCGTTTATCGGCAAAGGCTGGTCGATCTGGCGTGGGCCGACCGATGGCAATGGCCTGGAGGGAGACGAGGATTACGTGCCGGAACCTGACGTGGTGGACTTTGAGGAAATCATCCTCGAGACGCACCTTGAGGAGGGTGAAGCCAACGTTCACGGCGAAGAGAAAATGAAACGCGCTCGCGCCGGTAAGAACCGCCAGCTCGGCGGAAAAACGTTCCTGGCTTTGTGGACGAACTGGCAGGCTTGCAAAGCTGCTGGCAAACCCGAGGACAGCATTCTCGAACGCCTGCGCCGTGCCGGAAAGATTGGTAAAGTTGTCTACTTTTTCGGCCTGACATTGCGCGGCCCGCTTGGCGGCCGGTGCGTGCTGTGTCTGTACTTCGGTGGCTCGGGGTGGGACTGGCGCTACGGCTGGCTCGGCCATCGCTGGAGTGCTGGCCGCCCTTCCGCCGCCCTCGCAAGTGTCGAGATTCAGTCCTGAGCTCTTTGACACTTTGCTTTACCCTTGAAGTTATGCCCTTTGCATTTCGTCACCCGACGATTTGCGAAGGGCCTTTTATTTTCTACCAAAACTATGTAAGATTAAAATTGGTAATAGGCGAATACGCGGGTGATCAAGGTTTCCTGCTGCCGAATCCAGCGTTTGCAAATTGAGAGCGTTTGCGACTACGGTTTCAAACGGAGGATTTGCAAGTAGCTTAAAAAATAAGAGACACTTGGTGCAGAATATTATCGCATTTAAGATGCGGAATTCGATACAGCCTTGAGATCGTGAAAGCTTCAAGGGCAGTGGCATAGAAGGTGTTCTGCATATTTGCGCAACCCGAATGGCAACCGGTACGTGCTGTATCTGTACTTCAATGGCTCGAAGTGGAACTGGAACTACAACTGGCTCGACAATCACTGGAATGCTGACAACCCTTCCGCCGCCCTCGCAACTTTCTTTATTTCTCCCTTTTTACAAGGGAGTTTTCTTTTAATAATTTTCCATGCCATCCTCCAAGATTTCTTCCAATCTCATTTAATTTTTCAGATAAAGCAATATATTTTTTATTATCTAAAGATTTTGTCTCCCAGAGAATCATTAAAAATATTTTAAGCACGTCTAGTTTTCTTATGGCAAACCGAACGTAAGATTGTTTTTCTTTTGGCGAAAGAAAATTGGCCGTAATTATTCCTTCAATCATTTCTACAAAGAGTTTATCAATTTTTAAACCCAATGAAAATCTATGCAGTTTCGGAATTGTTTGGTAATATCCATACCAAAGCAAATAAACCGTTTTTGCCTTTTCCAAAACAGGTAAAAGTCTGGGGGGGGGGGTATTAAAAGCTCGCTTTTGTTATTTGTATTATGAAAATTATTTTGAATCATAAATTTGAAGATATTATTGACGTTAATAATTTATTGGAAGCTTGGCAGGAATTCTTGAAAGGCAAAAAGCAGAGAAAAGATGTCCAAGAATTCCAGTTTTGCCTAATGGATAACATCTTATCACTGCATAATAATATTATCAACCAAAATTACAAACACGGAGGTTATCAATGCTTTGAAATAAATGATCCAAAACATAGAATAATACATAAAGCTAGCGTAAGAGACAGGCTTTTGCATCGCACTGTTTATCGTGTTTTATATCCGTTCTTTGATAAAATTTTTATATCAGATTCTTTCTCTTGCCAAGATAATAAAGGTACACATAAAGCTGTAAATAGATTTAGAGAATTTGCATGCGTTGTTTCCAAAAACAACACAAAAACCTGCTGGGTTTTAAAATGCGACATCAAAAAGTTTTTTGCGAGTATAGACCAAAATATTTTAATCAAAATATTACAAAAATACATTGATGATGAAAATATATTAGATTTGCTAAAAGAAATAATTTTCAGTTTTAGACCAAACGGCCTGCCTCTCGGCAACTTAACATCACAGCTTTTCTCCAATGTGTATATGAATGAGTTTGACCAATTTGTAAAACACAGGCTAAAAGTAAAATATTACATTCGCTACGCAGATGATTTTATTATCTTATCAGAGGATAAAAATTATTTAGAGAAAATGATAGGACAAATATCTGATTTTCTGCAAAACGAATTGAAACTCATTTTACACCCTGATAAAATATTTATTAAAACATTATCATCGGGCATAGACTTCCTTGGCTGGGTAAATTTTACAGACCATAGAGTTTTAAGAACCAAGACTAAAAATAGAATGATGCAGAGAATAAAAAATAACTCAAGTCTAGAAACCTTGAATTCTTATTTAGGTTTAATAAAACACGGAAATAGTCAGAAAGTTAAAAAAGAAATACAAAGACCTTGACAGGGTTTTTTATTATGATAAGATTAATATACCTGGGGGGTAGGTATAATAATAATTTTAAATTTTAAATTAATAATTTAAAAAAACATGATAAATAAAAACAAACAAAAGGCCTTGATTGGCTTTAAGAAAGCGCATTCCCTTTTGGGAAAGATAATAGATATGACAGAGAATGATATTTATTGCATTGATGTAATGCAGCAAAATTTGGCTGCTATTGGGCTTTTAAGGTCAGCCCACGAAATGTTAATGGAAAATCATTTAAACTCTTGTTTTAAGAATGCAATGGCTTCAAAAAATGAAAAGAAAAAACAGCAAATGACACAAGAAATATTAAAAGTAACTAAATTGTTTAATAAATAAAATGACAAAACAACATGTTTACAAAGTTTTAGGAATGCATTGCTCTTCGTGCGAAATTTTAATTGAAAAGAAGCTTTTATATTTTAAAAATATAAAAGCTGTTGATGCTTCAACCGGCAAAGGAGAAGTGATTGTAGAATATGAAGGAGATAGGCCGAACCCAGAGAGATTAAATGAAATATTTAAAGAAGAAAATTATATTTTTAACGATTCTGACGAAAAGCTAAAAAATAAGGTTAAAGGACCCGAGGGGGTGCCCCTTGGGTCCCGAAGGACTAACCCGACATTAGTAGCTTTTAATATAGCTATTTTTATAATTATTGGATTTTTAGTTTTAGACAAGATTGGCATTGTCGACTTTTTAAGTTTAAATTCAACATCATCTTTGTTTGCATTTTTTGGTTTTGGAATTTTGGCAGGATTGTCGTCTTGTGCTGCTTTAGTTGGGGGGATTGTTTTATCAATGTCAAAGCAATGGAACAGCCTTTATTCGCAAGAAGCCAGCGTTTTAAAAAAATTACAACCTCATATAATGTTTAATATAGGAAGGTTTGTTTCTTATGTTGTTTTAGGGGGAGCTTTAGGATTAATAGGGAGCAGGTTGCAAATTTCTCCGCTTGTTACAGCTTATTTAATTGTTGTGATTTCTTTTTTAATGATTGCTTTAGGGCTCCAAATGCTTGGGGTAAAAGCATTTCAAAAATTCCAAATGGGGTACCCTTTGGGTCTTCCAAAATCTGCAACAAAATATATTGCCAATGAAAATAATTTTCAAAGTAAATATGCGCCATTTTTAATGGGAGCTTTAACTTTCTTTTTGCCTTGCGGGCTTACAATAACAGCTCAAAGTTTATCTTTATTATCTGGAAGCGCAATTACTGGAGCTATGATAATGGGAGCTTTTGCCTTGGGAACTATTCCAACACTTTTGTTTATTGGATTGTCGAGCGTAAAATTTTCATCAAAACCGAACACAGCTTTAACATTTTCAAAAGTTGCTGGATTCTTAGTTTTATTTTTTGCTTTGTTTAATATTTCGAATCAAATGAATGTTTTAGGAATAAATATAAATCAGAATCAAGCACAAGTCGGCAATGTTAATCAGAATGATTTGCCACCAATTATTGATGGTAAACAAGTTATTAAAATGACAGCTTCCGGTTCTGGAAATTCGCCAAATTATTTTAAGGTAAAAGTTAGAGTTCCTGTAAAATGGGAAATTACCGGAGGAAATTCATTGGGATGCAATGGAGCAATTATTTCAACAAATTTATTCGATGGAGTAATTAATTTAACGCCAGGGCAGGTTAGTGTTAAGGAATTTACTCCGCAAAACATAGGTAAATATGGATTTTCTTGTACTATGGGAATGATTCGTGGGACAATAGAAGTAATAAATTAAAAATATGAAAAATAAAATAACAAAAAGTACAACTTTAGAAAAAATATTAAAGCATAAAAACGGCGCTAAAATTTTAATGGAAAATGGCGTGCCATGCTTGGGCTGTCCAATGGCGCAGTTTGAAATTGATGAATTAAAAATTGGAGATGTTTGCAAAATGTATGGATTGAATTTAGAAAAAATATTGAAAGAACTTAATAAATAGTTTATTTATGGAAAAAAAGGTTTTTAAAATTAAGGGAATGACGTGCGCTTCTTGCGCGGTGGTTATTGAACATGACTTGAAAAAGAAAGAAGGGATTTCTTCGGCTTCTGTCAATTTGGCTAACGAAAAAGCTTATGTGGAGTTTGATCCAGAAAAAATAGAGATAGAAGATATTAAGAAAAATATCAAAGATTTAGGATATAAAGCATCAGATGATATAGAGATGATGAATATGCCAGCTGGGCATGACCATACCAGAATGGAAAAAGACTCAGAAATTAAAGAATTGAGAAATAGATTTATTTTAGCTTTATTATTCGGTTTGCCGGTAATTTATATGGTAATGGGGGGCATGATTGGCCTGCCAATTCCTTCATTTTTTGAAAAATATGGTCTATATATTCAAGCAGTTTTATCGACTGCTGTTATTTTAGCCAGTTTTAATATTTGGCAATCTGGAGCTAAAAAATTATTGAAAATGGGTCCCAATATGGACACGCTTGTTTTGGTTGGAACAGCAACAGCTTATTTTTATAGTTTGATAAATTTAATTTTATTGTCTTTAGAAAAAAATATTTCAATGGATAGTTTTTATTTTGAGTCGGCTGTTTTTATTCTAATTTTTATTTCTTTGGGTAATTATTTGCAGGCAATTACAAAAGGGAAAACTTCAGAAGCCATTAAAAAATTAGCAGGGCTTCAACCAAAAATTGCCACCGTTATAAGAGACGCTTTGGAATTTGATATTCCAATTTCAGAGGTAAAAATTGGTGATATTATTTTAGTAAAGCCTGGCCAAAAAATTCCAGTCGATGGAATTGTTGTAGCTGGATATTCTGGCGTTGATGAAAAGGCAATTACCGGAGAATCAATTCCAACCGAAAAGAAAAAAGGGGATACGGTTATCGGAGCCACAATAAACAAAACCGGTGTTTTGAAATTTCAAGCAACAAGAGTGGGTTCTCAAACTATGCTAGCTCAAATAATTAAAATAGTAGAAGAGGCGATGGGAAGCAAGGCGCCAATTCAATTATTGGTTGATAAAGTCTCGTTTTATTTTGTTCCGGCAGTAATTATTATTGCATTGTTATCTGGATTAGCTTGGTTTTTAATTTTGCACCAAGTTTCTATGGCGATTACTGTTTTTGTTACTGTTTTGATTATTGCCTGTCCGTGCGCTTTGGGACTGGCAACTCCGACAGCAGTCATGATGGGAACGGGTTTGGCAGCACAAAGAGGAATTTTAATTAAGTCTGCCAAAGCCCTTCAAATTGCAAAAGATGTAAATATGGTTGTTTTTGATAAAACAGGAACTTTAACAAAAGGAGAACCGGTTGTCACAGAAATAATTTCTGTTGATGAAGACACAAAAGAAAAAGATATATTAGAAATTGCAGGTTCCATTGAGAAAAATTCTGAGCATCCTTTAGCGCAGGCAGTTGTGAATTACGCAAAAGAGAAAAATGCTCTTATAAGTGAAGTTAAGGGTTTTGAGGCAGTGCCGGGTAAGGGAATACAAGCTACCTTAGACGGCGGAAAAATTTTGTTAGGAACTAGAAGGTTGATGAATGACAACAAAATTTCTATTGATTTTATTGAAGACAGAATGATAGCTCTTGAAAATCAAGGCAAAACGGCCATGATTTTAGCAATTGAAGAAAAAATTATCGGAATAATTGCGGTGGCCGATGTTTTAAAAGATAATTCGAAGGAAGCTGTAGATACTTTGCATAAAATGGGAAAACAGGTTGCTATTATTACGGGAGATAATAAAAGAGTTGGGCAGGCAATTGCAACACAATTAGACATTGATAGAGTTTTAGCAGAGGTTTTGCCTCAAGGAAAATCAGATGAAATTGAGAAGTTACAAGAAGAAGGCAAAGTTGTAGCAATGATTGGCGACGGAATTAATGATGCACCGGCCTTAGCCCAATCTGACTTAGGTATTGCCTTAGGTTCTGGAACAGATGTTGCTATGGAAACCGGAGAAATTGTTTTAATAAAAGATGATTTGAGGGATGTTGTGAAAGCAATTGATTTAAGCAAATACACCTTAAACAAGATTAAACGGGGACTTTTTTGGGCTTTCTTTTACAATATAATAGGAATTCCTGTTGCAGCTGGAGTTTTATATCCTGCAACCCATGTGCTGTTGAGCCCTTCAATTGCAGCAGCAGCCATGGCCTTTTCATCTGTAAGCGTTGTGTTGAATGCATTGTCAATGAAAGCTTATAAAGGTTAGAACTAAATTTTAATTTCTATTTTTTTGTGCTTTAATTAATTTATATGGAGCAAACGGAAATTGAGAGTGTTTTATTAAAAGTAATAAAGATTGGGATATTTGTGTCGTTATTAACCCCATTTATAATGGGGCCTTTTGGTATTAATTTTGTTGAATATCCCAAAGCAGTATTTTTTCGTTCTTTAATAGAAATAGTTTTTGTTTTTTATATATCTTTAATTCTGTTTAATAAAAAATATATACCTAAAAAATCGATATTACTCACGTCTTTGTTATTGTTTTATGCGGTGATGTTTGTCGCCAGTATATTTGGCATTAATTTTCACAGGAGTTTTTTTGGCGATATGCCAAGAGGCGAGGGTTTAATTATGCATGTACACTTGTTAGTTTTTTTTATCATCATCACGAGTGTATTTCTAAAGAGAGAAGAATGGTTAAATTTATTTAAAGTTTCAGTTTTAATTAGCGGACTATCTAGTTTAGCTGCACTTTTACAACAGGCGAAAATAGCATGGTTTTATGCTATAGATCATGCTAGATTATCTGGCACACTTTCTAATCCAAACTTATTTGCTTGTTATATTTCCTTGTCAATTTTTATAACGATTTTCCTTTTAGCCATAGAGCACAACAAAAAACTAAAAATCCTATGGTTATCTTTGATAATTCTAAACTGTTACACGCTTTTTTTCTCTGGTACCCGTGGTTCTTGGATAGGGCTTATTTTTGGTCTTGTTTTTATTTTATTTTTTAATTTTTTAAAATTAAATTATAAAATAAGAATAAGTATTATCATTGGGATATTAATTGTTTCTGCCTTAATTATATTAGTTTTCTTCAATTTACAGCAGATAAGAAGTATTCCTGGTGGCCCTGTTATATCAAGAATTATTAATGTAAACCTAAGTGGCAGAATTGAGTCATGGCAAGCTTCGATGGCAGCTATAAAAGATAGGCCGATATTAGGGTGGGGATTTGAATCGTTTGCTTTTGTTTCTGATAAATATTATGAGAAGAATTTACCGCGTGGAATTTATTTCGATCGGCCGCACAATAAGATTATAGAGATATTAATATACAGCGGGATGTTGGGACTTCTGAGCTACCTTTTTGTTTTTTCAGTTATTTTTTATTTAATTTTTAAATACACTAAGTTGTGGGAAGATTATAGTGGTAAATCAAAAATAACTTATACTTCAATTTTAGCAGCATTTTTTATATGCTATTTTGTTCAGAATATTTTTGCATTTGATAACATTTGTACTTATATTTTGTTTTTTATAGTGGTTGGTTTTATAAATACTTTTAAAGAAAATTCATTGGAAGGCTCTTTTATCAATGTCAACGACAGAGTAATTTCTAGTAAAACAAAAAATAATTTTACAGCTATCAAGATTGTTTCTATTCTATTTATATTTTTAACTACAGCTTATGTTATGTATCAAGTTAATTTAAAACCTACCATAGCCGCAATGTGTTTCTCCACCTCCATAGTTTATGAAGGGGTAGACCCAGAAAGGGCATTCTACGCATACAAACAGGGGATTGGCATGAAAACGATTTATGATGATGATTTAAGGCTAACTTTTACAGATAGAACGCTTTATTTGTTAGAAAATGATTTTATTAGAGACGCTAAAAAGGAGGCGGTAGAAACTCTTTCAAAAATAAAGCCATTTTTATATAAAGCCATAGAAAATCAGGATGAACAAGTAAATCACTTATATCAATTTATAGCTAGGATAAACGAACAAGAATATATGCAATATAAAAACTTGGATAGTTTGAATGAGATGGAGCAAGTTCTCTCAAATGCAATATTATTTAATCCAAATATGGAAACTATTTATCGCTTGATGGGTGATCTTAGGATTTTTCAGAATAATTATAGCGAAGGAGAAGAATATATAAAAGAAGTTTGTATTTTTGATAATTGCACTGATATTGAACTATACAAAAGAATAGCAGGTGCTTATTTAAAGACAGGAGAAATTGATTTCGCATTGAAAAATTTTGAGAAAGCTATAGATATAGAAAGAGAGCGCAGAAAACAAGGAATAATGACTGCTATAGTTACTCCAGAACTTATAGATTATGTTGCTTCTACTTATTATGAAAAATTAAATGATTTGCAGAGTTGTCGAAGAATATATGAGAAGGGGTCAGAGATTTATCCCATGTATGCAGATGTTTTTGACCAGCGGTTTAAAATAATAACATCAGAAAGTTATAAATAAAAGGTTGATTTTTTGATTTTTTTAGTGTTTAATTAACATATGTTTTTAATAACATGAACAAAATAATAGTAATTATCATTATAAGCGTTATTTTATCAGGATTTCTGTTTTGGGCATTCCAATCTGGTTTCATCGCAAAATTTTTTGGTGGGCCCATAGAGCAAATCCCTATTCCTGAAGGAATAATTTTGTTTTATGGTCAAGGTTGTTTTCATTGCAAAAACGTTGAAGATTTTTTAGTTCAAAATAAAATTGAGGATAAAATAAAATTTACCAGATTAGAAGCTTGGTATAACAAAGATAATCAAGTAATATTATCAGAAGTAGCGCCAAAATGCGGAATAACTTCTGGAACGGTTGGTGTGCCACTTCTATATGACGGGAATAATAAATGTTTTTCCGGAGATGTAGACGTAATAAATTTTTTTAAAACTCAAGCAGGAATAAAATGAAAAAAATAAATTTACTATTTTTAGGATTAACAATGGCCGGATTTTTTTGGGCAAATGTGATAAAAGCACAAGTTTGTCCAGTTTGTGTTGTAGCAGTTGGTGCTGGACTTGGGTTTTCTAGATGGCTCAAAATTGACGACGTTGTCTCATCCATTTGGATAGGAGCTTTTTTAATGGCAACGGTTTTATGGACTTTAGTGTGGCTGAGAAAGAAAAATTGGTCGTTTCCCTATGCCTCAATAGTTATTTTTTTAGCATATTACTTATTAACTTTTATCCCGCTTTATTATGCCAGAATTATTGGCCACCCATTAAATAGAATCTGGGGAATTGATAAAATTATTTTTGGGTCAATTTTAGGAACATTATTTTATATATTGGCTGACTGGTTTTCAATTTATTTAAGAAAGAAGAACAACGGAAAAGTTTTTTTCCCTTATCAAAGAGTAGTTGTGCCAATTGTATTTTTAATATTAATTAGTTTAATTTTATGGATAATAATTTAAATATAGACAAAAATAAAATAGACGAGTTTATAAAAAAAGTTCGAGAAAGTAAAGACCATGAAATGGATTTATCTTCTGATGAAGATTTATCAATTGCAATAATGAATTTGGTTTCAATTGAAGAGCACTTCTTTTTTACAGGAGCAAAACTGGATAAGCCAGAATATTTTGACTTGTTGAACACTGCCCGTGAAATGAGAAAAGAATTGTTGAAAAAGATTATTAAAGAATATGAGGGCGAGGTTTGGTGCATTTCAAAACATTTATTAGCTGCTTCAATGAGGTTAATGGAAGTTGGAACAAAAGCTCAAGGCCAAGGGAAAAAACAAGAAGCTGAAGATTTATTTAAAAAAGCATATGAGCTTTATTCATTGTTTTGGGGAATTAATTTAAAACTTGTAAATGTTGGAGATGTTAAAAAAGTAGGGGAGACACAGCTTGATGTAAAAGACGAAAGCAAAAAAGGCGTTTTAGGAAAGTTGGGACAAGTTGTGCAGTATGTAATTAATTGCTGCAAAGAGTAAATTTAAAAACAGAGTATTGGCTCTGTTTTTGTTTGCAAAATGAAAATGTAGTATAATAAAATATAATAAATTAATTTCTAATTTACAATTTCCAATTTTCAATAAATGATTCAATGAAACATTGAAAAATTCACTGAAAATTGAGAATTGATAATTGAAAATTCTCGATTATGTTTGGAAATAATAAAACATCGTCAAAGTTTTGCGATTTAAATGGAAAAGTTGCCATTATAACAGGAGCTGGAAAAGGAATGGGTGAGGCCGACTCAATAAAATTAGCAAAAGCTGGAGCTAAAATTGTTTTAGCAGACATTGATGTTGCTTCATGCGAAAAGGTTGCAGAAAAAATAAAAAAAGATAGAGGAGAAGCATTAGTTGTAAAGTGTGACCAAAGCAAAAAAGCAGATGTTGATAATGTTGTGGCAGAAGCAATTAAAAAATTTGGTAAAATTGATATTTTAATAAACAATGCAGGAATTTACCCATTTCAGCCATTTTTAGAAATGAAAGAAGAACAGTTTGAAAAAGTAATTGATATAAATTTGAAAGGATATTTTTTAATGGCACAAGCTTGCGCAAAAGAAATGGCAAAACAAAAGAAAGGAGTAATTGTGAATATTGCTTCAATTGCTGCCATTATGGGTTTTGCGGGGTTGGCGCATTATTGCGCTTCAAAAGGTGGAATTGTTTCAATGTCAAAAGCTTTGGCTTTGGAGTTGGCTCCAATGGGAATTCGTGTGAATGTAATTGATCCTGGTTCAATTGATACTCCAGGTACTCACACAATGGAAATGGATGAAAAAACAAGACAGGCAATGTTGGCTCCAATTCCTATGAAAAGAAACGGAACTGCAGACGAAATTGCAAATGCAGTTTTATTTTTAGCATCTGACGAATCTTCTTACATGACAGGAAGCGTGATGGTTGTTGATGGCGGCTGGGTAGCTGGTTAATCTTTTAAAAATTATTTTTGCCTTGACTTATCCACAGGTGTTTAGGTAGAATGGTCTAATATACAAATTTTGCGGAGTGGACAGCTCCCAGAAAACAAGGTCGGTAATAATTAAATTAAATTTAAAAAAATTATGGCAGAAGCATATTGCGTAAAATGCAAAGCAAAAAGGGAAATGAAAGATGCCAAAGAAGTTTCAATGAACGGCAAGGGCGGGAAAAAGAGGGCAGCAATGAAAGGTACTTGCCCTGTTTGCGGAACAGGAATGTTTAAAATCTTGGGAATGGCAAAGAAATAGAAATTATAAAAATCTTAAAAACACCCCGCAACGTGGGTGTTTTTAGTTGTTGTACGTCTGTTGACTTATTACTTAATAAGTGATATAATAAATATTATAGTTAAATAGCACATTTATATTTTAAATACTTGTTGATTTGTTGATTTCACTTCTTAGGATATTTTGTATTTTAAGATGTGAAATCAACTGCTTGTTTGAAGTTTAGCCCAGTTGGCTGAACAAAAAACAAACTAAGGAGAAAGGTATGAAGAATAGAACTAGCATGGTAGAGTGGGGGATAATAGGATTAATATTTTTGGTGGTGGCGATGTTGGTGCATTGGGAGCCAGATATAATTCTGGAAGTGGATTACGCTGAAAACATCCAAGATATTATATTGGCCGGTGGTTATGTCGCCGATCCAACGATTATCAACCAAGGTCTTCCTGCGGAGGTGGAGGAAAAAGGCAAAAAGATGGTATGGTTCCGTCTTTTTCCTCTTAACAGTGCAACAAACATTAAAGATGTATTGGTAAGAATGAAGGAAAAGGGGTATCGTCCGGCAACGGTAAGAGAGCTCCTATATTGGGGCAAAATTCACCCAAAAAAATGGCATAGCGCGGGGGTGGTAGCGCCTTCCATTTGTATCAACGAATTCGGTGCCGAAACGACACCCGGAATTCAAAACATTGGTGGGGTACGTTGTCTCTATTCGGCTTTGACGAATATAAAATGGGACCCCAGAACAAAGTTTTTGGGGGTGAAAATTGATAAGTAGGTCCTGCTCAAAACAGGATGGAGCCTCGCGACAATTGTTGCGGGGCATTTTTTTTGTTTTGTGATAAAATAAATAAATGCAAAAGAAATTAATTTTAGGTTTTGCTGGATTTTTATTTTGTTTAAATGTTTTTGCGTGGCAGGAAGTTTTTGCATTAAATGGGCCACATTATTTAAAAGTTGATTTTTTAAATGTTGGGCAAGGGGATTCAGCTTTTATTCAAACACCGCAAAATCATCAAATTTTAATTGACGGCGGGCTGACATCGGCTGTTTCAGAAAAATTATCTGAAAGAATGCCGTTTTGGGACAAGGATTTAGATTTAGTAATTTTAAGTCACCCTGAATCTGACCATATGCAGGGGCTTTTGGAAATCTTGCAAAGGTACAAAGCAGATTACATTTTATGGTCTGGAGTTAAAAAATTTACTCCAGAATATGATGAGTGGATTTTAATTTTAGAAAAACAGAAAGAAATTGGAGCAAAAATAATAATTGCAAAAGCAGGGCAAGAAATAAAAGCTGGTAATGTTTTAATTGATACTTTGTATCCCTTAGAAGATGTAGAAAATAAAGAATTAAAAAATACTTCTAATGATACCTGTTTGGTTTCAAAATTAATTTTTGGGAAAAATTCTTTTCTTTTTACTGGCGATATAAGTTCTGTGACAGAAAAAAAGCTTATAAATAATAAAATTGATTTACAATCGGATGTTTTAAAAGTGGCACATCATGGTTCGAAGTATTCAACATCCGATATTTTTTTGTCTGCTGTCTTGCCCAGAATTGCCACAATTTCTGTTGGGGCAAAAAATACATATGGCCATCCTACGCCTGAAGTTTTGCAAAGATTGGAAAAATTTGGTATAAAGGTTGATAGGACCGATCAGGAAGGAGATATAAAATTTATTTCTGACGGGAATAGTATTAAACAAATAAAATAATGAAAGATTTAGATTTTCCGCTTTTTAAAACAAAAAGTCCTTCGACAGACTCAGGGCAAGCTAAAAAATTTGATATGTCAGATCCTTTGGGTCGCAGAGGATATTTTGAGTATAAAGCCGGGGAAGAAATAAATAAATTAAGAGATTATTTAAGAAGTGGAAATACTTTTGTGGCATTTTTGATGGGCAAAAAATCTTCTGGCAAAGGAACTTATGCAAAAATGCTAGCTGAAATTGTAGACAAAGACAAAATTGCTCATTTTTCAATTGGAGACATGATAAGAAGTTTTGATGACACGATTAAAGACCAACAGCAGAGAAAAGAAATTGAAGATTTTTTAAGAAAAAATTACAGGGGTTTTTTAAATTTGGAAGAAATAATGAAATCTTGGGATAACAGGTCTACAAAAACTTTATTGCCTACAGAATTAATTTTAACTTTAGCAAAAAGAGAAATTGAAAAATTGGGCAAAAAGGCAATTTTTATTGATGGTTTTCCAAGAGACGTTGATCAAGTTTCATATTCTTTGTTTTTCAGGGATTTAATAAATTACAGAGACGACCCAGACGTTTTTATTTTAATTGATGTGCCAACAAATGTTATTGATGAAAGAGTGAAATTTAGAGTAATTTGTCCGGTATGTCAAACTTCAAGAAATTTAAAACTTCTGGCAACAAAAAATGTTGAATATGATAAAAATGATAAAAAATTCCATTTGCTTTGCGATAATTCTGCATGCCCGTCGGTTTTAGAAGGGAAGCCAGCTAGAATGGTGACAAAAGAGGGAGACGAGCAGGGGATTGAGCCAATTCGCGCAAGGCTTGAAAAAGATGAGATGTTAATTAAGGAAGCATATAAACTGCAAGGAATTCCAAAAATTCTTTTAAGAAATTCAATTCCGGTTGATAAAACAAAAGAAATAGCAGATGATTATGAAATTACTCCAGAGTTTGTGTATAACTTTAATGAAGAGTCAGGGAAAGTTGAAACAATAGAAAAGCCATGGGAGGTTAAAGATGATGGTGGCGTTTTATCAAATAGTTTAATGCCGCCTCCAGTTGTTTTATCCTTAATAAAACAGTTGGTCGGGGTTCTGGGGTTATAATTTATTTGACACTAATATTTAAAGAGCTAAAATAAGAGTAGCTCTGATGTTTCAAAATAAATTCTATACAAACTTTTTTAAGGGAGTTCAAATTTGTAAAGGCCGTGGTCTTTGCACGAGAACACCCACCTAAATTCTAATAGAATTTAAAAAGAAAGTCAGAGCATTAAAAAACATTTGTTTTCACAAGTGTTTTTTAATTAATCCGGTTATACAACCGGACAAGAGTTATCCACAGGTGGGTAGTATTTATCACATTTTTGCACTTTACATCTTTTTTAAAAAACATATAATTAGAGTATACTAAATTAATAAAAATTTATTTATATATTATGGCTAAAGAATCTATAGTTAGTGAACATGTTGGAAAATCATCATTAATAATTAAAATTTGTGATTGGGTGGCAAAATATAGCATTTATGCTGCAATATTTTTGATACCGATTTTCTTTTTACCATGGACTGCCGATGTCTTGGATTTTAATAAACAGATTCTGTTGCTTCTGTTGGTTTTTATTTCGACTTTTGCCTTTTTATCAAAGATTTTAATCTCAGGCAGATTTGAAATAAAATGGAGTGTCATGCATATAGTTGCTGGCATTTTATTTTTGGTATATCTTTTGGCAACTATTTTTTCTGTATATAAATACGGAAGTTTTTGGGGTCAGCCGCAGCAGATATCAGAAAGCATGCTTACTTTAATATGTCTTTTATCATTTTATTTTTTAGTAAGCAATATTTTTTCAAGAAAAGAAATATTAATATCAGGAATTATTCTTTGTTTTTCAGCAGTTGTTACAGAATTAATCGGCGTTTTACAGCTTTTTGGTTTGTTTATTGTGCCTTTTGATTTCGCTAAATCAACAGCCTTCAATATGTTGGGATCAGTTGGCAGCTTAGGTCTTTTTACGGCGATACTCTTTCCTTTAGCCATAATGTTGTTGATTATTGTAAAAAAATGGTGGAGATTTTTCTTTGCTTTGCAAATAATCCTTTCCATTTTAATACTTATTTTGATTGATTACCCCATAATTTGGTGGGTTGTTATTATTGGTTCTGCTTTAACCATAATATTAGGAACAATGAAAGGCGATTTATTTGATGGAAAATGGATGGCCTTGCCAATGTTTTTTCTGGCGGTATCTTTGTTTTTTGTGCTTTTAAGTTTGCAAATGAATTGGTTGCCTCAAAAGACAAATGAAATTTTTCTTTCACAAAAAGCTGGTTTTAACATAGCTATGCAGTCGTTTCGCGAAAGACCGATTTTTGGTTCTGGCCCAGGAACTTTTGCTTATGATTTTGCAAAATTTAAAAATCCTGAATTTAGCAAAACCTCTCTTTGGAATATAACTTTTAACAAATCTTCTTCAAAAGTTTTGAATAGTTTAACTACAACGGGCATACTTGGATTTTTAGCCATGTTAGCATTTATGGTATTCCCAGTTTTTTATGTGATGAGATTTCTTATTTTTAAGAAAAAAGATAATAATGAATTTTCATCTGAAAAACCAGCTAACAAAATTTATTCTACTTTATTGTTAGGGTTAGCAATTGTTTTAATTGAACAAAGTGTAGCTTATTTTCTTTATAATTCAAACATAGCGCTAGATTTCGTTTACTTTTTTACAATAGCTGCAATAATTGGACTTATTCCTGCAGCTAAAAAAGAGTATGTGCTAAAGCCATCTTCTTTAATTAACCTAGCGGTAACTCTTACTTTTACCTTAGTTTTTATTTTTGGCATGGGGCTTTTAATATTAGACGGCCAGAGATACGCAGGTGAAGTGAATTATTATAAAGGATTAGTTTCTTATCAAAAAGGTGATAAAGTAGATGGTTTAAAAAAGTTAGAAGCAGCTGCTAGCTTGAATCCTGAATCAGATTTATATTTTAGACAATTATCTCAAGCTTATCTTTTAGGGTTGCAAGATGAATTGCAGAACTTAAAATCAACTCCTGACGAACAAGAAAAAACAAAAATTCAAAATCTTATATCAAATTCTATAAATGCCGGTAAGGTGGCCACAGATATTAATCCGCAGGATGTCAATAATTGGTCTTTGCGTGGATATGTTTATCAAAGTTTATTTGGCATTTCAAAAGATGTTGAAACCTGGGCAATAACTTCTTATGATTCAGCGTTGAAATTAGACCCATATAATCCTTATTTATATGCACAAGAGGGAAATGTATATTTAGCTCAAGCCCTAAATTCTTCTGGTCAAAAAACTGAATTATTATCTCAAGCTAAAACTAAATTAGAAAAAGCAGTTAGTTTGAACCCAAATTATTCTAACGCCTTGTATTCTTTAGGGTTAGTTTATGACACTTTGGGTCAAAAAGACAAAGCTATAGCAGATTTTACAAGAGTTCAACAATTAAATCCTAATGATAAAAATATTCAGCAAATTTTGGATAATTTAAATGCAGGCAGATCGGCATTACAAACCGCAGCACCTACTCCAGAAACTCCTCCAAGCGAGACAAGCGGAACAAGTGGAACAGTTGAAAATCCGCCAACACCTAGTAAGACAAAATAGTAAAAAACAGCCCCGACGTTACGTCGGGGCTGTTTTTTGTTAGATTCGGTTATGCAACCAGACAAGAGTTATCCACAGATTCACCAGTGTTGTTGACATAAATTTTATGATAAAATAAAGGAATAAATTGTTGTTAAATTTTAGCAATAATTTGTTGTAAAAAAACTTAAAATGGCAAGCAAGAATTT
>Ga0172379_10000880_pt1 | contig 67548 bp, 57 predicted proteins | sample GrowelOW334metaG_FD_119756 | JGI IMG/M metagenome (GOLD analysis project Ga0172379, IMG submission 119756) | Groundwater microbial communities from an aquifer near a municipal landfill in Southern Ontario, Canada - Groundwater well OW334 metaG | ecosystem: Environmental > Aquatic > Deep... | reverse complement strand
ATAAAGTATATACCCCGGTAATGTTCCATTTACCGGCATTCCATTTATGCATGTATTCCATTCCATAGGCCTCGCCCTTACCCTGAACAACTATTTCATTTAAATCGGTGGTGATTAACTCGGTGGTACCTTCTCTGTACTCCACCAGATTTTGCATGGGCTTATAATAAAACTCTATTTTGTTTTGTGTAGCAGAACCTTCGTACTGATAGCCAAGGGCCATCGTCTGAGAGTGTTGTGGTTTAATCGTTTTATCCACCCCATACCACAAATCGGTTGGCAGTAAAGATGAACCGGAGGAAAGCAAAAACATGTACTGGGTCATCCATGCATAAGAAGCAGTTATTGCATGATCCTGATTCAAATTCCAGGTTAAACTCAGCCGAGGCTCAGGTTGATAATAAGTGACTTCTTTTGCTTTTGCTGAAGACAGCCGGATTCCGGTAGTCAACAGGATGTTGACGTGTAAACGGGTTTCCAATGAAGTATAAATTGCCGCTTCTTCAAGATATATGCGAGGCGCTTTATAATTCTTTAACGCATCACTGAATTCACCCGTAAGTTCTGAACTGTTTGGACTCAATGCATGTTTGATAAAATCAGTTCCGAAAGCCAGATTCATTTTTGAATTTATATAACGTGTAAACGCCAGGCGATAGCCCAGATCCTGAATATTAGCTGTAATGTTTAATTCCTGCTGACCCAGATGAGCATTGATCCGGTATCGGTAAACACTGTTGAATACTGTAAAATTTGAAAACGTTTTGCGATCGCTGTAAGCATGATTCCAGCGAACCGAACTGATGCGATTTCCCATATTGGAACGTATGCGTACTACTCCGGCAGAATCTTCCCGGGATGAATTCAATATATCGTCGCCGGTGTAAAAACTCAGGAAAAGCTTATCCTTCTTTCCGAAATTCCAGTGCATTTTCCCATTTAAATCGTAGAAGTAAAAGGGTAGGTCTTTACCGGCCAGGGCATATACCTGATTTACATAACTGACACGTCCTGCCAGTAAATAAGAACCCTTATTTCCCGGTAAAGGTCCTTGCACCATTGCACCGGATGCCAGCAAGCCGGCAGAGCCTGTCACCGAAGTTGAATAGCTGTTTCCATCGCTCATACGTACATCCAGGACCGACGATAAACGACCACCACATGACGCATGATACCCGCCGCTTTGCAGGTTAACTTCCCGGATCGCATCGGTATTGAACAACGAAAAGAATCCGAGCAAGTGCGATGGATTGTAGACCGGTGCATCGTCTAATAAAATCAGATTTTGATCCATGGATCCGCCCCGTACCATCATCCCCACCGTTCCATCTGCTCCCTTTTTTACACCGGGTAAAAGTTGAACTGCTTTTAACAGATCCCTTTCGCCTCCCATGGCCGGCAAACGATTCAGTTGTTGCATATCCAGGGCATTCATTCCATGTTTTGAGATCCGAACCGGTTTGGCCTTGATCTCTGCTTCTTTCAGGAGTCCGGAAGATTGTTTCATTCTTATCTTCATGACTTCCAATCCAGCGTGTATTCTTCTCGCGGCATCATATCCCAAATAGGAAAATTCCAGCGTATCATTTGCACCCATACTTAAGCTAAAAAAACCGTAGGAATTGGTGAGAGTTCCCGCCTTTCCGTATGATGTATAAACGGATACACCAATAAGCGATTCACCGGTTTTATCATCGTACACATAGCCACTAACTGCGATATCTGTTTGCGCAAAAAGGGAGGTAGCGCTTAAGATCCATATTCCTAACATGATTAAACGTTGCTTCATGCTCATTAGACAACGTCATTCCTTTCCACCCCTATAACAGGATACTTTTTTTATTTTTTTTCAGCAGCCGTAATAAAAAAACCACACAGGCCCGGAAACCGGACCCGTGTGGTAGAATTTTTAATACGTAACAAGTGGGTTACAAATTTTACTGATGCAGGAGCTTTATACTTTTTGTATGAATTTGATCGGTCACGCTCACAAAAAGCAATCCTTTGGGAATTTCAGTCAAATCCAAACGCACTTCCTGCTTTTCGTTGCCAATTTCAACTTCCATACGTTTGATCAGACTGCCAGTGATAGAATACAGTTCAACAAACATCTTACCCTTCTCAGCACCCAGAATTTCGAGGTTTACATGATTGGTGGCAGGATTAGGCGATAAAACCAGCTTTGCATCCAAATCACCAAATTCGCGTGAGAGTCCGCTTGTCATACCAAATTCCACTTCATCCAGCAACAGGGTTGTGTTGGCTACAAAATGGTCGCTGCTTCCGGCATAAATCATAATGACTGCACTGTCAGGAACCACCGATGCTGCAGCAGTATACAATACCGGCATATGCAATGCTGTATAGTCATTGGTTTGCTGAGAAGATCTGAACTCACCAAAACCAATCATGTCTTCTCCTTTAAACATAAGTACCATGATACTGAAGGTGTCTGCAGCAGCCGGTATGTATTTGTAGAATCCATTCAGGCTGGTATAGCGGGCACTTACCGGGATCTTATTGTTTATCTGATCGGAGTAACCGGCCGAACTGAATAAAATAGCAGGCTGACTTAAGGAGAGTTCAATGTTTTTGAGTTGAATGGCGTACATTCCTTTGTAAGCGTCCGTTGTGCGTGTTACAGCCCATGGCTGGCTTTCCATATCACATACCACATTGGTAATATCAAACCATCCGGCGGGTAGAAAATTTTTAAATCCATTGGTTTCTACCGAATCCCATTGTTCAAATCCGCTATCTGAAATTTGCGCATTTGCATGAGCTAAACTTCCCAATAAAGTTGCTCCGAAGAGAAAAGTTGTTTTAATGTAAGTGTTCATAATGTAAATGTTTACATACTATAGACCACTCAACTTTACTCTACCCCTATTGCTTTATAAAAAAAATTGCATCGATTTGCGCTTGCATAGATAAATCTGATTTGAATGCACTGTTGTTTATGAAAAAAAATCAGCCAGAAAGGCTGTAAGCCAGATTTGTAAATACGGAGCAAGATACTTACGCAATAAAAACAAGGCTTTGCCCATTTGATGCTCCACGGTTTTTACAGAGAGATCCAACGCTTCCGCTATTTCTTTATACGATTTTTCTTCAAAGCGGCTCATTTTAAAAATGAGTGCACAACGGGGAGGCAACATCTCAATAGCCTGATCAATATGGCTGGCCATAAGTTTTGTTTGAACACGGGCATCTGTGGCTGCCAGTCCGGAATGTATTTCCGACTCCTGTTCGTCGTCCATCCATTGTGTCCGGGCTTCAGTTTTGAGTTTATTGAGGCAATGATTCTTTACTGCCATATAGAGATAGGCTTTTAAAGAAGTTTGAATCTCAATTTTTTCGCGACGCTCCCAAAGCTTTACAAATACTTCCTGAACACGGTCTTCAGCCGCATCCTGATCTTTCAATATTTCTAAGGCAAAACGGACCAATGCAGCATAATATGCGCGAAAAACCTGTTCAAATGCTTTTCGGTCGCCTTTGCGAATCGGATCAAAATTTTGGCTATTCAACTGGAGCTGCATCATTTCCGTTTTTTGCCTTGCATCCTTCACCTGCAATCTCCACTTGCTTTTTATCTTGCTTCCAACTCAATTCCAATGCCGAGGATATCATATCCATGACCTGTTTCAATTTGGGATTTTCAAACGTTCCGGTGAAATGACATCCCTTTATTTCAGGATTCAAGAACACATACCGGATATGAAAATAACGAGCAATCTTATTCATCACCTGATCCATGGTTTCGTTGTTGAATACCAATTTGCCTTTATGCCATGCAGTGAGTTCTGAAGCACTTTCTTCTTTAACAATAAATGCCTGATGCGTGCTGATTATTCCCGCCTGATTCGTCTTGAGATCCAACATCCCCTGATCTTTGTTTCCAAATTGAACATGTCCTGAAGTTACCGTAACCCGTTCGTTGCTATCACCGGCATAGGCCATAACTTCAAACGATGTACCCAGTACCGTTATTGAATTGCGCCTGGTTACTATCGTAAATGGTCTTTCCTCATCGCGTTGAACATCAAAATAAGCCATTCCGGTTAAGGTGAGGTTGCGTTTTGTGTTCCAGAAATTATTCTGATACGTAAGTTGTGAACCTTCGTGCAACCATATTTTACTGCCATCCGGTAATACAACTTGCTTTACTTCATTTGCTGCAGTTTGTACAGATAGGGATGTCAGCATTGCGAAACGAACGATGGTAAACCCTATAACCGAGACCGCCAGAAAAATTGCTGCCCACTGCCAGATTCTTGTTGTTGTATAAAGTTGGTGGGAAGGCTTTATTCTGTGATTCACTTTTTCCCAGGCCGCATCCACATTGACTTCGATCTTTTTCTGTTGTGCAGTATTCCAGATTACCGAGAACGACTCATACGCTTTTCGGTTTTCAGGATAAGCCTGAACCCAACTATCGAGTTCCTTTTTCTCGCCGGGAGCTGCTTCACCGGCTAAGATCCGGGCCATGATTTGATATGCTACTTCTTCGCTGATCATACATTTATACGATTAACTTCAGCAACAAGACCATTGAAATCAAGTATGCCCCTATTTGCATGGTAATTAATTTAGTGGAAAAGATTCCCAACCGATTATTTTAGATGAACCAAAGATACCAATCCCGTTGCTCATATTACTCTTCACAATAGAGGGCTCGGCAAAAGGATTACCGGAAGCACCACCCATAGTCAGATCAAATACCTGATTGTAATATGAACTATAAGCCTCATCGTACACCAGCGTTATCAATTCAACTCTGACAGGGTAAACAAATTCTGCGGTGAACATGGATGTAAATTGCTGCTCCAGGGTTTGTTGATACGCCAATTTGCGTATGCGGCTGAGGCTGCCGTATAGCATCGGATACCGCGATGAATCGGAATACACAATGAAAGGATACAACATGATCATGGGATAACCCTGACTCAAATTTTTACAACTTAAGTGTGCCGAATATTCCTGGAATCCGGATTCCATTGTGCTATCCCACTTCATCGTACTTACCGTTTCGTATTGAACCGGTACTGTAGTAGAACCGGTAACTTTTTCTCCATTATGGGAAACGGCTATAAAATAAGTAGCACCGGATTCAATTCCATTTCCAGACAGACTTCCCTTATACAACATCTCCATCGAATCAAAGACCAATTGCAATTCACCGTGAGGTCCGGTAAGGTATACCAATGCATCCGGAATGGAACCCATTTCGGTTCGCGGTTCGGTACCAATTAGCGGTGTGGTCCGACTCACGTTCACTACAATATCAGTTTCCCCTTCCTTCAACAATGCGGATACCACCAATTTGCTTTCGAACGACAAATCAGCATCGATGGTCTCATACTTTTCACACGAAGTAAGTATTCCTATAATCAAACAACAGATATAAATATGTAACTTCTTCATCAGAATTTTACGCTCCAGCTTACAGATGGAATAACAGGAAATAAACTTACTTTCTGAAGGATCCGTTTACCAGTTCCGTTTATGGCATCTTCATTTTCGATCTGATAAAAAAACGGATTGGCACGGTTGTAAACGTTGTAAACACTCAATTCGATAGTACTGTTAATACCTGCAAATTTGTGACTATACTGCAACGAAACATCCAGACGATGATACGATTGCATCCGGTATGCATTTTTCTTTTCATAATAGGCTTCGGGCCATCCAAAACCACCCCCCGTTTGACCCGGATCTTCAATAACCATATTATATTCACCGGCAGGGAGGGTGATTGCATTGCCTGTTCCGTAAACCCAGATTGCAGAAAACTGCCAATGCCTCCCGGGATGAAAACTGATAAATATACCCAGATCATGTGTCCGGTCAAATGAAGCATGATAGGTTCTGCCCAGATTAATCGAATCAAATTGCATCAGAGTACGCGATAAGGTATAACTGATATGTCCGCTTATCCGTTTTCCCCTTTTATGTAACATCCATTCTAAACCCATTGCCTCTGAATTCCCTTGTGTTGCTAACTCCGACCACGTTTTATATTGCTTACCAAACGATGCTGTTGGCAATACCTGAAAAAAGGAAGCACCTTCTTTGATGGCAACTGCATGCTGAATGTCTTTTACAAATGCTTCACACGAGATAGAAATCCCTTTCCCTCCTATATCATTCTTCACCAATCCCAGCGTAAATTGGTCGGAATGCTGAGGTTGCAGGCGATCGTCGCTGGCAACCCAGGCATCAGCCGGCAATCCAAATCCATTGAATGCTGAAATCAGATGCAGGAATTGATTCATGGCCGCATAACTGAAATTGAATTGCCAGTTGGTAAAGGTGGAATAGCGTAACTGAAAACGTGGTTCCCATTTTTGATACGTCTGGGTGGTGTTGAAATATACATAGCGCAAGCCGGAGATGCATTCCCATTTTTTCCCCGGTCGAAAGTTCCATTCCAAATAAGCAAATCCTTCATCCGCTTTATAGGGTTGTTCATCCGAAACCAACGAATCGGGATTCATATATTTTAAAGAGGTTACAGGATTAAAAAGATGACGGGTAACTCCTGCTCCCATTTTGAAATGATGTTTGGTATTCAGGAGAAAATCCAAATCATGTTTGAAGGTATAATCCTGAATAGAGGATTGCACTGCCGAAGATGATTTGGTGCTTTTTGCAACATCCACTTCTCCAAATGCGATCCGTGAGTTATATGAACTGGAAACAAGAGATGTGTTGGAAAATAATTTCCCGGAAAACTGATGATTCCACCTCAACGATAATGCCATGTTCCCCCAACTTATGCCATCATCGTATAGATTCAAACCGGGATCGGTATTGTTGGCCAAACCGTCGCTGCCAATATAAATGCTGGTCATAATCCGGTTACGTATATTCCATTCAAATGCAATTTTCGCATGCACATCATAATACATATAATTCAATACCGCATCTGACTTTTTACTCAAAAGACCAGCCGTTTGATCAATGTATGAGCGTCGCGCTGAAATCAGAAAAGAGGATTTCCCTTTTTGAATGGGGCCTTCCAGCATGAAGCGGGATGAGATAACTCCTATGGTGGCATCTAATCCAAGCTTCTCCCTGTTGCCGTCCTTCATACTCATGTCGAGTACTGAAGATAAACGTCCGCCATAGCGCGATGAAAAGCCTCCTTTGTATAATTCTGCTGAACGCAATTCGCTTCCCGAAAACAAGGAAGCCAATCCTAAAAAATGATAGGCGTTGTATATGATGGCATCATCAATCAAGATCAGGTTTTGATCCGGCCCCCCGCCCCGCACATACATATAACCATTTCCTTCATTGCCTTTTTGAACACCGGGAAATAACATGATATATTTGGCCACATCTTTCTCTCCCAAAATCATCGGTACTGTTTTAATCTCATTTACCGGCACCTCAATTTTATTCAGCTGAATACCTGTTTTGTCCTTCTTAGCAGTTACCAGCGCTTCATCCAGATCACCGGATGGTGCCAATATGATATTCAGTTGAATTTCGTGTTGAAGCAATAAAGGAACATTCTGCGTTTTAAATCCTGAATATTCAATCACCAGCGTGTAAGAGTCAACCGGTAAAGTAAGGGAATAAAACCCATAGGAATTGGTGATACATGCAGCCAAACGCGGCCGGGTATGCACCTGAGCTCCAATGATCAATTCACCGGTGCCGGCTTCATGAATATACCCGCTAATGGTTTTCATTCTCACTGCAGCCGGCATTAAAACTACCTGGGTTCCCTGAATGGAATACAGAATTCCTGTGTTTTTAAAGAGTAGCTCCAGCACATCCGATAACGGTTTCTCTATTATTTGAAGAGAAATCTTTTGGTCGACATCTATCGCATCAGAACTGTAAGAGAATGAAATACCGGCCTGTTGCTCCACTTCGAGGAGCGCCACTTTCAACGGCTTATTCCGTATAGTTAAAGACACTTGCGATGCCTGGCCCCAAACATAGGCAACCGGGACAAACAGAATCAGGATTCCGGGTAGCAATTTTTTCATCCGCCCGCAAATATATCAACTTTGATAATTTGAAACCAAAGAGGCTTTGGCTTTAAAATTGAACACGAATGAGCAAATTTCAGGCAAAAAAAAGCGGAACCGATAGCAACGATTCCGCTTATTGGAGAACTCACGAAAAAGGAAATCAGATGAACAGCATATGTGTTCCAATTCCTTTCGACTGATTGTAAAAGTCGCCTACAGTCAGTACTCCATCCAGATCGGCATATAAATCATCCTTGGTATAGTGAAACATTTCCATAGCCAGTTTACATGCCCATAATTTAGCTCCGGAGGCTTTCAGAATGTCGAGAAATTCCCTGATTCCCGGCATATCGAGTTTCTCCATTTCCTTTTTCATCATATACGTAGCGAAGGCTTCCATGCCGGGCAAACCACCGAGCATGGTTGGCATGTGCATGGCAGGGTTTCCAACCGTTGCTACATGCAAATGATCCATTCGCTTGTTGTGAATGGCTTCGAGTCCGAAAAAAGTGAAGAACAATTCTGCTTCTATGCCTTCCATGCGTGCGCCATTCCCTAAAACAAAAGCGGCATACACATTTTCGATGGTCGCCTTTGAAACGATGATCATCATTTTTTTCACTTCGCCTTGATATTCAGTCATGATATTTGATGTTTAATAATGATGTGCAAATCAGATACAACTTGCCGGTTTGGGTATGCCTGCAATTTTGGTCGATGTTTTTAGCGGACCGGTTGGGAACAAGTCATAAAATTCCTTGATCGAAACTACTCCGCTTTGGCCGACTTTCCGGATGGTGAGCGGTGTTTGATTTTTATGCTGGTCTTGCAGATAATCGATTACGCGCATATGATGCGGAGTCAATTCAATATTTACTTCCTGTGCAATAGCTTGTGCAACATTGTGATCCCATTGAGAGAAATCACTTAAATAACCTTCTTCGTTAACAGAGATGGTTTTTCCGGCAATGATCTTTTCCATAAAATTTATTTTTCGTGTGTTGTTAAAAATGTTTGCCCTCTTCCTGCATTTGGGTTGAGACAAACGGTAAGTGAGTTCCTTTGAGTAACATATTCCAGTAAATCCAGCGAAATGCCAATTTACCCATATGATTCATACGACTTTCTTTAAGTAAGCTTAGAGGTCCGATACCCGGAAAAGGAAAGCTTCCTTCTACCGGTTCGTGGGTATAATTAAAATCGATAAGCAACGCTTTGCCATCTCCGGTTTCAATAAAACAATTGGCATGTCCGTCAAAAGTTTCCTTCAATGGATCTCCGGCTACAAAACGTATGATATTTTCGGTCAATACTTCAGCTTCGAAATGCGCCACCGAACCGGCTTTTGATGCAGGAATATTGGATGCATCGCCAATTACAAACACATTTTTATACTGCTGCGATTGCAACGTAGCTTTGTTGGTGGGTACATAATTCAATTCATCTCCCATTCCGGAACGGGCAATCATTTCATTGCCTTTGTTGGTAGGCACCGTAATCAGCAGATCGAACGGAATTTCTTTTCCACCGTAATCGATGATGGTTTTCTTTTCATTGTTCACCTGCTCAATAGCAAAATCGCTTTCGATGCGGATGTCTTTATCTCCCAATAAATGTTCGAGTGCTTCAGTAGCCCTGGGTTTGGTAAATGCTCCGCTCAGTGGTGTTACATAAGTGATTTCCACTTTGTCGCGCATCTTTTTGTTTTTGAAATACGAATCCGCCAGAAACGCAAATTCCAATGGAGCTACAGGGCATTTGATCGGCATTTCAGTTATATGCACAAGCAATCTTCCTCCTTCCCAATCGCGCAGTTTGTTGCGTAAGGCAAGCGCCCCATCAAACGTATAAAAATCAAATACCGATTTACGCCACTCTTCACCTTTCATTCCGGTGATTTCTTCGGGAGCTATGTCGGTACCCGTAGCTACGATCAATACATCATAATGAAGCTGATCTCCGTTGGCCATTTGTACCAGGCTTTCTTCCGGTTTTATCCGATCGATCCGATCGTTAATCAGATGAACTCCTTTTGGTATAAAATCACGGATTGGTTTTACAATATCTTCCGGATCATAGATATCGAAAGGAAGAAAAAGATAACCCGGCTGATAATAATGTTTTTCCCTTTCGTCGATGATTTCTATTTCCCAAAGTTTGTCGTCCAGTTCTCTTTTCAGGTGGTTGGCCATCATGGTACCGGCTGTTCCGGCTCCAAGTATTACTAGTCTTTTCATCATAACGTTTCCTTTTTTTTGAGTTCTAATTCGTGTACAAAGTTCTGTCCGTATGTTGAACGGAGGTTGTAACCTAAGTTACACAGCAGTCTGATCTTCGACAGCAGAAAACATGACAATGCACAGCAGAACAATGGCTAAACAGCATTAACTTACGCACGTTTTACTTTACATTTTGACGGATATTTTTTGAACCCTTGAACGAAATATCGATTGCAAAGAGGTTAATGTCACAGCCATCTTAAAAAATATTCGATTATCAGATTGCTTTTACTTTAGTGTTACACAAGATTGACACGGGCTTAGAATCAGAACCACTAACTTTGATTCACCTACCAAACAAGCCCATGATTGAAGCACCAAAAGCCATTGAAGAAATCCTGACACTCTATGTTACTCATGTAATTTTGATGTTGGATGAAGAAGAAGATCTAAAATCGTTGAAAGCAGCTTACAACAGAGTTTCCAGATTCATACGAAGTGATGATGAGGATGTGCATTCTCCTGAACCACCAATGGATCAGTGACTTTGCCCAATTACGATCAACCTTATTGCGTCGGCCGGACATTAGGTGTCTAAAAAGCATGTGCATGATTTCCAGATCCATGAATTATTTTCATCATAAAGCATTTCCTGAAAAATCGATAAGTTTGATTCGTATTTAAACAATCAAACGCTTTGAAAATAATTGGCATCACCGGAACACTTGGAGCAGGGAAAGGAACCATTGTTGAATACCTGATTAAACAATATGGTTTTGTACATTTTTCGGTACGCGGTTATTTGATAAAAATTATTCAACAACGCGGTGAAGAAGTCAACCGTGATACCCTGACTCATACGGCCAACGCGCTGCGGGCTGAAAATGGTCCGAGTTTTATTGCAGAAGAACTATTTCGCGAAGCAATCATTAGCGCAAAACCCTGTATTATTGAAAGTATACGTACTATGGGTGAAGTGGAAGCGCTGAAAGCAAAAGGAAATTTCTGTTTGTTTTCCGTAGATACCGACCGCAAAATTCGTTACGACCGCATTGTATTGAGAGGATCTGAAACAGATCAGGTTTCGTTCGAAACATTTTCAGCGAATGAAGAAAGGGAATTAAATTCCAGTGATCCGAATAAACAAAATCTGAGTGCCTGCATGCAACGCGCCGATTATTCTTTTACCAACAATGGAAGCTTTGATGAACTTTACCGGCAAGTAGACGCAGCTTTGATAAAAATAGGATAATGACAACAACAGAAAAATATGTTCGTCCCACCTGGGACGAATACTTTATGGAGGTGATGGACGCCATCAGCAAACGGGCCACGTGTGGACGTGGACGCAGCGGTTGTGTAATTGCCAAAGACAACCAGATGCTGGTTACGGGTTATGTAGGTTCACCGGTAGGTTTGCCGCATTGCGATGATATAGGTCATCAGATGAAAAAAGTAATTCACGAAGACGATACGATCACCGAACACTGTGTACGTACCGTGCATGCGGAACAAAATGCCATTTGTCAGGCTGCCAAAAAAGGAGTTTCACTGGATGGCTCAACCTTGTATTGCCGTATGACTCCCTGCCGCGTATGCGCCATGTTGATCATCAATTGCGGCATCAAACGTGTTGTATGCGAACGCAAATACCATGCAGGTGGCGAGAGCGAACAAATGTTTAAAGATGCCGGAATTATGTTGGAATTTTTTCACGAGGAGACACAGAAGTATTAATTGGTTATTAGTTATTAGTTATTGGTTATTGGTTATTGGTTATTGGTTATTGGTTATTGGTTATTGAATAGTATGTTGGGGCATTACATGTAATGCCCGAACCTTATTTGGAAATTGATATTGGTTAATGGTAACTTCCATTAAGTATAAGTTCATTGATTAGCTACTTCGTAATTCGTAATTGTGTCCACCTTCGCTAAAGCTTCGGCGGATAAATTCAATAAAGTTGAGATCGAGGAAGCATTAAATATGAGTTGCGTGCTTCTGGTTTGGCCATCGCGATGTGCCTTCTGGCCTTCGCGGGAAGAAATTGGTTGATAATTATTGAGTAAAAGCTGTTGGGGCATCACATGTGATGCCCGTACCTAACCAGAAAGTTCATTCAATAGGGTGAAGGAGCGCATTTCTAATGCACGATTCATGTTTAGTTAATGATTCTTGAGTGAAAGTCCCCTGGTTAGCTACTTCGCAATTCGTACTTCGTAATTCGTAATTGTATACTTTGTTTCGCCTGGCAGCTAGATTTGATTTCAAGTTATATAGGCCAAAACTCTAACCCACATCATGCTTTTAAGATTTTAACCCGGAAATATTTTCTAGCATATTCTGCTTAAAGAGCATTTGAAGATTCGATTATTTGCACTTTCTGCCTTGATTCTAAGTGTTTCTTTAAATACAGGCAACCTCTGCCAAAAATAAATCATCTACTTAATAAATCCCTCGTTACCTTTAACCTATGCTTTGGAACAAGGCCTTGCAATCCCTGCTGCTGGTTCTCTTGATCCATGGAACTGTATATGCACAGAAGCAAGCCAATGTTTGGTATTTTGGCGACAGAGCCGGCCTCGACTTCAGCGTTGACCCACCGGTAGCCCTTACTGATGGTGTGATTAATACCAGCGAAGGATGTTCAACCATTTCGGATTCCAGCGGAAAATTGTTGTTTTATACCGATGGCACGAGCGTCTGGAATAAGAATCATATGGTGATGAAAAACGGTACGGGTTTACAGGGAAATGCTTCCAGTACCCATTCTTCCGTAGTAGTACAACAGCCAAACAGCGTCCTGTATTATATATTTACTACCTCCGTGTTTGGTGTGAACGGGTCCTTCTGTTATTCCATTGTTAATATGGATGGCGATAATAAATTGGGAGAGATAACAACAAAAAACATAAAACTTTTCGATGGATCGACAGAAAAAATTGCCAGCGTACTGCATAAAAACAATAAAGATATCTGGGTCATTTCTACAAAATTCAACACAGATTTACTCTATACGTATAAAATAACAGAGAACGGCTTATCTGCTACATCCACCATATATAACATGCAAGCCGGATTAACATCACCGGGAATCGGTCAGATCAAATTCTCTTCGGATGGAAGCCTCATGGCCTTTGCAGATTACAACCGGGTAGTTTACGTGTTTGATTTTGACAACAGCACCGGAACTTTTAGCAATAAGCGCCGGATTACCGGACTTAATTTCCCGCCTTATGGACTGGAAATATCCCCATCTGCCAAATATGTTTACCTTAGCAATTGGGGGAATCGTTTGTATCAATGTCCGGTTAAGACTTCTGATTATGATTATGCCGCATCCTGCATCAGAATCGGATCTATAAATTATGGTCAGGTGCAGGCAGCACCGGATGGCAGAATTTATGTAGCCATACCCGGTGCCAAATATGTAGGTGCTATTGTTAATCCCGACAGCCCCGGAATTTCCTGCAATTTCATAAACGCAGCAATTGATTTGCAATCCGGCACTTGCAAGGTGGGTTTGCCAACTTATATTCAATCCTATTTTTTTAATAAACCCCGGATTACAGCTGAGCAATTTTGTGCAGGTGATTCCACCTTGTTTCAGGTAAGTTTTATAACCTCCCCGGATTCGTCGCGCGTTGCATTTGGTGATGGAACATTCAGCAACAAATTTACCGACACTGCTTATAGTCTGAGTCATCTCTATACCGATACAGGAATTTATGTGGTCAGCCTGCATTTTTATTACAAATCGAAACACGATTCCATTATAAAAACGATAGAACTGCAAAAGAAGCTCTTCAACTTTTTGGGAAACGACACCGCTTTATGCGCAGGAGATTCGGTTTGGCTGAATGCCTATCGACCGGGTGCAACTTATTTATGGAACAACGGGAAAACTGATTCTGTTTTACATAGTACGACTGCAAATACGTATGATGTTATTTTAACTTCTGCCGGATGCTCGAGTTACGACACCCTGGAAGTAGCTGCTATTCCCTATCCTGAAACGCATCTTCCATCCGACACCGGATTTTGTTTTGGCGATTCCCTTTTGCTGAATATTTACGATAGCGGTTGTGTGTATGTATGGAGCACCGGTCAGCTCGATCCCGCCATTTATGTTTCTCAGACCGGATTATATACTGTAAGTAAATCTTTCCGTAGTTGCCAAACCAACGATAGTTTTCAATTAGCGGTCTATCCGGTTCCAACAATCGATCTCGGAAAGGATACCTTTATTTGCGATGGCGCAACACTTCCCTTAACAGCTACACACAATGCAACGCAATTGCTTTGGAATACCGGCTCTGCCGATAAGAGCATAACTGCCGATCATTCAGGTATCTTTTGGTGCAAGGCCATGCTTGCTCCGTGTAGTTTTACCGATACGATTCAACTTGATCTTATCCCCGGTCCAATGGTAGATCTGGGGTCTGACACTATTTTATGTACCGGACAACAAATTTTTCTGGACGCTGCAGATACCAATTGTACTTATGTATGGAATACAGGGTCGGATCAATCCAATATTACGGTTGATACTGCCGGTAAATATTGGGTTGACGTGCAACGCGGTCAATGCATCACACACGATGAAATCAGTATTGTCTACCTGAGTGCACCCATTTTACCTGATCTGCCCGATACCATTGTGTGTGAGGGAAAGGTACTACTTCTGACCGTCCCCAAAGATCAAAATCAAATTTTGTGGAGTACTTTATCTACAGCTCCGGGTATTGAAATAAAGGAACAAGGATTATACAACGTAACTGTTACGAACCGGTGCGGTACAGCATACCGTGAAACAATGGTGAGCTTATTTAACTGCAACTGTTATGTGTATGTTCCCAATGTATTCACACCCGGAAACGATAAAATCAACGACTTTTTTGCTCCGGTTTACAACTGCAAACTGGCTTCATATTATTTACAAATCTTTAACCGCTGGGGACAACTGGTATTTCAATCCAACGATTCTGCCGTTAAATGGGATGGAAACTATTTGGGAAAGCCCTGTATCAGCGATGTCTATGTTTGGCAATGCGATGCACTATCGGTAAACGAAATAGGGCTGATACATCCCATGTATGAATCAGGAAAAGTAACGTTGTTGCGGTAAGTCAGAGTTGAAAAAAGTATGTCATTGCTGTTCTTCTGATTTTCGTTTACCGATAATCTATAAATTGCGCAACAAATTTCTTCACATTGAACATTCATTACCGCACCGTCACTCCGGCTGACAATGCCACACTTGCCGCCATTATTCGTCGTGGAATCGATGATCTGGGATTACCTTCGGAAGGCACGGCTCATTCCGATCCCACTACGGATGATCTTTCCAAGCTGTTTACAAAACCACTCTCCTATTATTTTGTGGTGGAGACAGATGGAAAAGTAATGGGTGGATGTGGCATTTATCCATCCACCGGTTTACCCGATAAATATGCCGAGCTGGTTCGTTTTTTTCTGGATGAAAAAGCCAGAGGTCTTGGTATTGGAAAACAGTTGATGCAGGAATGCGAGGCACTTGCCCGTCAATGGGGATACACCCATTTATACCTCGAATCTTTTCCAGAAATGAAAGCAGCCATTCATTTGTATGAAAAGGCGGGATACCAACGCTTGTCGCAACCTCTTGGAAACACAGGGCATTTTGCGTGCAATGTGTGGATGGTAAAGGAATTGTGAGTAGGTGTAATTGCTATCCTTGAATCTCTTGTCAGTTCAGCATTTCCAAGTACATAAATGATTTACGCTTTCTTCGAAATTCCATTTAATTTATGGATATCGTGAGACTTTATGATGTAAAAAGGGGCTATCTTTTTAAGACGCCCCTTTTTATAACACAAATACGACTGCGCTATTTTACTTTCGAAATTTTCACCGTTTTACTGAATGTACCCTGACTTATATTGGCAATATATATGCCTTCAATAAATTCTTCTCCAATCTCTATTTCCTGATTAATATTAGGATTAGATGATTCGTAAACAAGTCTACCTGCAAAATCAATTATCTTTATAACCATTGGTTCTTCACTTATGCTAGTGAGCTTTAATTTGAATTTGCCATTGGAAGGATTCGGATAGACCAGAACATGAACCTCATCTCCTGAGTATATATTTTGGGTTTCAAATGTATACCCTGCCTTACTGAAACCGCAAACCTGATCACAATACCCCAGTCTACAATACTCATGGCCAGCTTGATTAGCTATATGTGCCTGCACCGCATTAATATTTAAACTCAACGGTCTTGTATTCCCAGGAATACCATGAGGAATATGACAAACATAAACATTTGTGTTGCGCGGACTACTTACCGGTGCTCGCACATCCAATACACAAATAATTATTGAACAGTTGGTTTTGCATCCATAGCTATTAGTTGCTGAGCAGGTAATCGGGTAATTTCCTCCTGCCAAAGGCGTAAATACAATGGAAGATCCGCTCCCACTTATGCCAGTTCCACTCCAATTATAAGTGAAGGGACCTCCTCCTGATGCACTGCAGGTGATATTCATACTCTGATAGCCATATCCTAAAAACATCTGGTTCGCAATTGCATTTGTTGTGGTACCTCCTAATAATGGGCCATTTGTATTTGGAGAAGATACCAGCGAACAAATTGGAGTTAGACCATTTACATTAACAGTAAACTGACCAGAAGAGTTATTTCCACAAAGATCAGTTGCAGTTGCAGTTACGATAGTACTGCCTGGAGGAAATGAAGAATTTGGCGGGTGACTATATGTTATGTTTACGGAACCGCAATTATCATTCGCGAAGGCACTAAACTGTACATTTTGACCGCAACTAACATTGATGTCCATTGGGCATATGATTATTGGTCTTGTCGTGTCATTTACTATTACTGTTTGTGCACATGTTGTTGAATTTCCTGAAGGATCGGTTGCTTTATATGTTCTTGTTAATGTATATTGATTATCGCACAATTGGTTGCTGATCACATCATCCACATGCGTTATCGTTACAGAACAGTTATCTGAGGCGGTAATTAAACTTGTATTCACCAAAGGAACATCCGCAGGACATTGAACATTCATTGTTGTGTTTAATGTGGAAACAATAAAAATTGGATTGATAAGACCTGTAGCATGTGTGGATAAAACATTTAAAGGAGTGATTTTCAAAATATCACCGCTTAAATAACGTGTAACATAAATATTATTCAAATTGTCTTTTGCAATTCCATGAGGTAAGCCACTTCCAAGGTTAATCACCAACGTTGAAACCCCGGTAATCAGATTAACCCGGGATATCCTGTTACTTCCATCCTCTATAATTAGAACATTGCCATTTCCCTCATTATATATATCAGTCGGTCCGTGTAATCCGCTACATACAGTGGTAGTTGTATTGGTATTCAAATTATACCTGCGTAAACGACTTTGATTGTATTCTGAAAAGAGAATAGTGCTCTGATTTTCAAACACAACATCAATTGGCCGGCTCAAACCGGTGAGAATATCTGTAACGGCTAAAGTATTCAAGTTGACTTTTTGTATTTTGTTTAACTGTTCGCTCGCAACATAAATATTCCCTGACCCATCAAGACTTAATCCTTGGCAATATCCACCCAGTGAAACTAGATCAGTCTTCATACCAGTTGTAAGATTAACCCGGACAAGGGTGGAACCATTTCCGTTGAACCTTGAAACAATTGCAGAAGTTGGGCTTTCCAGAACCACTCCATCTGCCTGTGGCAGCACTGTAATAATATTTCGGGTACCACTCATTGAGATTTTGCTGAGTGCTCCATTTCCTCCTCTTTCACCAACATAAAACGCTTGAGTTGATCCTAAGCCAGGACAGTTAATAAGCGGTACCTGATCATCCACAATAGTAATTCTCGACCGGCAAGTATCAACAAGGTAGATTGGATCCGTTACTGTCCATAATACAGTTGTCACTCCCGCTGAAAAAACAGCCCCTGCCAGAGAAGCACTATTATTGTAATTATTGAAAACTGTTACCGCTACATTAGGTTCAACAACCAATACAGGGTCGAATTCAAATCCCAAGGTTGAATACGTGCATTGACCTGGGCTCAATATGCGCGTGTAATCAGCGCAGTTAATTTCAGGACGTGAGTATGGCTGAGCATGCACATTTAGTGATACCAATATCGCGAAAATGTGTATTAATGGACCAAATTTTCTTTTCACTTTTGACCGGAGTGGCCCAGATAATGTCCTTGCAAAAAGAGCAAGAATCAATTTAAATTCATTTGATAATTTTCTCATAGCTTTTGGATTAAGATGGAATATACCTTATTAATTCCAATTACTTGATAATGAAATACTAATAAATAACAGTTTAGGATTTGGTGAAATATAAAATACTTCAACCCTTTGGATTATTGGTATAAAATCAGTTTGCTATTGATATCAAAACAAATCCGTTCTTAATTTACCTTTTGTCATTCGCATTTGCTGATGAAATCATTGTTAAAGAATCTGTTAGTAAGATGCAATATCTATAACTTATAAAACAGAACATTTTTAATGAAGGTATTTCTGTCTTGCTTGGTTACCGGATCAAATTTATCATTATCAAACTCAATAGAGATCACACCTTTTGTATCGGTATTAACTTCAACAAAAAATGAGGAGTGATCTTCGTATGATTCATTAATAAATAAATTCCCGATTTTGCTCTCATTCAAATAAACATTTAAATGTGGATACTCATTTTCGGCTTTGGTTCCCCTGGCCAAAACTACTACCCTATAAGTACCTTTAGGAAAAAATACCGTATCTGATTTGATGCTATATGACTCCCAAATTGGGATTACAGTTGCATTCTCAATTTCAAAAGGTTGATAATATTTGAACTTTTCAAAATCCAGAATTATAGCCTTTTTCATTAAAGTACTCTTCAACACATACAGTTGTGCCCAGGCATCGAAATAATCCTTGCTATTAACCATGCAATATGATTTCTCAAGTTCCTTTCTTTTAATATCATCCAGCTTTTTGTCTCCATGTGCACCAACTAGCCAGAAGACAGAACTGTGCGAATTCACAGCAGTATCTTTTAGCATTAACTCTATAGCAGCTTCCTTTCTACCTGTTATTAACTTAGATGTTGAACCGAGTTGACTGAGATAATAACGCTGTTGTTCCGGGGTTCGCTCTGTAATAACCGGAATTCCCTTAGGTCCATTAGAAACTATAAAATGAGCCAATTCTCTGAATTGAGTTTTGCTGATCCTGGAATAGTATTCTTTCACAAACACAAAATCAAACAAAGACAAAACAGAGAAAACTATTAAAAATACGACTCTAATGGAGAGATTTTGAACGTGCTTAATTCCCGCAGCGATGAGTAAAATAAAGGCTGGCAACACCACAATGGTATACCTTGGGATCAAAATCGGAACCGAAAGAATTGATCGCATATATGGAATGAAGAAACCTATGAAAATCCATATAATACACAGAAAAAAGGAAAATTGGCCCTTAGAAAATTGAGGAGAAAAAGAAGTATTTCTTTCCTCATTATTTTTGATCTCTAAGGATAGAAATAAGAAAATGAGCAGAAAAGGTTTAAGGAAATCATTGTCTCCAAAATAGGTATAAAAAAAAGATGACGCGAAATTTTCAGGTATAGAATCAATCCAATAGGAGTTGATTTTAGAAACACTAAACAGTATTGGTATCCATGGAAGATAGCCTACAATCACGATTATATTGGCTAGTAAAAAACTTTTGAATATTTGCCATTTAATTTGATCTTTTATGAGTGTCAGCAGAATAATTATTCCCCACTGACTTATATATGCAAACATGGCAAAATAATGAGAATAAATCATTACCAGGGTGGTTAAGCCGTAGAGAAGAATGTTTGATGCTGATTGCTTTTTGAGCAAACGAATAAGGAACAAGAATGAAACCGTTGTAGTTACAAAGACAAGTATATAAGGTCTTGCTTCCTGGGAATACTGAATATTGTAAGGATTTATCGCAGTAATGACGGCAGCGATTAATCCAACATCCTTATGAATTAATTCTTTACCTAAAAGGAATATTATCCAAATACTGGTTGTACCTAATATTGCCGACAATACTCTTCCAACGTAATCATTGTAACCAAAAATTAAAAGTATTAACTTCTCTAAGGAATGATAAAGTGGTGGTTGCAAATCACAACAACTTAAGGAATTCAGCAATTCCTTCCAGGATAAAAGAGGATTACACTCAATCATGGTGATACACTCATCCAGCCAATAACTCTGGTAGGATAGTTTGTAAAAACGCAGGAACGCCCCAAGGGCGATGATGAGCAATAGAATTACTCTATAATCAGTTATAGACTTATTTTTAACCAACATGGTTTTAGCTTTATTGTTTAATATTCTGGCTGATGACAAACTATCATTGTAATACTCCCTAAATCTGAGACCAAAGGTTAGTTAAAAATAGAATTAATTTTCTAAACCCAATGACAAAACAAACACAGCGAATATTCAGCTGATTTCAAGAATTGCTACACATTCGAAAGCTGATCCTCTGGCAATAACATAAAAGTTTCTTTTATCAATCCGACTGAATCAACTTGTTCCTTCAGCAATATTAAGTATCACTAAAAGGCAACAAAGTGACCGAATCGAATTGGCATAAATTAGTAGCCTGGGAGGAAGCAATCCGGAATCATTGAAGAGTACCTCAAGAAAGGTTCAAAAGTTACCATTGAAGGTAAACTTATCTCTCGATCTTACACCGACAAAGATGGGCTCTATTTAATTTTTCTAAGAATGACCCGAATACCATCAATGATTGTATCTCTATCAGAAAATATTTGCTAAAATGTGATACGTGATTGAATTCGGACAAACGAAATTATATAATACATTCCTTTTGAAAAGTGTATTTTTACTTTTAAATGCATCCATTCAGGAAAATATTTTCTCTCCTTCTTTTTCTGTTGTCAGGACTATCAAACTATGCCCAAGAGCATGATACAGTTTATATAAAGAGATTACTGGAAGACGCCATACGTTTGCAAACTTCCAATCTTGATTCTACGAATCTACTGGCACATAAAGCGATGGAACTTTCCATTCGTGCGAAATACAACGCAGGAATTCGTAATGCATGCATACGCATTGGGTCTGTTTGGATGGCTAAGGGCAGAAATGATTCTTCTTTTATTTATTTAAGAAAGGCTTCCGAAATAAGTAAAAGCAATCAGGATTATAAGGGTCTTGTGGGTGCGTCTATCCTGCTCGGCTATGCGCATTTGTATCAAAGCAATGCCGACTCTGCCTTTTTTTATTTTTATGAAGGACTGAGGTACGCTCAACGGGCCAATTCTCCTGAGTTGAGAACTCAAATATACAATTCACTGGGTAATCTGCTTTCTGAATACAAAGACTACACTAAATCACTTTCGTATTACCGTATTGGACTATTTCTGGCTAAGAAATACAACCAACCTTTGGAACAAACCACTGCATATATGGGAATAGGGGGAGTGTACTACTTCCTGAATAAATATAAAAACGCTTTGATGTATTATCAATTGGTAGATAGTCTCACCGAGGGTTCTGAAGAGTCAATTGCCCATTATCAGAATCTTAATAACCTTGCATTGTGTTATCAGGAGCTTCATCAAAATCGGTTAGCCTTACATTATTTCCACCGGGCACTTTTGTTTTATAAATCAAACGAAATGTTAAGTGAAGAGGCCAATCTTTGCTACAATCTGGCCTGTTTATATGCGGACATCAGGAACACGGATAGCGCCAAATTTTATATCCATCAGGCCATTGATAAATCTCAAGACTTAAAAGATTTAAAAAAGGAAGCTGAATGCAAAAAATTACTATCGGATTTGTACTTAAGCGAAGAAAAATACAAAGAAGCCTTCCACACTTTAGCCATGTATTTGCAATTGTCGGATTCACTGCTAAACTCTGAAAAAATTAACAGCATTAGTGAGATGCAGACGAAATATGAAACAGGACTTAAAGAACGAAAAATAGAATTGCTGAATCTTCAGAATGAAAGCCGGACACGGGAAAGGAACTACCTCGCATCAGGAGCTATGCTTTTATTGGTATTAACGGTGTTACTATTCTGGCAGCGAAATAAAGTGAAACAGGCAAAAGCGCGTTCAGATGGGTTGCTCTTGAATATTCTTCCTTCAGAGGTGGCCGATGAATTAAAAAAGACAGGAGCATCAAAGGCAAGGCAGTATCAAAATGTAACTGTTATGTTTACTGATTTTGTCGACTTTACAAAAATCAGTGAAATGTTATCTCCATCCGAATTGGTTGAAGAAATCAATAAGAATTTTATTGCATTTGACAGAATCATGGATAAATATGGTGTCGAAAAAATTAAAACCATCGGAGATGCATACCTGGCAGTTTGTGGGCTCCCCATTCAAACAGCTGATCATGCAGAACGCATGATAAAAGCGGCAATAGAACTTCAGGAATTTATTAAAAATGAAAATAGTTTATTTCAACTAAGAATTGGCATGAATTCAGGACCTGTAGTGGCAGGAATTGTTGGTACGCGAAAGTTTGCCTTTGATATCTGGGGCGATACGGTAAATACTGCAAGTCGTATGGAAAGTATCAGCGAACCGGGTAAAATCAATATAAGTCATTCAACGTACTTGCTAGTAAAAGAACGTTTCAATTGTGATTACCGTGGTAAAATTAATGCGAAAGGGAAAGGAGCAGTGGATGCCTATTTTATTGAAGGAATAAAAACTGTTTAACCATCATTATAATATCACCCGAATTGGGGATTTCAATCTCGACTGTCAAGTGTAACTTGCATTTAATAAATCATAACATTATGTCAGACAATACATGGAATGGAGAAAATAATCCCCGCGGGGCATCATTGACTTTTACTAACACCAATGGTAAAGCATTCACCTATTATTACTGTGTTATAGATTTCCCAACTGATTATCTGGATGGTGGAGGACAATCTCCTTCTTTTAATTTTACCGGGGTAAGTTTGATTGATTATCCCGGTGGGATGGATTATGATACAAGTACAAACTATTTAGCTGTGGAAAGATCTTTGGTATACTATCAAAGCAATTATTATTACTGCATACAGGACACTTCCGGTGAATTTGATCCAGCCTGCTGGCAGGATGCAGGCAGCAACAGCTATCAGATATCCTACGATTGGCAGTATACCTTAGGTTATTGGCCGGGAGCCGGGAGCCCATCCAGCAGTTCAACAACTACAATACCAGTTGGACTATTCACCACGGATCCAGGTTATAATCAAGATCTTGGTCCCATTGTGAGTTTACAAATGACGATTTCAAATACATACGCTATTAAAGGAAATCCCAATTCGTTACGACCACCGATAATTAATCTCCCACTTCGTTCGAGTAACGGTGGTACAACAGGAACACCGGTGTATGCAATTTTTCTGAGTGCAACCGATCCCATCAACTATTTCATTCTGGTATGCTTAAATACCGGTCAGCCTGGAACTAAGAATAAGCTTGGTGGCGGTCAAATTACAGGGGATATTATTTATGACTTCACAACCGGTTCGGGAGGACCACCAAACCCGGTTGCTGCCGTAGGTGCCATGCGTTATCAGACAAGCCTGCCTCCAATAACAGGAATTACTATTAACGAAGGTACACCGTATCCTTTCCCGAATCCTGTTACTTCTAATCCGTATGTTTATACACTTTAATGCAGGAATGATTTTATAGCAATTCAGATTATATTAATCTTTTTTGGAATAGGCCATTCGGTGGTTAGGATGTAAAAATGCTTCCGGGTTAATTTCCTGAAATGAAATACCCAATATTTAATTCAAGCCTTGCCAAGTGCAAGAAACGATAATCCTTTTCATTATACGGCCAAACAGGCGAAGTTTTGCCAAAGGCAAATCCCAACTGTGGTTCTATCAGGAACGAATTGCCTATGTTGAATCGATACCCAACTAAGGCACCAGCTCCATAGGTCCATATCATAACTTCAGAAGCTTTATAAAGCGGATCAACATCAAAATAACCAAGTCGCACATACCTCATTTCTTCCCCCCGCAACACACCGGCATATAATCCTAAATAAATTCCTTTTGAAATGCTATTGTTCTACAATTGGAGTTCTTGTCGGAAATAACGTCGTCCTTCCATGTATAAGAATTTTCCTTTGGTAACTGTTACATCATTTATGGGTGAAGTCCCTGGTGAACCATTCCAGCTAATATTGGATAACAGGGGTGAATACCCGTAACTAATAGTTGCACCCAATGAATAGCGACTATTCATTATATATTCATATCCCACGGAAGCCTTGACCCCATAAACGCTCCGCATCGAAGACTCCACCGTATAAGGAAAAGCCATACCGAACAGGTCAGCTTTAATACAATGTATTTGTCCTGTCGCAATACCAGGTAAAATTATAAACGACCAAAATATGCATTTTAACATGCATTCGAATAACGGGTATTTTTGGCCATTAAACCATGTGCGAATCACAATCCAAATCTATTTAATAGAGATTTTTTCACACATGAGTTAGTGGGAGCGTGTTAACCAACAAGACCAGGTCTACGTTGATGAAAACCAACTTCGCTTTCTGATAAACAGATAGCTTCTGATAGTCCCCGCCTGAACGAATCTGTCGGGCGGGAAACATAGGCTAAGAGTGAAGAAAGTTTGAGTTTGAGTGCGGGTGTGAGTCAAAATGAGTGCAGAAGCCTTCTTCTCACACTCTTACCTCACTCTCGCACTCATTTTGTGGTGTGGGAGGGATTTTGGCTTTGCCAAGTTCCCTCTTACCAGAGTTGCAATATCAAAATTGGCTGCTGCGCATCCGCTTTTTTGTTTTCTCCGGTGCTTTCAAGTGAATACACTTGAAGCCCCTTCGAAACAAAAAAGGTTGGTGACTTCGTCACCAACCTTTTGATTTTACCCGTGGTGTGGGAGGGAATCGAACCCCCGACACAAAGATTTTCAGTCTTTTGCTCTACCAACTGAGCTACCGCACCAATATTATCCCTCTCCCTCTCCCTTTTTCATTCTCTCTACATTCGCTCTACCATCCTGATAACTATCGGGAAAGCTACCGCACCAATATTTTCCCTCTCCCTCATCCTCTCCCTCTCCCTGCCTTCCAACTTCAAATCGGCAAATTCACAGGGCTGCAAATGTATTTATTATCCAAATACGGTGCAAACAAAATTTAAATTTACTTTTACTTTAAGGCTCCGGCGAACTTTCTTATACTTGTATCCACCAATCATTTCCTATGATAGCGCAACTCCTCTTTATAGTCCTGTTAGGCTCTGCCATTTACCTCTTTGCCAAAAATGTCGGCAAAATCAGAAGAAATATCAATCTGGGGAAGGACATTGATTTGTCGGACAACAAACCCCTGCGTTTTAAAACCATGTTGCGTGTGGCATTCGGGCAAACCAAAATGGCTGCACGTCCGGTTCCGTTTGTACTGCATTTTATAGTATATGCCGGATTTATTCTGATCAATATTGAGGTGCTGGAGATCATGATCGACGGACTGTTTGGAACACATCGTGCATTATCGGCTTTAGGCGGGATATACAACCTGGCCATCGGTTTTTTTGAAATTCTGGCCTTCTTCACACTTATTGCCTGTGTTATATTTTTGTTGCGCCGTTTTGTAGTAAAAGTAAAACGCTTTACCAATCCCGAACTCATAGGATTCCCCAACCGCGATGCTGCTACTATTTTATTTATCGAAATTGTGTTGATGGGTGCATTGCTGAAAATGAATGCGGCCGATCAACTCCTGCAGGCATCCGGTGATCCGCATTATTTCAAAGCGGGATCATTTCCCATCAGTAGTTGGTTGCTGACTCCCCTGCTATCGGGTTATTCTGCCTCTTCACTTCTACTCATCGAACGTATCTGCTGGTGGTTTCATATCATCGGAATTCTGGCGTTTTTGAATTACCTGCCGTTCAGCAAGCATTTCCATATCATCATGGCTTTCCCGAATACCTGGTACTCCAACCTGCACAAAAAAGGACAACTCAACAATATGGCTTCGGTTACGCAGGAGGTGAAATTAATGCTTGACCAGGCGGCTGCACCTCCCGAAGGTTATCAACCTCCCACTTCCTTTGGGGTAAAAGACGTAAGCGACCTCACCTGGAAAAACCTGATGGATGCTTATACCTGTACTGAGTGTGGACGATGTACGTCGAGTTGTCCGCAAAACATAACGGGTAAAAAATTATCGCCTCGCAAAATTGTGATGGATGTGCGCGACCGGTTAGAAGAAGTTGGAAGAAATATCGATAAAAACGGCTCCTTTTCCGATGATGGAAAAAACCTGCATTCTTATATTTCCGAAGAAGAATTGTGGGCCTGCAATACCTGCAATGCCTGTGTTGAAGCCTGCCCGGTAAATATCAATCCGATGGAAATTATCGTAGAAATGCGCCGTTATAAAGTAATGGAACAGAGCGCCTCACCGCAAAGTCTGAATATGATGTTCAATAATCTGGAAAACAATCAGGCACCGTGGCAGTTTTCGCCGATGGACCGTGCGAACTGGACGAAAGAATCGTAATTCTATCCAACCTACATCAACGGTCATATTTCAAAATATATGCTGCCCCTATTTAAGCCGCTGTCTTTTGATATTGCTTAATCGCTTTGAATGTTGATTGATTCATTCTTCTTTCCTCTTCAATGTCGAAATCATCCTGAATTCCAAGCCAGAATTTTGCTGAATTCCCGAAATACATAGAAAGCCGGAGTGCTGTGTCTGCTGTTATTCGTCTCCTTCCTTTGAGAATTGCAGAAACGCGTGTTTGCGGAATACCTATGTCTTTGGCCAACTTGTAAGCGGTTATTTCTAAGGGCGATAAAAATTCTTCCAGCAAAATCTCTCCAGGATGAATGTTTTTTAATGTTTTCATTGTATTACGTTTAGTGATAATCTATAATTTCAACTTCTTCTGCATTACCCTTGTTCCATTTAAAAACAATTCTCCATTGTTTGTTTATCCGAATGGAATAAAATTCCTTCCAATTCCCCTTCAGTTTTTCCAGTCTGTTCGATGGGGGTATGAGCAGGTCATTTATATCCTGAGAATTATTTAACATTCTAAGTTTCCTTCGTGCTACTTCCTGAAGTTCTGCCGGCAAATCTTTAACTTTTTCGCCTTCCCAAATTTTCTTTGTGACCTTTCCGCCAAAGGATACCAGCATAGTTTCGCAATACGTTACTTACGTCAAAGGTAAGTAGTGGATTTTAAATAACAAATGAATAATACCAGCCAGTAATTGAGCCGGATCGAATGCCTTATTTACTCCAGATCCGTATTCAGCCGAAAACGGCAAATACGGTTGTTCTTTTTATCAGCTACATACACCATGCGTTTATAATAGCAAACCCCGCTTGGATCGTTGAACGAGAATGGACCACTTCCGGTTCCATCCAAACCGGCCCCCCCAAATGAAACTATCACCTGTTTGCGGCTGGCTGAAGTGGCCGGAGCATTAACTCCTTCATAACCGAGGTTGGTAAAAATATAAAGTGAATCGGTTTCGCTGTCGACCACAAAATGATATTGCAGGTTGTCGGGAGAAATAAAGCAATCTTCGGGCTTCTTAAACCGGAACGATTCGTACATAAAACGATTGGCTTTGGTATAATCAAAGTTTAACAAAGAAGGCGTTTCGGTATATTGTGTGCCGAGGTCGGGATCATCATACACCGTAATCATGAGCACGCGATACTCCAGTGTAGTTGTTGAATCAGTAAGTGTAATTAAAAAATTCTTGGAGGTGCTGATGCCTTGTTCTTTTTGTGGTGGACCTGCCAGGCCGCTGATAGAGGATATGCCTACACTGGATTTTAAACTGGAAGCAACCGGATTCAACCCCGATGAATAACCGATATTGATTCCCTGTGCATCGTAAACCAATACACCATTATCAGGGCGAATGAATGAATTGATATCGTTTTTGGGGCCGGTTCGGGCAACGTATAACGTATTGTTATGCAAAGCTGTTAATCCGGTAAAGCGTACCAGCGGATCGTTGACCGGATCGAGTTGGGTGGATTGACGGGATTCGTCGCAATCGGGATGAATCAAGGTATCGATGATTTGTGCATTTCCACTGGCCGTATTGATCAGATGATACACCGCCGGAAGATTTACCATGCTTCCACCGGGTCCGCGGGGGAGGTCTATACGACCGCAAACATAGGTATGCAAACGGCGGTCCTGCACCACATCTGTGGCACCGGGTATCGGAATAATCTGAGATCGGGTTCCTTTTAAATCGAGTATATTTAATCCGTTATCATCTACCACATAGATCAATTCATCATACCCCACCACAATATCAACCGGATTGCTGAAACCGGTAAAAAATGGAGTAATTGGAACATAGCCCACGCTTTGAGGATTCAGATTCGGGTCGATGGCTCCCTGCTCCATCACATCGCTTACTGTTGTATCTTCCTTTTCTCCAAACAAAGCTGAACACGAGCCCAACAGGAACATGCAAATACAGCCAACAAAAAAATTACGATAACTCATTTCAATGTGAAAGATAAGGTAAGACGATTGACATTACCCAATGTGTTTTTGGCCAAAAACCCATAATCGATGCGTGTTACCAGAAATCTCCAGTTTAGTTTCATGCCTAAACCAACTGAAGGAAAAGCATAGCCGGCATCGGATTTAAATTCGTAACCGGTTCTGAAAAACGCCAGGTTGAGGTAACTGTATTCGCTCCCCAATGCATAGGTTTCGTTGTTATCTGTTGGATGATTTAATTGTCCGCTCACAGATATGCGGTGATCACCGCGTTTGAGCGGATCAAAAGCAGCTCCGATTCGAAACAAGGCCGGGACCGAAATGTCTGTAAAATTATTCAGTTCCTGTTCTCCGCTGAATTTGATCAATGTAACCGAACCGGATGGCGAAACATTGAAACCAAAATTGCTGAACGAAACCCCGAATCGGGTATTCATTACTCCGATATTGTACAATAATCCCAAATCGAATAATACATTGTTGATCTGAACACCGGCAAACCCCTCGTTTGCAAATTTACCGTTGAGTCCAAAGGAGAAGTTTTGCGTGAGGATACGCGAATAAGCCAAATGGATGGCATAGCTGGTGACGGAAAAAGTACGACCGGTTCCCTTGGGATCAAATTCCGTTGTTTCATTCATGGTACCGTATTGCATAGACATCACGCCAATAGCCAGCGACGATAGTTGACCAACCCGTTTTGCTACCGCTGCATAATTGGCCTGCACATCGCCGAAATACAGTGTATGTGCAAGCATTGCATTTACCTTTCCGGTATCGAGATATGAAATGGCTGCCGGGTTCCAATAAATCGCAGATAAATCCTGAACTGTAGCAACACCACTGTTTCCCATAGAAAGGGACCGGGCGTCGGGAGCTATTTTAAGGAATTGCATTCCTGAACCCCCTGTGCGTGAATTGCCAAAAGTTGGCAGTACCTGGGCGCAAAGATTACCCGGTTGAAGAACCAACATGAACAGAAAAACATACAATAAGCGGTGCATGAAGCAGCAAGGTATAAAAAAAATGTGAGTAAGCTTGAATCCCCTTTGCACCATTTAAACAGCAAATAGTAATATATTTGGCAGGTGGAAATCAACATCCTTGTCATCCTTATCAGCATCGTTGTTTCGGCCTTTTTCTCAGGCATGGAAATTGCCTTTATTTCCTCCAATAAATTACTCATTGAACTCAAAAGCAAACAAGGCAATTATGCTTCGCGTTTGTTATCTCCGTTTGTAGGCAATCCTTCCCGTTTTGTAAGTACAACGCTGGTTGGAACCAATATTGGCCTGGTAGTGTATGGCGTATATATGGCCGAATTCATTGAGCCAATATTGCTGACTTTATTACCGTTTACATCCAACAATCAATTCCTGTTGCTTTTCATTTCGACCATTGTTTCAACAGCCATTGTGCTGGTGGCTGCAGAGTTTATTCCCAAAATGCTGTTCCGGATCAATCCCGACATCACCTTGCGACTGCTGGTGCTTCCTTTCCTTATGTTCTATTATCTGTTTTGGCCTGTCGTGCATTTCATAACCTGGATTTCGAAATTTATACTCAACAATTTTTTACGCCTCAATTTCAATGAAAGCACTCCTGTTTTCAGTAAGGTGGATCTGGATCAATACATTACCGATAGTGCAGAGGATCTGGAAGAAGATGCCGATGTAGATACCGAGATGTTTAAGAATGCCCTCGACTTTGCCAATGTACGTGTGCGCGATTGTATGACTCCACGCACCGAACTGGTAAGTATCAATATTCAGGCAAGCATTGACGAATTGTACCAAAAGTTTCTGGAGACCGGTTTGTCTAAAATACTCGTGCATCAGGGCAGTGTCGATCATATTATCGGATACGTGCATCAAAAAGATATCTTTAAAGCTCCGGCCAGTATCCGCGCAGTACTGATTCCCATCGAAATCGCTACAGAAACTTTATCGGCCAATGATCTGCTGAACATATTCTCACGCTCGCATAAAAGCATTGCGCTCGTAGTGGATGAGTTAGGGATTACAGCCGGTATTGTTACCCTGGAGGATATTATGGAAGAAATTTTTGGTGAAATTGAAGATGAACATGATGTGGAACAACTCACCGAAAAAGTTATCGGAGAAAATGAATATCTGTTTTCGGCCCGGCTCGAAATAGATTACCTCAACAACAAATATGAATTGAACATACCGGAAGGTGACTACCAGACGCTGGGAGGATATATTTTTAACCGGCACGAAAGCATTCCCGGCCGTGGTGAAGTGCTTGAAGTAGATCAATTTATATTTACGGTTATTGCCATTGAACTTACCCGCATCGTTGATGTAAAAATGACCGTAAAAAAATGAAGTGTGCATTGAAATCGCAATTCTCATTTTCTTACTTATAATTCCGTATTCACTTGTTCGTTTATTTCCATATGCGTTTAATTTCCAAAGTTTTTTTATTCCACATTCTTTTTCTATTACCGGCTTTTCTCGTTGCGCAAACAGGTAGCATCAACTGGAATCGAACCAACGAATGGATCGATTCAGTTTACAATGCATTGAGTGACGACGATAAAATTTCCCAGCTCATGATTGTGGATGTGTGGCCCGCACGCGATTCATTGCATATTGAAGATGTAGCATATAAAATTCGTGATCTGCATGTGGGTGGACTGATATTTTTCAAGGGCACTCCCACACGTCAGGCGCTGCTTACCAATTATTTTCAATCCTTGTCCAGCGTACCGCTTATGATTGGAATCGATGGAGAGTGGGGACTCTCTATGCGACTCGACAGTACACCGGTTTTTCCCAGACAATTGGTGATGGGTGCCGCACATAACGAAGAGCTGGTGTATGCATTTGGACGTACCGTTGGCAAGCAATGCAAACGCATGGGAATTCATTTCAATTTCGCACCGGATGTGGATGTCAACAACAATCCGGATAATCCGGTAATCAACGACAGGTCTTTCGGAGAAAACCGCATTTGGGTTTCGAAACTCGGCATACAATATATGAAAGGATTGCAGGACGAGCATATTCTGGCAAGTGCCAAACATTTTCCGGGACATGGAGATGTGTCAACAGATTCGCATTATAGTCTGCCGGTTATAACCGCTGACCGCAAACGCCTGGATTCACTGGAATTGTATCCGTTCAAACAACTCATCAAAAACGATGTGACCAGTGTGATGATCGCCCATTTGAATGTTCCGGCTCTGGACTCTACGCATACCCCATCTTCTTTATCTTATCCGATTGTAACAGAATTGTTGCGCAATGAGATGGGATTTGAAGGCATTGTTATTACCGATGCACTGAATATGAAAGGTGTTGCGGATTTGTATCCCGGAGGTGAAGTTGCAGCGCGTGCATTGGTAGCCGGAAACGACCTGTTATTATTTGTTGAGGATGTTCCCTTTGCTATTTCCATGGTCAAACAGTATATCACTGATAGTGTATTAACCTGGGAACAAATTGAAAACAGTTGTAAGAAGGTTCTGAAAGCAAAATACTGGGCCGGTTTGAATGCTTATAAACCCATTGAAACCGATCATTTGATTGAAGACCTGAATTGCTGCGAAGCCAACCTGATGATCAAACGCATTATAAAAGAAGGAATTGTTGTAGCCAGAAACGACGATGAAATCATTCCCATTCAAAATCCGGAATTGTATAACATTGCGTGCTTGTCGGCAGGAGCCGGTTATGGAACCCCCTTTCAGGAAATGGCCATGCGTTATATGCAGGCCGATTATTTCAGCATCGACAAGCAGGAACAAGTGGGCTATTTCGATAGTCTTTACCTTGCCTTAAAAGGATATAACCTGGTCATTGTATCCCTTCAAAATACCAGTCGTTTTGCAGCACGCCAGTTTGGATTAACCCAACCTCAGATTGATTTTGTTACGCGTCTTCTGCAGGATGCTACAAAAAAAATCATTCTTGTTTCGCATGGAAATCCATATATCCTGCGCCATTTCGAAATGGCCCGCAATGTGATCGTTGGTTACGAGGATCTAGAATTGTATAACCAGTTAACCGCACAGGTCTTGTTTGGCGCGGTAAAAGCAAAAGCCACACTGCCGGTTACGGTTGGTGAGTCGTATGCACTGATGCAAGGTGTAAACACCAAACCATTGAACAGGTTTGAATACATTTATCCGGAAGAGCAGGAACTGGATGCCATTACATTCTCCTCAATAGATACCATCGTGGCTGAGGCTATACGCAATAAAGCCACACCCGGATGCCAGGTTTTGGTTGCACGCAACAATAAAGTAATTTACAATAAATCATTCGGGTATCATACTTACGATAGTACGATGGCAGTAAAAAATCACCATGTATACGATGTTGCTTCCCTGACCAAAATTCTCGCTACAACGCTTGCGGTAATGCATTTGCACGATGAGGGAAAAATTAAACCCGATGTAAAAGTTTCTGTATATCTGCCTGAACTGTTGAATACCAATAAATCCGATTTAACCCTGCAGGATATTTTGCTGCATCAGGCAGGATTGCCTGCATTTATTCCGTTTTACGAACAAACCCTGGTAAAAGGCAAACCCAATCCACTGATTTATTCTTCGATACCTGATTCGAATTATACCATCCGTGTTGCACCGCATTTATATATGCATGCTTCTTTTAACGATTTTATCTGGAACGAAGTGATCCGATCGGATGTGAATCAAGCCGGTAAATATGTGTATTCCGATCTGGGTTTTATGATCCTGATGAAAATGGTTGAAAGGGTAAGTGGAATGTCGTTTGAGAATTATTTGAGCAATCATATTTATAAACCGCTGGGACTTTCATCCATCGGATTCAATCCCTTATACCGTATCAACCAGGACTGGATCATTCCAACAGAAACTGATCTGACTTTCAGAAACGAACAAATTGCAGGAACGGTACACGATCAGGCTGCTGCCATGATGGGTGGGATCAGCGGACATGCAGGATTGTTTTCCAACATGAACGATGTTGCCGTTATTATGCAAATGCTTTTGCAAGGCGGAGAATATGGCGGTAAGCGCATTCTGAAAGAAAGTACAGTAAAAGAATTCACGCATAAATATTCCAAAACAAATCGCCGTGGACTCGGCTTTGATAAACCTGAAACCGATCCTAAGAAATCGTCGCCCATCGGTCCGGCAGCATCACCATTGGCTTTTGGACACAGCGGATTTACAGGAACATGCGCCTGGGCTGATCCGAAATACGATCTGGTTTATGTTTTCTTAAGCAATCGCGTTTACCCTTCGGCCGGCAATAAAAAACTGGCCGACACCAATGTTCGCACCCGCATTCTGGATGCCATTTATGAGGCGATTGAGAAAAAAAATTAGTTATTGAATATCATTGTTGTCCGGTCAAAGAATTATAATGACATGTTTTGGGCGTTCCCATGAAGGATGCGCGATGGATGACTGCTTTAAAATTAACTTCTCGTGCGCTTACCTTCATGGTCGGGCTATTCGCTGCAATCCCTGAAGTAATCGGGTACGATTTACTTCAGGGGATTTCCGCTTCTATCCCTAACGCGGCCTACGTTTCCATTTAAGCATTACATTAAAAAATGTTCCTTTTTACTCATGTATAATATTTTGTTTTCAAGAGTTTGAAATGTGTAGTTCGCTTATTTCTTTAAAAAAAATAATTTAAGCTCACCGAAGCATAAAACCATGCTAAGCCTAGCTGTAATAGTGTTCCAAGTCTGTGTATGAATTTGTCCAGGTCAGCTCTAATTGAATATCTCTCCAAAAGTAAACCCAATTTAATCACCGGCTTAAAGAGTTTGAGATTCATACAATCCGCATTAACATTCACCAAAGACAAATTTCATATTAATTTTTCTCCCTGCCCCATAAATTGATAAGTATCAATTTGAATACGCTGGATTATATGGACATTTGCAAAGACTTGTAACATTTTTCACCTTGAATTGTTACATATTTGAATCAGCTTAGAATACATGAAAATAGGAATTGTTTGTTACCCCACCTTTGGTGGTAGTGGCGTAGTGGCTACTGAACTTGGAAAAGCACTTGTATTGCGCGGACACGAAGTCCATTTTATCGCATACAAGCAGCCTGCACGTTTGGATTATTTCAGCGAAGGAACCTATTATCATGAAGTGTATGTCAGTCATTATCCTCTGTTCGAATACCCTCCATATGAAACCGCATTGATTAGCCGGCTCGTGGATGTGGTAAAATCCGCCAAACTGGATTTATTGCATGTACATTATGCCATTCCGCATGCTTCGGCTGCAATCATGGCTAAAAATATTTTGGCTACCTCAGGCATTCAGATTCCGGTTATAACAACGCTTCACGGAACCGACATTACGCTGGTTGGAAAAGACAAATCATTTGAACCGGTGGTTTCCTATGCTTTGAATTGTTCCGATGCTGTTACAGCAGTTTCTGATTCACTCAAAAAGGATACCTATAGCAATTTTCATGTTCACAAGGATATCCATGTGATCCCTAATTTTATCGACTTTTCTCGCTTCAGTAAAATGCCGAAGGAACATTTCAGAAAAGCAATCGCAAAAAATGACGAATTGATTGTGGTTCATACTTCCAACTTTCGCAAAGTAAAACGGGTCGACGATGTGGTGAAGACCTTCGCCCTGATTCGTAAAAAAATAAACGCCCGTATGCTCCTGGTTGGGGATGGACCCGAGCGACACAATATCGAAACTTTGTGCCGTGAATTGAATCTGGAAGAATATGTGCATTTTTTAGGTAAACAGGATTCCGTTGAAGAAATATTATCGGTTTGTGATTTGTTTCTGTTACCGTCCGAATCGGAAAGCTTCGGGCTGGCTGCATTGGAAGCCATGGCATGCGAAGTGCCTGTAGTGTCGAGTAATACCGGTGGAATCCCGGAATTGAACATTGAAGGAGTAACCGGATATTTATGCAATGTGGGCGATACCGAGGCTATGGCCGAGCGCGCCATTTATATTCTGGAGGATCCGGCCCGGTTGAAACAATTCAAATTGAATGCTAAAAAGCAAAGCCTGTTATTCGATATCAATGCCATAGTTCCCGCATATGAAGACCTTTACACGGAAGTGTTGCGCATAAGCGGTTTGCAACCTACCTGTTAAATAGATCAGGCCATACCCATTAGAATCCTGGTTATATGATATCGTTCCCAGGCTTGGTGCAGGCAGGAATACTTTACCCTTTTGTCATTTCGAAATCTGTTTATTCTCTGCGTTCGCCATAACGCACTCGCGAAGGCTGATCAAATATGCCTTCAATCTTTATTACGTGGATATATGCCCTGCTCGCGCTAAGCCTGTGAAACCTGCTGCTATTCTCATTATTTTATACAAATATGAATCAATTTAAATTTCGGATTTGCGTTATCAAATCGCTGGTAAACCGTCATGTTATGGTTGTCAATACTCAAGATAGTTCGCTCTTTGAAATAGTAATTCGCGTCAGAAGGTTGAATATTGATTCTATTGTTACTTAATATATAATCTCCACTTTCCAGTGTATCTGAATAATCTTCTTTCATTTGATAAAATCGATTATTTGATGAATAAGACTCAGAAACTTTTATTGGATTGGCAGTAATATCAGTATACTGGAGTGTGTCTCTTTTTACAACATTGCCAGCATTATCCAATTCTTCTTTTAGAAAATGTTTTACCTTCCATATGCCGGGTAGAAGCGTAGCATAATCCGTTGTAGTTGTGGTCGTGTTTGTGGTTGTTTGATTAGAGGAATCTTTCTTACATCCGGCAATTATTAATATGGATAGAAAGAAAGTCAGGAAAATCTTTGATTGTTTTTTCATCGCTTCATTCATAGTTGCAGGTAAGTCAAGAGTAACTCCTGACGGCAAAAAAAATCCCGGCCTTTCGACCGGGATTCTTTAAGGTTATTTTCTTATGGTAGTTGCCCCTTTCCGCCCACCGGTTTTCCCTTTTTCAGGTGCCTTCTCCTTGTTATCCAATTGTTTCATTTCCTCCTTATTCTTCGGCACATAATTGTTATCGAGGAGCTTGAAGGTAGTACGACGATTCATCTGATGCTCTTCATCGGTGCAATTACGTTTCACCCAATTGCCTTCACAGGCACAATCATTTACCAACCGTGTTTCACCGTATCCTTTGGCTACCAGACGCACGGTGTCGATGCCACGCGTTCCTATATAAGCAACGGCAGAATCGGCACGACGTTGTGATAAGTCAATATTATACAAAGAATCTGCACGACAATCTGTATGTGAACCTAATTCCAATCGAATCTTCGGATACTTGTTCAATAAATACACAATGGTATCCAGAATGATTGCCGCATCCGGACGGATATTGGCTTTATCCAGATCGTAATAAATTCCTTCAAGTGTAAATACGGTGGTATAATCGAATGGTTCCAGGTATAAATCCTGCACCAGATCCATTGAAACCTGATAAGGCTTGGTAGTCTGAAATTCAATTTTCGAATCGTAGTAATCTTCGTGTGATCCAAATAGTTCGTAATCGGTTTTAGCCAACAAAGTGATTTTATAAAATCCATTATTATCTGTTCTTACCGTTTGCTTCATTGTATCTGTGCTGTTGGTAATGGCCAGAATGGTGTTGGATAAAACTTCTTTTGTTTTGCTGTCGCGGGCCACACCACTCAGGGTAAAAATCAACGGAGTCATGTGGAAACGGTAAATATCATCTTGTCCTCGACCTCCATCGCGGTTTGAGCTGAAATATCCGTTTTCCTTATCGAGTGAAACGGTTATTCCAAAATCATCACCACCCGAATTGACTGGCGACTTCATGTTAATAGGTGTCGACCAATCCTGTCCCGTTCCATTGGTATAAAATATGTCCACGCCTCCCAGACCGACATGTTCATTGGAAGAGAAATAAAGGGTACCGTCTTCATGAATAAACGGAAACATTTCATCGCCCTCGGTATTGATGGTAGGTCCAAGATTAATCGGATCACCCCAGGTCTTACCACGTTTGGTATAGGTTACATACCAGATATCTTTTCCGCCATAACCACCGGGCATATCGGAAGAGAAATACATAATCTGTCCGTCTTTGGTTACCGATGGATGTCCGCAATTGAATGAATCGGTACTGAATGAAAGTGGTTGCGGTTCCTGCCAGATGGAACCCTGTCCTGTAGCTTCAAAGATTCTGCAATTATTTCCTTTTCCTGTCCGGCCATTGCATTGTGTGTAATACATGGTAGTAAATCTGGAATTGAAAGCAGGAGTCGCATCATTGAAAGGAGTATTGATCACTTGTTTATCAATCAATCCGGCCATTCCGTACTTAATAAGATTCTTATTTTTACGGTCAACCTTGAAAGTCACTGTATAAATATCCAGAAAATTATTCCCGGTCCAGCCATACATTTTGCTACTTGTACCTTTCTCCCGGTCAGAAGCAAAAAACAATTGATCCTTTTTATACGGCATGGCTCCAAAATCACTCCATTTCGTATTAAGAGGTTTAACATTCTCAACCAAATAGCGTGTTTTCTCGTTTTTCCAGGTTAATGCATATTCACAGCCTTTGATTTGTGCGGCTGCACGTGCTGTATCCCCGGTTAGTTTTTTGTAGACATTGTACTCTACAATGGCGTCTGAGAATTTTTGATTAGATTTCATCGCCTGAGCTAACCGATACTGAGCATCTGTATTTTGCGGATCCGTTTTTACCGTTTTACGGTACCAGTTTTCCGCATTTTTCATGTCATTTGACAATCGGTAACACTCAGCTGTCTTATAACAAGCTTCGTTTTTAAGTTGTTTATCTTTGGTTTTACTATAAACAGCTTTATAGTTTTCACCTGCCGTATAGTATTCTTTCTTTGAATAAGCTTCACGTGCAGCTTCAATAGAGCCTTTGCGTGATCCGCAAGAACTGAAATACACCGATAATATAAAAAAAATACTTATACCGAGACAAGCGGACGCAATGGAGAGTACTGGTTTTTTCATTCTGGTTTAGCGCTTTTGGTCTGATTCTGAAAAAACAAGTATATGAAAATTATTTCATGAATAAAAGTTCACGGTATTTTGGCAATTTCCACAGTTCGTCCTCAATGATAAACTCCAGAGCATCACTTCCTTTGCGGATATCGTCGAAAAGGGGTTTTACCTTGTGGCAGAAGGCCAGAGCTCGTTTGTGGGTATCGGCTATATGATGTGCCTTATCGGATTCGGCTATCATCTTTTCTACACTATCCCGGATATGCTTCACATATTTTGAAATTTCTTCGATAAATTTCAGTTGTGCATCGTACGAATTTTTACTCAAACCGATGGATTTCAGAGAAGCCACATTATCCGATAATTTTTGCTGATAGCTCAAAGCCGCAGGTATTACATGCGAAATGGCCAGCTGCCCTATTACTTTAGCTTCAATATCAATCTTTTTCACATAATCTTCCTGCATGATTTCATAGCGTGCTTCCAGCTCGCGGGCATCAAATACATCATTGCGCGAAAAGAGGGATTTGGATTTAGGGGTGATATATGCGTTCAGTGCTTCAGGTGTTGTTTTGATATTATTCAGACCCCGCTTTGCAGCCTCCTTAACCCATTCGTTACTGTACCCGTTACCTTCAAATAAAATCGGACGCGATGCTTTGTAATATCCTTTCAGAATTTCGAGAATTGCATCTTCCTTTTTATGTCCCTTTTTAATCAGTACATCCGTTTCTGACTTAAATTTTACCAACTGATCAGCCATGATTGCATTCAGTACAATCATTGCATTGGCGCAATTGGCTGAAGAACCAACAGCTCTGAATTCAAATTTATTTCCTGTAAAGGCAAACGGAGAAGTGCGGTTACGATCTGTATTGTCGAGTAAAATCTCCGGAATTTTCTTTACATCAATCGATGTTTTCGAAGTTGCTTTCACCGTTGATCTGGCCTTGGTCGAAATCATTTCTTCCAATACATTGGTCAACTGTGTACCGATGAATACAGACATGATAGCCGGTGGCGCTTCGTTTGCTCCCAATCGATGATCGTTCGAGGCTGAGGCGATACTGGCACGCAGCAAATCGGCATTGTCGTTTACCGCTTTAATAACATTGATAAAGAACGTTAAAAACTGCAGGTTGGTATGTGGTGTTTTTCCGGGCGATAACAGGTTTACACCGGTATTGGTGATCAAACTCCAGTTGTTGTGTTTCCCGCTTCCGTTCACCCCGGCAAAAGGTTTTTCGTGCAGCAACACTTTAAAGCCATGCCTTTGTGCTACTTTCTCCATCACATCCATCAACAATTGGTTGTGATCGATAGCCAGGTTTACCTCTTCGAAATTAGGAGCACATTCGTATTGAGAAGGAGCCACTTCGTTGTGACGCGTTTTTAATGGAATCCCCAGTTTGTAGCACTCCACTTCGTAATCCACCATGAAATCGTGCACACGGGTCGGAATGGAACCAAAATAATGATCTTCGAGTTGTTGACCTTTTTCAGGAGAATGGCCCAATAAAGTGCGACCGGTCAACATCAGGTCGGGGCGTGCATTGAATAAAGCAGCATCTACCAGAAAATATTCCTGTTCGATTCCCAACGATGCCATGGCTTTATTCACCTGCTTGTCAAAATAAGCCGAACAAACATCAACAACTGCTGCTTCAACTGCATGCAACGCTTTCAGTAATGGTGCCTTATAATCGAGCGCTTCGCCGGTATAGGAAACAAAGATGGTTGGAATACACAAGGTTTTTCCATTCAATCCTTCCATGATAAAAGCTGGTGAAGACGGATCCCATGCGGTATATCCTCTTGCTTCAAAGGTATTGCGTAATCCACCGTTGGGAAAACTGGATGCATCCGGCTCTTGTTGAACCAATGCGCTCCCTGAAAAGTTTTCAATGGATCGTCCGTCTTCTGTTGGTTCAAAAAAAGCATCATGCTTTTCAGCAGTAGATCCGGTCAATGGCTGGAACCAATGGGTATAGTGCGTCACATATTGACTCATTGCCCAGTTTTTCATACCTGATGCTACCTGATTGGCTACACGACGATCGATTTTTTCACCGTGCCGGATAGCTTTAATTACCGACTCGTAAGCTTCCTTATCGAGGAAGCTTTTCATTGCGGTATCGCTGAATACATTCGCGTTGAAATAGTCAGAGATTTTTGTAGAAGGCAAATTTACTTTGATGCTGGTGCGGTTTTGCACCTTTTCGATGGCTTTGAAGCGTAAAATTGACATATGATTTTGGTTATTTATTGCAATTTGATGCGACGAAAATAAGGGATTGAACAGGTCATTAGCCCGGGTTAAAATCCACCGTTTCAGCACACTAAAGCTAATTGATTGATAATTAATCAGATTCGAAATAGATGAATCCTATTTTGTGCATTTTAATGCGTATAATAATAAATTATTTGACGATTTTTTGTAAGTTTATGAAATTACACGTAATATATTGCGTATATAAAACTATTTTTGCTCCATTATAATCCGATGAATTTCGAATCATTTGCTTTTACCCTGCGCCGGCGACGCGAAGAATATGACTTGACCCAACAGGAACTGGCTCAACGCAGTGGAATAAATTTGCGAAGTATCAATGCCATTGAAAGTGGAAAGGCCAATCCATCCTTCTCAACTCTGGAAAAACTGGCTGAAGTGTTGAATCTGGAATTGATTATACGCAGACCTTAGCCCATTTCCGGTTTTTTGTCGGCAGGCTGGATCTGTATGATCCAATAAATAATCAGACTTAGGATGGCTGCGAAGAAACACCATGTACTGGGTAAAGCATTCCGGTAAAAGAAATATGTAATTCCCAATGCAATGAGATTTCCGATAGCCAAAACTTTCATGCCGCGAACCGAAGATATAAACAAAGCAACAACGGTAGAAAAGACATAAGCTGTTTGCCGCACCATGCTAAGCGTATTACTGCGGTAGTCTTCATCAATCCGGTAATCGATATGGAATTTTTCAATAACGGGAACCGGATATGCAAACAGCATAAGAAAAAGGGCATAAGCTCCCGACACCAATCCGATTATACATAAAATAATCAGCATCTCCCGCCGGATCCCGGGGTGTTCCAACTTCAAAACTGCATACGGAATCAGTATAGGCCAGATAATCCAGGCAAACGATAAAAAACCAAGGCTGGCCGGAACCTGCATTTCGCTCCATCCGGGTTTGGTAAAACTTAACCAGACAATGCCTTCTGCCAATTGTTGAACAGCAAATAAAAAAGGTACCGCTCCCAGAAATTTTTCTCCGGGTTTTTTAGCAGCCCGCCATGTAACCACACCGATTGAACCAATAACTGCAGCTGCAGTAAAACTTGCCGTAGCAGAAAAACACATACGAAATTAATTTGCTCCAAGATAACGAAATTCCTGTAATTGAGATAAGCAGGTATCTTAGCATTCGATTTATGCATAAGAATTGAAAGTATTTTGACAAAGTTTAATGCATAACCCTTGTTTTAACAGTCGTGAACCTTAACAATATGGCCGTTAAGCTTCCTGAGCATCCAAATCATCCGACTGATACAAAAATTCAAATGTATTCATTCCATTTGTTATCTCTTCCAATCCGAGATTTCCTATACTCCCTATATGGGTGTGTTTCAACTCCCGATCTGCACTAAAGGTTCCGTTTGCAATCGACTCTCCCACCTGTTTGTATGCTTCACGAAACGGATGTCCCGAAAGCACGCGTTTATTTACTTCCTCCACACTGAAAAGCAGATCGTATTGTGCAGATTTCAAAATATCTTTCCGGATGATGATCTGTTGTAACATATAATATGTCATATGCAAACAGGCATGCAATTCATTCAATGCAGGGAATAATATTTCTTTGGTTAACTGAAAGTCGCGGTGATACCCCGATGGAAGATTCACCGCCAACATAGTTAATTCGTTTGGCAAGGCTTGAATCCGGTTGCACTTTGCCCGGATCAATTCAAACACATCTGGGTTTTTCTTATGTGGCATGATGCTGGAGCCTGTGGTTAACGCATCGGGAAATGAGACAAAACCAAATTGCTGATTTGAATAAAGACAAATATCCTGGGCATGTTTAGACAGGGTTGCTGCAATGGATGCTAGTGCCATGGCCACTAACTTTTCGGTTTTACCCCGGGTCATTTGTGCATAAACCGAACTTACGTTGAGGCTGTTAAACTGCAACAGTTCAGTGGTTAATTGCCGGTCAAGCGGAAAAGATGAACCAAATCCTGAACCCGAACCCAATGGATTCTTATCACAGATCCGATAGGCTGCCGCAATCAGTTCCATATCATCCACCAGGCTTTCTGCATACGCACTGAAAAGTAATCCAAAAGACGAGGGCATGGCCAATTGCATATGCGTGTATCCCGGCATTAAATCTCCGGCATGTTTGCTGCTGAGTTGAATAAATTGATCAAACAATAATTTTGATTCCCGGCTGATGACTTTTAATTCATGTTTCAGAAATAATTTGATATCCACCAACACCTGATCGTTTCTAGAACGACCACTATGAATTTTTTTTCCGGTTTCGCCCAATTTTCGGGTGAGTATAAGTTCAATCTGCGAATGAATATCCTCTATCCCTTCTTCAATTGCAAATTGTCCATTGATTACCGTAATTTTAATTTCTTCCAAAGCATGTTGAATATCGCTCAATTCCTCATTCGTTAATAATCCGATTCTATTTAGCATCTGAACATGCGCCTGAGAGCCCTGTATATCGAATGGAGCCAGGTAGAGATCAAATGATTTGTCATTCCCAACGGTAAACGCTTCAATGATTTTTTCGGTATGTGTTCCTGTTTTATTCCAGAGTTTCATTTCAATGCATGTGTTAAAAGGTTTTTATAAATTACTAAGCCATCCCTCAGTTCTTCAATCGTGATAAATTCATCGGCAGTATGCGAACGTTCCGACTTTCCAGGTCCCATTTTTACGGAATCAAATGGCATGAGCGCCTGATCAGAAAGTGTTGGCGATCCATACGTTGATATGCCGAGACTATGCGCCAGCTCGATGAGTTTGTGATCTCCCGGAATAAATGAAGGACTCAATCGCGTGGAACGTGGAATTACTTCGCACGTTACATGACTGCGGATTATTTCCAATAAAGTTTCATGGGTATAACCTTCATGAAAACGGATATCCACTGTGAACTTACAGAGTGCAGGAATTATATTGTGTTGGGTTCCTGAGTTAATAGTTGTTACATTCATCAACACAGGGCCAAGTACCCCACTGATCGATGGAAATTTGAATTCCTTAAACCATGCCAGATCCTCCAAAGCATGGTAAATGGCATTCCCGGTTGCGGCGTGCGCAGCATGTCCGCCTTTGCCTGAGGTTGTACAATCAATAACCAACAAACCCTTTTCAGCTATCGCCATTTTCATTTCTGTTGGTTCACCAACAATGGCAAATACAATATCTCCAAGCTGATTCAATACCAATTCAATTCCATCTTTTCCTGAAATTTCTTCTTCGGCTGTAGCAGCAAATATTACGTTGTGAGAAAGGTTTTCGCTGTCGTAAAAACATTTAAACACTTCATATAGGCACAGAAGTGCTCCACCTGCATCATTACTGCCGAGACCTATTATTTTACCTTCTTCCAGCGCTGAACCAAAAGGATCCCTTGTATATCCTGCATTGGGTTTTACCGTATCGATATGCGAGTTTAACAGGATGGTGCCTTTGGCTGAATCAAAATGCCGGTTGGTTGCAATCAGGTTATTTTGAATTCGCTCAAATGCTATTCCATCACTACTCATCTTCGCGGCCAGCCAGTCAGTAGCACATGTTTCTTCCCGGCTGAACGAAGGTATTCGAATGAGCTCCAACAAATTTTCCGTTACCGTTTGCAAAGCCTTAGCAGACCAATCTTGTTCCAACATGTTTGTTTTCATTGAATGGTTTGATTTGATTGATATGCATGATATGTACTTCTGAAACTCCCTGCTGAATAGCATGAAACGCATTATCCAGTTTGGGAATCATACCTGTATGAATAGCACCCCTTTGTTCTAATTGCTTATAGGAATCCAGGTTCAATTCACGGATGATTGAATGCTCGTTTTGTATGTCTTCCAATACCCCGCCTTTGCCAAAACAATACAACAACTTCACACGATACTCCGTGCTCATGGCAATGGCAATGGCCGATGCAATGGTATCGGCATTGGTATTTAACAGTTGTCCATTTCCATCATGTGTAATAGGAGAAAAGACCGGCACCCAACATTCTTCCAGCATTCGCTTCAATTGACTCCGGTTTACGCTATCGGCATGTACATCGCCAACAAAACCATAATCGATACCTGCCACATTACGTTTCTCCGCCCGGATCAAATTCGAATCCGCGCCGCACAATCCAATCGCCTGAAATTTGCGGCTTTGCAAACCTGCGGTCAATTGTTTATTCAATAAGCCGGCATATACCATCACCACTACTTCCAGCGTTTCAGCATCCGTTACGCGCCGGCCGTTTATCATTTGGGTTTCGATCCCCATACGGGAACAAATCTGCGTGGCGCGGTTTCCACCACCATGCACCAGTAGAAAGGCTCCCCTGATTCCGGAAAGTTGATTCATAAAATTTTCCATCTGTGGAGGGTCATCCAAAACCTGTCCACCGATTTTTATAACGTTTAATATTTCTTTATACATGTGCCTGTAACATTTTCCATAAAACAGTTTGCGCGGCATACGTCCGGTTCTCGGCTTGTTGCATCACCAGCGTCCCTGGTCCATCCAATAAGGCATCGGATAACTCCACATTTCTGCGAACAGGCAGGCAATGCATAATTTTTGCCCCGGGACATACATTCATTTGTTGGTCTCCTAAAAACCAGTTGGAACCATCGAGATACGGTTTGCCATACTCTTGGTACGAAGACCAGTTTTTTACATAAATAAAATCAGCACCTTCCAATGCTTCAATCTGATTGGTGTTTATAGTTGCTCCGGATGTAAATTTTTCATTCAGCTCCAACCCCTCGGGATGCGTAATCGTAAAATCTACATCCGCTTTGCACATCCATTCGGCAAACGAATTGGGAACAGCTTGTGGCAATGCTTTGACATGTGGTGCCCAGGTCAAAACCACTTTGGGTCGATCTGTTTTTTTCCAATTTTCATCGATGGTGATTAAATCGGCGAAACTTTGCAAAGGATGAAGCGTTGAAGATTCAAGACTCACAACCGGTACTCCGCTATACTCTATAAACTTATTCAACACAAATTCGCTGTCGTCTTTTTCCTTATCGGTTAATGATGGAAAACAGCGTACTCCTATTATGTCTGCGAATTTCCCCAGGGCACCGGCAGCATCCTTTATATGCTCAACGGTAGATCCATTCATGATGTTACCGTCAGTATATTCCAAGGCCCAACCTTCTTTATCGCTATTCATAACCATTGCCTGCATACCCAGATTCATCGCCGCCTTTTGGGTACTTAAACGAGTGCGTAAGCTGGGGTTTAAAAAGATCAGCGCTATCGTTTTGTGTTTTCCCGCATCAGCAAACTGCATTGGATTGGCTTTGAAAGATCTGGCGATATTTACCCATTCCCGGATATCGGGAACATCCTTCACGCTGGTGAAATGTTTTATTGGATGGTGTTTCATTTTTGTAGTTGCTTTTTAAAACATTGAATAAAGTGATCAGCTTCTTCCATAGAAAGATTCAGCGCTGGTAAAACTCTCAGGGTATTGGGATCTGATGATGAACCTGTAAAAATGTGATCCTCGTATAACAATCGGTTGCGAATGGGAGCAATGGGAGCATCCAATTCAATCCCGATCATTAAGCCCAAACCTCTTACCTCTTTTACACCTTGAATTGCAGACAATGCATCCATTAAATACTTACCGGAATATGATGCACGAGAGATGAGGTCTTCTGCTTCTATCACTTCAAGTACAGCCAGTGCTGCGGCACAAGCCAGATGACTTCCTCCAAAGGTGGTACCCAACGAACCCTGCTTGGCTTCAAATTCTGGAGCAATGAGAACACCGGCGATTGGAAAACCGTTTCCCATTCCTTTGGCAACTGTGATCAGATCCGGAGTTACATCTGCATGTTGATGCGCAAAAAATTTTCCGCTGCGACCATACCCCGATTGTATTTCATCCACTATCATCACGGCTCCGGTGTTGTTACACCCTTCCCTGATCCGGCGTAAAAACGTATGCGAGGGAAGATGTACCCCACCAACACCCTGAATACCTTCAACGATAACTGCACAAATTTCTTCATTCAGATTTTGCTCCAATGTCACTTCATCATTCAGAGGTAAAAACAAAACTTCCGTCCCTTCATTGATCACTGCTCTGATTTTGGGATCATCCGTTGTTGCAACCGCAAGCGAAGTGCGGCCATGAAATGATTTTAAAAAGGCGATTATCTTCTTGCGTTTATTCCTGAAAGATGCCAGTTTAAGTGCATTCTCATTGGCCTCGGCTCCTGAATTACAAAGAAACAAGTGGTATGATGCATACCCGGATAGCTCGCCCAACTTTTTACTCAGCTGATCTTGCATTGGAATCTCAACTGAGTTGGAATAGAATCCGATTTTATGCAGTTGCTCCTCGATGCGTCTGACATAATGCGGATGCGTGTGACCAATCGAGATCACAGCATGCCCTCCGTACAAATCCAGATAACGCGTACCTTGTTTGTCCCAAATAGATGAACCGAAAGCCTTTACAGGTTCAATGGCAAAACGTGGATATACTTCGAATGTTTTCATACTTTATAGATTTAAAAAGCGGTTGATTTAAATTGCAGACCCGTATTTTCCGGTATTGAAAACATAAGGTTCATGTTCTGCACAGCTTGTCCCGACGCACCTTTGAGCAGATTGTCCAATACGGAATGAACCACCAGCATTCCTTCATGTTGTTCAACATGAATCAGACACTTATTTGTATTGACCACTTGTTTTAGATCAATGGCCGTTTCAGAAAAATGCGTGAATGGTTCTTCCGCATAAAATGCTTTAAACAAATGTTGAACCTCCTTCAGGTCCAATGCGCATTGCATGACGGCACTTACATGAATCCCTCTGGAAAAATCTCCTCTCCAGGGAATAAAATGTATGACAGGTGCTTCACGCTTGTATGTACCCAGGGATGCTTTTACTTCATCCATATGTTGATGATTGAGCGATTTGTATGCCTGAATATTGTTGCATCTCCAACTAAAATGGGTGGATTCACTTAAGGCTTGACCTGCACCGGAGGAACCTGTAATTCCGGTTGCATGTACCGTTTGCAATAAACCTGATTGTGCAAGTGGCAACAGACCCAATTGAATGGCCGTTGCAAAACAACCCGGGTTAGCAATACCGGAAGCCTCCCGTATCGCCTGTTTGTTTCTTTCAGGCAGGCCATACACAAAGGTTCTTTGATTCCAGATGTTTTGTGGAGTCAATCTGAAATCCTGCGACAAGTCTATTACTTTTAGTGTATCCGGAAGAACATGCTGCTGCATAAATGCTCTTGCCTTTCCATGACCTCCGCATAAAAAAAGCACATCCAGATCGGGATTAAACTCCGTTGTAAATTTCAGATCAGTATCTCCTACAAGATCTCTGTGGATCTGTGATACCTGCATTCCACTTTTACTGATGCTATGCGCCATGATCAGATTCACAAGCGGATGGTTCAATAAGATGCGCATCAATTCTCCGCCTGTATATCCGGCAGCACCTACAATACCTGCTTTAATTCTCATGCGTAGCCTTGGTTGATTGGGTTTGATAATACATACTGCATTGGTTGCCGAAAATTTTGGTAAATCCCCGAACATCTTCTCCTGTCCATGTTTTGTTCATTTCACCATAACTACCGAAACGGTTTTGCATCAAATCGAACGGAGAAGCTATACCATGGATTGTAAACCTATACGGATACAACGAAAGAAACACTTCGCCCGTCACGCATTGTTGCGAACTGGAGAGGTAGGCTTCCATGTCGCGCATAACCGGATCCAGTAAGAGACCTTCATGGAGTAAATGTCCATACAGCAGCGCAATGGAATCTTTTTGCAACAGTTGATTTTTGGTTAGCACATGCTTTTCGAGTGCATGATGTGCTTTTAAAATAAGCATGGGACCAGCCGCTTCGAAACCTACACGCCCTTTGATGCCGATGATGGTATCACCGACATGCATATCGCGGCCGATTCCGAAAGGAGAAGCAATTTCCTGTATATACTGAATAGCAGAAACGGGATGATCAAATTCACGATCGTCGACACCCACGAGTTCACCTTGCCTGAAAGAAAGTTTAATTTCTTCTGTTGCCGACTTTGTAACCTGAACGGGCCAGGCCGATTCCGGAAGCATGCCTGATGAATTTAACGTTTCTACACCTCCGACACTGGTTCCCCATAATCCTTTGTTGATGGAATAGATGGCTTTATCAAAATTCATTTCAACGTTTTTTGATTTGAGGTAATTGATTTCTTCTTCCCGGCTCAATCTCAAATCACGAATGGGAGTGATGATCTCCATATCCGGAAGCAATACCTGAAAAACCAGATCGAAGCGTACCTGATCGTTTCCGGCACCTGTACTTCCATGTGCTACCGCATGAGCGTTCAACTTGCGTGCATGCTCCGCAATTTGCATCGCCTGACAAATACGTTCAGCACTTACACTTAACGGATAAGTATTGTTCTTTAAAACATTTCCATAGATCAGGAAACGAATAATTTGCTCATAATACAAAGTGGACGCATCGATGGTGGTATGCGATGCCATACCCAATGCATACGCATGTTTTCCAATTTGTTCCAGCTCAAGGGCGTTGAATCCACCAGTATTTACAAGTACACTGTGAACTTCATATCCCAGTTCATCTTTTAAATATTTTGCGCAGTAACTGGTATCCAGTCCTCCGCTAAATCCTAATACTACTTTTTTCATCATTTAAATTCTTGTGTGATAGCTACCTCTTTTTTATTGGCTGGAGATTTAGCCGTTAAACCCTTTTTGAAAATGCTGTTAAAAACCGTTTGACGAAAGCGCAACAAGCGTTCAAACACCGGCATTTTCTCATTGAAAAAAGCTTGTGTTTCTTCCGGTAAATGATGATCGGCTGGATCAAAAAGCATGGCTGTACATAAGCAATTCTTACGTTCCTTTTTCAAGAGGATATCGTAATTCACACAACTTTTGCATCCGGCCCAAAATGCATCATCGTTGGTAAGTTCGCTATACGTTACCGGTTCATATCCCAGCTCGCTGTTAATTTTCATGACCGCCAAACCGGTAGTCAGACCAAATACACGCGCATCCGGATAATTTTTTCTCGACAATTCAAAGACAAGTTGTTTAATCTGCCGGGCCAATCCGCTTTTGCGGAATTCCGGAGCTACAATTAATCCTGAATTCGCCACATAAGCTCCATGACCCCAGGTTTCGATATAACAGAAACCGGCCCATGTATCATCTTTTGTAAAAGCGATGACCGCCTTACCTTCCAACATCTTATGTACGATGTATTCCGGACTTCTTCTTGCAATCCCCGTTCCCCGGGCTTGTGCAGAAGCAGCCATTTCATCGCATATTTGTTGGGCAAAGTGAGCATGGCATTCCATTGCCACGCATACCACGATATCCTTGTGCATATGCAAAAATGCTTTGTCGGCTTAACGTTACTGTTAAACCGTGATTATGAATAAATGAAATTGAAGTTTATTCTACCGCGTAGGTAGAAAGGAATGATTGTACGCGATCAGCGTCGGGACACAAAATGTTTCGGGGCATGTACAAAAACTAACTCCATGGGAGTAGAAAACAAGGTCAACACCGGAAGTAAATTCCTAAGGGTGTTAATGATTTGGATAAACCTGTTTTTTTTCATTTCAATTGTCCAGAACTATCTGATCTTATATTTTTTTATGAGGCGCAATAATGAATCCTTTTCCCATAAAATGCAAAACATTTTTTATGTCTGGCCTGTAAAGCCCTATTTTATTGAATAAGAATTTAAGCGAATTGCTAAGTCAGTGTATTTATAAAAGCAAAATGTAAGCATCAATTGCTGCATCATTATTCATACAACACCTTCATCTCAAGCGGTACATCTGTTATTACACCATCGCAACCATATACAATGGCGCGTTCGCATTCAATAATATTGGTGGTTGTATATGCAATTACTTTTACTCCTGTAGACTGCGCCAAAGAATAAATTGAACTGCTCATCTGATGGATCGGAAGGAGACAGTAAGGAAAATGATGACTGATGGCTGACTTCATACCATCGGAGCCATAATCCGTTGCAAGCTGAATTTCATTGTCCTTATTCTGAATATATTCCAATACAATTTCACTTGTTGATGTAATGACTACTTTATGCTCAAGTTTATGTTTTCTAATCGTTCCAATTAGTATATCTGCTAATTTGTAAACAGCATCTCCCTGTCCTTCTTTCAGATCTATGAAAATCTGATGAAACTGAAATTCATACTGATCAAGAAATTCATTCAGCGTTAAACCTGTTCCGCCTGATTTGGTTTTAATGCCGGCTTTAATCTGAGTTGGAGTATAGTCGGTCAGCAAACCTGTTAAGTTGGTTAGCCTGCTCACTTCTGCATCATGAAAGAGTATAAGAGTATCCCCTTTTGTGAGCAACACATCTGTTTCAAGTCGAAATATTCCCCCACTCAGCAAACTATTAAATGATTCTGCAGTATTTTCCGGATAAGCTGCCGGGTTACCTCTATGTCCTATTATTTCAGGCTCAGCGGAGGGTGTTTCCTTTTCGCAGCTGCTGATTAAGACTAAAGCGATAACCGATGCCAATACCCACTTCAAAGTAAATTTTCTCATTCCAATCATAGGTCTCCGAGTAAACAATATTTGGTAATTTAAAACGCTGTTCAAGATACTTCACTATGGAGATTTCTGTATTAATCACAAATCTTCGACCGATTATGGATTGATATCCCAAAACAAAATGTGCTGTGTTGATTTCAAAAAAATAACTTCTTTTCTGCTTTAGTTTGAAATATCCGTATCCAACTCCTCCATAAAACTGATTGATCCCCTGATTAAGATAATATTTACCGGTTACTGTAAACGAATTCAGAAAATCATACCCATATCCTACTTCCAGATTGTACCGGCCTTTATAAACCGTATTGAAGTGTGCATTCGGCCCGGATTGATGCACTCCTTCATAACCTACTAATAACGTATGATACCAATTTGGGTGTACCTGCTGAACCACAGTTTGTGAATTTACACCCATGTAGATTAACAGGAAAACGGTTATCAGCAATAAGCGCATATCATAAACATTTATTCATATACCGCCTAACAATGTCCTTCTTCATAAGTAGAAATAAATTAATGCGTAATCGTAAACTGCACATACACTGAGGCAGCACCCGATGATACTTTTGAATAATCACGCGTGATAAAGGTATATACCAACTGATACCCTTCATTCCGGCCGTTACCTGTATATGCTGTTCCTATATTGGATATGATGACCTGAGGTTTGCCCGACAACAGAATTTTACCGGTAGGCGTTCCTTGTTTTCCCTTGCTCATACCCTGATACGGCAAGGCTTCCAGTTGTAACACCATTCCTTCGGGAACCGAACCCGACACAATTTGTGCGGTGATCGATAAATTAGGATCGGAAAGCTGAACAAGCGTTGTGTAATTGAGCCACTGGTTATCGTTCCTTAATTCCATTTTTGGGGCGCTTGCACCATAGCCACGCGGCATATCCAAAAACACGGGATTGCGGTTTGAGAGCGAAATCCGGTTTTGTGCAGTTGCACTACTGTAAATAAAAAGAATGCAATAAAACAGAAAAGCCTGTGTGATTTTCATAGGTTCAAATTTAATGTGTCTGAAATTGAATTTTCCGGGAAGATTTTTTTATGACCACTTCCAGATTTTCGGTCATCTCTGGTTTCAACTCAATGAAAAACTCATCCTTGATGAGCTTATATCCTTTGGGAATGCCACGATCATAGATTTTAACTTTCCATTTTCCCGGGCGCAGATCCTGAAAGCTGAATGTTTTGTCGGCATTGCTGAACATCCGGAATACTTCATTTTCGGAACTGGCCTCTACAATCAACGTTGAGAGTTCTTCTGAAAGAGGTACATACCCTTTCTCTCCGGGCTTTACATCCTCTTCCAGAATTATTTGACCCCGGATCTCTGCCGATTTTGTTAATGCTACTGTAAATATATATTTCTCGCCGGCCACAATTTCGATCTTGTATGGTCCGGGTATTTCGGCAATGGTGTTCAATCCTGAATTGGCATTATCCATAAATAACATATGACTTCCGGCTGTGATGGCTTTGAATTCGAAATTGCCTTGTTTATCTGTCATGGCAATATTTCCATCAATGGAAAAAACAATGCCTTCAACTTTATCAACACCTTTGTTGATGACCTTACCCTGTAATGAACCAATATCATCGCGCTTCGCCAATGGTGCCCGGAGAATGTAGGTATAACTAAGCATTGCAAGAATCTGGGTATTGTTCAGGGATCTGTTTTGCTCAAAATAATTCAGCCCGATGCTGAGTTCGTGATGCGTGCCCATCGCATAGTTAGTTTTTAATGAAATCAAACTCCGGTTACGGTAATATTCTACGATCTCATAATTATTCTGATACTGGAATTCAACGTTGATTTTAGGATATGTAATATTCATCACCCCTCCATAAAAAAACAAGGTATAATCGGGTACGAGATACTGCTGACTTCCTACATAACTCACAAAGCCATTGATAAAAAAGTGTTGGTTCAATTTGTAATCCAATGAAATTTCACCGTTGGCAATATTGTTCAATTCTCCCTGTTGAGGATCGCCAAGGTTGTTCATTTTACCGTATGAACCATACATCCTCATTTCAAAACTATTGAACTTACTTTGAAATGTTAAACGCAAGCTGGTTTCATCATATTTAAAACGTTTCGGAATCTGAATATCCTCTCTGCCGCTCTTATAAACCCCTAAACTCAGACTGGTGCTGTATCCAATTGCATACCCCAGCGAAAGATTCAGGTTGTTGCTGTACGGTGCATTCGCATAAATGGTATCCAGTGCCATGTTAAAATTATTCAGATTATAATTTGCAGACAACGTAATCCGCTTAATCAGACTGGTGTTTAATCCGGTAGAGATATAGCGTGTATTCGACAAATATCCCGGGAAAATTTTATCGGCTTCCGTATAATTGAAAAAAGCCCTCGACTTAAAATAATTTATTTCCAGAGAAGTTGCATAGGCTTTGCTCAGCTCATTGAGATATTGTCCCATGGCATATTCGAAATCTATATTGGCACCGGAAGAAATTTTTGCAGTTCCCGATGCTGTCATCAGCTGTGCCTGATTTCCGATGGCATACTCTTTGTTTAGAAATCCGGTATTGAACCGTAAATTTTTAGAAGGGTAATAACTGCCATAAACCGAATATATTTGTTTGAGTTCGGGATAAAAGCGCGGGAAATTCACAAAAGAACCCATACTCGCCTTTTTACCTTTCCACTCATAATCAACCCCTCTGCCGTTTCTCGAACCTTCGGTTAATTGACTCAGTGCATACACATTATCACCGGCTATAAATTTTGCCCTTTCTGATACATACTTTATATAATAGGCATCCGATGTTCCCAAAATAGGATTCCCTTGCCGGTTGGGACCCCGAAGTAAAAACTCAAGAGAACTTTTCTTTTTCTTCGAAAGGATTCCTGCTCCTTGAATATTGTACATCGCTCCAACATTATTGTCCGGGAACTGACTGTTATACATCATGAGCGTTGTAATGCGTATCGGAATCCGTTTGTATGCATCAAACTTTTCCTGGTTGAATGGCAATACATCGAAAATTCCGGATGCATTGCTTTTGACTTCCGGATCCTCTTCAACCATTGCGGTCATGCTGATGCTGTTCCGGATATAAGAAGTAATATCTTTTGTGGTTGTAGCCGTTACAGGAATAACCAGAAATGAATCTGCTTCAATGGTAAAGGATCTTTTTACAACCTGATTGATAATAACGATTTCGGCAAGGATACTGGCTTTAGCATTCGATAGGTTTTGTATTACAAATTCAACCGTAACTTTAGATCCTGCATAGACATAACGAGGTGTGCCTCTAACCTGCACCAGAATATCGTATCTGGGTTTAACAAGAAAGGGGATTTCCACTTCGCCAATTTTGCTGTTGTTGTTATCCGGGTTGTATGCATCCACATGAATGGAATATTTACCCGACTTCATGGTCTCCTGAAGATAGAAACTGAAAATTTTCATCTCCTGAGTTTGATCTTCAACGGTTACCAAAACACTGTCATATGCATGATTCATGTTATCGGGTGTTTTGATCTTCAGATAAAAGTCTTTCCTGTTTATGGAGCCGTTCTTCAACATGATCACTATATTGATGGTAGAACCCGGACTCACCTCAACGGTTTTGTTATTTACCCTAAAAATTTCCAGACTATCGTTTCCTGCAATTGACGCATAGGAGATCAGCAGAAAAATTACAAATAGGATGAACGCGCGTTGCATTTACATCAAACATCAATTAACGGGTTCAACATTACATTTTGAAGCTATACGAAAACTACCCTGACCAGAAGCCGGGATCATATGATGTGGCCATTGCATAAGCAAATTCGGTAAGATCCGGTAATTACTCCTGAAAACTTGTGATTCGGAACAGCATATTTTACAGGTGTCTGTTCAGTGAGATGAATTATTGCCTGATTCCGGATTGAAATCCGGCAGTGCTCAAATGGACTACAGATTACTGAAGCAATGACTTTCTTCAATGAGGCATAGTCCTTTCTATCGTTAGAAGTACAACGTGTATTCCAATCCGAATACATCATCGTTGGCACCTGCAGCAACAATAACCGTTTTGTAAGTCTTACCGCCTGGTACACCATCCAGATCAAATTTAAACCGGCTGGAGGTTGTAGGGAAAAGTCCTTTTTTACTGGCCTTGATCACTTTGATGGATTCCCCTTTTTCGTTGTAGATTTCAATCGATACATCGGGGCTGATATAATGTGTTCCGCTGTTCTCAATGTCAACTGCCAGAAATAACTTATCGCCTTCTTTTACCAAAGTGGGCTCCATAAAAATCAGTTTACCCTTGTTTGGATCAGGTACTTCGGTAATTAATTGAATCGCATAACGGGTGAGGGTGTTAATATTCATCTGCCCGGCCTGATTGGGATCTATCGGATTTACCGCTTCTACCATCAATACACTCCAATAGGTTCCTTTCACAGAATCATGTTTGGGGATTGAAACTTCGTATTGGATATAAGCTGTTTCACCTGCTTTCAACCGGATCATCTTAGGACTGAATTTTATCCAGTTTGCATTGGAGCGGTTATGCGTAGTAGGTTCATCATAAAAAGTAAATCCTTTGTAATTGTACAGGAGTTCCTTTTGGTAAATTTTGGCATCCTGTTCAAACTTGTCGCTGTTGTGAATCTTGATCTCACCCTTATACACTTCACCTTGCACGCCGTTATGCACCAGGCGAAGGCTGCCATCGATCTCAATAGAAGCCGATGAGATAAAAGGTAGTAACGTTATCAGGACCGCACAAATGATGGATTTCATATTATTGATGTTTATTTGATTGTTTATGAGGAGTTCTGCTGCTTACTATCGTATAACATTATACAATATTATTGCATTTAGACCAGAAACAAATTAAGCGACTCATCATCGCTTAATTCTTTATCCCCATAACGAATAATATGTGTAGCAAAAGTGCGACAGATCAAGGAGTATCCGTGATGGTCAACACCACAGTTGCGGTAGATCCGGTAGTAGCCACGATACTTCCGTAGTTACCTACTGCTGCATTCCAGGCATAATCGAGTGTGTATCCATCTGTAGAAGCTGAACCGGTATAACAACTGCCGATACCTGTAACCAAAGTTACTGCCGGTGCACTGTTTACCAATGTAATGCTTGTGGTTCCGGTACCAAGAACGCCTCCTGAGTTACCACCACTTGGAGGTGTTGTTGTAACATTAAGTGTTGTACCTGTCGGCACACCTGTAATAGCAGCGGTGATGGTCCGTGTTTCAGCAGCACTTACAATCGATGCTACCTGGGCAAAACCCGTTCCGGTTCCACCAGCGATCTGGTTACCCGCAGTAGTGGTAGTCAATTGTAGTGAGATAGCTGCAGCTCCTGTACCCAGAAGGCACACTTCAGGAATTCCCATTGTCAGGGAATGGTTCGAAGTAGCTGTTGAAGTCTGTCCCATTACCTGAATGCTCGTCAACGCCAGAGCGACTATCATTCCAATTTTCGAAGTTAAAGTTCTCATATTGATTTTATTTGTTTGAGATTGTTATGACAAATCTATGACCCGCAAGGACCAATTATATAGGGGAAAAGCTGAATTTAACTTCCGAAATTCTGATTTATTGGGTTGAGATACCTGTCAAATGTAAATACCCATGAGCTTGGTTCCACTATACTCCTTCCACTAAATCATGTGGATACTCAGCTAATTTGTACACCAGGGAAGAATGGAAGCAATTATTCCGGAGCGGTGACTGTAAATACAATGACCGGGTTGCTTGTTGTTGCGAATAACTGACCATAGGTGGCAGATGGATTTACAATACCCCAGTTGAAAGTCATTCTATACCCATCGCTTGAACCGGTTCCGGTATAGCACGAGCCAATACCCGTAATGAGGTTCTGGTCAACCGAAGTAATTACTACCGGAGAAGAAGCCACAGTTCCAAGTGTTCCGCCACTATTGGTTGTGGTACTTGCCGTGGGTTGAATGGTTAGTTGTGTTCCGGCAGGAATCGTACCGCTCAATAATTTCACAGTAACCTTGCGGGCTGTTCCGGCAGGAACCAGTGAAGATATTTTTATAAACAAATTTGAATTGGATACAGAACTCAAAACAGCACCGGCAACTGAAACCGGTTGAAACGACATGGAAATGGATGTTGCGTTTGTTTCAATCAACGCTAAAGATGCTACTGATAATGAGATATTGTCTCCTGCTGTACTTACCTGGGATCGTGCAGGGGAAATAAGAAATACGCTATTGAGTAAGCTATAAAACAGGATAAGAAATCCTTTTTTCATTTTTATTCGGTAGATGAAATGGTATAGGTTACCGAAACAATATTACCATGAGGTTTTTCTATCACATTTTCATTGTCGATACTTCTCCACTCATAACGCAAATGATGCCCGCGATTTAACCCTCTTCCTGTAAAACAACTTCCAATATTGGAAATGATGATTTGCGGGTAGCTGGTTAGTACCATTTGCCCACATGCAGTTCCTTTACTACCTGCTCCTTCACCATTATCCGGACTTACATATAAATTCAGCGTCATATCTCCGGGTAATTCACCGCTGCTAACTTCTGCAGTAATATAATTGGTGGTACCGTTGCGAACAATGGAAGAATAGTTTATCCAGGTAGTGCCATCTGTTGCTCCATCGCTTACCAATTGTTCGACCTGATTGGGATCAAGCAGCGAGGAATTATAAGTGACGGTGCGCAGATCAGACGAAGCAAAATCAACTAATGCTATGGCCGGAATATTGCAGGTCAGATTCATTTTGGCTGTGTTTCGGCGTTGCGCAAAAACAGATCCGGATAAAATGAATCCAAAAATGAATAAAAGAATGGAAGCTGAAATTTTATTTCTTGATCCCATGTTTACAAGGGTGTTTTCAATCGGGTTGATTGCGTAATCAGAACTAAAGTTCTAAGGAATATTGGTTATGGTTAAAACAACAGTAGCCGTTGCGCCTGCTGAAGCTACGATACTTCCGTATGAGCCCAGGGCCGACGACCATGTATAATCCAGCGTATATCCATCGGTTGAAGCAGCACCGGTATAACAACTTCCAATACCTGTAACCAATGTAACTGCAGAAGCTCCGTTAACCAGTGATGCATTGGAAGAACCGGTTCCTAAAACCCCGCCTGAGTTTCCACCACTTGGAGGAGTAGTAGTAACTGAAAGTGATGTACCGGTAGGTACACCGGTAACTGCAGCGGTAATGGTTCTGGTTTCTCCTGAACTTACAATGGATGAAACCTGAGCATACCCTGTTCCGGTACCTCCCGAAATCTGGTTACCCGCAGTGGTGGTGGTCAATTGAAGGGAAATGGCTGCCGCGCTTGTTCCAAGCAAACAAACCTCCGGAATACCCATAGTAAGCGAATGATTTGAAGTGGCGGTGGAACTTTGGGCCATCGCCTGGATACCAAGAAGTAGCAGGGTAAAACATATTCCGATTTTTGTAATCAAAGTTCTCATATGATTGATTTATTTAATAATGGATTATTAAGCTGAACAAATTTAAAGGGAGGGTTAACTGTATATATAGGTAAAAACCTGATTTTGGATGCGTAAAAACTGATTTTTAGCCTATTCATACCATCAATTGTTCCCATCATGTGCTGTTAAGGTAAATACTACTGTTACATTGTAACTACCAGAAGCCAGTTGCTGGTAACTGGTAGTTGGGTTGACCACTCTCCAGGTAAAAGTTATCTGGTACCCATCGGTATTTCCGGCACCCGTATAACAAGTACCGATTTGATTTACGATAGGTTGATCTGAGCCGGTCAGGGTAATTGCCGAAGAAATAGGGGTTCCTAAAACTCCTCCACTGTTTGTAGTTGTACAGGCAGCCGGTAATAATGTTAAGGTGGTAGCAGTCGGGACTGAACCGCTGGAAATTCGTGCAGTAATCTGACGACGGGTATTGCCGGGAACTCGGGATGAAATTTTGACATACAGGCTAGAATTCGAAACCTGAGTGACTGCAGCACCTGCTGTGGCTGAAGTCAGACTCATTGAAACCGGTGCATTATTGGTTGCAATCAAGGCATAATCATTCACATTGAGTGTTACATTTTGCCCGGCCACCCAGTTTTGCGCTGAAACCTGCAGCAGCATCCCTCGCCAAACAAACAGCAAGGTAAAAATGAAAAATGGTCGAAAGAATCTTTTCATGAAGCGTGGTTAAACGATTGGTAAGATTATACCAAAGATCAATGTCAAACAATAAGTGAAATGCTGAGTTTTGAACGGGATTTTGCTGAATTTCTACTCCAGACTACAGTGAAATGATACCTTGTCTGAGTGCATATTTAACCAAATCGGCCGTTGATGAAAGGCTGAGTTTCTCCAGTATATTCTGCTTGTGAGTACCAACTGTCTTTACGCTAATAAACAAGGTATCGGCAATTTCCTGACTCGATTTTCCTTCGGCGTATAGTTTGAGTATTTCCAATTCGCGTTTTGATAAAACTTCTTTGGTATGATCGGCACGAGGCGCATTGCCCACATAATCGTTGATGAGGGCATCCGTTACATCGCCATCGAGGTATTTCTTACCCGACATTACGGTATTAATGGCATCGACCACCTGATTGTAATTGCAGCTTTTGAGCAAAAACCCTTGCGCACCGGCATCCAGCATTCCTTTGATAAACGATTTTTCAGAGTGCATGGATATGGCTATAACTTTTACTTCCGGTGCTTCCACATGGATCACAGCAGTTGCTTCAATTCCATTTTTTAACGGCATAGAAATATCCATTATAAAAATATCCGGACGGTACTGCTTCGCAACTTCTATTGCTTCATCTCCGTTACTGGCCTGAGCAACGACCTCTATATCCTTTGCTTCTGAAAGCAGGTTGATTAGACCTTCGCGAAATAATTTATGGTCGTCAGCAATAGCTAATTTAATCATGTATTGGGAATGATGATGGTGGTTTTGGTTCCTTTCGACAGTGCAGATTCTACCTGCAATTGGCCTTGTATGGATTCCAGTCGTTCGTTGATGGAGAAAATACCAAGACCGCTTTGCTTACTCAGATGTGCTTTTGGAGGGTAACTATATCCTTTGCCATCGTCGGATATTTCGAAGAATATATTTTTGGGATCATCGTGAATATCCACTTTGATTTGTTTGGCTTCGGCATGCTTGATTACATTCAATACCAGTTCATTTATGATTCGGTACAACATGATGCTGATTTCGTTGGGCATGCGGATTCCGCGATCTGCACAAACAAACACAGTCGTCATACCAAACTTTTCCTTTACCTGCTCGAGTCTCCATTCCAGGGCGGCAATTAATCCGAGTTCGAACAGAATCGGCGGACTCAGGTCGTAGGTCAATGTTCTGGATTCCTGAATTGCGGTATGAATAAGCTCTGCAGATTCACGAATGGTTTTATCTACCTTCTCTGAAATTGGAGTATTCAGCAGAGACGACAATTTGATATGTGCAATGGAAATGGTTTGACCTAAGCCATCGTGCAGGTTCAAAGCAATTTTCCGGCGTTCGCTCTCTTCCACCTTGGTAAGATCAAGGTTGAGTCGTTTGAGTTTACGTTGGTATTCCAGGATTTCATATTCCGCATTTTTGCGCTCGGTAATATCCCGTGTAACCAGTATAAACTCTCTTGCTTCACCATTGGAGGATTTGATCAGTGAGGCACTCAGTTCGCCATAAAATTCAGTTCCGTTGCTGCGAATAAATTTAAATTCCACATCGCGAACGGTTTGTTCTTTTCTGACTTTCTCAAACAGTTGATGGGCCTTGATCTGATGTTCGGGCACTATGGTATCGGTAACTTTTAAACCCAGAATATCCGAACTGTTGTTAAAGCCAAATATTTCCAGAGATCGGGGCGAAACATAGGTGATTTCACCTTTGAGGTTCACTATGCATACGGCATCAGGCAGGGTTTCCGTCATCACCCTGTACTTTTCCATTTCATGTTTCAGGTCGTCTTCGGCCTGTTTGATCCGCAACATAGCCCGGATATGTGCAGAAAGTTCTTCGTCTTTGATTGGTAAATTCACAAATGCATCGGCACCAATATTAAGGCCTTTCACCGTGCTTTCGGAATTTTTGTTCTCAACAGAACAAAGGATAATGGGGATATGACTGGTTGTACTGTCCTCTTTCAGAATCTTACATACCTCAAATCCGTTCATTATCGGCATATTGAGGTCGAGCAGGATGGTATCAGGCAGTTCACGCTTGGCTATGCGCACTCCTTCAATCGGATCATGCGCTACAAACAACAGCGCTTCATGCATATGCTTATTGAGGACCCGTTCCGTTAGGTAGAGATTTGTCTCACTGTCATCAATGATGAGTATCTTTTTCACAGCCTGTTGGTTTTACCGATTGTATGGGAAACCTGCTCAATCGTATTTACAAGTAAATATAAGAGAACGTGTCCACCCGTCCAAACATAATAAGTAGCAAGTTTACATCCATATTGCAGTATTAACAATCAGCATTTTCCTGATTTACCTAGGCATTTTCCTGAGTAAAAGTTCTAAGCGCTTGTCTGTTATGCGTTCCCACGCAAGCGAAATGCTTATCCACGACTTGTTTATTTCGTATGAACAATCGATAACTTAATCCGGTTAAATTCGGCGATTGCAAGCAATGTACAATCCAATAATTCAAATCCTGTAAATCACCATGTATGTCATCAGGTAAACAAACTCCCCGGCAAAAGCTCATAGGTATGATGTATTTGGTGATGTTGGCATTGCTGGCACTCAATGTATCGCATGAAGTCATCAATGCATTTGTAGTGGTTGACGAAAACCTGGTTTTGTCCAATGAAAATTTCAAACGAAAGCTGAAAGATATCTATTCCAATTTTGAACAAAATTATGTTATGAACCCTCAAAAGGTGGGTCCTTATTGGTCAAAAGCCAGAATGGCAAGATTCCTTTCAGCAGAAATGGTAGCATTTATCCAAAAAACACGCGATGAACTGGTAGCGCGAACGGAAGGAGTTTCTGTTGATTCTGCACACAATATTCCTACCCGGCATATTGATACCAAGGATGAGAATTCCATTTCAACGAATTATTTCCTGGGAAATTCCGATGACGGTTCGGAAGGAATGGCCCGCGTACTAAAAAATAAAATCATTTCATACCGGCAACAAATGCTCAATCTGGTAGACACAAATCAACAGAAATTAGTAAATCTGGGATTACAAACCGATGGCCCGTATTACGATGCCGATGGAAAACAACAAAACTGGGAAACCTATTTTTTCCTGCATACGATTATTGCAGCTGATATACCCATCATGAATAAGCTGATTATGGATATTTACAATGCAGAATTGGAGGTAGTGAATAATCTGTATAAATCAGTAGGACAAGGGGATTTTAAATTTGAAAAAATTGAAGCCAAAGTAATCCCTCAAAGTAATTTTGTTTTTCTGGGTGATCAATACGAAGCCGAAGTAATTGTTGCTGCATACGATACCAGCCATAGCCCGGAAGCATATTACCAGACTGATTCCGATTCTATCAACACGGCGCTTTTAGGTAAGGCGAATAGAATGAAAAACGATTCAGGCAGGTTGATGATTCGCATACCTGCTCAACGCGAAGGTTTGAACACCTTTACGGGTCTCATTCGGACTACTTCAAATTCAGGTGAGATCAGAGACTTCCGTTTCAATAGTGCCTATATGGCAGCCAGACCTTCGGCCAGTATATCGGCCGTTAAAATGAATGTGCTGTATGCAGGAGTTGATAATCCCATATCGTTTGCTGTGGCAGGAGTTCCTGCTGAAAACATCACACCGGTTATCTCTTCCGGTACCATTCGCAAAGATCCCAAAAGCCAGGACTGGATTGTGAATGTTCCGGGTAATTATACCTCAGCCGTGATCAGCATGTTTACCACGGTAAACGGAGTAAAAAAAGGAATGGGTTCACAACAGTTTCGTGTAAAAAAAATCCCCAATCCTGTTACTTCCATTGGAGGTAAAAGTGCCGGATCCATTAATAAAAATATTTTGATTGCGGCAGGCGCAGTTTCGCCTCAATTACCCGAAGACTTCGACTTCGATTACAAATTTGTGGTCAAGTCGTTCACTCTCTCCATCCAGCGCGGATTTAAAACGTTGCATTTCAATTCGGGCAGTGCTTACCTCACTCCCGAAATGATTGAAGAGATCAGGAAAACAAATCGAGGACAAAGTATAGTGTTCGAAAATGTAGAAGTGCTTGATCCGTTTAATGCGAGCAGGGTGCTGGCGCCGATTGTGCTGGCGATTGATTGAGGAAGCAACAGGTCATTCTAAATAAAAAGGCTGCCCATAAGTGGACAGCCTTTTGTATTTCAAAGACCAGTATAAACAGAAAGTTAGTTAGTCGGACCGTTGTCTACGGTTGCTTCAATAACGGATTGAACGGATGATGAAACATTGCTTAAAAGATCATATCCTGTTGCTGCTTCAATGGCATCTACACTGGTGCGGTAAGTTCCCCAGCTGCTGCTGATTGAATTCGTGTTTGGTGTATTGATGGCAATTACACGCGTTGAAGTACTAACACGGCTCACATCATTTGTGCCTTGCGGAAGCACCACAAGCACCTTCCAAATCCTGTTGGGTACAGTAATATTTCCGTTGTTGATGGTATTAGCCGATCCATTCGTTCCTGTTCCTCCAACCCCGTAATTTCCCATAATGATATACACTTCATTGCCCTGATTCACCAGAGTACGAGCATAATTTTCGAGGTTGGCCCATGTTTGCTGATTGTTGTTGGGTGCCTGAGGAATCATATTGGTCATCAGAAAAGTGGCGGAGTTATCTGCAACACTTGATGTGCGATCAGCAGAAGGACAATTATGTCCACGATCGAAACCACTACCTGAATAACTCGTTGATCCTACCCGGTACCAACCGGCAGGTAAAGTATTGTCGGCGCGAAAATCGTCCTGTCGTGCAGCTGAACCCAACCAGTTTGGTCCGAGGTACCAGCTTACCCAATTGGGAATAGCTCTGGAACGATTGTAAGAGAGGTGGTATTGTGTTTTTATCATCAGGTAATTATTCTCGTTAGACGTACTCGTGGTTGCTCCACTGGGATTTCCCATGGCCATATGATCTCCATCGGTACCACCGCCGCCACCGCCGCCACCGCCACCGCTGGAGTATTCGGTAATCGAGAAATCATCTATATTGATCCGGTTGCTTCCCCCTGAAATTTTTCTTACTTCAAAACGTATATCGCCCTGAATACTCATGGTAAAGGATGCCGTTTGCAAGGTGGTGGAAGAGGTGGTTACCGTTGAACCAACTTTGGTATATGAGCTGCCACTGTTAACCGACATCCACAATTCCCAGGTACTGTTTCCGTCTGAACCATATTTGGCATGCTTTATACTAACAGCTGTTGCTCCGTTCGCTATATTGAACTGCATGCGCACTTTTCCCGTACTGGTAATACGCACCGATTTCGCTCCGTTTTTTCGATCCGAGGAGAGCGTTCCGATTAACGCATTATCGAGGTACCAGCTTCCCGAGCTGAGGGAAACAGAGCCTGCGGCATAAGCCGTTTTTGAACCCGATTCAAACGTTTCAGGAAACCCTGCAATCGCGGCAACCGACTGCGTTGGATTTGCAGGTAAAGGAGTAGAAGTACTTTTCGCCGGGTGAAGTTCTGATTCATCCGGGAACGATTTTCCGCATGAACCAACCACCAATGTGATGGCCAGTAATGCGGCAAGTTGTTTAATTGATTTCATATGATGGTATTGAATAAGGATACAATCCTACGACCCCAATCTTTCCACCCGATGAGTCCACGCTTATGAAATTGTTATGCTTTTATGGATAGCGTGTGAATCGTTGCTGAAAAGGGAAAATCATAACCATGACATTAATTATAAAATTCGCCAACATACTTCACCTTTCTGTTACACCAGGTGGTCTAACTTGCATTGGAGAATTCCATACTTATCAAACCAGTATAATTTTTATCCGGTGAAATTTCACTGTGAGCAGAAATATGGTGCTTGCTTTTCGGATATGTGAAACCAAATTTTTAAATATCATGAAAAATCTATTTAGCTTCTTTGTCTTCATGCTGATGTCATTTTGTGCATTGACTCAGCCGCCACAAAAAATGAGTTATCAGGCCATTATCAGAAACAGTAATGGCGCATTAATTACGAACCAAAATATGGATATGCGGATCAGTATACTTCAAGGTTCTTCGGGTGGAATTTCCGTTTATGTAGAAACACAAACCACAAATACAAACAGCAATGGATTGGTCACCCTTCAAATTGGTATGGGAACCAAAATAAAAGGCACAATGGATTCTATCAATTGGGGAAATGGTCCCTATTTTGTAAAAACAGAAACCGATCCTGACGGAGGTGTTGATTATACGATCACAGGCACAAGCGAATTATTAAGTGTTCCGTATGCATTGTATACATTGAAAAATCCGGAAAAACATTTTATCGGAGAATCATTCGGAGGTGGAATTGTATTTTATGTATACGACAACGGCTTGCATGGTTTAATTGCAGCCACAGCAAATCAAACGTCAGAGGTTTATTGTAAGCCTGACTCCATTCCTTTTACAACCAACGGAACAAGGGATGGTATAGGAGCAGGCAAGTTTAATACCGAACGAATAATTGCTTCGCAGATGTTGGCGGTAGTAGTTTATCAGCTAACGTATCCGCATCAGGCTGCTCCCTCACCAAACAATACTGCTGCAAACGTCTGTGCCAATTATCAGGGAGGTGGATTTGGAGATTGGTATCTCCCTTCGAAATATGAACTGAACTTAATGTATTTAAATAAGCAGGTGGTGCCCGGTATGTTGTATGAATTTTATTGGAGTTCAACTGAATATTCACATCAATATGCCTGGGTTCAGGGTTTTTACGCAGGCGTACAAGAGAAGCATGATAAAAGTATGAATAAATATATTCGGGCAATTCGGGCGTTTTAAAATTCGTTCCTCAAGGTAATTTTTACCTGAAGTATAAACCTGACCAACTTACATTATTGTATACTATACGTTTTCAGAAACACACTGAATGCATCAGAAAAAGTAATAGTGGTTAAATAAAAACCGTTCAATCAATTTTCTTAAACGAAACTGTAGTAGCGCTCTGATTGGTTGTACTCGAATTGGGTGGAATGGCTATTGCAGCTGCATTTCCAGCTGCTGCATTTACACTTACAAACGAATTTGCTGACGTGGTTTCCACAATGATACTTCCACTTACCGAACCATCCGTAGTTTTTCCTATCATCGTATACGCCAACGGCACCATACCCGATACTGTTGCTCCCAGATAAAGTACAACTCCTCCATCTGTCGGATAATTCATCTGAAAATTGATTTCATATCTTCCTGCACTAACCAATGTAAAAATAGTTCCGCTGCTAGTAAAAGGAAGAAATGATCCGGTTGTTGAAAGTGTATTGGTAGAAGTTAAAACCGCAGTGGAATAAGTAAAGGGTTGTCCGGCCCCGACAGTTGCCGGTTGTGATCCCAATCGAACATACATTGCTGATTTGATAGTACCTGTTGCGCCAGTTGCTCCAGTATCGCCTTTCAATCCTGTTGATCCTGTGCTTCCGGTTAAACCGGTTAAGCCTTGTGGTCCAGTCGCGCCTGTTATTCCTGTATCACCTTTTAAGCCGGTGAGTCCTTGTGATCCTGTTGCACCTGTATTTCCTGTTAATCCAATCAAACCTTGTGCTCCTGTAGCGCCAGTAATTCCTGTATCTCCTTTTAATCCGGTGAGTCCTTGTGAGCCTGTTGCTCCCGTGTTTCCTGTTAATCCAATGATGCCTTGTGCACCCGTCGCTCCTATAATTCCAGTATCACCTTTTAAGCCATTGAGACCTTGAGATCCTGTTGCGCCTGTATTTCCGGTT